>UOGL01000329.1_pt1 | contig 12435 bp, 13 predicted proteins | sample 1990131 | NCBI WGS metagenome assembly UOGL01 (sample SAMEA4728526, study PRJEB27164) | hydrothermal vent metagenome | biome: marine basaltic hydrothermal vent biome; feature: marine hydrothermal vent; material: mineral | place: Pacific Ocean | collected 2011-06-14/2011-07-23 | depth 1741 m | reverse complement strand
GGTGGCATCGTTAGTTCATCCTGCAAAAGTGATTGGCGTTGGCATGAATAGTCGCACGTTGACTGATGCCGAAGCTGATACTGAACGCGAACGGGTTCAACAAGAACTAGGACTTCCCGTTTGTGATGTCTTTCGACATGGGACAGCCGACTTAGTAACAGCCGTTCAAAACTTAAAGAAAGCACTTGTTAAATGAGATCGCAAACAACATCTCTCACCATGAAACTGCACCGGTTTCTTCTTCCGTTGACGCATCCGTTTACAATCTCTCGCGAAACAATTACCGAACAGCCAACACTGATTGTTGAGTTACAACAAGATGGCTTGAGCGGTTACGGAGAATCGACCACGAACGAATACTACGGGCATACGCTGGAATCGATTTCGACATCGCTGGAGAATGTCCGTTATGAAGTTGAATCGCAACCACTTCAACAGCCTGAAAAAATGTGGGAGCAGTTGAACGAAACACTTCAACATGATCGTTTTGCCCAAAACGCACTCGATCAAGCTGCCTGGGATTTGTGGGGAAAACAACAAGGGCAACCACTTCATCAGCTTTGGAATTTGTCAGCTGAGCAATCTCCTTCAAGCAGTTATTCTATTGGCATCGATACCATCGAGAAGATGGTATCGAAAATGAATGAGTTCCCCGATTGGTCGTATTACAAAATTAAACTGGGAACATCGAACGATCTTGAAATTTTGCGAGCACTGCGACAAGAAACCTCTGCTACTTTCCGAGTGGATGCCAACTGTGGTTGGAGTGCAGAAGAGACCATTCAAAACGCAAAGGCAATGCAAGAATTAGATGTCGAATTTATCGAACAACCTTTGCCTCGCGACCGTTGGAACGAAATGAAAGATGTTGCCAAAGAATCTTTATTGCCATTGATTGCCGATGAAAGTTGTTGTGAGGAAGAAGATGTTTCTCGTTGTATCGATCATTTTCATGGCATCAACATCAAGCTTATTAAATGTGGCGGTTTAACTCCTGCCCGCAGAATGATCAAACAAGCCCGCCAAGCAGACTTGAAATTGATGGCTGGTTGTATGCTGGAATCTTCCGTTGGCATCTCTGCCCCCGCTCAATTGTTACCATTGCTCGACTACGCTGATTTAGATGGTGCTATTTTGCTTAAAGAAGACATTGCAACAGGCGTCACTTTTAAGAATGGACAAGTCTGTTTTCCCAACATAAATGGAACAGGCGTCACACTCACAGCGAAGGACTGATCGGAAAAAACGTTGCGTTTACGGGTAACTCTATTTCATTGCACGCTGCTAAGCATTCAGAGATTCGACAAAAACTTGTCTGGGCAATGCCTTTACCAGCCCCTAAGCTACTGGATTTCTCTGCAAAAGTTCATTACTCTTGTAGTTTCTCAGAAGACCTTCACAGAAAGACCTCAGGAAAAAAGGGAAACAAATGACAACTTCTTCCGACATCAATTCAGGCAGCAAACACGAAACAAAATCGATTTTACTTGTTTCTTACCCCAAGATTGTTTTTTTGTATCCTGCATTTTTGATGGCAATTTTTGCCTCACTCTGGACTTATTTCAAACCAGATGCACACAGCAGTGAAGTCATTACGCTACTCTTTTTAATAACACTTGCATTTAATTTTATTGTATTAGCGTTTGACTTTCCTCGAACGACATCACTCACACTGGTTTTCTTTCTGTTTGCTGTAGGGGTTTCTTTGTGGATGTTGTTTTCGTTTTATCCTGACTTATTACCTGTCGTTGGGAAAGTGGTCAACGGGTTACGTCCTTTTGCGAATGCGACTTTTTATATTCTCTTTTCGATATTGATGTTTCTTATTTACATCGGAGTTTGGATTAGCCGTAAGTTTGACTACTGGGAAGTGCGCCCGAATGAACTGCTGCACCATTTTGGATTTATGAGTGATCTTGAACGATTCTCTGCGCCTCGTTTACGAATTGATAAAGAAATCAACGATGTCTTTGAGTATCTGCTGCTTGGTTCTGGGCGACTTGTTTTACACCCTAGCAGCGAACGGCGCGCCATCGTGCTGGAGAATGTCTTTTTTATCAATCGTAAAGAAAAAGCAATCACAAAAATGCTCGGCGCACTTCAAGTTCAAGTACGCCACGAAACAGAGGAAAAGTATTGAATGTCGTGAGTGCTCCATTGTTCTGGGCAGAAGACGGTGTCCCTACGAACACTAAAAGAGGGGCTTTAAGGTATTGATTTGAGTGAATTATTTATCAACATGCTCTTACCAGCAGTTTGTTGACAGCAGCGCTTGTTCTCCGGTAAGATGGAGTATCTATCCTGCGGGCGCATGTTTCTGAACGTTCAAGGTTTTTCATAATGGCGACATCTTCAGTCAAACCAACTCCTAAAAATCTCATTGCCAAAATCCCTTCAACGGAAAAGGTCGAGTACCGCCCACCTGTGATTAAGGTAACGCAGTATGAAAAAGTATGGGCGTTTTTAGTTGCTTTGGTTTTAGCGTTAATCGTTGCTGTTGTCTGGCTGGCATTTGTTTATAGCAACACGGTTATTCCCAAAGAAGAGGAGGCAGTCCCTCTTGAATTATTGGAGATGCCCGGTGGTTTTGAAGATGGTGTACCAGACGAAACATTACAACTCGATTCTCCTGAAGAAGTCACTTATGACCCTTCCACCGCTGAAATCGAGCAGGACGAAAGCGAAATTACCGAAGTCGAAGATGTGATTCAGGAGATTTCTGAAAACGCTTCTATCCAAGCAGATGAACAGTTTGTGATGGATGCACAAAATGCAGGTAAGCCAGGTTCTGCTACCGGAAGTGGACGACGCCCGTTAGGTTCTGGAGATGGAAAAAGTGGATTGCCTCGCGAGCAACGATGGTTTATCAGCTTTGCAGAGAGAGGAACTTTGGATACCTACGCGAAACAACTTAGTTATTTTGGAATTGAACTGGGAGTTCTCCTTCCGACTGGCAAGCTTGTTTATCTTTCGAATTTAACAAAAAAACCTCCAACAACACGGTCTGTTTCAAGTGGGAAGTCTGAGAAACGTCTTTACATGACATGGCAAGGGGGAGCACGAAAAAAAGCAGATGTCGATTTGTTCAAACGAGCAAATATCGATGTCTCTCGGGGAACATTGTTTCAGTTTTATCCTCCGCGTACAGAAGCGATGTTGGCACGACTTGAAAAAAGTTATCGAAACAAGCCAACATCATCAATTAAAAGAACCTACTTCGTTGTTCGCTCTGCAGGGAACGGCTATAAATTTGTTGTGACGCGACAAAGTTATCTTATCAAGTAAATAGTGTTCTCTTATTTTTATTACATGGGCAGAAGAATCTTTATCGCTTGAAAACATTTTACATCATTGCACCACACTTTTATTTTTAACACATTAACACGAAAAGAGTCACCATGTCTGCTGTTCTTGAACTCGCTGGTTACGCCATTTACACTGCGATGGCACTTTCTGCCTTACTCGGATTGTTTTTTACGATTTTGATTGCTGTTCGCATTGCCCAAAAACGGTTTCCAGATTCCTTAGCAACCCCTTTTTTGGAAGAGGTGCATGACCTGTTACAGAGAAAAGATTTTGACGGCATCACACAACTTTGCGATACTCCGAGCTATTGGAGCAAAGCGGTACCACAGTTAATGATGATTGCTGTTGAAAAGCGGAGCCTACCCATTGCCAAAGTAAGGCGCATTGTAGGCGAGCGGTTTGAACGTGATATTTTGGCAGATTTTGAATACCAATCTTCATGGATTTCAACCGTTGTAAAAAGTGCTCCCATGCTGGGACTTCTCGGAACCGTTGTTGGTATGATTGAAGCTTTTGCGAAAATTGCCGCCGCTTCTGAGACAGGAGCAGGAGCAGGAGCATTGGCAGAAGATATTTCGTTTGCACTCTCAACCACAGCCATGGGACTTTCCATTGCGATTCCGCTGGTTGTGGCTGCCAATATCATTAATGTTCGTATTGGAAAATTACAAGACTCCGTTCAAGACCAACTGGGCGAATTTATTGACGATCTGGCTGTTGCAAATACCAGTGAAAAAGGAGGGGGCTAAGCATGGCAGGACAACGCTCAACATTTGGTGGCGGCGGCGGTGGCGGATCAATGATGAAGCCACGCAAACGGGCTGAAGAGACCGATCTGGATATTACCCCTATGATTGATGTTACTTTTTTGTTGTTGATTTTCTTTATGGTTGCATCAACAATGCAAAGTACGCCCGAACGCGATTTGCCTCCGGCAAAATACAGTATAGGTGTCATGGAAAAAAATGCAACAATTATTGCAATCAATCGTCCTATTGCACCGGGAGACGATCCTGTTGTGGTTCTTTCTAATGGCGAAGAGTGCACCCCCGATGACCGTGATGCGATTCGTGACGATGTCGAAAACGGTATCTTAGATGAAAAAAATGAAGTCATCATTCAGGCAGACAGGGAAGTCCCTGCTGGGGTTGTCAAAAAAGTGATGCGTGCCGTTTCAGATATCGACGGAATTAAATTTAGTATCGGCGTTAAAAAGAAAAATTAGAGGTTGTCGTGCTGGCTCAATGATGAAGCCACACAAACACACAAGCTGAAGAAACCGATTTGGATATTACTCCCATGATAGATATTGTTTTTTTATTGTTGATTTTCTTTATCAATGCATCGACCATGCAAAGCACATCCGAATACGATTTGCCCCCGGCAAGATTTGGGGTGGGTGTGATAGAAGAAAAAGCAACGATCATTGTGATCAATCGTCCTGTTGCACCGGGAGATGTTCCTGTTGTGATTCTTTCTAACGGCAAAGAGTGCACCCCTGATGACCGTGATGCCATTCGTAACGATGTTAAAAATGGCATCTTAAATAAAAAAAATGAAGTCCTCATTCAGGCAGACAGAGAAGTCCCTGTTGGGGTTGTCAAAAAAGTAATGCGTGCTGTTTCAGATATCGAAGGAATCAAAATTAGTATCGGCATCAAAGAGAAAAATTAGAGGTTGTAGAAGACATTCAAGTGGTGAAAGAGTTTTGACATGACACACGATTCCCTTTGGGCTCCCTGGCGATTAAACTATATTAAAAATGATTCCAGCAAAGAGCCACCAAAGCCAAAGAACGATTGCTTTTTGTGCGAGTACCGTGATGCTGCTTTATCGGAAGATGCCAGCAACTTTGTTGTACAACGTGGCAAACGGACGTTGACCGTTTTGAATCGGTACCCGTATAACAACGGGCATTTGCTCATTGCCCCACTGAAACATATCGCAACACTTGAAGAATTAGACGATGCCACATTGCTTGAAACGATGCAAGTCTTCAAGCAAATGACAAAAACTCTTACCCAAATACTAAACGCTCAAGGGTATAATATCGGCTTGAATTTAGGTGAAGTAGCAGGCGCCGGTTTGCCGGGGCATTTGCATTGGCATATTGTCCCCCGCTGGAGTGGAGACAACAACTTTATGCCTGTCGTTGCTGAGACAAACGTCATTCCACAATCGTTATCTGCCTTGTACGAATTACTGTGTGAGAACAAATAGCTAAAAACTTCCTCCCAAAGGGAGTAAAGTCTATCATTTTGAACGATTATTCCACCCGAAATGAAACCTTTTAGGGGCTTCTCCTATTTGTCTTGGAAATTGCATTCGTCTGCACTGGCAATTGCGTTTATGCTGTTCTAATATGATTTGTTGCAGGGTTGCCTGTTATCTTCTTTTTTTGTTTTATTCTTTTTATCGAGGTTTTATTCCATGTTACGAATTATTTTAATTGCTGTTTATATCCTGATTTGTGCAGGAGCAATTTCAGCTTATGTTACGGGCGATGTCGAAAAGCCAAGCGTTATTAGTGGAAACGAACTTGTTGCGTTTATCACGCTCTTTTTGGTTTCGCAAATTGTGACAGTTTTAGATTTGCTCATTCGGAAAAAACAAATCCAAATTATCTCTGCGATCTATTTTGGTTTGCTGGTTGGTGTTCTGCTAAGTTATGGGTTCATTCAAGCACTCCATCCTGTCTTGCCGCCACACTCACTTTTTCGCCCTATTGTTTCAACCTTATTAGTGTTGATGCTTCCTTATTTATGTATTTCGTTTTTGTTACAAACCAAAGACGATTTTCGGTTCATTATCCCTTTTGTCGAATTTTCCCGTGAACTCAAAGGAGGATCACCGTTGATTGTTGACAGTAGTGCTCTGATTGATGGGCGAATGTCTGAGGTTGTGGAAACAAATATCTTTAACTCAGAATTACTGATCCCGCGTTATGTCATTCATGAAGTTCAAGAGGTTGCAGACAGCAATGATAAAACACGTCGAGTGCGTGGTCGCAGAGGGCTGGAAGTTCTCACAAAATTGCAGAACAACCCCAAAGCGCAAGTTGTGATTGTTGAAACAAATGAGCTCAACTACCAAACAGACCAAGTCGATTCTCAATTAGTTGAACTTGCCAAATCGCGCGGGGGGCGACTTTTAACAAACGATTTCAACCTCAACAAAGTTGCTACCGCACAAGGCGTTTTGGTGATCAATCTCAATGATATTTCCAATGCCCTCAAACCACGACATCTTCCAGGAGATCGCTTGAGAATCAAACTGATCAAACAGGGAGAATCGCATGGGCAAGGAGTCGGATACCTTGACGATGGGACAATGGTCGTTTGTGAAAATACAGGGCATATGATGGGCAAAGAAATTGATGTCATCATTACAAGTATGTTGCAAAGTTCTTCGGGACGAATGATCTTCGCCAAGCAGGTTCATCGAACATCTGTCGGCAACGCAGCAACCTACAAATAAGTCGTTCTTTATTGCGGTTTCTATTTTCAGGAAATGATTTTATGTTCCGAACTCTATCTCTATTTATTGCAACCTTCTTTTTGTCTCTTCTTTTGTGCGTTACCCCTCTTCAGGCAACTGCACTGAAAAAGGCTGCTCCCAAAGAGGTTATTGTCAGCGTAAATAAAAATAACATCACACAGGGAGACGTCGATTTCTTTATGCTTTCGAGAAATATCCCCGCTGAACAACAGGCAAAATCAAGAAAAAAAACGATAGAGATTTTAATCGATCGTCGATTGATGTCTGACTTTTTAGCAAAAAGAAAAATAACAGTTTCCCCCAAAGAGATTGATGCAAGAATCAAACGTATTCATAACTTGGTTCGTAGAAAAGGAGATGACCCTCAAAAAGTGTTGAAGAAAATGGGACTCTCAGAAAAAAGATTGCGAGAGGAAATTCAACTTCCTCTTTTATGGGGAAGGGAAGCAAGAGAAATTATTAGCGATACACAATTGCGAAAATACTATAAAAAATATCGCCGCGAATTTGATGGAACCAAAATTAGAGCCAAGCACATCTTTATCGCGTTAAAAAAAGAGGCGACAAAAGAAGACATACAACAAGCAGAGCAAAAACTTCTCGACATCCGTAAAAAAATTGAAGCAGGTGACATCACATTTGCAATGGCAGCGAAACAATACTCAGAATCTCCCAGCAAAAAAGAAGGGGGCGATGTCGGTTTGATTCGTTATCGTGGAGAGATGCCAAAAAGTTTTTGTCTCGTCGCATTTCAATTAAAAGTCAACGAAATTTCACAACCTGTTCGCACCTCTTTTGGATGGCATCTTATTACTGTCACAAAAATCAAAAAAGGAGACATCAGCTTAGAAGACGTTCGCTCTGTCGTCTTTAACAGGCTCGCTGCTGAACTTTGGGACGAACTCGTCAAACAACAGAGAAAAAAAGCAACCATCAAATGGCACAGCAAAAACTGAGAAGAGAGACAGACAACAAGTCTACTTATTGTCCGTTATTTTCTCTGTCATTTTGTCGTACAATTTCAATATCAATCGGGGTGATTTTCTGTGAGTCACGAGACATTTTCCAAAGGGACATATTCCTTCGTCAGTTTAGGGTGTCCTAAAAATCTGGTCGATAGTGAAAGCATGCTTGGCACGCTGGCGCTCGATGGCTATCAACTTGTCGGTGCTCCCGAAGGGGCAGACTTTGTCATTGTGAACACCTGCGGGTTTATCGAAAGTTCGCGCGATGAATCAAAAGCAGTTATTCAGGAAATGCTCGATTTGAAGAAAGCAGGCTCCGTCAACGGCGTGATTGTAGCAGGTTGTCTTCCCGAACGATTAGGGAGTTCTCTCTTAGAAGAGATGCCTGAAATTGATCATATTGTGGGTGTTTTTGGACGAGATGAAATCAATCGTGTGGCAGATCAAATGCTCGGAGGCAGCCGCGAGCAACGCGAACTCTTTCGCCCAGCTCCTGTCAACGCTCTTGATGACAGAGGGCGGCTTCGCATTACCCCCTCACATTATGCGTACCTGAAAATCTCAGAAGGGTGTGATCGTACTTGCACCTTTTGTTCCATTCCCAAAATGCGTGGGAAGCACGTCACCAAACCAATCGAAAAAATTATTGTAGAAGCAGAAGAACTTGTCAAAGATGGCGTGCGAGAACTCATTCTTGTTGCACAAGATACTACTTACTACGGGATGGATTTGTACGGCGAAGTTCGCTTGGCAGAACTGCTCAAAGAATTAGACAACATCGAGGGGCTCGATTGGATTCGGTTGATGTATCTTTACCCAGTCAATTTTACTGACTCGTTAATCGAAACGATTGTCTCTTCGAAACATATCATTCCCTATTTAGACATGCCTCTTCAACACATTAACGATGCTGTGTTAAAGCGAATGCAACGGCGAGTGAATCGCGAAAAAACAACAACGCTGGTCAATAAATTACGGGCAGACATCCCCAATTTAGTATTGCGAACAACGTTCATTGTCGGCTTCCCTGGCGAAACCAATGAGCAATTTGAAGAGCTTAAAGAATTTGTTACAGAAACTAGGTTTGAGCGAGCAGGAGTTTTTCCGTACTCTGTTGAACCAGAGACACCTGCGGTGAAATTAGATGGACATTTACCCGAAGAAGTCAAAGCAGAACGACATAATGCACTGATGGAATTGCAGCAACAATTTGCTTTTGACTGGGGTGACAGAATTACAGGTTACGAGTTGGACGTTTTGATTGACACGCAAATTGAAGAGAACCTTTGGTTAGGGCGCACCTATGCCGATGCCCCTGAAATTGACGGGACCGTTTATGTGGAAGGAGAGCAGATTGAAATTGGTGACATGTTACCCGTAGAAATTACCGGACGAGAAAACTATGATCTACGAGGAATCGTTTCAGAAACAGAGGATGAATCAAAAAAATAACACCATCGCACATCCCTCTCCTGCAAAGTAACTCATGACACAATCGGACAACAGACCCAACACAACACCACCCCAGCCACAGCGCGTGCAGCCGATTGGTTCAGAGTCGTTTAATCTTCCCAATTGCATTACGATCAGTCGGCTTTTTTTATCCGTTATTCTTTTTTGGCTCATCTGGTACGATGGCTATTGGATTACCGCAGCCGTTTTGTTTGTGGTGGCAGCAGCGACAGATGCTTTGGATGGTTATCTCGCACGTCGATATGGTCAGGTGACAACATTGGGGCGTATTCTTGATCCCTTTGCAGATAAAATTATTGTTTGCGGCACATTTGTTTTTTTGCTTGATCGAAAAGTTTCTCCTTCGCAAGAGATTTTAGAATCGGGGGTGAATGCCTGGATGGTGGTGATTGTCATTGCCCGTGAAATGTTTGTGACCAGCCTGCGCGGCTTTTTAGAAAAACATGGTCTTGACTTTTCTGCCAACTGGATTGGCAAAGCAAAAATGATGTTGCAATGTATTGCCATCACAGGAAGTTTGCTTTCTCTGAGTCCTTCTGTTCAACGTGTTGCAGGAGAAAATTTCAATTTATGGCGTGATGGCTTCTTGTGGGCAATGGTCATTGTTACCGTTTACAGCGGTGTTGCGTACGTTATTCGAGCAATGCAACTACTGCGACAAAACGCAAACGAATAATTTATAGAAAACTTCTCTGAATTAAAAAAAGACCAGCACTTTACCTTTTGCTTGCTGTTTATAAAGAAGCACGATAAAAAATCACTTGCTCCCTGTTCCGTTTCTATTTACCAGAAGGTGAACCCGATGCGTTACCTGCAATTTGTTTTGGTTGTCATCTTTTTTGTTGCTCCTCTGTTTTACAATAAGAGTGGAAAAACGTCAGAGCCAAAACGAACAGAAGTAAAAAATAAATCAAACAAGAAAAGCGATTCGCTTGCCATTTTTAACAAACGAATCTTGCCAATTTTTCAATCGCAAAAACCCTCCAGTTGCACAGAATGTCATTTAAGTGGAGTTGACCTGAAAGATTACATTCAGGAAGACCAAAAGAAAACGTTTGCTTCACTGGTCAAAGCAAAGTTAATTGATGTCGAAAAACCTCTTGATTCAAAAATACTGAAATTTATTCAGCGTCAACCCAATAAACCAAATCTCATTACCAAAAAAGTGCGCCAGCAAGAATACAAAGCATTTCGGGCATGGATTTTGGCTGCGTTGAAAGAACCAGAATTACTGGCTGCCAAAAGTAACACTCTTGCTGGTCCTCAGTTGTCCGATGATGTCATTCGTCACGCACGCAAAGACCGTGTTCTTACATCGTTCATTGAAAATATCTGGAGTGAAGTCGGGCGTTGTGCAGCTTGCCATTCACCTGACCGAAATCAAAAACAGGTAAGAAGACATGGGAAGGAGATGTCCTGGATTATTTTGAACAGCCCTGTCAAAACAATGCAATACATGATCGACCAAAAGTTAATTGATGTCAATCAGCCCGAAAAAAGTTTGCTCATTACAAAACCCACTATGCAGGTAAAACATGGTGGTGGCAAAAAAATGATGGTTGGAGATCAGGCATACAAACAGTTTCGCCGCTTTCTTGATGACTACTCTGCTGTCATTAATAAAAAATATCAATCAGCAGATGATTTACCCCAACAGAATAACGAGGTTTCATTCGCAACAGAAATCTGGCTGAAGATCACAAATGTTCCACCCAGATATAACAGAATGTTGATGCAGGTTGACCTTTACCGGAAAACAGATAAAGGCTGGTCAACGTTTCGAGTTGCTTCGACAGACCATCCCGTCTTCGGCAAAAAAAGACTTTGGCAACATTCGCTGAGCCTGACTGCTCCACGAGATTCCAACTGGAGTAAAAAAATAAAACGCAAACGTTTACCACCAGGACGCTATCTTATTAAAATTTATATCGATAAAAAAAGGAAGCTGCAAAAAGATACCACTGCTCAACTGGGACGTAATGAATTTGTTGGTCAGGTTAAAGTTCAAAGCCGTTGGCGTGTAGGACACCAACGAATGACAGTTGTTAAGTTTCCTCGCAGGTAATCTGTTTTGCGAATTATTTGTTCAAGAACCACATTATGAAAAAACATCCTGCAACGTTACCCATTGACGAGTTACTCAAAGGATGCCAACTGCAACGTATGCGACGTTCTGGTCCGGGGGGACAACATCGCAATAAAGTCGAGACCGCAGTGATTGCAACGCATCTCTCTTCGGGGGTTCAAGCAGAAGCAAACGAGCGTCGGTCACCCGAACAAAATCGTCAGGTTGCATTATTTCGACTTCGACTCAATTTGGCGTTACAAATTCGCACGCAACCCATTCTGAAAAATTCTCCCAGTCTGTTGTGGCAAGAGCGTTGTAATAATCGTCGGGTGAAAGTCAATAGCCATCATGATGACTTCCCCACGTTGCTTGCTGAAATACTTGATTTGCTTTCCTTGTTCGATTGGTCAGCCAACAAAACCGCAGAGCATTTACAATGTTCAATGTCGCAACTCATCAAATTTCTCAAGCAAGAATCCCGCGCATTCGCAATGCTCAACACCCACCGCAAAGAACAAGGGTTGTCTCTATTGAAATAGAAAGCTCTTACTAAGAATGTTGGCAACCCTTGTTACAAAGTTGTTACAATGCCCCTCCGTTTTATAAGCTACAATGGGCGCACGGTTTGATTTATTTTGGTGCTGTTGAAACACAATTTGGTCTGAAGAAGTCAGAAACAAAACGTTCAAATGGTCTGTTTACTTGAAAGGTAGTTGTGATGCGTCAGTTGAAACATCTCGCTTTTTTGTTTGTTGTATTTATTGTGTTGACAGGGTTGAAAGAGAATCAAAAAGCAACAGCAGAACCCCCGCAGCCCGAAACAAAAAAAATAGAAGAACCATGGGAAACTCCTTCTGGCTTGCTTCTCTATTTGGCTCAGCAAGACAAGGGCAAAGTCGCAGCTCTTTTGAGAGTTGCAACTTTTTTGAATCATTCAGGAGCAAAGAAGCAAATCGTTTTTACGACCTTGAATCAAGCCAGAAAAGGGGCTTACAAAATCAAGCCAGTAGGATATCGAATTTCCAACTTGATGTATCTCGCTTCTTGTTTCTCTAATGCGGGGTACAAAAATGAGGCGCTGGCAATACTAAAACAAGCGGAACAAGAAACCACAAAAATAAAGGG
>UOGL01000638.1_pt1 | contig 12448 bp, 10 predicted proteins | sample 1990131 | NCBI WGS metagenome assembly UOGL01 (sample SAMEA4728526, study PRJEB27164) | hydrothermal vent metagenome | biome: marine basaltic hydrothermal vent biome; feature: marine hydrothermal vent; material: mineral | place: Pacific Ocean | collected 2011-06-14/2011-07-23 | depth 1741 m | reverse complement strand
TCACCCTCCCCTAACCCCTCCCTCAAAGGGAGGGGGATTTACTTAATAAACTTCACCGCTGAGTAGTTACATCAAATCAATATAAATAAGAGAGAGGAAGAGAACAATGCCGTCTTGTGTGTTAGCTTATTCTGGTGGATTAGATACCTCAGTCATTTTAGGATGGCTGCAAGATGAAGGGTACGATGTTCACTGCGTGTATGTCGATTTGGGGCAACCGTGTGAAGACCGTGACGCCATTATGAAAAAGGCGGAAGATAACGGTGCGATTTCTTCACGCTTAATTGATGTGCAAGAAGAACTTTGCAGAGACTTTGCGTTTCCCGTTTTACAATGGCAGGCAAAGTACGAAGGGATTTATCTTCTGGGAACCTCGATTGCTCGTCCTCTTATCTCAAAAGTTTGCTTGCAAGTTGCCCGCGAAGTAGGGGCGGTTGCTTATGCACATGGAGCAACGGGAAAAGGAAACGACCAATGCCGCTTTCAATTGGCAGCCGAAGCACTCGAACCTTCTGTCAAAATGATTGCACCGTGGCGCATGAAAAAATTTCGCGATCAGTTTCCTGGTCGAAGTGAAATGATTGCTTACTGTGAAGAAAAAGAAATCCCCATTAAGGTCTCTCTCGACAAGCCATATAGTTCTGACGAAAACTGTTTGCATATTAGTTACGAAGCAGGCAAACTCGAAGAGATGACAACCGATGGTTACGAAACCGTCGATTTCGGCATGACAATTTCACCACAAGAAGCTCCTGACCAACCAGAAACCATTACCATCGGTTTTGAATCGGGTGTTCCTGTTTTATTGAATGGTCAAAAGAAATCTGCATTGCAAATGGTGACAGAACTCAATGACATTGCAGGGCGTAACGGTATTGGACGAATTGATATTGTTGAAAACCGATTTGTCGGAATGAAAAGTCGAGGCGTGTACGAAGCCCCCGGCATGACAGTTTTGTACAACGCTCATTTACTCATTGAACAACTGACATTGGACCGCGATTTGGTTCACCTGCGAGACCGCTTGGCACCCGAAGTGGCAGAGATGGTTTACTACGGTTTCTGGTATGTCCCCAAAATGGATGCTCTGATGTCTTTCATTAAAGAGACCCAAAAACCGGTCACCGGCGAAGTGACCTTGAACCTTTACAAAGGGAACATTCTCGTCGCAAGTCGCACCAGCCCCAACAGCCTGTATGATGCAGATATCGCCAGCATGGAGGGGGGCGGCTCTTACAATCAGGACGATGCCGAAGGTTTTTTAAGACTCATGGGACTCCCCAGCAGAGTACAAGGACGAGTCAATCCAAGAGAGTATTGATTTGATTTTGTTCCCTTAACAGGAAGGGTCGCCCAGACAACTTCGTTGCTTGGGTTGCGCACTGATTACGAATAACTTTTCCAAAAGACCACATTTTATGTCCTCACGAACAATTGCCATTGGTGATATTCATGGTTGCGATGTTGCGCTTGAAACATTGCTGACAATGATTCAACCTGTTGCAAATGATATCATTATTGTGCTGGGTGATGTCATTGACCGTGGACCCGATTCTAAAAAATGTGTTGAGCAACTTCTTGAGTTGAAAGAGAAGTGCCATTTCGTTTATATTATGGGAAATCATGAAGAGATCATGCTGGAAGAGTACGCAAACCCTGCGAACCCCACAGGGTGGCGAACATATGGCGGGAAAGAGATGCTGGAATCTTACGGCGGAGATTTTGATGCAATCCCCGAAGGACATATCGAGTTTTTTCAAAGTGGAATGGATTACTGGGAGACAGAAACTGAGTTATTTATTCACGCTTCGCTTGAGCCAGGTGTTGATTTGGAAAATCAAATTCACGAGTGGCTCCGTTGGGTACATTTGACAGGTTTTGAGTCATCACCTATCGAGGGAAAACGAATTATTTGTGGTCACACAGCACAGGAGTCGGGGGTGCCGTGGTTGCTTGAAAATTGGATTTGCATCGACACCAAAGCCCATGCAGGGAATCCGCTTACCGCATTTGATGTCGGGGAAAATATGTTCCTTCAAGCAAATCAAAAAGGAGAAGCCCGCAAATTTTCGCTGGAACAATTAAAAAAAATGTCTCGTTAAAAATCGTCGTAACTACTCAGTAAGGGGTTTTGTCAAGTAAATCCCCCTCCCTTTTTAGGGAGGGGTTAGGGGAGGGTGGAACGGTTTGGTTCAGATGAACTACTATTTTGCTTTTAGACATACAGAAACGAATGTCTAAAAGGAAAAACATTCAATCACGTACCACACTGTGACCCTCCCCTCAATCCCCTCCCTAAAAAGGGAGGGGAGGGTGACTTCACTGAATAGTTACAAATCGTCAATGGGTTGCACAAACTCCCATGTCCACCCCTTATATTATTGCGGGGTGATATTTCCTCTATTCGCTTTTTGTAAAAATTGCTATACTCCTTTTTTACAACCAATCAAGGATGATGGTATTGCTTTATTGAGACAACAGGGAGGTTATTGGTGCTTTTTACACGGACGATTCGAAGTAAGATGATTACTGGCTTATCACTTATTTTGATAATGCTGGTGATCCTCATTTTGAGTGGCATCCCAGGGTTAGATTCCCATCGCAATACGGTTCGCGATATGAGTCGAGATATCAAAATGATGCCTCGGCGAGCAAACTTGAATCGGTCTGTTGCGCTTCTGTTTAAGCCACTTTTAATGCCAGTTTCTAATACAAAAGAAGCAGCTCATCTTCAACAGCAAGAATTTGCCAAAGGTATTCAAGACGTACGCAACAGCATATTAACATTCCGACAGCGATACGAAGAAATCCCTCAATCTCCTAATGTTCAACGTCGAAAAGATTTTATTAATTCTCAACTTTACGATATCGATCAGCGTCTTATTCGCTTGGATAAAATGCAAGCCTCTTTGGGGCAGCCTGCAAAACGAAATTTGATATTGTATCAAATGATTGCAGAAGTAGGACAGTTAGAAGTTCTTGTACAGCAAATTCCAGATTCTCAAGTCAGCATGAATCAATTGTTAGACCGTGCTCATTATTCCTATAAAATAAGGTTTTGGTGGGTGAGTGGGACAAGTGCTTTTGCTGCTTTTTTGTTTTTAATGCTTGCCCGTTATAGTTACTACCATGTTTATCTTCCTATTACAAAACTACACAGCGGAGCACGTCGTGTTGCAAATGGAGACTTTGGTTATCGAGTCGATTTAGGAGAAACCGATGATGAAATGTCTGAGCTGGCAGAGGATTTCAACAAGATGACCGAACGGCTTTTAGAAAAAAGTGAGAATCTTGAACAACAAGTACGCATGCAATTTGCTCAATTAACCCGCTCTGAACGATTGGCAGGAATCGGCTTTTTGTCAGCAGGTGTTGCACATGAAATCAACAATCCTCTTTCTGCAATCACAATGGCATCAGAGTCTATTCTGAACAGCTTAAACAGTGCTTCAAACAGACCATCGTTAGAAGATTGTGAGGTGATGCAGGAGTACATGAAAATGATTCAAATAGAGTCGAGCCGCTGTGTTACAATTACTCGCAAGCTGAAAGAATTTGCTCGTGGTGGCAGCGAAGATGAACGGCGAGAAGTTGATCTGCGTGAGATTATTCAGGAAGTTCTTTCGATGGTGAGTCATATGAAACAGTACGATAACCGAAAAATCATCTTTGATGACAAAGCCCCTTCTTATGTTTTGGCAAATCGAGCAGAGATTAAGCAGGTTGTTCTTAATTTAATTGCCAACGGACTCGAAGCAATGGAAGAGGGGGAAACTCTGGAAGTATCAATTTATGAACAAATTGATACGGTCACTCTTGCCTTTAAGGATGAAGGGTGCGGTATGACTTCCGATGTACTAGAGCACTTGTTTGATCCCTTCTTTACCAGTCGTAAATCAGGTAAAGGAACAGGGTTAGGAATGTCGATTAGCAATCGCATTGTTTCAGATCATGGAGGAACATTAGAAGCAGCCAGCCCCGGAGAAGGGCAGGGAAGTACAATTACTCTTCAGTTACCTAAAAGAGGCGAAATTGTACGTAACGCAGCTTGAGTCTTGTTGTTCTTTCTCCTAAATTTTTTTGAAAATTCGCATTGCCTCATTTTCTGATATCTGATATTAACCCGCTTTGTGAAAAAACAATCACAACGAATCCTGTTGGCAAGGATGCTTTCAGGAATTATCCTGCCACAACATTGTACTGAAAGCGTTCGGGCATTCCCTTCAAATTTTCATTTCTTATTTCAGTGCAAAACCATAATTATTCCATGGAAGGAGAGGATTTTGAGTTCCTCAATACAGCATAAATTACGAGTTTTGTTTGTCGATGACGAGCCTGCTATTCGCAGCGTAATGAAAATCGAACTCCCCCGTATGGGGCACGATGTCACCATTTGCGAAGATGGTCAAAGTGCTATTGATGTTTTAGAAAAACAATCATTCGATGCAGCAATTATCGACTTGCGCATGCCTCAAGTGAGTGGCTGGGATGTCGTTGAGCATTTGCAGAAAGTTTCTCCCGAAACAGAATTTATCATCAGCACTGGTCATGGTGACATGGAAGAAGCGATTCATGCTGTTCGCGCAGGGGCTTATGACTTCCTTCCCAAGCCATGTAAATTATATGAAATTGCAAATGTTCTTCAACGTGTTGGAGAAAAACAATCGCTGAAGAATAAAACGATTGCTCTTGAATCACGCTTGCAAGCAGTCGAAGGGAAATCAGATTTAATCGGTGACTCTGCCCCCATGCAGCGTGTAAAAACGTTGATATCAAAAATTGCTCCGACAAGTTCGACGGTGCTTATTATGGGAGAAACCGGAACAGGTAAAGAGATGGTTGCCCGTCAGGTGCATCAATTAAGCAGACGCTCTGATGCTCCTTTTGTCGCAGTCAATTGCGGTGCACTTCCAGAAAATCTTGTCGAGAGCGAATTCTTCGGGCATCGTAAAGGAGCATTCACAGGAGCAGACCAAGCACGCAAAGGTTTGTTTGAAGTGGCAAACGGAGGAACTCTTTTTCTTGACGAACTGGGTGAATTAGACAAAGGAATGCAGGTCAAACTTCTTCGATTTTTAGAATCGGGCGAAGTGCGTCGCGTGGGCGAAAACGAAGCCTTTACCGTCGATGTACGCGTTGTCTGTGCCACAAATTGCGACTTACAAACAATGGTTGATAACGGCGATTTTCGAGAAGACCTTTATTTTCGTGTGAATACTTTTGAAATACATCTTCCGCCACTTCGAGAACGAAAAGAAGATATTCCGGTTCTCTCAAAATTCTTGCTGGCACGACATTTGAAACGTCCCACGATTCCAGAAAACATTCTGACACCCGCCGCCATTGAACTTTTGTTAGAGCATACTTGGTCGGGTAATGTGCGCGAGTTAGCAAATAGCTTGGAGCACGCGCTTATTTTGGCGGGTGACAACCCCATTACTCCAGACGATCTTCCTGCCAGTCTGACAAGAGGAGGCAACAGAGCCGCCCAGGGAACTTATACTTTCAAGAAGGACTCCACAGTCAGATCGTTACGCGAAATTGAAATGGAAGTCATTCATTTTGTTCTTAATAAACACAACGGGGACAAACCCAAAACAGCCAATGAATTGGGAATTGCTTTGAAAACCCTCTACAACAAACTGAACTCTTATCAGCTACAAAATCAATCAATTGCAGGCTAACACAAGAACGCTTCCTGCCGACAGTAGCGACAAGTAGTAAGATTCTGATTTACCGTAGCCCCCTCAACGCCCAACCACGGTCTCAGTAGACCCTACTCCGGCTGGTTCGTAAAATCATTGAAAAAGGAGCATCATTTTTGATGCTCCTTTTTGCTTTGCGGTTTGCTTTTTTTTATTCCCTTTACAAATGGAAGGGGCTTTGAGCGTGCATTTTTTTGGCGAAAGAACATAGAATGCGTTCTTTGTCGATTTATTATTATTCAACGAGTTATTTTATGAGTCAACGTCAAATTTTAGTGACCGCTGGGTTGCCCTATGCAAATGGTCCTATTCATATCGGGCATTTGGTTGAGTATTTGCAGACCGATATCTGGGTGCGATTTCAGAAATTGCGGGGGCATCGGTGCATTTATATTTGTGGTGATGACACACATGGAACTGCCATTATGATTTCCGCCAAGCGAGAGGGAGTCAGTGAAGAGGAGTTCATCGCAAAAATCCAAAAGGAACATGAAGCTGACTTTGCAGCTTTCGGTATTCAATTTGATAATTACAGCAACACGAATACCGAAAAAAACAGAACCCTCTGCCACGAAATTTGGACTGCATTAAAAGAAGCAAATCTCATTGTGGAAGAAGATGTCGATCAATTATTCGACCCCGAAGCAGGAACGTTTTTAGCAGATCGATTTGTCAAAGGGACATGCCCTCAATGCAATGCAGAAGATCAAAACGGAGATTGTTGTGAAAAATGTTTGACCACATATTCGCCAACAGAGTTGATCAATCCTGTCAGTAAACTTTCTGGGGCAACGCCCGAATTACGAACAGCAAAACATCTTTTTGTACAACTCGAAAAGATGCACAGTTTTCTTGAAGAGTGGACACAATCGGGTGATCATCTTCAGCGAGAAGTGAGCAATTATTTGAAGGGACATTTTTTAGGGAAACCGCTTCGTAATTGGGATGTCTCTCGTCCTGGTCCTTATTTTGGTTTTGAAATTCCTGACCATCCCGATAACTTTTGGTATGTTTGGTTTGACGCCCCCATTGGTTACATCAGCAGTGCACAAGAATGGTGTGAAAAGAATAACGAAAATTTCGACGACTGGTGGAAAAGTGACAAGACGGAAGTCCATCATTTCATTGGCAAAGATATTACTTATTTTCACACGCTCTTTTGGCCCGCAATGTTATCAACAGCAGGGTTCAACTTGCCGCAAAAAGTTCATATCCATGGATTTTTAACAGTGGATGGCGAGAAAATGTCTAAGTCAAAAGGAACTTTCATTAAAGCTTCTACCTGTGCAAAGCACTTGAATCCTTCTGCCATTCGTTATTATTTTGCCAGCAAATTAGGAGCCAAGTTAGATGACCTTGATCTGAATCAGCAGGAACTTATTGCGAAAGTCAATTCTGATATTGTTGGAAAGGTGGTCAATCTTGCCAGTCGTTCTGCCAAGTTTGTGACAGAGCTTTCTCAAGAGTATCCTGATGATGGAAATCTTTTTGAAGAGGCATCAACAGCAGGGAAGAGTATTGCCCAATTGTATGAAGCGTGTGACTACAATTCTGCAATGCGAGAGATTATGGTTCTGGCAGATAAAGCAAACAAATTTATTGAAAATGCCAAGCCGTGGGAATTGCGCAAGCAAGAAGATCAACAACAAAAATTACAAGATATTTGTACGGTTGCGTTAAATTTGTTTCGGCAAATTGTCATTTATCTTTCCCCCGTGTTGCCACAACTCAAAGAACAGACAGAAAAATTACTCAACCAAAAACTAACACATTGGGATGATGCCCAGCAACCGTTGCTCGGCACATCTGTTAGTAAATTTAAGCATATGATGAAACGCATCGAGGAGAAACAGGTTCAAGCTATGATTGACGAAAGTAAAGAAGAAGCCCCCAACGAAGAGGCAGCACAACAATCAGAATTCAACGACAGTGGAGAGGCACTTGAAAAAGAGCCACTGACAGAAGAATGTCATTTCGACGATTTTATGAAAGTCGACTTGCGTGTGGTCCGAATTATTGAAGCAAAAGAAGTCGAAGAATCTAATAAGTTATTACAGTTGACTGTCAGCTTAGGAGGCGGGGTAACAAAGAACGTCTTCGCAGGGATGAAAGGTGTTTACAAGCCGGAAGAAATGGTGGGACGCTTGGTAATCTTTTGTGCCAATTTAGCACCACGCAAAATGCGTTTTGGTGTGAGTGAAGGAATGGTATTGGCAGCAGGAGCAGGCGGAAAAGAAATCTACCTGTTGACCCCTGACGAGAATGCTGTTCCTGGGCAACGTGTTCATTAGATATGTTGTATTGATTTTGTGACATCAAAACAGACAGGTTGAGAGACGAAACTCTATTTTTCAACTGGACTGGCTAGATTTCTTCCAACAACTTACAATCCTTGTTCGTAGAGTGGTTATTCTTTCTTTCCAATAGACTATGTGGAACGTTATGTCGCAAACAAATCCTGAAGATCAGATTGATCTGAAAAACCCGTTTCTTGCTGTAATTTTAGGATACATGATTCCCGGTGCAGGGCACTTGTACCAGGGGCGTTATTTTAAGAGCGCGGTTTTCTTTCTTTGTATTGCAGGAACGTATTGTTACGGAATGCAAATGGCAGAAGGGAAAGCTGTTTACTTCAAAAAAGAAGTCAACAGAGATGCAGGGTTCCAAAATTGGGGATTTCTTGCACAAGCGGGGGTGGGAACACCTGCCCTTGCTGCGGTTATTCAATGGAAACGATTTACATCAAATGCGAATCAAAAAGAGCGACAACTGAAAGCTCCTATGAACGCTCCTTTTTCTGGAAAGCTGATTCTTGATTATCCCAACGGTCAAGAGCAGATGAAAGGTTTGTTGGAAGGAACAATTTCATTGCAACCTGTTCCGAAAGAACGAGGACGTGTTAAAGGAACATTTAAGGGAACGCTTGATAAAAAAGAGAACATCACATTGCAATTAGGAGGAGGAATCCGGCTGCAAAAACCTGTATCAGGAAACCCGACGCGTGCCATTGCCTGTGAAGTGATTGAAGAAAAAAAGAACAAAGAGGAAGGCGAAAAAGAAAACGAAAAAGACGAGGGACGGTTGCTAATCAGCGGGAGTATTCCGCGAGCATTTTACAATTCGTTTGCAGCCCCGTTAGAACATGAAGACCTTCAAGATGTTCGACGTCGGCTTGGTAACAAGTATGACTTGGCAGTCATCTTCACATGGATTGCGGGCTTGCTGAATATCTTGGCTGTGTGGGATGCCTATGAAGGACCTGCTTACGGCTACGATGACAAAGCTCTTCAAAAAGATAAAAAGAGTAAAGAAGAAGAGAAAGAAAAAGCATCTCCTCCCCCAGAGACTCCTTCTGTCCCTCTTGAGCCACCCGCTGTTGCGGAACAAACAGTGCAAGCTTCAAAAAAATAATTTATCTTGTGATTTGAGCCTTTTTTAATTGGAGAGTTTTATGTTTGCAGCAATGCTTCTTCTTGCGTCAGTTAGTACTGTTTGGTACTTGCCCCCATTGGCAGCAGTTGTTAGTTTAGTTTATTATTCCAGTCGATTTGAAAAGCCCGCCTCAATTCTTCTTCGTGCCTGTCGCCTTTTCATTACCATTATCCTTTTCATGGGAGCCATCTTTTTGGTACTTTGGTTTCTTTCTTACAACTTGTAAAAAACGATCTGTTTTGCCGAAACTCGAAAACTCAACCTGAAGTAACACCATGACAACATCACAGTGGATTATCAACGTCAATTCCCAAACCTTTCAACAGGAAGTCATTGAGCAATCGATGCGGCTACCGGTTGTTATCGACTTTTGGGCAGAGTGGTGCGAGCCATGCAAAACGTTAATGCCACTGCTTGATAAACTTGCTATTGAACATGACGGAAAATTTTTGCTGGCAAAAGTCAATATCGAAGAGTCTCAAGAAGTGGCAGGGGCATTTGGTATTTCGTCTATCCCTTTTGTAGCAGCAGTTTTTCAAGGAGAAATTGTCAATCAGTTTCAAGGGTTATTACCTGAAGCGCAAATTCGAGAATGGCTTGAAACATTTCTTCCTTCACGTGCGCAAGAACTGATGACACAAGGGATGGCACTTGAAGAAACAGACCCCCAAGCAGCCGAGGCAGCCTATGTGGAAGCCTTGGGATTAGAACCTGATGTTGATGCCATTAAAGTACGATTGGCAATTGTTATTTTAGCACAAAATAGAGATGACGAAGCAAGAGAGATTATTACAAAACTGGAAGAGCGTGGTTACCTCGAACCCGAAGCAGAGGTGGTAAAATCTCAACTCGAACTCCGCGCGACCGCAGCAGAAGCAGGGGGAGTCGAAGAAGCACGCGCAGCCGTTGCTGCCAACCCGGAAAATCTTTCACTGCAATTGATCTTAGCCGATGCACTTGCCGTTGCCAACAAGCACCGCGAAGCGCTGGAAAAATGTATCGAGTTGATTCAAAAAGATAAGTCAGGTATCGGGCAAGACGCCAAAGAGACCATGGTCAAAATTTTCGATATGCTTGGTCCCCAATCACAACTCGTCAGTGAGTTTCGCAGAAAACTGGCAACCTTGTTGTACTAACGCAAAAGAAGACTGTGGGCTGGTCAATTCTTCTGAAATGTTTTTAGAAGTGTTGTTTGAAAGTTTTGTATTGCTTGCTGGCTAATTTCTTCGGTACGACTTTGATTGCAACAGGCAGCAGAACGAATCCCGATGATATCAGGGTTCACAGGAACTAACAGAGGTAAGGTTTCTTCTCGCAAACTTCCTGCAACAGCAAACATCAAATGATGTTCTTTTGCACGTAACGATAATTCGGTGAGTTCTTTTTCAGAGATGCTATCAAACAACGTGCTTCCATCTTTTGCAAATGTATCGATCAAAAAACCGGCACAATTTGTGGCGATGGCAGCCTCCAGAATTTCTTGTAATGTGGGAGAATTTGCTTCTTCGACATCAGCATAGGCAACAGCAATCCACTGAGGGGGGGGACTCGATTTGCTGAATCCTTTTTCAATTCTGTGACGAACAGTCATCCATCGAGAAACCCACTCTTTGTACATTCTGTTTTTCTTTCCCAAGCAACAAAGCCCTAATTTCAAAAAGGAAAGTTCTGAGGGAACGGCAACAGAACCTATTTTGAATTCCCATTCGATGACTTCTCCTAACGCTGCTGAAATGAGTGGAAAAGTTTTTGAGAGAGAAGCGATTTCTTCTTCCTGTTTTGCAAACTCTGTTATCTTGTTTATGACATTTATTCGTTGCATACCTAACGGACCATTTTGAGGCTCTTTGATGTCAAGTAAATCGCATCCTGCTGTCACTGCAATTTTTGCTTCAGCAAGATTGCGGACAGAGACTAATAATTGCGGATGGTCAGATTGTTTGAGTGATGATTTTAAGAGAGAAGGGGAGGGATTTTGAGATTGCATTTCACAAATGGTACTTTTTATTGTAGGATATACGAAAATCAATTGAACTTTAATCTTCAAACCCTTTGTATCATAAACTTATAGGAAAGATTACACCATGCCCGAACGTCTTCATTCTGAATTGTTACCATCTGGTATTTCACGTCGTTCTTTCTGTCAAACAGCAATTGCGTCAGCGGGTGTTGCTGCGACAAGTCAATTGCTGCTTCACCCCACACCAACCTTGGCTGCAAAGCCGCCCCAACGCAATGGGCAATCTCACATGAAGTTAAGTTTGGCTGCTTATTCATTCAGAAACTCTTTGAAGCATCGTTTCAGAGTAAGTAAAAGACGACCAAGTATGACTCTGTTTGATTTTATTGATTACTGTGCAGAAATCAATCTTGATGGTTGTGAACTGACAGGATACTATTTTCCTGAAGAGATTACCCATGAGTATCTCATGAAAATTAAAGGGAAGACGTTTCGGTTAGGGCTTGATATTTCTGGCACTGCAATTGGTAATAATTTTGCGATGCGAGCAGGGAAGAGACGCGATGAGCAACTCAAAATGTGTCGCGACTGGATTGACTATGCAGCGACAATGGGAGCACCGGTTATTCGTATTTTTGCAGGCTACGCGCGGGGCAAAGTCAAGGAAGAAGAAGCGATTGAACTTTGTGTTGCAGGTATCAATGAATCACTTGAGTATGCTGCCAAAAAAGGAGTTTGTCTTGCGTTAGAAAATCATGGTGGCATTACTTCAACACCAGAACAGCTTTTAAAAATCATCAACAAGGTCAAACCTTCTCCCTGGTTTGGTGTCAATTTAGATGGAGGCAATTTTCGGACGGATGACCCTTATCGTGATTTAGAAAAAATTGCACCCTATGCCATCAATATGCAAGTGAAAGTAGCAATTCAACGAGGTAGCAGAAAAGGAAAGAAAGAAGAGGTTGATATTCCACGTCTCATTAAAATTATGAAAGATGCTCATTATCGTGGATATATTGTTTTAGAGTATGAAGAAAACGAGGAACCGAAAAAGAAAATCCCTAAATATATTAAACAGTTACGTGATGCCATTCACGCGTGAGCAAAATGAAGGCATCGGCTTGGGCTAAGTTGCTACCAGAAAGAGAGATCGTATGACAAATCCAGATCAATCAAAATCGACTCCGCAATTTTCTTCTGACCCGGGAACTTACGACCTTGAACCACCTTCGCAAAAAACAAAAAAGATGCCTTTCTATCAAAAGGCTAACGAGCCAGAGAATCTCTCAGATAAACCAGAAACGTTTTGGGATAAATTATTCAAGAAGCATCGACCATTAGAAAAAGAGAC
>UOGL01000142.1_pt1 | contig 12547 bp, 11 predicted proteins | sample 1990131 | NCBI WGS metagenome assembly UOGL01 (sample SAMEA4728526, study PRJEB27164) | hydrothermal vent metagenome | biome: marine basaltic hydrothermal vent biome; feature: marine hydrothermal vent; material: mineral | place: Pacific Ocean | collected 2011-06-14/2011-07-23 | depth 1741 m | reverse complement strand
ATAGACTTAAAAGTTTTTTTAGAACTCATATACATCTCCTGCATCACGGTTTCTACGTCATACCAAAACAAACTGTTCCAACAGAAGAAGGATTGATGAGGTAAAGTAAAACAGAGATAACTTAACTTGGGTAGTGAACCAAAACGATAGAGAGAACTGAAACACAGGAATTCTGTACATTTTGCATACGATTTCGTTGATTAAAAATCATTTCGGAGAAAAAATCATAATGAGTAACGACAATAAATTATCGAATGGTTTCCAAGTTGTTTTGACAAAAGTTTTTCAGAAAAAAAGCAGTCTCTTTTTCTGTTTGTTTACAATCTGTTTGTTTACAATAGGAGATGTTTTTTTTGTAAAAGCAAAGTCAAAACAAAAGGAGGGCGATTTCAAATCGACCTTTAAAGAGATGCTGCAGAATGTCAATGCTATCAAGAACTTGGAGAGCGGGAAGTTTGTCGTCAAAGCCCCTCTGTTTTTTGAAGAGTTTATTACTTTTCTGAATAAGAGTAAATCGACAGATAGCACTCCTGACTTGAGTTACACAGGATCTCAATTGAAACTTTCTTATCGCCGTCATGGCGTACATGTGTTAGAAAACTACAAAGAATCACAAACAAAAATAGCAAATTTCTTCAAAAAAAGAGGTTTTAAAGATACCACAAATAAAAAACAAAAGAATAAAAAAGCCCCCTGGGAGCAAACCACCTCCAAAGAATATCAATACAAATCTGGGAAGACGATTATCACAGTGACCGTTGGAGTGTATCCTATCACCGGAGGACGTGGAGGATTTCGTTCTCAAGTTGACTCTTCATGGGAAGTGACACATCCGTGGAAATCACATATTATCAAGCTGTCAGAAGTTCTCGCAGTTTATCCTTCACCAAATCTTCCTAAAAAAGATCAGGACTTATTTGATTTTTTCGAGAACTCACCTACTGCTGGTTATTATACCAGAATTGAGGTTTGGCAACATGGCGCGTACAACAGTTGGGGAGGAGTCTTTCCTGTCACGCTGCGTCCCCAAATAAGAAAAATACTGGAGTCAAAATTCTTTCGGATATCAGGGAAATATAACATTTCAGAAGACAGTGTTCAAACAATATTTTGGAGAAGCTCAGATGCGACACAGGTCGATCTGATTACCCTCAAAAATAAAAAAATGTTTCGTTTTGAGTATGATGCCCCAAAATCAAAAAAAGAGAATCCTGCCATGGATCATCTCAGGGTTCTTCTCGATATTGAAAAAGCCAAGTTTGATCATGAAGAACATCGACAGTTTCTTTTGACAATTCAACAATTGGCAAATGAGAATAAGAAAAAAGAATGGGAAGTGGTACCTTTTGGTGGTTTTTCAGACTATATCTACATGGGCTTATGGTGTTCTCACAAAGAGTCCTTAGACATAACGAGAGATTCAGGTGATTCAAGATACTTTAGTACAATCCCCAAAAACCAGGATATTCAGTCATACAGGCTTATTGCAGAAACAGGAAGTAAAGTTGAAGCAATCTCAAAAGTGATATTTAAGGCAGACTATTCTCCAAAGAATACTGAATGGGGATGTCACATCGTGATCAACTCGAAATTCAAAAAGTCTGGCAAAAAAACAGTAGAAAACGTTTATTGTAATTCCTATTTCAAAAGAAGAAAGCCGCAGCATTCAACATATCAAGGTCGATACAACCTTAAACACCTGACCCATTATTTCACGATGAAAAAAACTTTTCAGGATATCCAATATACTTTTCTTGTAAAAAAAAACATGGGTTTCCCTTCAGACTGGGAAGAACTCAAATGGCTCAGTTTTGAATCGCCAGAGGCATTCCGTGATTATGGGAATAAAAAATTTGATGAACTTCTTCAACTTGTCGAAACAAAAATCAAAAATGGCTCAGGCTATACTGCCCAGAAAAAAGTTGTATTACCACCTCAAAAAAAAGGGTTTCAAAAAGTTCTTTATATACCAAATTTCCCTAATACAGTGCATCAGAAAAATCAGCCTCGTACGGTTATGGTGAAAAGCAATCGTAAACTGACTGCTGTGGAAATTAAAGAGATACTATCAGCAGCAAAAATCAAAATAAAAAAAGATCGCAAAGTATTCAACAACAACTATAAAGGAATGCACATTGCCATAGCAAAAGTCTTTCCACTTCAAAAGCTTTACAATAAACTTAACCTGGCAGTGAACCAGAACCATTAAGGGAACTCAGACACAGAAATCCTGCGAGTTTTGCACACGGTTTTATTGATCAGAAACGTACATTGCTATGACAAATGCCTTATGAAGTGCAGTAGTCAATTGCAAAAACGAATCCCTCATCTTCTTAATAGAAAGAACTCAAATGCGACATCGTAACAACATTTTAATAATTGTTTTATTGATACTCACTAGCTATTCATCACTTGCGATGTCAAAAGAAAAACGGTCAAAAGAAAAACCCAATGTCCTTTTTATCTTTGCAGATGATCAAACATTTGACACATTGAATTCATTGGGTAACAAAGAAATCGAGACCCCTCATTTAGATCGTCTGGTACGCAACGGCACAACCTTTACTCATGCATATAATATGGGATCGTGGACAGGGGCGGTGTGTGTTGCGAGTCGGCATATGTTGAACACAGGACGTTATTTGTGGCATGCCCGAACAGCTTCTCAACAATGTTCACAAGAAGTCAAAGCAGGGCGTTTCTGGTCAGAGCATATGAAGAAAGCAGGTTATGAAACCTACATGAGTGGCAAATGGCATGTCAGAGCAAAAGCAAATTCAACATTTCAAAATGTTGTACATGTTCGCCCAGGTATGCCAAACCAAACCTCCAAAGGTTACAATCGTCCTCTTGATGGAAAGCCAGATACATGGAAGCCCTGGGATAAAAAAAATAAGGGCTACTGGAAAGGAGGAAAACATTGGAGTGAAGTTTTAGGTGATGATGCAGAGACGTTTCTTGCCAAAGCGTCTCAAAGTGAAAAACCTTTCTTTATGTATCTTGCTTTCAATGCTCCGCACGACCCTCGGCAATCTCCTAAAAAATATGTTGATAAATACCCATTGAAGAACATTGCAATGCCCAAAAACTTTCTCCCTGAATACCCTTACAACGAAGCAATGGGAAGTGGCAGAACATTACGTGACGAACGTCTTGCCCCTTTTCCTCGCACACCACATTCAGTGAAAGTCAACCGGCAGGAATACTACGCAATTATCACGCATATGGATGTTCAGATTGGGCGAATTTTAGATGCTTTGGAGAAATCCGGAAAAGCAAAAAACACCTATATCTTTTTTACCGCAGATCATGGGTTAGCTGTGGGGCGACATGGTTTGATGGGAAAACAAAACATGTTTGACCATTCCGTTCGTGTTCCTTTTATTGTCAATGGTCCTGATATTGGAAAGAATAAAAAAATTGATGGGGCTATTTACCTGCAAGATATTATGCCAACAACATTAGAATTAGCAGGAGTTGCCAAGCCGAAACATGTGCAATTCAAATCGATATTGCCCCTACTCAAAGGAGAACGAACACAAAATTACACATCGTTATACGGCGCCTACACGAATGTGCAACGTTCCGTCACCGTAGGAGATTACAAACTCATTCTTTACCCAAAAATCAAAAAAGTGCTACTCTTCAATTTGAAAAATGATTCACTCGAAATGCACAACCTGGCAGAAAAAACAGGCTCTCAACCAATCATCAAACATTTAATGAAAGAACTCCGCAAGCTACAAAAAGAGACGGGCGACCAGTTAGATTTATCAAAAGATTTTCCAAAACTGTGAACTTATCTAATGACAAGAGGAAGAACGCTATCGATAGAAAGCCTGATTAAAGAGAGTAAGAATATGGAACGAATCAATAAGCTTCCTGCCCGACCTGTTCGTCCAGATGATGCACACAAAGGAACCTTTGGACGTGCCTTAATTATTGGTGGCAGTAGAGGAATGAGTGGGGCAGTGTCGCTGGCAGGGTTAGGAGCACTGCGCGGCGGAGCCGGTTTGGTAACTCTTGCTGTTCCAGAATCAATTCTTTCAACTGTTGCTGCAATTGAGCCGTCGTATATGACAATCCCTATTCCTGAAAGCAGACAAGGAGCAATGACCAACGAAGCACGCAGCGATTTAGAAAAAATCACTGCGGTCACAAACGCCATGGCTGTTGGTCCGGGATGGGGAGACTTTATTGCTCAGCAATCATTAGCAAGTTGGCTCTTTCAAGATATTTTATTGCCAACAGTCTTTGATGCAGATGCCTTGAACGGGCTTGCAAAAAGTAGCATTTTTTCGTCTTCCTGCTTTGTTGCTCAAAAAACAAAACCCGTTCGTATCCTTACACCACATCCTGGAGAATTCTCTCGGTTGACGGGTTTATCGATTAACGAAATTCAAAACAACCGCGAAGAGACTGCAATGACATTTGCAAAACAGCATCAAATAATCTTGCTATTAAAAGGAAAACAGACTGTTATTACAGATGGCAACCGCATTGCGATTAACCAAACCGGTAACAGCGGCATGGCAACAGGTGGTGCAGGTGACGTACTGACAGGTTTAATTGTTGCACTACTCGCACAAGGAATGAACGGATTTGAAGCAGCTCAGCTTGGTGCACACCTTCATGGTTTAGCAGGTGACCTCGCTGCAAAAGAACTTTCACAACAAGGACTCATTGCCTCCGATTTACCACAGTACATAGCACGTGCCTGGCTGGAACTTGAATAAAGATTCCCAAGGGAAAGACTCAACGGCTCTGTGATTATAGCGTGATGTTTTTTGTCAGCCTAAACAATGTGCATAATCAAGCAAGTGATATTGTCTTTGCTGCCACCTTCTTGGGCGGCTTCGACAACTTTTTGTGCTGCCTCTTGTGGGTCGTCGTTGTTTGCCAGAATTCCTTGAATGACATCGGGCGTTGCCCCATCGGTCACACCATCGGAACAAAGAAGGTAACGGTCACCTGTTTGAGGTTCAATTTTTTTTGCTTCGGTTCCCGTTCCACCATCTTTGGTTCCGAGATAACGGTACAACACGTTTTTGTAGCGATGTGTTGTTGCTTCTTCTTCGTTAATAGTTCCTGCATCGACAAGTGCCTGCGTGAGGGAATGGTCGGTTGTGAGTTGTTCGAAGTTTCCTTCTCTCAATTGATAAACGCGACTATCACCGACTCCCCCAGCAAAGAACTGACCACCCACAGAAACAACAAAGACAATCGTTGTTCCCATATTATGAAAGTTGGGTTCAATTTCGCTGAGCGCCATAATTTCGAGATTGGCATACGAAACCGCATTGTCTATCAATTCAACAGTCTTACCTAAATCTGTCTCTTCAAAGTTGATTGTCTGCTCTAATTTTTCAGAGACAAGCTCTGCTGCCAATTCGCTTGCTTTTTCTCCGGCAGCTTGCCCTCCCATTCCGTCACAAACGATGAAAAATCTGTTTTCAGGGTCAATCAATGCGCGATCTTCGTTGTTGTCACGAAAGTTTCCTTTGATGCAAACCAAGCCTGTTTTTATCTGAATGTTACTCATTGCTCATTTTCTAATTGATACGATATTGCTTTCAATCAATTCATTATGCAGGAGAGGTGCAGAAGAAACAACTGATTTTTAAAAAAACATCCTTCCGACACTATTATATCAGCTTTCAGAGAGTATTGTCTGTACAAAATCACGGGTTCCCAGCGTTGTTGCAGCAATAAAAAGCTCCCCCGCAGCAAAACCGGCACTAAGCCCGAATGCTCTATTTTGGCTTTCCACTAACTGAAAAACACGTTCTTTACCCGGAGGGAACTGCGTTTGATAAGCTCGAATGGCTTTGAGTTTTAACTCAAGAGTCTCACTGATATCGACCACAAAGTGAGCACTTCCACTTGGGTTTTGTAATGTTTGAAAGCCTAACGGATACCAAACTTGTTTTGTGACTCGATGCACAGGAAGATCATCAAATTGGTCTTGCCACTTTGTAAGTCGCGAATAAAAGATGGCAGCATCGGTGATTTGCATTGCCTGCCAATGGTCAGGTGATGCCATTGGCGTTTTGTCTGCAATTCCTAAAACAATTTTGGGGCGATAGGTACGAAAGACTTTTGCAAGCGCAACCCGTTCATCAAAACCATCAAACAGGCGGCGATTAGGAAGTTCAAGAGTCAAACGTAATTGCACTCCCAAAATATCAGCAGCCTCTTTTGCTTCTGCAAGACGAACATCGGGACCAGGGCTGTTGGGGGTTGGTTCACCATCGGTCAAATCAACAATACCAACACGATATCCCTGCTGAACCATTTTTGCTAATGTTCCACCGCAGGCAATTTCAACATCGTCGGGGTGTGCTCCCACTGCAATCACGTCAAACGGTTCTGGTAGTTCTGTTGTCACGACTTCTCCTGTTCATCTAATAAAAAAGGACGTATTATTTTTGCAATACGATGGGGGTGTGTGAGGTATGTCAGGTAGCCAGTATGTTGCAAGTATTCTTCCTGAACATTCGGCATCGAGTTCAATAACTGTTGTTGATGGTCTGCTAATACCGCTCCATCACCTTCTGTTCTTAATAGCAACGTTTGACAATTGATTTTTGACAATTGATTTTTAACGTTAAAAACTTTTAAGACCGATGCCAATCGTGCAATTCGTTTAATGCGATGCTCACCCACTTCCTGACTCAAAAACTCCCAGCGAGAACCATCAAATGGCGGAAACCAACGACGATGATTTTCAACGAAAATTGTTTGAAAGCCAGGGAGCGATTGTAACTTACTTGGAAAAAGTCTTCCGCAAAAAAGCAAGAAACGTTCTACGAACGAAAGTTTACGATGTGCAAAACCACCCTGTAAAATCATTTTGTTAATACGTTGTGGATGATTTAATGCTGTAGTCAATGCAGCCACCGAGCCAAACCCGCTTGCGTATAAATGAAATTGGCTTGCGGAATGATGGTCTGCCACTGCAATTAATTCTTCTGAAAGAGAACTTGGTGTTTGGCTTTGAGAATCGGAAGGCTCATACAAAATACAAGTGAACTCTTCTCGAAGTAAATAAACCAATAGAGAAAACAAGTTGGGCTTGCTGGTCAAACTCCCTGCAATAATAAGTACAGGTCCTGTTCCCCATGTTTTGCCAGTGAGTGTTGTCTCTTTGAAGGGAATGTTCCAAGTCGTTGCGTCTTTTTGAAATGTTGCAACAACTTTCTTCCATCCAAGCGGAACGGGGCACGTCGCTTGCTCAGCAGAATCTTTGTTTTCAGGAGAAGACTCTGGTAGGCAAGCCTCTGTTTCAGCAGGCTGTTGTGATTGTGTACTCTTCATACGATTGAAAGCTCGTCTTGTGCGGTCTCTCTTTTGTGTAATTTGGCAACTAAATCAGAGTACAGCAGAAAATGGCAGAGTACAATACCTTGCAGGGTGCTCTCTTTGTAAAACAGAAAGAAGTCGCAAAACAGAAAGAAGTCTGCCAGAAACACTCCCTGTCACAAAATTTCAGGAGTTATTTACCACCATGAATTCCGCCGCTGCGAATAAAATACGCACTTCTTCCCCATCTGCCATCTGAATTGCGGACAGAGCCTTCGCGGATACTTTTTGGTTTTTTCTCTGGTTGAGGTAATCCCATTCCCGAAAAACTTGCAAACCCTGTCCCGGCAGTCACCGTTCCCATTAACGCTGCAAATATGTATGTTGCTTTACCCATGGTTGTATTCTTCCAAATAATTTGAATCAAATAAAATAGAACCTGTTGCCTTATTCTGTCACTCTCTCATATCATAAATGAGAGACTCTTTCAAGTTCTTTTACCACAACTATTTCTCAACAACCTTTTGATTATCAATCGGCAAATTCTTAACGTTATTGAATTCTATTATTCACCCCCATTTTTTACAAATTTCACTTGCATTTTGTAGCAGAGTTTTCATATTGTATCAGCATGTCAAGTCAATCAGAATTTGCATGTATGATTTGACAATAAAAAGTATAATTTCACAACACAAATGTAACGAAGAGAAAAACAGGAATGAACACAATGGCTGGTGAATTGTTAGAAGAGACAATTTGGGAAATGGCAGATTTACAGCCCCCCCAAAACAACAACGAATGGAATGAAGGTGACATCACTCTCTTGCATTCAGATGATGAAAACGATGACTTTGAAGACGAAGACGAAGATTTTGATGACGAAGAAATTGAAGACGACGACGAAGACGATGAAGACGAAGACTTTGATGAAGAGGACTTCGATGAAGAGGAAGACCTTGATGAAGAGGATGACGAATGGGGCGAAGAAGAAGATGGCTTCGCCAATAGCAAGGCTGACAGCTACGGCGATAGCGATGACGACTTCTAACCATTCTTATCACAAAAGACAAAGAGCGCTCTGCGGTATTACCTCAGAGCGTTTTTGTTTTCCGTAACAAATTATCGTTGTCACGTTGTAATTTCTTATCAATGAAATCGTGTGCAAAATTCGCAGGATTTCTGTGTCTAAGTTCCCTTTATGGTTCTGGCTCGCTGCCAGGTTAAGTAGTAGACAGTAAGTTTTTCGATATAAGTAACAATATCAATACGAAAGTAATCACTCATCATGAGCAACATGTTTGAACAAATTACAGAAGCAACAAATTTTATTCAACAACAATTTTCTGTGACTCCGCAACTCGGTTTGATTCTTGGAACAGGACTCGGAGGGTTAGCAGAACAAATTGAATCGACGGTAACAATTCCTTACGAAGAGATTCCGCACTTCCCACAATCGACAGTCGAATCACATGCGGGACAACTTGTTTGCGGTTTGCTCAATGGGGTTCCCGTGGTGGCGATGGAAGGACGGTTTCATCATTACGAAGGATACACAATGCAACAGGTCACTTTTCCTGTGCGAGTGATGCGTGCTCTTGGTGCTGAAACACTTTTTATTACCAATGCAGCAGGAGGTATGAACGCCAGTTATCAACTGGCAGATATCATGCTTATTGAAGACCATATCAACTTGCAACCCGAAAACCCGCTACGAGGAATCAATGATGACCGTTTAGGTCCTCGTTTTCCAGATATGTGTGAGCCATACAACCAAGAGTTACTCAACATCACTCAAAGCACTGCACAAGAACTTGGCATTACAACACAGCAAGGAGTTTTAGTTGCTGTCGCAGGACCAAACCTTGAAACACGTGCAGAGTATCGTATGTTACAAACAATGGGAGCAGACTGTGTGACGATGTCTACCGTTCCAGAGGTCATTGTTGCAATTCATGCGGGAATGCGCGTACTTGGTATGTCAATTGTTACAGACATCTGCTTGCCAGATTCATTAGAGCCTGTCAACATCGAGAAAATTCTCGCTGTCGCAGCACAAGGAGGCGAACATCTCGCAAAACTTATCCCCGCTGTCATCCCCAAAATCTTTCAGGTAAACTGAACTACATTTGAACTCAACCAGAATTCTTTCCCCTTTTTTTCGTTCAATTTCATTAAAACTAAGCGACTGAGAGGTTACTTAGGGAGTTGATTCAAGCCGGTAATAATAATGCTGACTGCTAAAAGAAGAAGACCAATAATCGAAGCAACAATGGGGGCAGTTTGTGGCGTTCCGAAAGTCCCTTCAATTTTGATATGCTCTTCCGGCACATCGACTGCAAAGTATCCTTCTGGTAACTCGGTTCCGTTGGCTGTTGTAAATCGATATCGAAGTGACCACAACAACCAGCAAAGGGCAATAAGACAGAAACCAGAAGTAAGAAACAAAAACAACGAAAACGGAGGAGAATCAATTTTATCAAACGCATGAATATCTTTTTCAATTGTTATTTTCCCGATAACACATGGTATCGCATTAAAGAAAAAATGAATGAGCATAGGTGCCCAAATACTGCGCGTTGCAAGGTGTGCTAAATGTAATACAACAGCCAATGGTAACAATGCCAAAGCATGCGGCGGGCTGATATGCACAGCAGCAAACAAGACAGAAGTGATTACCACCCCTGCAACAACTCCCCAGCGAGCAGTCAGCCCTCGTCCAATAAGCCCTCGAAAAAACAACTCTTCGGTAAAGGCAGGCGCCACAGCCAACATTAACAACAACGCCCAAAGAGGTGTCACAGGAAGTAAATTCTTAAACAATTCTATCGAAGATTCTTTCTCCATCGATTTAAGTTGAGGGAAATAAACTAAAACCGTATCGTTCCAAAATGTGAGGACAAGCGAATTCCATTGCCCAGTGAATGCAAGAACTGCAAAGAAAATAAAGACCAATAACCCCAATTGTCCTGTATGACCAACATTCAGCCTTTTGACGGGAAGCCTTACCAAGGATTTTTTTCCGCCGAGTCGTAAGATGACTGCAAAGAAAACGATGATAGCAGTCATTCCTTGTGTCCAAGCAATGATGAGTGGCATCTGCTCTTTGATTATTTTTTTTTGTATGACTTCAATCTCTGCTTGTTGTAAATTTTGAAGATTGACCCCTCCTGCAAAAAACAAAATAACTAAAACAACAGAAGAAACGATTGCCTGAACCATCATCATTCCGGCAATCCACAATAATGACTCTGGTAAACCGGGTCCGGGTGGCGCGACAGGATGCTGTGCAAAATCAAATTCTTGCAAGTTGATAACAGATTCTTCTTCACTTAACGATTCATCTTGCATAAATAACTCTTTTAACCAACAATTTTATCAGGCAACATTGAACGCTTTTCATGTTCGATTCCTTTTCAGGAACAGAGAGATGATGTAGAGTACAAAAAGATTGTTTACAGTATCACATCTCTCTTTCTTTTTGAACCCCACAGAACAACAAAACTGATAGCTAATAATCCACTATGTCAAACCCTCTTCAATTTGCAATTCATCAGGCTCTTGCAAATCAAAATCTTTCTGCAGATGAAATGACTGCTGCCATTGGTGTGGTGATGGATGGCGAGGCATCGGCTGTTACCATTGCAGCACTATTGACAGCGTTGCGAACAAAGGGAGAGACGGTTGATGAAATTGTTGGGGCAGCCCGTGCTATGCGTAGTCGTGCTCTTTCGATTTCTCCCCAAACAGAAAACCTACTCGACACCTGCGGAACAGGTGGCGATGCGTTGCATACTTTTAACATTAGTACCGCCACCGCGTTAGTCACCGCAGCAACCGGTGTCTCTGTTGCGAAACATGGAAACCGCTCAGTTTCGAGTTCAAGTGGTTCTGCTGATGTGCTCGAAGCACTTGGTGTTAATATCGAACTTTCTCCTGAAGAGGTTGCACGTTCAATTGATGATATTGGAATTGGTTTCTGTTTTGCTCCGTTATTACATGGTGCCATGAAGCAGGCTGCTCCGGTGAGAAAGGAACTTGGTTTTCGAACAATTTTCAATTTACTCGGACCACTCACCAACCCCGCAAAAGCAACGTATCAACTTATTGGAGCAAACAGTCCTGCCAATGCAGAGAAAATGGCACATGCTCTTGTTCAATTAGGATGTGAAGGGGGAATGGTTGTTTGTGGGAATGATGAACTCGATGAAGTTTCACTATGGGGACAAACCGATCTTTTTCGCGTACAAAATGGGACGGTTGAACATCACAAATGGTCTGCCATTTCTTTCGGCTTACAGGAATGTCATGTCGATGAATTGAAGGTCTCTTCTTCGACAGAAAGTGCTTCAGTCATCCGAAATATCCTTCAAGGGAAATTAGGAGCAGTTCGCGATATTGTTTTAGCAAACTCTGCTGTTGCGCTCATTGCTTACAATCAGGCGGAAGACCCTTTTGCTGCAATTCAAATTGCAGCCGACGCCATCGACACTGGCAAAGCAAACGAATTACTCGAAAAACTCATTGCTTTCAAGTAATCTCTTATCACGAAAATTCGGTGCACATAGGGGTTTGTCCAAGCAAGACATCATTACTGGGATGCCCGAATAATTTCATCCTCTGTCATAAGAGACTTGTTTTTCCTATACCATCATGACGAACAATTTGCTTTTTTCAGCACCCCGTGAGAAACCGGGGTGAGGTGCTATTTGAGATGGTGATAAATGAGATAAATTATGTCGGTTAATCTGATTTTTCTGGATAAATGGCTTCCTGCTGTCCGATAAGAGAGAAGAAGAGTGCGCGCAATGTGCGCAAAGAAGATTTAATAAACATCAAGGATATTAGAGGGGCATTGATGCCTTTTTTCAGAGTGCAAATAAGATATTTGCTGAATCCAGCAGTGCCTCTTATGGTCATAGTGGTTCTATCATTAACGGGTTGCTTTGCGCCTTTGCATTCACCTGGCATACCAGCTTCTGAACTTCCTGATTCCTTTCGTTATCCTGTTCGCAGTTCTAGACCACAACTCAATCTCGGTTCTCTGGTTGCTCCTCCACCGATGGAATACTTGCTTGGTTCAGGAGATGTGTTAGAAGTCATTATTCCTGATCTCTTTGGGGAATCTGTATTTCGTCCCATTCGTGTTCCAGTGCAAGAGAACGGTGCGATTCAATTGCCGCGCGTTGGTGTTATTTCTGTTGGCGGTGACTCGCTGCAAACAGCTCAGGAAAAAATCAATCGCGTT
>UOGL01000443.1_pt1 | contig 12749 bp, 10 predicted proteins | sample 1990131 | NCBI WGS metagenome assembly UOGL01 (sample SAMEA4728526, study PRJEB27164) | hydrothermal vent metagenome | biome: marine basaltic hydrothermal vent biome; feature: marine hydrothermal vent; material: mineral | place: Pacific Ocean | collected 2011-06-14/2011-07-23 | depth 1741 m | reverse complement strand
TGGGCGCATCGCCAACACGAGTACGCTTCTCCTGCTTGTTGAGCCCCCGCTCGATGAGCGGTGAGCACTGACGCAGGTTTTTGTTTCTTGCGTTTTTTCATTTCGACATCCATCTTCCTGCGTCCCTTTGCTCCACCAGAGTTACCCGGCTTCTTCGCTCGTACGAACGCTCTGACTCCTGTGCAGCCAGCACGGTGTGCTGCCATTGTTACTACACAGGTCTCCCTGCTTCACGTTGTTGAATCTTCCGATCATTCCGTCTCCAACCACCCCTTGCTGTTTCTGTTCGTTGGTTTGGTTGACCGAACAGAACTTTACCGGAGAGTTTTCTTTTGTTAAGATTACTCTCATCACATTCCATGTGACCAAATGCGTCATTTAGGCTTCGCCACTAGATGGCAGGCTCGCCACAACAGGAGGCCGAATCGAGTTCAAAGTACATTTACGGACTGGTCATTCACCTTCCGTTGCTCTCCACGCCACCTCACGATGACGCAGTTACTTCAGATTACCATGTTCAAACCCAAACATAGACGGGGACTTCCACCCCGCAAATCCAACACGCCCACAGGCGCACCATCTTGTCGCTGCGCGACCCAGACAACGAAGTTGTCTGGGCTACCCAAACCCAATAAATGCGACAGTTATTTATTGAACGATCCTTAATCATATTCCACGCTGAGACCCTCCCCTCAGTCCCCTCCCTAAAAAGGGAGGGGAGGATAATTTCGCTAAATAGTTACCTATTTTTTATCAGCAGTAACGCCTTTCCAGCTATCTGTACGGAAGGGAGTTGCCCATAAGCCTTCTTTGTTTCGCAAGTTACAAACAGGATTGTTTGCCCAGGCATAGCGAACGGAGACAGGTTTTTTGACGGAACTACTCCAGGCAATTACTTGATTTTTGCTGATGATTTTTGCTTCTGCCCAGACGAATTTTTTATTGTCACCTGCAATGGCAAATCCGATGGGCTTGCGCACATCAAATAAATCTAAGCCGCTTCCGACATAATCGAAAGTAAGAACAATTTTGTCTCCGTGAACTTTCATCGATTTGTACTGTGGGCTGTGATAGGCAACCTTGATGCCGTAATCTTTGGCAAGTGCCCAGCGTGCAAGACGCTTCGCAACATCTTGTTTGTTGGTCGGGTGAATATCATCCCCTTCGCCTAAATCGATGATGACAGCTTCACCTGTGTTGGGAAGTCTTTTCATTGTCATGGTTTGAGCTTCACGTAATTCTGCCCAAGTGCTATTGCCTGGTTTCGGTAGTTCTGATGTATGATCGGCAAGTTGAACCCAATAAAACGGAAAGTCTCCTTGCTTCCATTCATCGCGCCAATTTTGAATCATCAATGGAAAAAGTTCACGATATTGATAAGCACGGCTTGCATTTGATTCTCCTTGATACCAAATCGCCCCTTTAATTCCATATCCGATAATCGGCTTGAGCTTACCATTATACAAGTTACCGGGACGGTGTTGATCTGTGAGGCGATTGTGTGGTTTGCGCGGTTGGCGTGGAAGTGGCTTCCCTGCTGCTTTGGCAGCTTTCACTTTTTCTTTCCAGACAGTTAATCTGTTTTGATATACGGCAAGTGCTTTGTCGTAATCAAATGTTTTTTCAATACCTACCCAGCGATCCATTAATGGTTTGAATTGCTCATCTTTTTCAAGTAATTCACGGTTAATCCACGCTTCGCAAGAAGACCCTCCCCAAGCGTCGTTTATTAACCCGACTGGAACATCTAATGTTTGATGCAACTGTCTTCCGAAGAAATAACCAACCGCAGAAAAACCTTTGACTGTACTGGGGTTACAACGTACCCATTTCCCTTTGAATGTCTCTTGTGGTTCTTGTGTTCCAACATTGGGAACAGAAATGAAACGAATGTTGGGGTACTTTGCTGTCATCGATTCTAAAACGGGATCGTTCGCTCGATTGACAGAAAACGACATATTCGACTGTCCAGAACAGACCCAGACTTCTCCCACAAGAACGTCTTCAAAAACAACTTTGTTTTTTCCTGCGACAGTAATTGTATAAGGACCACCAACGGGAAGTGCGTCTAACTTAACACGCCAGTATCCTGTTTTGTCTGCCACTGTAGAATGCGATTGTTTACTGACAGTGACGGTCACCTTCTCTCCTGTCTCTGCTCTTCCCCAGATAGGATTTTTTTGCTTTTGTTGCAGCACCATATGGCTACCAAAAATTGCAGGAAGCTTAACATCTGCCTGAACAAAAGAGGTTCCTAGCAATGTGATAACAAGCGTGCAAAAGATCAAAAGTTTTTGTCGTGATCGTAAATTCATGGTTTTTCCTCATTGATAAAAAGGTGGGTTAATGGGTTGGTGGAGTAAATGTGGGATTCTGTGGATTCTTTGATGTGAGTGGGGCTTTGTCTCCTAACATCTTTTACCATCTGTTGTACCTTTTTGTATGATGTAAATAAAGACTTGCGGACATTTTTTTTCTTTCCCCTAATGGGATTGTTTTTTTTGAATTTGAAGTGACTGAAGCATTTGTCGGAAATCGCGTCTGTTGGGATTTTTTTTAATGAGAATCTCTGTCTGTTCAATTGCGTTATCCCATTGTTTTAATTTTTCATAAAGTTGTGCAAGGTAAAGGCGGTAATCTGTTTGGCGAGGAAGCAACTCGACTGCTCGCATCATCGGTTCGACTGCCTCTTTTGATCGCCCCAAAGCGTGCCGAATGAGTGCAAGTCGAAATTGAATGTCACCATTTTTGGGAAGAAGTTTGGCATCGCGTGTCATGAATTTTTCTTCTTCTACCCGCCAGTTGTATGCTTGCTTCTTAGCGACTTCTCTTTGGGGGTATTGTTTATCACTGGCAAGACGACTATAGAGAGCAGCTAACTGAGAACGCGGACCAACAACGCTGGGGTCAAGACGAATAGCTGCCCGATACTCTGCAATGGCTTCTTTAATTTTGTTTTTTTGTTTTGCCAAAATTGCCAAATTCATATGAATTCCCAATTGGTCTGCATTGACCATCAAACTACTTACATATTCTTTAAGGGTTGTTTCTAACTGGATTTTCTGGTTGTTATTTAACCGTTGAGAAGGATACATACTTGCAATCCGTGCAGCTTCAATTCTCACAGAGAGCGCAGAGTCTTTTAAGCGGTCAAACAACATTGTCATCATATGCGACTGCTGAATAACCGTTGGACGCGGAGGAATAAAATAACGCAATGCTGCAAGCTGAACAATCGATTTACGATCTTTCAATGCGCGGGCGATTAACTTTTCAATACTCTTTTGCTCTTTGATGGTTTCTTCATAGCGTGTTGCTAACAACGAAACCGCTGTTGCCCGAACAATCGGTCCGTTATCTTTACTGTTTGTTGCAAGGTCAATCAATTCATCAATCACTTCCTCTTTGCCATCTCTTCCCGCCTTAAACAGTTCACCGTAATGAGGATCGGGTTGACGTTTTTTACCGTACCATTCCACCACTTTGTCTGCTGCCCATTGTGCGGTTTCGTTCTTTTTTGTGTGACAATTATTGCAGGCATTCGGTGTTCCTATTTTTACTGTCAAATCGGGACGCGGTCTTCTTAGACTATGATCACGACGAGGATCGACCACCATATATTTTTTAGCGGGCATATGACATTCAACACAGCTTGCACTCTTTGTTCCTGTTTTATGAAAGTGATGATTGGGGGTATCGTACTTGGGAGCAAGATGGCATTGTGTACAAAGATTGTTTCCTTCAAACTTTAATCGTGTTGTGTGAGGGTCATGGCAATTTGTGCATTTGACCCCTTTGCGATACATCATGCTTTGTTGAAACGAACCGTAGACGTAGACTTCGTCATTGATTTGTCCATCTGCGTGGTAGAGACGCTCTTCAAGTAATGCGAGACCAAAGTGATTGCCGTATGGGTCTCCCGGCTTGAAATCATCTGTAAAACGCTGGCGACGCGAATGGCAAGGGGCACATGTTTCGAGTTCGGTCTGAGAGTTTTTATCTTTCAGGTTGACTAATCCGTAGCCATGATTTTTGTCCCAGAAGAGAGACTTCGATTTTGCAATTTCAACATGAATTGATCCTGGACCATGACAGGCTTCGCAACTGACATCCATCTCTGAAAAAGTAGAATGATAGGTATCCGTTTTCACATCGTACCCTTTTTTGAAATTTGTGGAATGACAATCGGCACACATGTGGTTCCAGTTCTGAGCAGTTCCCGTCCAATGTAAAGGGTCATTTGTTCCAAACGGTTTGTCTGGACTGACATAGTACCAACGTTTGTTTTCGGTATCCCATGTCACGGGCAAAACCTGAATGCGTCCTTTTTTTAACTCTGTCAGATATTGCTGCAAAGGGCGATAACCAAAAACGTACTTCACTTCAAACTTTTCATGTTGACCATCGGGACCTTCTGTTTCGACAAAATACTTATCTCCCTTGCGCGACATTTTTGATGTCACACCATGATGAGAAAGTGATGTGTTGTCGAAATCACCCAAAACAAATTTTGGTGTTGCCAAATCCATTGCCAAATCATGGTCTGAACCATGCCATTTTTTCATCTCTGTTTGATGGCATTCCGCACACGTTTTTGAGCCAACGTAAGTTGCTTTTTTGTTTGGAGGAATTGCGATTAACCAGTCAGCCAGCAAATAAGCAATGGCAACCAGAACAAGACCTCCGAGGAGGAGTATTTTTTTTAGCTTAAAAGGAGGCATAAAATAAAAGAATCTGTATGTTGATTTGTTGTGGGAGGATTACAAAGGAAGATTCTGCCAATGACAGGAGTCTTATTGTACCATTTTTGAAACCTGAATTTGACAGAGAAGGGCTGTAAATATTACAGTATTTTCAAAAGCATTATTTTTCTTCCTGATTGACCAATTTGTAAAAAAACACCATTTCCCCCTATTTTCAGTTGACAACGTATTACTCCCTGCTATCCTATTTTGACGGTTGGAAGGGATCGAGGGTTTGTGTACAAATCTTCGAAAATAATAGATATACGAAAGTGTCGTCCCGGAAATCACCCCTTTATTCGTGTTGAATAAGGGGGCAACATTTACGTTTCAACAATGAAGGAGAACTACAGATGAGTCGAAAACTAATTGGATTGCTCGCTTTAAGCGGGTTCACATTGATGCTCGTTGGCATGGCTACACAAGCACCTCGCGCAGAAGCTGGACATCGTTCTAGTAGCTACTGCGGAGTGTACACTTCAAACAGTTGCTGTGATTTTGATGATGATGATGATGACAACCATCATCGTCGTAAAAAACATCATCGTCGTCACCACAACAGTTGTAGTATCAGAGTAAATAGTTGCCGCCCTGCACCATGTGCTCCCGTATCAACATGTGCTCCCGTTGTGTCAACTTGTGCTCCTGTTGTATCAACATGTGCTCCTGTTGTGTCAACTTGTGCTCCCGTATCAAGTTGTGGTAGCTCAGCAGTGATTTCATCAGGTTGCTCCTCATGTGGTTCTGCACCTATCATATCAGGTCCTGCAGTTATTGAATCAGCACCTGCACCTGCTGCAAAAAAGGCACCAGCGCCTCCTAAAGTAAAAGCACCTGCTCCTAAAGCATAAGTAAGGTTGTTGTTAAATCTGAAGCCATCACTCACTGAACTTGTGGGTGGTGGTTTTTTTGTGCGCGAGCTGTCTAAATTTGTTGAAACAATTACAAAACGAGTCTCATATTGTGATTGTTCTCTTTGTTGAGTTCGTTAAATTTTCTACAATCCGATTTCTCTCCGTCCTCTTTTCTATTTTCTCCTTACTCTTAACCTGGCAGCGAGCCAGAGCCATCAAGGGAACTCAGACACAGAAATCCTGCGCATTTTGCACACGATTTCATTGATAAAAAATTATTGGAGATTATCTGATGAACCAACTTTGCCGAATTCTATTTGTATTAACTTTGTTAGCCTTTGCAGGTTTATTGACAGGGTGCGAATTACTGCACGAACTGAAACCCCATCGATTGCATCATATGAATCGAGGAAAAGGGATGCGTCCTCCTGAAGATGTCTATTCAAAAAGTGATGAGACTCTTCTGCGAATGGAGAGTTCAATAAAGTGCTAACAAAAAAAAATGTCCATAAATCTTGCTCAATAACAAATGCTATTCGATGGGAATTTGTTCGCTGAGAATACTTTTTCTAAAGAAAAAGAGAGGGAGAGAAGCTCAATTCTCCTCATCTGCGACTTTCAATTTTTTTTCATCAACTTGCCGAGAAATCTCTGTTTCGGTGGTGATTTTACTCTTATTTGTTTATGCTGTTCTATTGTCTCAGGTGAAGTTGGTGCTGATTGCAGGTTTTTGCAAATACATATCGCCAACTCTTAACAAGTTGTATATGAAGAGAGTAAGGTGCAAAACAGACCCGCCAAACTCCCAAAGGAAAAGTGATTGATGTATCCCGAAGAAACAGATGCCCCCCAAACCAGTTCCGTTACCAACTCTGTCGCCAATTCCGAATCACCTTCGGAAACTCCCGCTGTCGATGATACTGTTGACACATTGCCAGAACAACCAAAGACAGAACAACCGAAGGTTGAACCCGTTGCAGAAGCAGCCCCCGTTGCAGCGGTCAACGAAATGACTGCCGAACCTGTGCCAGAAATAAAAGTGGAACAAAAAGTAGAAGCAAAGCCGGAAGTCGCTTCGACTCCAGAAGTTGTTCCTCCTTCTGTGAAAGAAGATGAGAAAGTAACAGCACCCGAGCGACCACGTGTTCGTCTCAACCCAACGATGCCCAGTGCAACAGTTGCGAATGAAACGTCAGCAGATAAAACCGCAACAGAAGAAGCGGTTGCAAAAGTCGATGAGGAACTCAAAGCGGTTCCTAGTATTCAAGGTTTGGGTGATGCTCCGAAGAATTCTCCCGCTGTTGAAGTTCCTGATGTGTTGGAACTTGATGCAGCAATGGAAGCAGAGTTAAACGAAGCCATGACCGATGCCGCAGCCAAACCAAAAGAAAAAGTTGAGATTGTTGCTGCTGCGGGAGATGAATCAACAGGTGAAAACGACGAAGCGCCTGCAACACCAGGTGAGCTTGAAGAAGGTGCGCGCATTAAAGCAACGGTTCAATCGATTGCAGGGGAAGATATCTTTTTTGAAATTGCAGGAGAACGTTCTCCCGGCATGGTCTCACTCCGTCAATTCAAAGATGCCAAACCTCCCGAAGTGGGAACAGTGCTTGATGTCATTATTAGTAAAATTGATGAAGCAGAAGGACTCATCAATCTTAATTTACCGCATGGTCGGGCAAAGGTAGGAGGAGATTGGTCTGCTGTTGCTGTTGGTCAAATTGTCGATTGTATGGTCACCAAAACAAACAAAGGAGGCTTGGAAGTCAACGTCAGTAACTTGCGAGGCTTTCTCCCCATTAGTCAAGTCGATACCGATTTTGTTGCAGACTTAGAACCTTACGTTGGGCAAAAGCTGACCGTTCAGGTTATGGAAGTGAAGCCCGCCAAACGAAATTTGGTCGTTAGTCGTCGTGCCTTTTTAGAATTGGGGCGTGCAGAAGAAGCAGAAAAACTTTGGGAGACCATCGAACTGGGACAGCAGTTTCCAGGTGTTGTAAAAACGATTAAAGATTACGGTGCGTTTGTTAATATCGGAAGTGCCGATGGATTTTTACATATCAGCGAAATTGCCTGGAATCGCATTAACCACCCCTCAGATGTTTTGACCATTGGGCAACAGGTTGAAGTGCAGGTTGTCAAACTTGATCAGGAAAAAAAACGGATTGGGTTGGGAATGAAGCAATTAGCAGCCAACCCTTGGTCAACCGCAGAAGCAAACTATTCTAAAGGGACAACCGTTTCAGGAAAAGTGACACGGGTTGCAGACTTTGGTGCATTCATTCAACTTGAACCAGGTGTCGAAGGGTTGGTACATATTAGCGAGTTAGACCACCAACGGGTGCACCGTGTTGCAGATGTCTTGAAAGAAGAACAAGAAGTCGAGGTACAAGTTTTAGAAGTGGACATGGGACGAAAAAGAATTTCTCTCTCACTCAAAGCACTCAAAGAAAAACCTGTTGTTGAAAAGAAAGAGTCTGCTGAAGAATCTGCTTCTCCTAAAATCCAACGTCCCAAAAATGCTCCTCCGCTGAAAGGTGGTAACAGCGAGCAAAAATCGAATGGTGGTCTGTTTGGTAATCCTTCAGATTTTGGCAAATGATGATTGTGTTATTGTTTAATTGAAACAACAGAACAGAAAGGATGATGTTCCATGGTAGAGAATGGTTTTCTAGGCAATGGGGCATCGTTCATGCTCGACTTTGTTGTCACTGCGTTGGTGCTGGTTGTTCCTGTTTTAGTTTTCAGCCTTTTTACAGTGAAAATCTGGAAGAACTATTCACTCCACAAATTTTTGCAAATTACGCTTGCGATTGTTTTGCTAATTGCTGTCCTTGCATTTGAAGTTGACATGCGACTACACGGAGGATGGATTGCCATCGTCAATAAAGATGCCACAGCACCCCGCCTTGATGCAGAACAGTTGAGCTTTGTTTCTAAACTTTTGTATTTTCATTTGCTCTTTGCTATTTCAACTCCCCTTTTATGGGCAACGACAATTTTTTTAGCGTTGAAACGTTTCCCCTCTCCTCCCATGCCCAGTGCGCATAGCAAACTTCACAAACGCCTCGGGTGGATATCAACAATCGATCTGGTTCTTACCTCTGTCACGGGATTAGTCTTTTATTACTTTGCGTTTATGAAGTAATCTTTCACCTTTGGGCAAATCCAAAAAACGAGATGAAAAATTCGTAAAATTGATCTTGACTCAAATGGAACTCTTTCGATAATCCCCAATCGTGTTTGGTTTCAGCTTTGGCGTTATCCCCCTTCTGCCCAAAACAATCAACACACATCAAATTTCACCTCACATTGAAGATTGATTCCCCCGATTGATCTTTTCAAAATTTCCCGTATCTTTTTAACCCAGAATTAGGTGTCCCCGTGAATGCACCCCTCGCATCTCTTGCGCTCGTATTATGTACTCTTGTCTCTTCCGTTTCTGCAGAACCAGGACGTTATTTTTTCCAAACAGTCACAAGAAAAAACCAACCTAGACAAGCTGTTTACACCCCTTTCAAAAACTTTGAAACGATCTTTCGTGCACAGTCGAGAACCTATGAAGATGTTCCAGATTCGGGTGCACACGGCAACGGCTTTGACACCAGCCCCGGAGATTTTGGTGGTGGCGGCAGCGGTGCTGGAGGAGCATACAATCCCGCACCATTAGGGCAAGACCCTTTCCTAGGTGGCGGCGCACCCTATGGTTCTCCTGCTTCTCCTTATGGACAGGGGGTTGGTTCCGATCAATTTTCGTATGGAGTCAATGGACCACAGCCACACCGATTCGGTTGGACATCTCGATACGATGTTGGTTACATTTTTGGACAAAGTGTATCGGGAGCTTCTGGAGTAAGTGGAGATATTGCTATCACAGAAGTTGATGCACAATGGGAATACACAGCACCGATGGGAAATGGTTGGATATTTTCTCTCGCGCAAGAATTTAGTACACGTTTCTGGGATGGTCCCTCAACATCTGCTGGAACACCGGGCTTGCCGGGAGATGTTTATCGCATTGGTTGGAATATCGAACTTGCAACGGCTTCACAAGGACCATGGAATTTACAGCTTGCTTTTAACCCATCAATCAACACCGACTTCGACCAAAGTCTTACGTCTGATTCTGTCAACTGGGATGGTCGCGGAATTTTATTCTATCGCGCTTCTCCACAATGGATGTGGGCAGGTGGTGTTGGCTTTTGGGATCGCGTGAACGACAGGCTCGTCCCTTATGCAGGAGCTGTTTGGACTCCCAATGATGTTTGGGAATTCCGAATGATCTTTCCTAAGCCACGTGTTAGCGTTTTTGTTGGCAATGTATTTGGTGGAGCAACCTGGCTGTATGCTTCAGGGGAATACCGTGTTGAGGCTTACGAAGTTGGTCTTGAAGGTGTTGGTGGACAGGATAAAATTGAAATTGAAGACTGGCGACTGATGGGCGGTATTCGTCAAGATTATGGTACAGTCCAAGGTTTCCTTGAAGGAGGTTGGGTCTTTGGTCGTAATGTGAGTTACGCAAAAGGAACTCCCGGCTTCGATATCTCCAACGGAGCGATCATCCGCGCAGGGTTACGATTCTAAGAACGAATCATCAAATCAATGACTCAAGCTTCTGTTATCAATTCAAAGAACAAAAAATTGCTTCAAGCACTGGATAATTACCAGTGCTTTTTTTATTGTGTAGGTGTCGTATATTACTAACCATACTGATCATTAAACTTTTAACGATATTTTCAGATGAAAATAAGTTTTGGTGGTGGCTGACAAAACCTAGTGAGCGATAAAAATCATGACGATAGAAATAACCTGCGGGCAATGTCAAGGACTCATTGAAACAGAATCGGGAAACCTGATGGTTGAATGTCCGCACTGTGGCATTCCGCAAGTTCTTTCCGATTTGGCACCTTCCATTAATTCCGTTGAAACCCCTTCGCCCCTCGCTACTCAACAAGAACAAGAAGCAACAATACAGCCGGTCACAGAACCGGTGGTATCGCAATGCTCTGTGTCTCAAAAACAGGGCGTCTCTGGAGTGATTTTCTTTTTGCTATTGAGTTATGCCAGTCTTGTGACATTGGCATTTGCTTATTACTTTTGGATGACCAGCAACTTCAATCCCTCTGTTCTCGAAAATCTCCCAGATGTCGAGCCGAAGAAAAATAAAAATGGAACAGCCCAGTCACTTCTTATTCCGGAAGAAGCCAAAATGCCCAGAGGGCATACTCTCAAGTTGGGTGAGTCTCGTCGTTTTGGTGACATTCTTGTTACCCCGATGAAAGTCACGCGAGGACCTTTACATTTTGTCCTTTACGATGGAACGACTCCGAAGAATAACAAAAGACCTCCCTCGAAAGATGTCCTCAAACTTTGGGTGAGATTCGAAAACGTTTCAGAGAACATCTCCATTAAACCATTGGGGCGCCAATTAACTTTCAAGCGAGGGGCAGATTCACAAGACATCAGCAAAATACGTGCAAACAATTTTGTTTGCCAGTTAAACGAAAAAACAAAAACGGGGCACGTCTCTCTTTTGTACGATTTAATTATTGACGATGTTTGGGACTTAAAGAATCAAAACATTGACCGAGATTTACAGCCGGGTGAATCTTTTGAAACTTACATTCCTTCAGGAGAAGAAGAAAGACTCACAGGAGAGTTGGTTTGGAGAATTCATTTCCGAAAAGGACACAATAAGAAATCGCTACGAGGAGTAACAACGTTACTGGAAGTCCAGTTTTCCAGCTCAAATGTGATACAAGAAGACCCTTCTTTGTAAAGGGGTTTTGTTCTGGTTCAGCGGTAATCGTAGTGTTGGGTGGTTGTTGTTAAGGAATTGAGGTTGTCACACGGTCACATAATCGTGTGGTGTCTGGTTGGGTTTTTCCCAATCGTCCTGCACCCCAGCAGAGACAAACCAAGCACTGGCAGTCCGTCGATCATCTGCCAAAAACATCCCCGCCACAACAATCGCCAGCCGAAACGCCATTCGCTTGTCCATGACCGCTTGCAGCATTGCGATTGCACTCTTCATCGCACCGACCAAAGGGACTTTAGCGTGGGCTGTCTTCTTACGATTGTGGTTGCGGGTTTGAAGTCGGTCACGTTTATCGTGCTGCGATTTCTTTTGCTTCTTGTGTTGCGGTTGCGGACGCTTTGAAGATTTCTTATGTTTAGCCATCCTTGGCTCTCCCGATGAAATGAAATTGTTTTATCGAACATCAAATCATCGCGGAGAGCCACCTTTCTGCAAATACCAATTCACCCTCAATTCATAAACTTTCCCTAAAGTGCAGACCCTTCAAACCAGACAGTTAATTTTATAGAGCATCCCTAAATTGTATACAAAATGCACAGAAAATGAAAATTTAATGTCGCTGGCTCCGCCAGATTAATAAACAGACAACAAAGCGTCGGGCGATGCCACGACGGCTAAACATCATAACATTTAAGAAAACAGAACATGACCAACATTCGTATTGCAGCCGCACAATTTGAAAATATCAATGGTGATAAAAAGCAGAATCTTGCGAAAATCCGTGAGTTGACCAAGCAAGCAGTTGCACAAGGTGCAGAGATTGTCAGCTTTCATGAGTGTAGTATTTCGGCATATTCCTTCGTGCAAAATCTTTCAAAAGAGGAGTTAATGGAATTGGCAGAACCAGTTCCTGCTGGTGAATCAATTCAACAGTTGATGGAAATTTCAAGTCAGTTCAGCGTGCCAATCCTTGCGGGGTTAATTGAACGCGAGGGTGACAAACTTTATAACACTTATGTTTGTGTGGATGGTCATCAGCTTGTTGCGAAGTTTCGTAAGCTGCATGCTTTCATCAATCCACATGTTGCTTCAGGAGATGAGTATTGCGTTTTTGAATTGCGTGGTTGGAAGTGTGGAATTCTGATTTGTTATGACAACAATATTATTGAAAACGTTCGCATGACAACACTTTTGGGTGCAGATATTATTTTCATGCCTCATGTTACGGGGTGCTTACCATCTGTCATGCCTGGTCGAGGTTTGGTTGATACCCAGTTATGGGAAGACCGAGAAGTCAATCCTGTTGCATTGCGAATGGAGCTGGATGGACCAAAAGGACGTGGTTGGCTGATGCACTGGCTCCCTGCACGCGCTTACGATAACGGCATTTATGCG
>UOGL01000472.1_pt1 | contig 12939 bp, 14 predicted proteins | sample 1990131 | NCBI WGS metagenome assembly UOGL01 (sample SAMEA4728526, study PRJEB27164) | hydrothermal vent metagenome | biome: marine basaltic hydrothermal vent biome; feature: marine hydrothermal vent; material: mineral | place: Pacific Ocean | collected 2011-06-14/2011-07-23 | depth 1741 m | reverse complement strand
ATAAGGGTGCAGGCGCAGTTTTACGTAGTGTCTGATATACATTTTGACAAATCCCCCTCCCTAAAAAGGGAGGGAGATTTACTTGATGAACTTTCTTGCTGAATAGTTACCATTACTTCCGTAATAAAAAAATATGTTTTCACTCATTCTCCGCACAATTCAACTTGCAATCAAAAGTCTATTTTTGAATTTGCTTCGTTCCGGGTTGACAATGCTAGGGATTGTCTTTGGCGTTTTTTCTGTCATTGCAATGCTTGCGATTGGAGAAGGGGCATCGGCACAGGCACAAAAACAAGTGTTAGAATTAGGGGCAACCAACATCATTATTACCAGTCTCAAACCCCCTTCTGGTAGTAAACAACTACAAACCGGTTCTGGAAGACGAAGTCGTGTAGTGATGTATGGTCTACTTCGTTCAGACTTCCGGTTGTTAAAAAAGATCCCTCATGTCACCCGTGCCATTCCTGTTCGTGACGAAAAGTATCAGGTGAGGCATGACGATAAAGAAATTACATCTCGCTTGGTAGGATGCACAGTAGAATACCCCGATGTCACTCGCTTAGAGATATCACGAGGACGTTTTATTGAAAAAGAGGATAATGAAAAAACACGAAACGTAGCTGTTCTTGCCAGCAACACCGCAGATCAATTGTTTCCTTCAGAAGACCCCATTGGGAAAGACATTCGTGTTAAATTGCATCTTTACCGAATTATTGGTGTGACAAAAGAAAGAGGTTCTTCTGCTGCTGTTGGTGGTTCTCTTTCGGCTCAAAACTACGATCTTGATGTTTACATTCCCATTCAAACATTCCGGGCAATCAATTCCGACCTTATCATCAAAGCAGAGACCGGTTCCTTCAGTGCAGAACAAGTGGAGTTGAACCAAATTACTCTTCAGGTTGATCACCGCGATCATGTTATTTCTGTTTCGCAGTCTGTTCGTGAAGCGTTAGAATTAACGCATCCAAATAAAAACGATTACACAGTTGTTGTCCCTATGGAACTCTTGAAGCAAGCAGATCAAATCAAGAAAATTTTTAATATTGTGCTTGGATCGATTGCTTGTATTTCGCTCGTTGTGGGAGGGATTGGTATTATGAATATCATGCTAGCAACGGTCACCGAGCGAACACGCGAAATTGGTATTCGCCGTGCATTGGGGGCACGGCAAAAAGATATTGTCATTCAGTTCCTCACCGAGACGGCTGTTATTGCAGGGTGCGGCGGGCTGCTGGGAATTCTGCTTGGCATCTTTACCCCAGAAGCCTTTGCGCTCATGCAATGGGTGCTGGAAAAATTCATCCTTGAAAAAGGAGGAAGCGGAGGAAACTTCACCGAAATGTTCAAGGGGATGAAACCGCAGGTTGCCCCTTGGAGTATTCCTGTTTCATTTTTCATCTCTGTCGGAATCGGATTGTTTTCCGGGCTTTACCCTGCCATCGCTGCTGCCCGCCTGCATCCTATCGAAGCCCTCCGACACGAATAATGGTTCTTGCTTTTACCCTGCGCTTTAGGGAAATTTACAATTTGAGTCTGGTTTGGTTTGGTATCGGCAGAAACTTGGCTCTCTGCGATGATTGAATAAATTCGTCAAATCAATCGGGCGAGCCACAAGGAGGGTTTCGCTGCCCATCGCAAACGGTTTATCACCCGAAAAATGCTGCACCAACAATTTATCGCGACTCTATCAAACACTCCAGAAGCCAATAAATGCGACAGTTATTTATTGAGCAATGCTTAACACAAAACCGCAAACATATCTCGCAGAACCAAGCTATTTGAGAATGGCGAATTTTGTTTGAGAATAGCTTTTTGGGCGACACTTATATCGAGAAAAATAGGGCTGTACGACCAAATCGTGAGAAATCGCGCAACCTTTTCCCTATAGGTAGAGGGCACAATAAATTGCATTGAAATCATTTTCATCTTTCACGAAGGCAAAAGGGAGCCATGAATACCACAACGACCAACCCCCATCTTCAGCAACTGACAGAACATATTTCCGACTGGCATTCTGACCATGTTTCAATCGATGTTGACCAGCGTATTGTTTGCAATGTTGCATTGACGGGGCGCGATTCAAAAAATGGCTATCACTATTCCGAAACGGCTTTGCGGGGAGCAATTAAATTGTACGAAGGGAAACCTGTTTTTCTTGACCATGCAACAAATCGTACACGCCCACATGACCGAAGCACACGCGATTTAGTCGGTTCGATAATCAATTCTCGATTTGAGAATGACCGTATTCGAGGTGACATTCAAACGCTCGATACTGAAGCGGGGCGAACGTTTGTCGCTTTGGCAAAAACAACCAGTCCCGCTGTCGGCATGAGTCATGTTGTTTTGGCAGAACGAGGAAAAAATCGCCTTGTTGTCGAGAAGATTCACGAAGTGGTCTCTGTCGATGCGGTTGTCTTTCCTGCAACAACTGCCACGTTTTCAGAGAGTGATTTTTCATTTGCCATGCCGCCCAACAATACCACAGTAGAGACTTTGAACCCGAACCTTCTTCCCGGAACAATGGAAGTGATTTTGCAAGAGATTGATCTTCAATTACCGGGACATCTCCACCGACTCACGGGTGACACTTTTGTTGTTGCTCGGCGAGTCGGTCTTTTTTCAGATCGAGTGATTATCGAATTGCAACAAACAGAAAAAAAGAATTCCGAATATCACGAAATTTGCTGGGAGATGAAACAAGGGCGTGTCACGTTGGCAAAAAAAATGCAGCAAGTTGAAATTGAATCGCTGCAAACAGATGAATTTCTTGAAGGTTTCTTCAAAGAGAATAAACAACTTTCCAGCATTAGAAAAAAACTGGAACAAGTGACAGAAGAACGCAACGGCTTGCTGAAACGAATCGAAGAAAATGTACGAAAGCAACATCGTCAAAAGCGAACGGAAGAAGTCAAACAACTTCTCAATAAATCAACTCTTCCAAAATCTGCAATTGATGACCACTTCCGTCAACAACTGATTGAAACAATCGACACCAAAAAGCGATTCAAATTGATTGAAGAGCGCAAAAGATTGGTTCAAACGCTTTCGTCATCTTCCCCGTACAGTTTCGAACGGGATGATGCAGACCAACAAACTCTTGCTGATGAATCATTCATCAGTATTTTACAAGGAGTGCCAACTTCTGTGTTGAATTAAAACGTTTTGCTTTCCAGAAATAATCTCCAAACCACCATTAAAACAATAAAGGAACCATTCCTATGTCAAATCGTCTTCGCTTTCGTAGCGGTCAGGTCCAATTACAAAAAGTGCGTGTTGACAGTAACACAATTATCGAAGCGGGTGATCTCGTTTTTCTTGATGCCGATGATGTGAAGCCAGCATCAGGCTTCACCTGGGATACCGATCTTGCAACAACGCAATCTTCGTTTGCTGCTCTTTTTTTAGGAGTTGCACATCAAGCATCTGCCAGTGGAGAGACGGACGATATTTCCGTTGATGTCAGCCCGCATTCGGTTTACGAGTTCAATGTCAACTCTGCTGTTTACGAGTTGGGTGACATTCTTGCGTGCGATGAACTCTCGTCTGCCTTGATGCCTCAACAACTCGAAGCCGTCGGCAGTACGACACTCGGTATTGCCCGTGCAACTGAATACAAAAGTTCTGGCTCTTCCAAATTGCGAGTTTCGTTTGCTTCTGCCTATCACACCGGCAGTGCCAACGCTAACGCAACCATTGGATAATTTTTTCAAGTCACCCATCCATTCTTATTATCAAATTTTTAACGGCAAATACTAAAGGACACAACCAATGCAAGGACAAAATGTACGCAACCTGATTGAATCACTCGGTGCAGAAGGATTCTATCACAAGGTTTGCTCATTACTTAATGAAAAGAAAATTTCGGTCAACGATTTCAGTTACTATGAACTCGCTGACGCCTGCGGCGTGCTGCCAAAATTGCGTGGTCTTCATGCAACAACACCTCTCAACGAACAAACAAATGTTGCGTTAAGCGAATCAAACCCTGGTGTTGGAACAAACCTGTTTCAAATTATTACCGGTGAGTTGATTGGTCGCAAAGTGATTGAAGGCTATGAAGATGACAGCGGATTCATCGGCGACAAACTGGTAACTGTGATGCCAAGCCGACTGCGTAATCAACGTATTGCGGGTTTCAAAGCGCTCGCAGGACCGACAGAAGTTTCTGAAGGGCACCCGTACGAAGAAGCAACTTTTGAAGAAAAGTATGTCACCACTGAAGAGACCAAACAGGGACGTGTTCTTTCCATCAATGAAGAACTCATTGCGTTTGACCAAACGGGAGAAATCAATCGCCGGGCAATGGCAATGGGCTATTACTTGCGACAGGAACGTGAACGAACCATCGTGCGAGCCGTCACCGATGCTGATGCTGCAACCAGTAAATACGTTTACCGCCCCAATGGTTCAGGGGAATCTCTTTACAAAACAAATGGCTCAAACAAAAACTGGGTCGGGGCAGGGAATACCGCATCTGTCGGGTTTGATTCTGCCATTCCGTTGGTTGACTGGACAGATATTGAAGAGGTGCTGCATTACCGAGCGACAGAAGTCAAAGACGACCGCATCGATGGAACCAGCCGCCCTATTGTGATGCCCGTCAAGCAAATTCTTGTTCCTGAAAACTTACGCGGAACGGCATTGAGTATTGTCAATTCATCAGAAATTTCCGTGACCAACGACAAGAGTGAAACACGTTTTGCAAATCCGATTCATGGCATGATGGAAGTTTTGAGTTCACCATTCATCGATGAACAGGGAGGCGACTCTGCCAACGATTGGTATTTGGGCGACTTCAAACGTCAGTTTATCTGGACAGAAGTTTGGCCCATTCAAACATTTTTGCAACGTGCAGAAAGTGAAGCAGCCTTTGACCGTGATGTCGTTTTGCGTGTGAAAGTTCGTTACTACGGCGGCATCTCCGCAGTCGATACGTTGTTTGTCACCAAAGTTGATGGTGCCTGATTGACTCAGTGAGTGATACCGTGACAACTTTCTCGACATCATTTCCCTTCCCTGAAAAGGGGAGGGGTTGATTGCAAAAATTATTAAAAGCAAAAAGTATTCTTATGAAAATAAATGGTCAGTCATTACAGCGTGATTACAGTCGCCAGGTTGAATTGCCACGCCCCGATGGAAGCAGCGTGATACTTCGTTTGCAGCCATTGCCTTTGGGCTTTCATCGACAGGTCAAAAAGCAGGGGATACTTGCTCCTCTTCCACCAGCACGCATTGCACGCGATTCGTCTGGACGTCCTCTGCGAGATGAACGGGGTGTGGCAATCATGCTGGAAGATGAACATGACAGAGTATTTTTAGAGGAATGGGAACTGTATCACCAACGGTTAGCGGTTTTGATTGTTGCCAAAGCGTTGGAGGTTGACCCGACTGTTGAGTTTGAAACGGTTCCCCCTAATCAGTTAGACGATTGGGCAGAATATGCTGACGAGCTTTATGCAGAACTGGAAGCCTCCGGTTTTTCTGCGGGTGATTTGATTTATTTATGTGAAGAAGTTTGCCGCATGAGCAACCTGGCAGGGGAACATCTTTCACAAGCAACAACCGATTTTATTCCACAATCAAACCCATGAGAGAAGCACATTATTTACACAAACAATCATCACCACGAACCATTGAATATCTCATTTTACGATGTTGTGAACGTTTGCAATTACGAGAGGACGAGTTCTTTTCAGCAGACTATTCACAACAAATCCGATGGCTGGCATACGAACAACTGAGACAACTTGAAGAACGTTCAGCATCGACATCATCCCCCAGCACGTCAGCAAGGGGCATTTTAGGGAATTAAATATGACCGACTTACCTGACCTCTCTTCTGTTTCTGGAACCGATTTGAGCGAAGCACAAATCAAGGGAATTCTAACACAAATCGATCTTGATATTACGAACTTACTGCGTGACGGAAAGCTCTCTGCATTGAAGTACAGCACTCAGGGCGAAGGAGGACAAGCAACCGACCGCTCTGCCAATTTGAGGGCACTTCTTGAAACGAGAAAACATTACGAACAACTGTTGCAATCGCTTCCTTGTTGGGAAGTTTCACAACAGATCGACAAGAAAGGATAATTGATGACAAAAGAAAACGATGAAAAACTTGATCGCATTTATGAATCAATTCAACAGATGAATATCAACCTGGAGTCTGCAAGGGTTTCGTTGATTTCGTTAATCGAAATTTGCAGCGACCATGAAAAACGAATTCGTGGCATTGAACGTTGGCAACAAAACCTCACGCCGATTATGGCTGTTCTCACATTTGCGTTGGGAGCAATTTTCACACAACTGTTAGTAAGGTTTATTTCATGACCATCCCTGTTTTGCAGCAACAAGAAGATCGCAATCAACAGTTTAACGACTGGGGTAAAACGGTTCTCTTCAGGCAAGTCACACAAGCTTACAACACACAATCAGGACAAATTACCGAATCCTACACTGACATTTCTCTTATTGCCATTGTTGGTTCACAGCCTGCAACACCCTCAAAAGGGACAGCAGGAAAACATTTTACTTTGGAAATTTACGTGATGCTCAAAGCAGAAGAATTGCCTGTCACCGAACCAACAGTCAGCAGCAGAATTATCAAAGAGGAGATTGAATACGATATTCTCTCTTCGACTTTATCTTCCTCAGAACTGGTACGGACATTTCACTGCCGAGCGAGAATATGACTTCAACCACATTAAACCACACACACGAAAGAACATCATAACCATGAATATCTCAGCCAGCGTTGAAAAAGAAAAACTTCAACAGGAAATGAATTTGTTTTCCAAACAAGATGTTCCACGCAAGCGAAACAAGTTTATGAGAATGTTAGCAATACGCGTGTTGCAGAACATCATCAAAAGGAATCCTGTCGAAAGTGGGGCTTCGCGAGCTGCCTGGGTGGCTGCGTTGGAACAACTGGGGGGGACTGCTCCTGTTGGTTGGCAGGGTGATTCTCCTGAAGCAGCTTCCATCAACGAGGGGGCAAAACAAGGGGAAGTGACAATTAACGACACCCGACAACAGACAAAAATAGAGGCAACCAACAACGTTGAGTATATCGCTTATCTGGAATATGGGGCATCGAACAGAAGCCCCTTCCGCATGGTGCGGCAAGCGTTGGCTGAGGTGGAAAATTAAAAGCGGTTTCTCAAATAACGCAATGCGTTATCTCGTTTCATTCTCTTCTTTTCTCATTTTTTGAATCCACGATTTCTTATGACAACATTGAATCATCAATCAATTTCCGCAGGATTACAAACGTGGTGGCGTGACCAGTTTCCGTTGAGTGTCGCAACAGCGTATCCCGGTCTCTTCATTAACACCGAAACAATGAGTGAATGGATTGAAATCCAAATTGATACTTGGTCGCGACGTCCTCAACGTGCCATTGACAAACGGCTACTTGACTTCTCACTCACCATTCATTGTTTTGTCAAACCGACAGGTGACACAAAACGGATTCATGTTTTAACCGATGCTGTGCGTGAAACACTCGCACAGCGAGATATCCCCATCAAAAATTATGATGTGAGTGCGGAGACAGTGATCGGATTTGCCAAATTATTTGAAATCGAAGTGCGTGATCTTTCGCGAAACGATTTCGATAGCAACAAACATCGTATGTTTCATTCGGCTCTTTCATGTACCGGGTTTGCACAAGAAATTTAGAGCCGTGTTTTTTCTCATTTTTTTTAATACACAAGGACTTTTTATGGCAGTTTCAAATATCGTTCGCAATTTGCGTGATGGCGAATTAGTCATCAAAGATGGAACTTCAGGGGCACCTCTTTCTCTCACGGTTTTACTTGATGAGGGTGATCTCAGTTGGACACAACGTAACAACACAATTGAAGTCAAAGACCGTGGCTCGATTGCTGCGGGACATACTCGCAAGGGAGATGAGGAATCTGTTTCGTTGTCATTTTCTGTCAAATGGACACAACTGATGGGGAAGTCTGTTGATGCGATTGACCCTTTGCAATTGTACGAGTTTTTAATGTTCTCTTCCGGTACAAATGTTGTCAGCACCTCTCAAGAGGGTGAACAGGAGACATTGCAATTTGAATTTACCGTGGTCGACCCTGCTGGCATTGCGAGCGAGAAAATAACGTTTTCAAAAGTCTATCGCGAACAACTCACAATGTCAGAAGGTGACGACTTCAACATTATCGCCTTTACCGGACGCGATTTTGAAATCGCTCCAATCATCACACGGGTTTAACATACGGAATTTTTTTTCAAAGAGGATTATTTAACATGAAAAACTTTTCGGAATCTCTGACGGTTCGTATTTTGGGTGACAGTTCTCAATTGCAAAAAGAGTTGGGAGTTGTTGCAAGAGGAATTGATCAACTGGCAGATCGGTTTTCAAAACTGGCAGCGGTTGATCAGCAAATGAGCCGTTCATTTGGGCGAATGACATCGTTGCTACGCCCCGTGAATCAACTGAGCCGTTTGTTAGATCGTGTGACGGGACAAATACGAACGTTAAGCAGAACGCCCATTCAATTGAATGTGATGCCTGCGATTCGATCACTTTCATTACTCGCACAAACAGCAATCAGAGTTGGTTCGTTAATTCAACGAATCTCCAGCATTACAAGAATCCCACAAATCCCGACTCCGCAAGCCAGGAGTTTGCCTCGTGCTCCTGTTCGGTTGGCAGGAGGTGGATTAGTCACAGGACAAGCAGGGACAGATCGTGTTCCTGCGTTATTAACCGCAGGTGAATTTGTGTTAAGGCAGCCGGTTGTTGAAAGGCTTGGAATCTCACTTCTTGATTCCGTCAATCGCAATCAATCTGTTTCATCACAAAATCAATTTACACCGGTCGAAAAATCGACGTCAACACAAGTGAATCATTTTGGAGGAATCAACATTCAGGTCGCGCAATCAAGCAACATCAATAACATTGTTCGCGATTTGCGTTTACACGGTTTTCATCTTCGTAACCGACGCGGATGATTTTTTAACTTTTATTTCACCGATGAATTCACTTATCAAGTGACTTTATCCACTCACAGTATCAATCACTCAAAAACACAAACAACATATTACTAAGGAAAAATCCTCATGACATTTACATTCAAGCCAACGATTGACAATGGCGTATTACTACAAGAATTACCCCGACCCATTTTGCGACTTTCTGTGCAGGATGCCTGGGACTTTGAACAATTTAAGGTTCCTATGAAAGATGGTGACACACTGGTGGGACATTCTCAAAAAGGAATTGAGATATCCATTGATGGTCAAGTCGGCACGCAAGCGGGTACCCCCACGCTCACAGAAGAAGCAATGTTTACTGCGTTGGAATCGTTACGCGCCGTTGCAGATGTTGCAGATTCTAACAGCAAGTACGACTTCTTTTTGTATTACGATGTTGCCACGAGTACCTATCGTAAATTCAAATCCTGTTCAACTGTCCGTTTTGAATACGATATTTCAGATAACACTCTCTTCACCTATTCGCTTGTTATTCATGCAGAAGACCCCGCAATTTACTCGACAGCATCGGGAGCCTGAAAATAACGGAGGGTTTGAACCTTCCGTTCCCCTTGTTTCATTTCCAAATTAAAAAACATCATTATTGAGGAATATTATTATGACATATGAACGACGTGTTTTACATTATTCGCCAGGACCAACAGACTTTCAATCGCTGATTTCAGATCGTGCGATAGCGGGATGCTCTTTTGAGTTAAACCGCATGGGAGGATGCGGCTCTGGAGAATTAAAACTGAACGACGAATTTGCTGACCGAAGCAATATCAAAGTAGGAGACTGGATTGCATTCGAATACTCTGCGGGAGACCGTTGGTATATGGGACGTGTGGAACATCGTTCTGCAACAGTTCCTTCGGGTGTTTCATTTCAACTCGAAGGAATGGGAGTCGAATTGGGAGAACTGTTTGTCGGAGGATTCAATCCTTCAGGAGACTTAGGTTTGCCGCCGCATCGGTATGCCATAACAGACCTTTTCCCAAATGACCCCGATTACGCTGTTGAATCACTCGATGTGATCAGTGAACCACGCGAGTTGGTCATTTTACTGATGCAACAATATGTGGTTTCTAAAAGTGATATCATTCTCGATACAGCACTTGTGGATTCGCTGACCAATCCTTCTTCTGTTACGTCGATGAAATTTCGAGGCGAAGAATCGATCAAAAGTATCATCAAAGATTTGGCAATGCGAGCAGGTCATGCCAGTTGGGGTGTGCAATCTGACGGGAAATTTTTCTACTTGCAAAAACCAACAACTGTCGCAGCAACATGGCGTATCGGGCGCGATATCATCTCACTCGAAGAGACTTGTGAACGGAATCAACTTTACAATCGAATCACACTAACCGGTGGATATGTCTACGATGAAAAGATCAACTCGAGTGATGACACACGTGGTTTTTATCGTTGGCGAGGAAACTATACTCAACCTGAAAGCCGCGCTCAGTTTGGAGAACGTCGTATTCGGATGAGTATTCCCTGGATACGCACTGCAAAAGACTCACGCGAATTTGCACGTGAGTTCTTCCGTGTTTATGCAGAGCCAACAAAACGATATTCTTTGGAAATCGGTGATCAATCGACGTTATTGATTCCCTGGGATAGTCAAATTAAAATTGAAGATGAAAATGGACAAGAAATTGTAACCTCTGTCGTAGAGAGTGTTCGGGTTCAGTTTGATCATGCTCCCCGCTTTCAAATTCAAATTGGTCCCGATGACCCACAAGTTCATTGGCCCGAACCGACTGTCGATGAACGATGGGAACTCCCTAAAAATAGCGACGCAAACCAGATAAGTTATGGCGGCAACGAAATCTCTTTAACATATTTTGGAACAGAAGGTTCGTTGAATCCTCCTCTCAGTTCGTCTTCCTATAATTCTTCATCTTCTTACGCCTCTTCCGCTTGGTTGGATGATTCGTTTTCATTTAGCTCTTCCAGTTCGTCAGATGATAATTCTTCGAGTTCGCCAGATGATAATTCTTCGAGTTCATCAAGTCCTCCTCCATGCAATATCGCTAAAGACCTCTTTGTAAGCGCCAACGGGATAGCACTTCCTATTCACGCAATGGATAAAGGAACTGGCTGGACAGAAGAAGTTGGAACATGGAAAATTCAAGGAAACAAAGCGGAACCGGGTGTCACTCTTTCTTCTGCAATTGCACTCACATCAACAACTCAGTCTAATGTAAAGGTGAGTGCAAACATCACTATGGGGGCATCACAATCGGACTTGGCATCGGCAGGAATTGTACTCAGGGCAGTTGATGCTTCAAACTATTATTACATCGAACTGCAACGGGGAACGAGGTATGTTGGTATTCAGAAAGTTGTTGATGGTACTAGCACAATTCTTGAAAGCAATCTTTCTGATATTAACACTCCTGTGATGAATGCGGGGAAGACTTATCTTGTGGAAGTTCGTTGTGACGATGATGTTATTATGGTTGATGTTGATGGTGTTGAGCAATTCACCATAAATGATTCGACATTCAACACAGCAACAAAACATGGCTTGGGCGTTTGGACTAACGATGCAACTAGCCACAAGTTTGACAATTTCTGTATTGAAGATTATGTCGATACAAGACAACCTTCGGTCACACTGGCAAACTTTTCAGGGGCAAGTAGTACTAATGGTCCCTACGATGTCGATGTCGAATTTAGCAAAAAAGTGACAGGGTTTACACTCAGTGACATTTCTGTCATCAACGGAACAGCATCTGCGTTGATTGGTTCGGGAAAATACTACTTGTACACGGTCACAACAACGGGACCAAGAAATGTGACAACATTTCTTGCTGCAAATATCGCATCAGATACCAACGGCAATATGAACACAGCAAGCAACCTGTTGCTGACTACATACAATACAGAAGAAGCATGTAGCATCGCTAAAGATGGTTTCTTAGATTTTTTCAACGTAAGACTTGCAGCACACACAATGAATACAGGAACCGGTTGGACTGAAGTCTCTGGAACGTGGAAAATTGACAATGACAGAGCAAAAATAAACATGTATAGCCCAACCCCTGCACTTGTGCTGACATCAACAAATGTGTTTAACGTGAGGGTTGGTGCGAACGTAATAATTGGTTCATCATCACAAACAGAACCAGGAACAGCAGGCGTAGGTATCGCCTTCCGAGCAATTGATTCCTTGAACTATTTTTACGCCCAAATTAGAGAAGGGGTAGGACTTCTGGAAATCAATAAAATAAACAACGGCACTGAAACACAGGTTGCGTCAACTTATATCGGTCCCGTGAATAAAAAAGATGCTTTCTTTCTCGAAGTCCGCTGTGATGGTGATGTTATTATCGTTGATGTCGATGGTGTTGAGAAACTTATTTACGAGGACTCATCATACAGTACCGCAACCAAACATGGTCTGCGTGCTCAAAAGCCGAATTCGATAAACCACTACTTTGATAATTTCTGTATTGGGAATTATATCGATATGGTACAACCAACAGTAACATTGACAACAACAAATGACCCAGTGAATGGTGCTTATACAGTCACAGCAACGTTCAGCAAAAACGTAACCAGTCTTGCATTAAGTGACATTTCCGTTACCAACGGCACAGCTTCGGCACTAGCCGGCTCTGCCAGAATATACACATACACTGTGACGCCAACAGCAGAAGGGACAGTCACGACATCGATAGAAGCAAATGTTGCGATTGATTCAAATAGCAACACAAACACAGCAAGTAATTCACTTACGACAACTGTTGACACCCTTCAGCCAACTGTCACTCTCACAACACCAGCCGACCCTGTGACAGGAATGTTTGTTGTAACTGCTCAGTTCTCTGAGACGGTTACTGGAATTACAAGTTCTGATTTTGTCGTTGCGAATGCAACCACAGCAAACTTTGTTGCAGTCGATAGTGACACGTACACAATCGAGGT
>UOGL01000437.1_pt1 | contig 12997 bp, 9 predicted proteins | sample 1990131 | NCBI WGS metagenome assembly UOGL01 (sample SAMEA4728526, study PRJEB27164) | hydrothermal vent metagenome | biome: marine basaltic hydrothermal vent biome; feature: marine hydrothermal vent; material: mineral | place: Pacific Ocean | collected 2011-06-14/2011-07-23 | depth 1741 m | reverse complement strand
TATAGGTAGAGGGCACAATTGTTTTTGTTAAGCATTGCATCTTATCAAAAATCGTTTGGCTGATACGGCGTGAGAATTGATTTTCTCACATTGTCGGAAATGTGAATCGCGGTACCGCTCGAAACGAAGCATGGGTTGTTTCGAGTATTGATGATCATCAAATTTTTTCGCGAAAACATTTCACCCCAAGTTATTTTCAGTCATTCAGATTGTTCTCTCGAAGTTTTGGGTCGCGCGATCCACTTTTCATTATTCAACTTTTTTAACGAGACTCGAGTTTCAACATGACTTAAAACTTTTTCAAAAACCATCACGGCAAGCTGAGAGCAAAAACTCTCAAAGTCAAACTCTCAGCGAAACCGTTTTTTAATAAATATCAATTGACGTGGGTGGCTCGAATAGCTTTCGAAAGTTGTTCGGGTTGCTCCCGCAATTGTGGTGAATTACATGGATTGCAATGTTTGCTTCATGACAAAAAACTCTTGATATCAGCCAAAAGGCTTCATCAGTTCTCTCTCTGTCTTTAACAGTTAAAGAAATTTTGCCGATTATGCCGATAAGAGAGACAGAGTTGTCGCGCAAAGTCTGCGCGATAGCAATAGACTTTATTGAGGAAATGTTATCGTGAATCGATGTGGGATAATCATTTTGTTAATGGCAGCACTCTCGGCAACGGGATGTGTGGTTGTTGATATCGGTGTGACCAATCCGAATCCTAGTATTTCGACGGGTGCAGTCGCTCCTTTTTTCAATCAGAGTGCCGAAAAAACCGTTGACGGCAGACGTTTTGCACAAGCCTATTTTACTGAATTACAAAAGACGCCAGGCTATCAAGTTGTTCCTGTCGGAGTCACAGAGACTGCAATTATTAAGCACCATTTGAAAATGGCAAGCCCACAAGATGTTCTCAGACTGGCTGAGATTTTGAATGTGGATGCTGTTGTTGTTGGAACGGTCACCGAATACGTTCCTTATTATCCGCCACGCATTGGAATGCACGTCGAATGGTATTCGCCCCGCCCAGTCAACTTTGAACCAGGCATTCAAATTGATCCCAATGTGCGCAAACAAATTCGCCATTCCATTCTGTATGAAGATTCCAACCCAGAGTTCCATCGCAGACGACGCAAACTTTTAAGCAAGGTTCCTCTTGTTCTACGAGGGCAATCTCCATCAGCACCAGAGAATAATCGCTTCTCTCAATACCAACAAAATAACGATCAAAATAAAACAGAATTGACCGGTGTTATCGAAGAAGCAGGAGATGGTTTAATCCAACCTTACACTTCTTATAGAAACCTTTCACGTAATCGGGCACCTACTTCAAAATGGTTTGGTTACACAAATACAAACACCACATACAATAACCGTGTCAGAAACTTTCGAAAGTCTTCTCAAATTCAAGAGCATCCTCAAAAACTTTCTCCTCCCAAACAAAAGAGAGTAGAAAATCCCCCCTTAAAGAGGTTTCGGTTCCCTAAAATTAAATTAGCTGGTTTTAGCAACAAGGTTTTGCCACCTTCTCCAAACCCTTTTCTTCCCAAGACACAATCAAAAACAGAGAAGACGAAGGAAAAACCAGAGAAGAAGAAAGTAGAAAAGAGACAAAAACAGGGTGACAAAACAGCAAAAGTGACAACAAATACCGATTTTTCTCCAGCAGTTATTCCTGCTCCGCCTGTTGTTCCTGCTCCATTTGTGCCTATCCCAACTCTTCCTGCTGATCCTATTATTTCGAGTCCAGCACTCGCAGTGCAACAGACGCCATTAAAACCAATTATGTCTTATACACGGATATTTGAAGGCTCTGATGCCGATTTGACTGCAACGTTACGTAACTATTTAGAACTCAACGGAGATGCCCGTTCAGGAAATTGGGAAGCAACGATGCAGAGGAGTGAGGACTTTATTCGGTTTACATGCCATATAATGATTAGGGAAATGCTAACGCTGCATGGGGGGGAAGCACGCCGGAGAATTGTGTTGAAGTATCGAAAATACAAATAACTGATCCCAGAAATAGCCGATACTGACTGATGAGATACTTCTGAGAATACAATTTATATCAATAAGGATATCTGGTGATGAGACAAGGCATGAATGTTCTCGCTCTTGTGAAAGAGACGGAACGATATATTTTTCTATACGACGACAACAGCCCCAGTGAACTGTTGCAACAGCTCGGCAAGTACGCCTCTGACGAAACTCTCAGTTTTAGTTGGTACGATGCTGCTGTCTTGAGTCAAAAAGTACGCCGCCTGAGACAAGAAGCCGACGAAGAAACTGCCACTCATTTTCGCGGTTAAATTTTCGCGGTTAAAATATCACGGAGTACCTCAACGATGTATGCTGAGATAGATAGTTTTCTTCGTTATTTGAAATTCGAGCGCAATGCATCGGACCTCACTATTAAATCGTACAGCGAAGACCTTGATAGTTTGCTGGTTTTTTACGATGAAGAAAAAGGGGGCATCCCAGAAATTGATGCTGTTGGTATTCGAGATTTGCGAGAGTACCTGAGTTATCTTCACGATTGCCAATACGCACCGACGACCACCGCACGGCGACTTGCTTGCTTGCGGTCTTTTTTTCAATTTTGCTGTCGTGAAAATCATGTTGAATCCAACCCTGCAAAAGCATTGCGAACGCCTCGCATTGGTCGCAAGTTGCCTCACTTTTTATCGGTAGAACAGACAGTCTCTTTGTTAGAAGCCCCCCCGCGCAATGAGCCAATGGGCTTACGAGATCGTGCGATTTTAGAGACGTTATACTCAGCAGGATTACGTGTTGCAGAATTGGTCGGCATGGATATTGAACATTGGAATCGAGATACAGGTGTGTTACGAGTTTTTGGGAAAGGACGGAAAGAACGAATTGCACTTCTTGGGCAACATGCCACCCGCGCTTTGGAAGAATGGCTCGAAGTGCGCACGCCCAATGGCAACGCCAGCAAAAGTGATCTCTCTGCCATTTTCTTAAATCGTTTTGGTCGCAGACTCACAACACGTTCTATCCGACGGATGCTCGATAAATACCTGCTAGAAACAGGTCTCGACACCATCACCTCACCCCACACATTGCGACATAGTTTCGCAACACACATGCTTGATGGTGGTGCTGATTTGCGATCTGTTCAAGAATTATTGGGGCACAAAAGTTTAACCACCACACAAATCTACACACACGTCAGCACTGCTCGCCAACGTGAAACCTACAACCAGGCACATCCCCACTCCAAAAAAAACCGCGCTTCGTAATTGAGTATGGCTACCAAGCGATGATGGTATCGTAGGTTAAAGACAACTTGTTGTAGAAGGAGAGGTATTGACAAGTCGAATTTCTATTCAAAAGTTGACAGCTTGAATTCACGTGGTACGATAGAGTAGCGCGGAGGTGCGCAAACCGAGCAATACTTTCTTGGGAGCTTTGAGTTGTGACACGGAAAAGGAAGCATTTTTTCAGACGATTTCGTATGACCTTTGATCTACGATTATGTAAATTGCCTGAACCACTTTTGCCAGATGGTTTTAAGTGGGTTCCTTTTGGTGAAGAACTGATTTCTCGGCACGCTGCTGTCAAGTATGAAAGCTTTCGGGCAGAGATGGATACTTCTCTTTTTCCTGACTTGAAAAGTGGTTCAGGTTGTGAACAAATGATGCAAGCGATTTACCAGCATCAAAAATTTTCAGAACTGGCAACTTGGCTGATTGCAACTGAAAACGGAGATGGTTTTATTTGCGATGACTGTGCCACGATTCAGGGATTAGCGATTTCTCCTTTGCATGGAGAAATACAAAATGTGGGCGTTGCTCCCGAATATCGTGGTCTTGGTTTGGGGCGCGCATTGGTCTTAAAAGCGTTGCAAGGATTTCAAGAATCTAAACTGAAACAGGTTCAGCTTGAAGTCACTTCTCATAACATCCCTGCTGTTGAGTTATACCGTTCCATCGGTTTTCGTCTGACACAAACAATGCTAGTGACTCTTCCCACAGCAGAAGAAGTGACTTCTGCTTAAACTGGTATGCTTCTATTTTGTTTGTCGCATTCAAACAAAAATCATTTCTTGCTACCTGATTTTTTATCGACTGATTTTTTATTATCTGTTTTTTTGTCGTCTGTTTTTTTATCAATCGGTGAAAGTTTGATAGAGAGCTTTTGTGGCTTGCGAAGATTGTTGATGGTGACGTTCAGTTCCTTCACACGTCCTGCTGTTTTGAGAGAAGTTTTTTTCCCTTTGATGATACCACGCCATTCTCTGTAAACTAAACCACGTCGTTCTTTTAGTAACGTTAATAATTTTTGTGAGGCTTCAACTGTGGGGAACGTAGGAGAGTTCAGTAGGTCGATTCCCTTTTCTAAATCTGCTTTTGTAAAGACTCCCACTTTCACATTATTTGCTTCTAATTGATACTGTGGCGCAATGAGTCCTGTGACTTGTAGTTGATAATGATTTAATCGTGATCTCACTTTTTCCAATGCGATTGATTTTTCATCCCACAGTTTATCCATAGGCATGGGAAGTGGCGATGTCCAATCGAAAGTGACAACGGCGTTGCCCACATTCAGGTTGGCAACATCTCCCTGAATGATTTTGTTTTTCAGCGTATCGATATTGCAAGAACCTGCATCTGCGGGAGCGTGCATTGCTAACAGAAGATATTCCGCCATTAACCAATGTCCCGTTTCATTTGGATGGACAGCATCGGGAGAAAGATAAAAGCTGACATTTCCTTTGCGGCGTTGCTGTAAATGTTGATTGATCTTTGTGTGCAAATCGACAATGGTTTCTCCTTTTTGTCGCAGTGTAAGAAGCCATTTGCTGTACTGCTTCAATGTTTCATCGTAGTCAATAGCAGCGAAGCCATAGTAAAAAATTTTCGCTTTGGGGTCTGATACTTTTCGTTGATAGGGGTCATATGGCGGTGATGTCATGATAATGAGTTTTGATTTTGCTTCATCACGCACACGTTGAATAAGCCTATGATTCCCTGCCTGATATTTCTTGTAGCGAGCCTTGTCAGGGGGACGGTAGTTGCCATCGTTCATTCCAAAACAGGAGATTACAAAATCAGGTTTCCATTTTGTGACATCACGCTCGAACCGGTTATGTGCCCAAGGACGTGGCGGCTTGTGATTTTCTTCTGATGTTCCAGAAATGGTTTCGCTGCTTATTCCATGATTGATAACGCGGAATCGTTTGTTCGGAAAACGAGTCAGCAGATACGCTTCAAAATAATTCACATAAGCCCCATTTTGTGTAATGCTGTCACCAAAGAAGATAACGGTTTCGTTTCCTTTCAACAGAAATTTCTTTGCCTCTTCTGCAACAGCGATGTTTCCCATCAGGCAGAGCAGTAACATTGCCAGCAGATATTTTGTCAATCGATTCATCTTAAAGCCTTATGTTGTTAATCAAAGTTTCAAACGTTTTGCGTGTTACAATGTTTTTTATTATGGCACCTTTTATGAAATTTCTCCAGCCTCTCCAATGCCATTTTGAGGGATTCATTTTTACGATGAAATTCTCAATATCTCATTCTACCTGAAACAAAAGAAAATGTGAACCGTTGTAAAGAAAATCTGACCAGCTTTGAATTCTCGCTCCATTGACATTAAAAAACTCTCGACGATAATCTTTCAGTATGACAACACCTCCTTATACAAAAAACGTTCAGACACTTTGCCAGTCTTTTCCCCAACCAGTTTCAGACAGGGTACACGATGCTTATTTTGTTTTCTCGTTTATGCGTGCACTCGACCAAGTTGACAAAATGAAATCGGCTCTCCCTTTGCTTGGGCAGCCAGAAGTGCTGGACTATCACGCAGCCCAAAAGCGACGCATTGCAGAGACAATGCAACCCCTTGAAAACGTGACAAGCGAACTGGTCACCTATCTTTCAGGAATGTTTATCTGGGGGCATCCCCGTTCACAAATTAACGTTGTTCAAGCTCCTACAATTCCAAGTATTATTGGTGGGTTGTTGCCTTCCATTTACAACCCGAATATGGCGAGCGACGAAACAGCTCGCAGGGTCTCTATCGCAGAAGTTGAAGTGACTGCAATGATTGCAGATTTGGTCGGTTACACATCAGAAAAAGCAGGAGGCGTTTTTACATTTGGTGGAACAGGAACATTGTTATACGGTTTGAAAATAGGGTTGGAAAAAGCACTTCCCGGCACACGCAAAACCGGATTGAAAGAACGGGCAGTCATCCTTTGTTCAGAGCAAGCACACTACGCCTGTTTGACTGCTGCCAGTTGGTTGGGGTTGGGAGAAGAAAATGTCATCAAAATACCAACGTCTCCCAATAACGATATTCAAACCATGTTGCTTGAAAAAGAGTTGCGTGCATTACTTTCAGAGAATATCAAAGTCGCAGGAATTGTTGCAACGATGGGAACAACTGATGCTTTTGGAGTCGATGACCTGAAAGAAATTACACGGATTCGTGACGCATTAAAAGAAGAGTTTCATCTTGATTACACTCCACACATTCATGCTGATGCTGTGATTGGGTGGGCGTGGTCTGTTTTCAATGATTACAATTTTGACGAAAACCCTTTAGGGTTTCGGCATCGCACAGTCCGTGCGATTGCAGGGGCAGCACGCCATATTCAACATTTACATCTGGCAGATTCATTAGGAATTGATTATCACAAAACCGGTTTCGCCCCTTATATTTCAAGCCAAATTATTGTGAAAGATGCGGCTGATTTGTTGCTACTTTCACGTGATGAAAAAGCGATGCCGTACTTGTTTCAATCGGGACATTACCACCCCGGAAAATATACTCTCGAAACAACACGCTCGGGAGCAGGACCAATGGCTGCATTGGCAAATCTTTTACTCTTCGGCAAGCAAGGGTTTCAATCTTTGCTGGGGCATCTTATCACAATGGCAGAAGTGTTGCGTGAACATTTAGAAGGACATGTTACAACAACAGTTCTCAATCGAGGCAACTTTGGACCGGTCACGCTTTTTCGGATTTATCCTGAAGAGGTTGATACTTTCAGCATTACAGAACAAGAGCGAACCAATCCTGACTTCAAAGAAAAACTACACACGTACAATAACTACAACCGCAAAATTTTTGAGATCGTACAAAACGATGCCCTTCAAGGAGAGGGAGTCATTATTTCGCTGACCGATTGCTATCGCAAAACAGATTACGGCGAACCGGTTGTTGCTTTGAAGTCGTACATTATGAGTCCCTTCTCTGAAGAGAAACATGTTGATGCTGTGTTGCAATCACTTTGGAAAGCACAACGTCAAATCGCACAAGAAGAAATTGAAACGAAATAGCGTCTTGATTTTTTGTCAACGAAAATGTGCACAAAACGTGCAGAGAATTTCTCAGACAAATTCCCCTCCCTTTCAGGGAGGGGCAAGGGGAGGGTCTTCCGGTACAAGTTAAATTCACCTTTGATTTGGCTTAAGATTTTGATGAACAATGTTCAGCAAAAATGAAAGGTGAATCAACAGACCACCCTGAGACCCTCTCCCCTCAATCCCCTCCCTAAAAAGGGAGGGGAGGCTGACTTCGCTGAATTGTTACCTTTATGTCATGTAAATAAAGCGTCCCAAAAAGAGGGCGGGCAATAGCAAAGCTGCAACCATGACGGAGTAAATAGGAAATGGTTGGAGTCCTGTTTGAAGTAAAATAAGAGTTGCATCAAGCATGATGACAGAAAGCAACATGGTTTTTACTGCAGGTTGAATGGTTGAAGGAGAAGGGTTTTTAAGAGCAACAAACATTCGTCGATTCAAGCTAAAAGAAATGGCAGCCAATAGAAGCCCGACATGTAATGGTGATGTTTTTCCGTGCCATGCGTATGCCAAAAAATCGGGTACGCTAAATATCAAACCAAACATAACCAACAATCCACAGTTGACAATACCGGCTGCCCCAATGAGTTGCCATCGAGATATCTTTTCGGAAGCTTCGTTTCGGGCAAACCATGTTACGCCTGCAATGTAAACCGCAAGTCCTCCCGCAACATAAAGTTGAGGTGCTCCCCATAGGCTTTCTCCAAGTTGCTCAACGGCGGTTGCTCCTAACATGATATTCAAAAAACGACAACTTCCCATTGCAACAGGACCAAGAAATGTCTTCTTCAAAAAGCCATCGTAAGCCAAAATAGCAACTGTCAACATGAGTGCAATAGACAAACTTTGCAGTGAAACAAAAAAAGCAGAGGTCACCCCCATAACCAATAAGACCATCCCTAAAACAATTGCAGATTTCAAAGAAACTGCCCCTGATGGAATGGGGCGAAAGGAACGTTCTTGGGCATCAATCTTACGGTCAAAAATATCGTTAAAAACCATTCCTGCCAAGTAAAGTGATGCCGAAGAAACCAACAGCAAACAAAACGCTCCTATCGGTTGTAAGTTGCGTGCAAGTAATAAATGCCCCAAAAAAATATCTGCCAGCGCCGTAAAGACCGCAGGAAAGCGAAGAAGTTTTAAGTAGTCTCTCAACGTTTGCATCAAAGCACTCCGGTAATTGAAAACGAATAATTCCTTCCAACATCAACCGGCAGGTTGAAAAAGAATAGACAAAAAACAGAAGCAATTAAACTGTTTGATCATCAGAAAGTCTACCTGTTGAAGGAGGGTCTGTTGGGAGGGCAATGTTTTCGCTGAACGTTATTTTGTTAAAAGCAACGTAACAAAAGAGATTGTAACAAATCGATTAGTTTTTTCAACAGGCAAAAACAGACCGAGAAATGTACAGAGGTGTTCTGGGGTTGTGCAACTTATTGATCACTCAAAAGAATTACTCACCATAAAAAAGAGAAGAGTAATTTATCGAGTAAGGATCGCTCGATAAATTACTCTCTGGTATACAAAATGAGGCACTGGTGAGAACAGAGAAGAACCAGCACCCGTTGACTTCAGGGAACCTCTATTGATTCAAAAAGTAGAGGTTCCTTGAAGGGTGATCAACCTTTCTTAATGCTTTCGATAACCACAATCCATCGCTCACGAATTTCGACTCCTTTGCGTCGTGTGAGGAGACCAGTCAAAACAACTTTTTTGCCCCCCAGTCCTTCTCCTTTTTTGCGTAGTTTTGGGTTCTTTCCAAGATCGACTTCCCAGGTAATTCCATTTGCAGAAATACGAGTTCCCGTTGTTTCTCCACCAATCGCCATAATGCCGGTTTGCAACTTGCCGTGCACTTCGACTTTGACGTAATCTTTCTTTTCTTTTTGATTACCTGCCGCTTTAATGCTTTCGATAACCACAATCCATCGCTCACGAATTTCGACTCCTTTGCGTCGTGTGAGGAGACCAGTCAAAACAACTTTTTTGCCCCCCAGTCCTTCTCCTTTTTTGCGTAGTTTTGGGTTCTTTCCAAGATCGACTTCCCAGGTAATTCCATTTGCAGAAATACGAGTTCCCGTTGTTTCTCCACCAATCGCCATAATGCCGGTTTGCAACTTGCCGTGCACTTCGACTTTGACATAATCTTTATTCTCTTTTTGATTGCTCGCAATCGGTTTTCCGCCAACTGTTTTAACACCCTTTCGACTCACAACAAGAACAGTATACTTAAAACCGGGACCGTTACTTTTTGTTGCAACAGTCACAATTGAAATGTTTCCGTTTTCGTCAAGTGTTGCTCTTGTGTGCTCATGATTTTGCCCAGTCACTGCCGCAACTAAAACAAGGTTTCTTCTAAAGTTAATTCGAGGGATTTTCTCGCCGAGAGACCAGCTTCGCCACAGCTTGGCAAAGGTTTTGGTGTTGGTGATAAAACGATCTTTAGGAGCAGAGGAGAGTAGCGCCTTGTTTTTAACAGAGCCACTCCATTGCTTGACTGGCTTCAACTGCTTAAATTTTCTTCCTGCTTTTTGAGGGGCAGCATTTGCTGAAAGTGTGACAGCAACTAAAAGGAGTAAGCTGCTTGTTACGAGTTTACAATTCATCTGGATTTTCTTTCTGTTTAGGTGAGTGTTTGACTGGTTGAATTCTATTAAATAACGAGACGCAACAGAACCGTAATAAGTTCCCATTTATTTTTTTTTGATGGCTGGTTTTCCTTTTAAGTAGCCAAGTGAAACAAGAAACTTGTCTGCTTCAAGCACTGTTTCGTCGTACTTTGCTTTATTGAAAAATCCGTGTGGCTGATTTTTGTAGAGATGAAGATCACACCGAACGCCAGCTTTTTTCATGAGCTTTTGATATTCTTTTACAGTGGCAACAGGAATAAGCCTGTCTTTGGTTCCCAGAAAAATAACTGTGGGAGGAGTCTTTTTATCGATGTTGTGCATCGGTGAAAATTCTTTCCAGTATTTTATTACACGATGATAGCCGTAACCATTTTTGCTGTTATCAATAACAGGGTTGAATAATAACAACGCATTGGGGCGGCAACTGACAGAAACATCTTCTCCTTCTTCGTTGAAACCCTTGACTGTTCCTGTTGCTGCTGCAACGTGTCCTCCTGCTGAGCCACCACCTGCGGCTAATCGACTGGGGTCAATGCCAAGTTCATTTGCATGGCTGCGTACCCATCGCATCGCAGACTTGCCATCTTTTATACATGTGCTCGGGGGTGTTTTGTGTCTGTTTTTTGTTCTGTAGTCAGCACAAATGGCAACCATTCCTCGTGATGCAAGATATTTGCTTTGGTGATAGAATTGGCTGGGGTTTCCCCTTTTCCATCCGCCGCCAAAGAAGAAAACAATTGCAGGACGATTGTCTGTTACTTGATGTTGGGGAGGATTGAAAATGTGAAGTGTTAATTTGACATCACCCACTTTTTTATATTCAATAATTTTATCAGGCTTTATTTTTGCAAAGAGACTACTTGTTGTTATTGCGAGTCCGAAAAAAAACAACGCAAAAATCAATAACTTTTTCATTTTGTCCTCTTCTGTTCATTTCATAAAGCAGGTTATTATTGGCGGATTCATTTCAACCTGAATTGTACCTCTCTCTGAAGCAATCGTCCACGCCCCTGTTAATTTTTTATCAATGAAATCGTGTGCAAAACGCGCAGGATTTCTGTGTCTGAGTTCCCTTTATGGTTCTGGCTCGCTGCCAGGTTAAGAGAGTTGATTATTAAAAAGAAAGTTGGATTTTTGAAAACACAATGTAACTACTCAGCGGTGAAGTTTATTAAGTAAATCCCCCTCCCTTTGAGGGAGAGGTTAGGGGAGGGTGAAACGGTTCAATTCAAATTCACTGTCTGTTTTGCTGTCAGGCATTCATTTACAAATGTCTAAAAACAAAAAAGCTCAATCACAAACCACACTGAGACCCTCCCCTCAGCCCCCTCCCCTCAGCCCCCTCCCCTCAGCCCCCTCCCTAAAAAGGGAGGGGAGGTAGGCTTCGCTGAATAGTTACAACACAATTACATGACGAAAACAGAGGGAACCCAGCGTGGCTGGTTTCACAGCCACAAGCAAACTAAAATGATTGGCTTAATGCATCTTTAATAATTTAACGATCTTTTACGTTAGCAATACATTGGGGCTTGCCCTCATATTGTTACCATCTCCAGACGGTGGAAAGTGGTCTGGTACTTTCCACCTCAGTCCACCGCGCTTTCTGCAAACCCTCATGCGCCACCAAAAGCAGAATAACTCTCGATATCTTCTTGACTTTTCAGGTTCTTTACAGGACGATATGAAGTAGTAGATTTCTTGACTTGTAGAGTGACTCTTTTTGTTGCTATCACCTGAAATGAAATAAGGAAGAAAAATGAAAACGATTTTCTATACGCTCACAGCAGCGCTATTGTTTGTTGCTATTCAAGGCTGCGGCAAAAAAGAAGATGTTGCCCTTGCAAAAAGAGCAACGATTGTAGATCAGGTGAAAAAGAATTTTCAAGAACAAGAAGTTGTCAGTACAAAGACCTCGCAAAATTCAGACAACGATGCTTCACCGACTACGAGTGATAGAAAGTTAAGTGAAAAACCTTCGAGAGAAGATGACTTTTCAAGAGGAGACAATCCCCGCAGAAGAAGTGGATTTCCCAGAAGAAATAGACCTCCCAGAAGAAATAAGCCTCCTAGAAGAAACAATTTCCCCGCTGTTGAGTTCAAAATTTCGAAATCTCCAGGAGGCAAAAATTGGCGCAATCCCAAAAAGTATTTTACAGACGATATTGCAGCGGCTGCTATTATTCGTCCCAAACAGGTATGGGACTTTCCAATGATTCAAGAGTTGATGAACAAGGGAATGGGAGAAAGAGAGAAAAGGCAATTACTTTCTAAGATGTCAGAGAGTATCCCTTTTAAGCCTGAAACTATCGAGCAAATGGTCGTGATGCTGGATAATTCATCCACTCTGAAACAATTTTCAGAAATAAACAAGGTTTCTGCAGGAAAAAAAGAGCTTCCTGCTTTTGCAATGGTTGTCCATTTTTCAGAACCGTTTGATGGGAAAGCTTTGCTAAAATCTCTTCTTTCTGTCGAGATCAAGGAAAAAACGTTTGAAGGGTATAGCTATTTGGCTTTTAACGGAGTTGCTCTTCATTTTTCAGATAGCAAAACAATTGTTACAGGTTCAGAAGAGATTGTTAAAAGTCTCTTTTCCAGTAAAGGAACTTCCAGCGACTTCGTAAAAAAATTCTCTGCGATTGATCCCAAAAGCGATTTCGGGTTGGCTATTGAAACCAAACATTTCAAGGATGTTGTCGATGCGATAGCATCTCAATCTCCAATGTTAGGTAGCGTGAGGAACATTCAAAATATCGTCTTGAATGTCAAGTTGACAAGTTCTCCGGGAGAGCATATTGTCTCTCTGGATGCTGAAACATTCACTGCCAGCAATGCTCGAGCATTTGCAGGAATGCTCAATGCTGGATTAATTGGCATGAATGCCGAAGTGAAGCGAGAGCTAAAAGGAAGTAGGAAAGTCTCCCAGTTTTATAGTCGTTTCAGGAAAGGTATCACCATTAAAGATAAGGAAAATCACCTCTTGCTCAAAGTGCTTGCTCCTCAAGGGTACGATGATTTGGCAACAATTCTTGCTCCTGTCTT
>UOGL01000293.1_pt1 | contig 13042 bp, 11 predicted proteins | sample 1990131 | NCBI WGS metagenome assembly UOGL01 (sample SAMEA4728526, study PRJEB27164) | hydrothermal vent metagenome | biome: marine basaltic hydrothermal vent biome; feature: marine hydrothermal vent; material: mineral | place: Pacific Ocean | collected 2011-06-14/2011-07-23 | depth 1741 m | reverse complement strand
GCGACCCGGGGCGAAATTGGTTTCAAGCGATATGTTGCGCTGGGAATTTTAGGTCGCAATTTTTATGTGCTGGGAAAGATTTTGATTGCAAAAGAAGAAGCCTTGAGCAAAGCAGCTCACAGTTTATGCTGTCCGATTGCTGCGTAGTTTTCCATTCGCATTTGATGCTGGGATATTGCTTACATTCAACTCGCAGCACCGCGTATTTACTGCCAATGGGGAAGACTGCCAGCTTTCTTTCTGTCCAATTTTTTAGGGGAATTCACTGCATACAGCCAACTTGATAATCTTTGCTGATTAGGAAGATTATGCAGGATATGCTGTAGAGCAAACCTTTTTGGTGTCGATAAAGAGTAAAAGGTTTTACTTTGTTAATAGTTTAATTTTAATCATTCATCGATAGGTTTTTGTAACGATGTCCAGTGATATTCTTAATAATGACGAAATTGCTGCGTTGTTAAATGCTGCCAACGAAGGTGACGCGCCTGATGAAGGAGGATTACAGCAGGAAGATGTTGAAGGCATTGTCAAAGCTTGTGGAGAGAATACCGCAGCAATTGCAGAGTCTTTGAACCTCTGCCTGGAACGTCAGTATCGAATAGAAGTAGGAGAAACAATTGAGTGGTCTTCTGCGGGAGGAAAAGAAGAATTTTCAACCGCTGGGCTTCAAGTGATTATTTCTGTTGGTGGAACCGGTTTGGTTGTCTTGATTCCAAAATCGTTACCTCTTCCCGAATGGTACACCGAACCAGGAGAGAGTGAAGCAGCACGCTTGCAAACATTGGCAATGGAATGGTCAATGAATCTTCTGCCTGAGACAATTGAAGCAGGAGAATTTGTTTCGACGGCAACCAACGATTTGTATGAAGATACTATTGGTATGCAACCAACCGACTGGGCAACTGTTGTTCCGCTGCAATTATTTGAAGAAGCAGAGGAGCCTGTCGCAACCTTATGGGTTGTTACCGCAGTGACAATCCTTCCTTTTGAATCACCTGAAGCAGTCATAGAAGAACCTGCTGCTCCGATTGAGCAACCTGTGCAAGAGGCTGCCCCTCCTCTCCCAATGGCGCCTCAAATAAGTAATAAGATGAGACGCATTTTGAACTTGCCTGTTTCAATCAATGTTCAACTTGCCAGTAAAAAAATTGAAATGGGTCAACTGATGTCAATCTCACCAGGTGCACTTATTACATTCAACAAACCATGTGAAGACTTACTCGATCTTTATGTGAATAATTGCTTGTATTGTCGCGGTGAAGCAATTAAAATAGGTGAGAAGTTTGGTTTGAAAATTAACGAAATCGGTTCGCGTCCCACACAGCAAGAAAAAGTTATGTAAGAGACCTGATAACCGGTTTTTTCTGAGACATTACTGCGCAGCTTCGCAAGAGCTTCGTCCTTCTCTACAACAATTTTTCTTTTTGTCTTATGATTTTTGTTCTCGATAATTACGATTCTTTCACCTATAATCTGGTTCAACGATTTGGTGAAATCGACAACTCGTTAGAAATTCATGTCGCTCGAAATGATCAAATTTCTCTCGATGAAATTGCAAAGCTCCAACCAGAACGTATTCTCATTTCTCCTGGTCCTTGTACTCCCGCTGAAGCAGGGATATCCAAAAAAGTGATCGAACAGTTTGGGAAAACAATTCCGTTATTGGGAGTCTGTTTAGGACATCAATGTATTGCAGAGTTATTTGGGGCAAAAGTGGTGCGTGCTAACCGGTTGATGCATGGCAAAGTCTCTTCTATTACGCATGACGAAAAAAGACTTTTCAAAGGGATCACAAACCCTATGATAGCAACACGTTATCATAGTTTAATTGTTCCTGAAGAGACTCTTCCTGATGAAATGGAATTGACTGCATGGACAGATGAGTTCGGAGAGCGAGAAGTGATGGGGATTCGGCATCGCAAATATCCGATTGATGCGGTACAATTTCACCCGGAAAGTTTTTTAACTGAAGAAGGCACAAAGTTACTAGAGAATTTTCTTTCTCTTTAACGTTAACGTTCTTCTTTAACACTTTGATTTGTTATTTGAGAAATAAGGCAAACAGTTTTGATGAATCACTTGCGAGCAAATATGCTGTTTCTGTTTGTTGTCATGGCATTTATGTTGTTGCAAACGAGAAACGTTTATTCACAAGCGAATACCAAAGAGAAAAGCCCTCAAACAACCGCGCAAACAGATGTCAAATCGGTTGCTTACTGGGTGAATAGACTTTCCCACGCTAAGTATTCTGAAAGAGAACGAGCTTCTACTGAATTGATAAAAGCAGGTTCGAAAGCTTCCAAACGACTTCAACAACAAACAAAAAGTAAAGACTTGGAAGTTGCATTACGGGCAGTGACTATTTTGGGTGAGATTTATAGTCAGGCAGTCAAACACAAGGACTTAAAAGCGTTTGAAGAAACAGAAAGCGTATTAACAAAAATTGCATTCACTCATCAACGAACAGTCTCAGCATTAGCAGATGCGTTTCTTAAAAATCATCCTCAAGCAAGAGAAAATTTTGCTTTGCGTCAAATTGAAAAATTGGGTGGAATCATTACCTGGCGGAAAAAAAATAACAGTCGAGCAGATTTTCCCGAAGGAGAAGAACAGAAGAAAATTTCATTTATCTTGTTAGGAAGAAAGTGGAAAGGGAATGATGAGAACTTAACACTTTTTTACCGTATCCCACAACTTCTCACACTCATGATTAGTGGTAAAGGAAAAAAATCTCCTCTCTCAGAAAAGGGAATTGCATTTTTAGAAAGGTCGTTCCCGCAATTAAAAATTCAGTATCGTGGGTCAGCTTGCTTGGGGGTGCGCGGTATTGATAGAGTGCGAATAGTTCCTAAGGGATGCACTCTCAATTTTGTAAAACCAGGATCAGCCGCAGCTGCTGGTGGGCTTTTAGTGGGTGATACCATTACAAATTTTGGGGAAAAACCTGTCACCAATTTTCAAATGCTGATCGATGCCATCTCTGATTTTGATCCCGACGACAAGGTGCCTGTTCAAATAGAAAGAGGAGGCACAACCAAAACACTTGAAATCACACTGCAAGAATGGAAACAGTAAGCCATATACCCCGCCTGGATAACGCCCAAGCGAGGCTATCAACAATATGCACTGTGGTGTTTTGTCAGGAAGTTGAAATGGTATGGGGTGATTGAGGGATGAGCATTTGAGGGAAGTCTTTTTCTAATTCCTTTTGAAGTTCTTCGATAATATCGAGGTCGAGCACATGTTCGATTTCGTCCGCATCGCGGTCAACGTGCCCCGGTGCAATGTCTGCATGACGAATGAGAAAGAGTTCCCACATTCGATGATTCCGTGCGATGCGGCGGGCTTCTGTCAGCCCCTGTTCTGTCAATTGAAATTTGTCGCCGTGAGGATGTTGTATCAACAGTTCTTCCTTTTCTGCTTGATAAAGTAACTTGCGAACGCGTGATTCTTTCCAAGAACGTTTTGCCACAAGTTGATTGATGGTAATTACACTATCTACTTCTTGCAGCGTTATTGCTTCTAATAATTCATAACAGGCACGCAGTAAATCGTGACGCCCGACACGTCGTTTTGATTTGAGGTGTTTCCGGAATCGTTGTAAAACCCCTCGCCGTGTTCCAAATAAAAGGGAGAGTAAAAAGAAAAAAGAACCCATTAAAATAATTGTCGAACCTGTTCCGAGGTAAGGAAGCAACGCACTGGGCAAAGAACCTAAAAGTGCACTTGCACCACCGATACATGCAGAAATGAACGTCATTTGTCCCAGTTCGTCTGACCAGAATCTTGAAGAAGCCGCCGGAATAATAAGTAACGCAACAACAAGTAATAATCCCACAGACTGTAAACCTATCACCGTCACAGCAACAACAAGCGACATCAAAATAAGATCAAGAAAAAAAACAGGCAACCCTTGTGTGGCTGCATACTCTTCATCAAAACAGAGTGCCCGAAACTCTTTGAACAAAAGCATCGCCACCAGAAGAACAACTCCCGAAACGATTGCAATCAGCTTGACATCATCTGCAACCAGCGATGCGGCTTTGCCCAAAATAAAAGATTGCAACCCAGCAGAAGAGCCAAAGGGCATTTTTTGAATGATTGTTAATAATGCTGCTCCCAATCCAAAAAAAACAGAAAGAACAATCGCCAAAGCAGCATCTTCTTTAATGCGCGTCCACCGTACAATTATCGAAACAACAACAACACCCAATAGCCCTGCAATCGCTGCACCAATAAGCAGACCAAAAAGCGTTTTTCCATGACCGGGTGATATCGATTCCATCACAATAAACGCAATGGCAATTCCTGGTAACGAAGCATGCCCCACAACATCTCCCATCAAAGAGCGTCGTCGCAACAACATAAAAACGCCCACAATCCCTGCACATAAACCTAACAAAAATGTTCCGAACAAAACCACACGAGTGTTGTAGTCTTGTAACGAAATGACCCGCCAAATTTTCTGACGACTTGGTAACGTCCATTTTGAACGGGTTGATGGACGATGTTTATGTTGAGAAGAAGCACCACTTTGATGAGAAGTAGAAACATTCTCCGCTGCCGTGATATTCAAGGGAACAGAAAATAAAATGAGCAATAAAACAAAGAGAAGACGTTGCGATTGTTGTCGCATTACCGACCCCCTGCCTGTTTCATACGGTCGCCAACAAGGTCGAGCAATGGCAATTTCCCACCATATGTTTTTCGGAGGTTCTCTGTCGTAAAGACTTCTGCTGTTGGACCACACGCAATCAAACGCATATTTAGCAACAGCACATGGTCGAAGTATTCGCCAACGGTTTGTAAATCGTGATGCACGACGATGGCGGTTTTTCCAGAATCTCGCAAGGAACGTAAAACATCAACAATCGCCCGCTCTGTTGCTGCATCAACACCTGCAAATGGTTCGTCCATTAAATAAAGGTCTGCATCTTGCACTAATGCCCGTGCCAAAAAGACGCGCTGTTGTTGTCCGCCGGAGAGTTGGCTGATTTGTCTTTTGGAAAAACTCGCCATCCCGACACGGTCAAGTGCTTCCATTGCTGTTTGGTGATGCTGTTTTGTCACTCTGCGAAACCAGCCAATTTTTCCGTACAGCCCCATTGCAACAACATCAAGTGCACTGACAGGAAAATCCCAGTCAACACTTCCCCGTTGAGGCACATACCCAATACGTTGCCGTTGTTCTTCGTAAGGTTTTCCAAAAAAAGAGACAACTCCTGCTGCGCGCGGAACCAGCCCAAGAGCTGCTTTAATGAGAGTGGATTTCCCTGCACCATTCGGACCAACAATTGCAATCAGTTTCTCTGGTGGAGCATCGTAATCGATATCCCACAAAACAGGTTTGCGGTCGTACGCCACCGTCATATCATCTATCGAAAGAGGAGCCGATGCCGGGTGATGTGGAACAGGACGTGATACTGAAGAGTCAGACATTTTTCAAACATTGAAAATTTGTTATTTTGAATTTGTTTCAGAGACTGGCTTCTGAGCATCAATGTGCATCAGAAAAGAAGAGAGTTTTTCTGATGGATAAAGTGCCAATGAAAATTCACGATTTTTCAAAACGCGATTCGCAGCTAATTGGCATTGTATTTTGCTTAACTCTGTTTCAAGATGCGTGATTTGTTCGGTCGCACATGAGGAGAGTTCTTTGCGAAGTTGTTTGAAACGGAGGTAACGACTTCGATTTCCCGCAGACTTTGCACGCCGTACTTTTCGGCTTTCTCCTTTGGTTGTTCTGTTGTTTTGCTGTTGAATTAACTGCTGTTGTTCCTCTATCAATTTATCAATGGCAGCATTTTCTCCTGCTTCGTAATACCGGCTGGGGTTGTAGTGGAGGTCTCGCAATTTATTTTTCAGGTGGTATTCATCTTTAACAGAGACATCAAATGGTTTTGCGACAGGAAGAAAAAGCGTTGCAGACATTGTCGAAAATCCTGGGGCAGGCATTTTGAAAAAACGACAAATAATTTGATCAGTCAATTCGTCATACTTGGCACCACCAATCCCATGCACAAAAAGGTCTGCAACGCAAAGGCGGGCAAACAATGTTGTTGTTAAAGCCCGCGTGCGAAGCTTCCAACCCTGCTGCGATAATTGCCTTAACGCCGCCATCGCGGGGGCTGTATTGTCTTCTTCATTTGCAATAGGAAGCGTTGTAATGATTTGATTTCCATCGGAAAGCAATAACCTGTCCCCATCTCGTTTGACACGCAAATGTTGACGTTGCTGGTCTCCTTTTTTCCAAATCCAAAAAGGAGCTTCGAGCCAACCATCAGCGTAGTTGACTAATTCAGGAACAGGATGTGTTTTACTTCTCACATGATAAACATCGCGGTACTCTGCCAATGTCTGGTTATGCACTGCTTGAAATTCATCCAGATGCAGCAGTAAATGTAACACAAAATGTAAAAAAGAATCTAACTGACACAGATGACTGATAGGGAGTTCTAAATTATTAACGCCCCATTCTCTTTCCTGCTGCACGCGCACCGCAGAAAGAGAGTCTCTTAAAGAGGAAGTCGTTTCTAGTTTGTTGACCGCCTGCTGCCACTGTTTTTCTATCAATGGGTCAATTCCCCAGTGAGCCATTGCTTTGCTGATGCGATTTGAAAATGAAAGGAAAAGGTCACGGTTATTGACGGTTGCTTCTTCCCAGGGTTGAGAAGGAGAAATGTCATCAAACGGAATCGATGTCACGGTTGGAGTGCAACGGTCTCCTGTGGGAACACGCAACGATGTCGTCGAAATAATATCGTTATCGACAATCAAATTGAGTGCTGTTCCACCTGCCTGTTGAGCCAGTTTATTAACGCCAAAATTTTTCACCCAGACACCAGGATGAAATAACGCCGGCTGATGTCCACTGATAAAAAGAGGCTTTGAAAAATCGATCTCACTTTTTTGACAGGAGCAAAGTGGCGAGTCAACCAGTTCTGCGGTATAACGATGAGCGGCTTCAATCACTTCAGAGCGTGCCCAAAATCGAAACCGTGCTAACGGTTCTCCCAGCAGAGCCAGTTCGGTTGAAGCAAACAGTTCACGATTCTCTTTTGCTTCCTGTTGACTCTTCTTGAAGCAGGGGACAGCATACAACGTCCCATCTGTCGAAGGAACACGCAGCCGCGTCTTCTTCCAGTGGCAATCATATTCTGATAGAGATTGAGTAATAACCGATGATGACATAGTGAAATAAGATGATAGAATTAAATATTTTTTTCTTGTGAACAGGAAACCGCAGGTGATGGAAGTTCGCGTTCGAGGACTTCTAAATAATATGCCAAACGAATTTGACTATCATCAAGCGACCCACCGAAAGATCGTTCCTCTTCAAGATAAACAAGTGGGACAGGAAATTCAATGATCTTTAGCCCTGCTAAGACTGCTTGTGCCCAAAATTGCATCGGCAATGCATAGCCCAGTTCGGTAATATCGATATGTTGCAAAGCCTCAACACGGTACGCCTTAAAGCCGCAAAAGGTATCTGTGAGAGATAAACCAAGCCGGTCATTAACAATTTGTGTGATTTGCTGATTGATTTTCTGACGATCTTCTGGTGGAGTGCTGTCCCCCGTAAATGTTTTGAGATAGCGACTTCCCGAAACAATATCAACCGGTTCCTCCTCAGCAGGAAAGACCTGTTGAATAAGTTCAGGAATTAACCGAGGTTCATGCTGACCATCGCAATCGATTGTTACAATCACATCGTATTGTTTTTCGACGGCATAGTCAAAAGCACTCTTCAAAGCAGCGCCGTAACCCCGGTTTTCTGGATGAGTGAGAATATGGATATTCGGCAACGATTGCAAAACCTTGGCAGTTCCATCCGTCGAACCATCATCCACGACAAGAATTTCATCACAATGTTTTTTCACTTCTTGAATGACATCAATAATATGATTCTCTTCATTAAAAACGGGCAACGCAACTAAAGAGCGAAGGGGTGTTTGCATCACAAATTCCTGTCGTTAGAACGGGGTATAAAATATCAACCAGAGACTCAGTAGCGAGACGGACTTCCCCATTATAGTCAATTATGGACTGGAAAGTCAAAAAAGATAATAAATTAAAAAACAAAATGGTGTTTTGAAGGAAATATCAGATGGAATCAATCTCGCTGCCTAAGTTGTAAATCGTTGTGGTGTCTAGTAATAAATCGTTTTTTGAGAACAATTGATTGATGGCTTCTTTGTGGATTTTTATTTTGAGATTTCCAACACCAATCGGACCGTAACAGAAGACGCCACTTCGATTTTCATTTTTATCGGTCAGAGAAACACCTTCTAACCCCGCAGGAGGAACCGCGTTGAGATCGATAGCAACCTGAAGTGTTTCAATGTTGGAGAGTTGCTCTGCTGACAACAACTGCACCCCCGCTGCCCCCGCTGCAATAATAAGCGTTACCCCTTCTGTTACCTGGTTGACTTCTGCTTCATTGTTTAAGGTACAGGGGGTGAGCAAAGACGTTTCAGTAAGTGCTGCAATTCGATTGCAGACATCTTCTGCCCGAGATAATGAACGGGAAGCAACGCGTACCTCTGCTCCCGCGCGTGCAAGTAGCTCTGCACTGCGTTGCCCGACAGGTCCTGTGCCACCTAGCACAAGTGCTTTAGTTGTTGAAAGATCAAGATGTTTTTTTGCACATAAGACCGCAGCAACGGCTGTCGTATTGCAACCATTGGAATCCATCATTACAGAAACACGCATGGGACCAAAAAATGTTTTGTTGACAGCATCAAACAAAAGTTCCCCCGCAGAGACATCGCTTCCCCCAATAAAAATAGCGGTGGAATGCAAGTCTTTTACTCCCCGTGTAAAAATGGCGCCATGCACCAGGGCTTCAACGTTTTCTTTGTGAATGCCCCCATAACTAAAGAGTTCATCCACGCCACTATCAACAGCAACCACACGGTCAAAACTGCTTGGATTGGTATCGGTATCGAATTGGATCAGAATTTTTTTCATGAGGAGTGAACTTTTATGCTAAGGGCAGGGTCTATCAATTGACAGCAACCAATAAAAAAGGCTCGGCTTCGTGAGAAGCCGAGCCTTTCTGTTGCATCAACATATTCAACGAAACATTAATCTCTTATCAAAGAAATCATGCGCAAAATATCTTTGTCTACAAACCTTCCTTTGATGGTTCTGGCTCGTTGCTAGGTTGAGATTACTCAAGACCAGAGAAAGGATGGCTTGCAGCATCTTTCTTTGAGAGCATTTCATCTACAGAAGGTTCGTTGTTCATTGCACGTGCAATAGACTCTTTTGTTGCGTTGTAGTTGTACTCGTAAATCTTTTTATCATCTTCTGCATCCCAGTGAATGAAGACACCACAAACAATCACAAGGTCTTCTACCTGGTCTTTTGGAATGATGCCAGCTTCAACAGAATCTGCAACTGCTTTAGCAACTGCAAATTGTGCAGGACCAAACATTTGAACGGCTTGTTTTGCTCCCTTAATGGTTACTTTTGTAATCATTACAGTTGCAGGTTTGACAGCCAGGTTTGGCTCTAAAACTGCCAACAAGTTACTATGACCTGCTGACTGGTTGGAAAGAGCGTTTGCAAACGCAACGCCAACGGGACCTGCTTTGTCACCAATAAGAAGGTCGATATGAGCGATTTCATTACCTTCACCAACTAACGATTCACCAACGTACATGGACATTTTTTTCTCCTGTCTCTGTTGCAGTTCTTTCGAATTGCAAATTCTTTCGATATGGTTTACTGCGGACACATCATATACGATGGTTGTGCCCTGTGTTCCGTTTTCGAAGATCGTGAATGATCCGAGTTAGCCTAACACAGCAGAATTCAACCCCGAAAAATAACGATTTATTACTCAAAATGCGAGTCAACGGGCTATGATATATTGCACAGAATAAAAAAAACTATGAACCCCCTTCAAAAAAGATGCCTCATTCTGGGAGCCAGCACACGGGCTGCTGCGCAATCAGCCCTGTATGCAGGGTATCATCCCGTTTGTGCAGACCTGTTTGCAGATACTGACCTCTGCACCATTGCAGAACGATTGCCCCTTCAAAATTATCCCGATAATTTAGTAGAACAAGCAACCAGCATCTCGCCTATCAGTTGGATGTACACCGGAGCGTTAGAAAATTCACCGGAAATTATTCAAGCAATTTCAAAACATCATGTGCTATGGGGAAATAATGCAGAGGTGGTACAGGCTGTTCGCAATCCTCAAAAACTTTATCAGGTTTTGAAGAAACATGACCTGACTGCTCTTCATTTACGAGAGTTTAATCACCCACCACCTGCAAATAGCCGCTGGATGCTCAAACCAAAACGAAGTGCAGGGGGGAGAGAGGTGACCGTATGGAATAGGGAAGCAGAAAGTTATTACGCAGAAAGTCATAACAAGGACAAACTTTCCACAGATTACTATTTTCAGCAACGGGCAGAAGGAAAGAATTATTCCGCATTGTATCTTGCCTCTGCTACTCAAACGGTTCTTATTGGTCTCTCTGCTCAGTTGGTAGGATGCCACTGGTTGAATGCAGACAATTTCACATGGTGTGGAAATGTTGCACCGGTATTGTTTTCTCATCAACCAGAAAAGCATCAAAAGTTGGCAATTCAAGCAGAAAAAGCAGGTAACGTTATTGCAAAGGAATTTGGTTTGCGTGGGCTTTTTGGAATCGATTTTATTTTAGAAACTCCTTTTTTACCTTCCTCATTCCCCCAACTCTTCCCGTTAGAAGTGAATCCCCGTTATGTGGCATCGGTTGAATTGTTCGAACGGGCTTTTGATGTCTCACTTTTGAAATGGCATATTGCAGCCTGTGAATCGTTCGAGCAATCGCAACAAGAAGAATTTGTGACAACAGAAAACTATTCGGCAAATTTTTCTGCAAAAGCAATTCAAGGGAAGGCAATTCTCTATGCAAATTGTACTTTTACTTTTCCGCTGACAATCGAAAGAATGCCAAACTGTGCAGATATTCCTTCCTATGGAAGACTCATTCAGAAAAACGAGCCTATTTGCACTGTTTTTGCAACAGGAAAAACAATAGAATCATGTCAAAAAGACCTTCAAGAAAGATCAGACGAAATTTATGATGCACTGAAAATAAAAGAGTGAGAGTAAAATAAAAAAGGGACTCTTTCTTGATACTCTCTTTTTTAAACGGTAATATAACAAAAGAACATTACAGACAAAAGAACTTCTCTTTTGTTACATTGCTACAACATCACACTGTCGAAATTAGAGAAAAAGGAACAATGAACAACCCACACGATATCCGCATTCTTGAAGCCCGTATTGAATTTGAATCTGTTCCGTTTCGGACTCCACTAAAATTTGGAGGGCGCGTCATGGAAAAAACATTCTTAATGAATGTTGAAGTGACAGCAGAGACGCGCAGCGGCAACGAAGCTGTTGGTACAGGAAGTATGACCGTTGGAAATATCTGGGCTTGGCCCTCATCGGTTGTGACAGGTGACCAATCTGAAAAACTGATGATGGAATATGCAGAAGAGGTTGTGAACATTGCCAACGCTTATCAAGATTATGCGCACCCGCTTGATATCGTCTTTCAAATTTCTGCTGAGTACCACCACCTGGGTAAATCGTTATCGTTACGTCATGGTATTGAAGAACCGATGCCAGAGTTGGCTCAACTGGTTGCTGCCAGCCCTTTTGATGCAGCTATTCACGATGTCTATGGTCGGGCGAATGATGTCAATAGTTACAATGCTCTTTCAGAAGAGTTTATGAACTATGATCTTTCAGAATATCTGGATGATAATTTCAAAGGAGAGTATCTTGACAAGTACACCTTGCGCGAACCAACAGAACGGATGCCGTTATATCATCTGATTGGTGCCATGGACCCTCTGACCGATGGTGATATTTCAAAACGCATTAACGACGGCTTGCCAGAAACTCTTTCTGAATGGATTATAGCCGATGGGTTGACTCACTTGAAAATTAAACTCAATGGCGAAAACATCGACGCAGATGTCAGCCGCGTGCTTGCTATTGAGAAAATTTCAGCCGAAGCACAAGCAGCAAGAGGTTGTACCGAATGGTTCTACTCAACCGACTTTAATGAGAAATGCGAAAACGTGGAGTATGTGCTCGAGTTCATCAAACGAGTACAAAAAGAATCTCCCGCAGCCTACGACCGTATTCAATATATCGAACAGCCAACAAGCCGCGATTTGAAAGCAAACCCTGATAATAAAATGCACGAAGCTGCCAAATTGAAACCTGTTGTGATTGATGAATCGCTGGTCGATTATGAATCTCTGTTGCTGAGTCAGGAAATGGGCTATTCGGGAGTGGCTCTTAAAGCATGCAAAGGACAAACCGATTCATTGTTCCTTGCAGCAGCAGCCCAAAAGAACAATATGTTTCTTTGTGTGCAAGACCTCACATGCCCCGGTTATTCATTCTTGCATTCAGCATCGTTGGCAGCACGTATTCCCGGCATTGCAGCCATTGAAGGAAACGGACGGCAATACTGTCCTGGACCAAACAAAAAATGGGCAAAACAATTCCCTGCGATGTTCAACATCACCGACGGCACCGTCGGAACAGGAACACTCAACGGCATTGGCTTAGGGTTTTAATTTTTTATCAAGTTTTTAAGTAACAAGCAGTGAGTTTTTATGTATTTTAATCATTCTCGTAGGGTACGCTGTGCATACCGTTGATTCGAAAAAACAACTGGAATTCGGTACGCACAGCAGAGAAAGACCCGAAACTGTTTCAACAACAAGTCAAAGAGGTGTGTGATTGTTATCATGAAGCACCTGCATTTACACAATCAAAAAGAACCAACACACACCGTGAGCGTTGACAAAATGACTGGTATGTGAATGAGGCTTGTCAACTTGATGAGTCCTTGAAAAAAAAAGGACGTGAAGGTATTCTGAAATCGATGGCAAGTCGGCAGGAATTTCTGAAAGAGAAGAGTCATCGAATATGTTTTGTTGACACACCGAAGCACAGCAGTTGGCTCAATCAAATTGAAGTGATATTTGGTGTGATCATTCGGAAGGTCATTCG
>UOGL01000007.1_pt1 | contig 13046 bp, 9 predicted proteins | sample 1990131 | NCBI WGS metagenome assembly UOGL01 (sample SAMEA4728526, study PRJEB27164) | hydrothermal vent metagenome | biome: marine basaltic hydrothermal vent biome; feature: marine hydrothermal vent; material: mineral | place: Pacific Ocean | collected 2011-06-14/2011-07-23 | depth 1741 m | reverse complement strand
ATTGGTTGATTATCTTCACGTCTGCGCTTCGAGTAAGAAGCATCAACTGTGATTGATGGTAACGATTTATCAAAATTAATATTCTTGATTTTCAAACTTGCAAGTTCACTGGCACGAAAACCAGTATTTACAGCCGTCAGATAAAGCACAGCACGATCACTACCAGTCAGACCCCGAAAGGTTTTTCCAGTCGAAGTGCAGCCAAGTAAATGGTCAAAGTCAACATCAGACAGGGTTCTTCTGGTTCGTTTGTTATCGACCTGAGCATTCAATCTTTTCAGGTACTGAAACGGATTCTCTGCAAGCCTTCTATTTTGGACGAGCCAATTCCCAAATTGTTTGATAACACCCAGGTAATAGTTACTTGTCTGAATACCAAAGTCTTCTGATTTTCTCATCTGTAATAACCAGTGGGAAACAGAAGAACCAGACAGATCAGCCAATGTTCGGAAATCACACTCAGAGATAACGAGAGCAAGCCGATTACAGGTTTGGGTAATATGTCTGGGACTACTATTCTTTTCCAAGAGACTCTGCTTGAAGTCTTCTAAGTGAATATCTATTCCACGTTCCAAATGCTCATCGTATTGATCAATCAAACCAGCTTGCTTGCGGTTCGCAGTTCGCACCAAATCATTTAACAACGATTGTGCAGCAGATTTATCTCGACACAACGGCACTCGTTTTGTTTTTCCGTTTGTATCGCGATACTGCCCGTACCACTTTCGTGATTTTGATCTAACCTTTTTGCCAGTCTGTTTATCAATCTTGGTCGTACTCTGTTTGTAAAGGCTAGCAGTCACTACATGTCTACCTTTTTATTATCGCCCCTTTAGACATTTCAATCTCCTTCGCAATTGAAAAAACGGGTTGCAAAAATCACTTTTTCATGATTGGGATAGTGTAGATGTCTCATTGAAAAAGTCAGCATCAGGGATGGACAAAACTATGTTCTCCGGGGCGAATGGTTAATACAGGGCAGGGAGATTTACGAACGACTTTTTCTGCGGTGCTTCCCAGTAGCATGTGTGCCAAGCCGCTACGACCATGCGTTCCCATGACAATCATATCGATATCGTTTTCTTTGGCGTAACGAATAATCTCCAAAAAAGGAGGACCTTGGCGCGTATCACGAACAATTGATGAGATGTTTGCTCCCATTGATTCGGGCAGTCGTGCCAAATGCTTTTCTGCTGCTTCGAGCATCTCTTCCATAAAGTTACCTGGAGGAGGATAAGCTAATCCTGGCTCGGGAACCATTGCAATCATATCTTGCAACACATGTATCAAATGCAATTCAGCGTCAAATTTTTCCGCAAAGCTGATTGCATACTTTAAGGCGTTTTGTGCGTTGTCGCTGAAGTCAATTGGACAGAGGATTTTTTTGAGTTGAATCATGAGAACTGCTCCTTTTGAGTAACGGGTTTTGTTCGATAAAGGTAAGTGCAGGAGACATTGCCATCTCTCTTGTCTCTTGCTTGCATTATACCGACTTGTCTCCTTTGTGTGAATTAATTAATTAGAATATAGGGGGGGATTCTTGTAAAATAGACACAAAATTGAAAAAAAGACAAAGAAATAAAAGAGGGAGAGAGAAGCAATTTCAAAGGTATTTATAGAGTAAGGTTGACATCGCTCTCTTGGGTCTATCTAATTGAGTGCGTAACGAGATTCCTATTCACTCGAAAAGAGCCTGTAAAAGATGAAGGCAACGTGAGTGGTACGGAATGTGCAAGATAACAATTTAAGGGAGCACTCTGCACTGTTGTGGTGTCAGATATTCCAGTAAAAGACTTTTGTTCGGGAGATTGATGAATGCAGAAAGTATGGAAAATTCGTGTAGCGCTTATTATAGGTTTGGCTGTTGTAGGCATGGGGGTAATTACAAGCCAGCAACAAGCAAACGCTCGCCCCAAGTATATTAAAGTTTTTGCTAAGACATATCCCGAACTGGGGAAGCTGGCAAAGACAGCAAAATGTCTTGTCTGCCATCCCAAAAAGAGCAAGAAAACCCAAAATTCTTATGCAAAAGCCATGAAACTAGGCTTGCCAAAGAAAAACTGTAAAGACCTCGATGCAATTAAAAAAGCATTGGTAGCTGCTGAAAGCAAGCCGAGTGATGTGAAAGGTAAAACTTTTGGAGAACTTATTAAAGCAGGCAAGTTGCCGAACGCTAAAAAATAACGGGAAAATCCCCCACATTAAAAGGGTTGTCTGTTCAACAGGCAACCCTTTTGTGCGTTTGCCCTGTTGTTGACAGAGATTCTTAAACTCTTTTCATTGAGTAAAAAATATTATGCAATACGAGGTTGAATTAAAATTTCGATTGAAAACTTCGGAAGCCATTTACGATACTATTGCAAAAATGGGGGAAGGATGGAAAGAACCCGTTGAGCAAATTGACAGTTACTTCAAACACCCTGTACGCGACTTTGCTCAAACAGACGAAGCATTACGCATTCGGTCGGTGGGAGACGAAAACCGTATTACCTACAAAGGTCCTGTGATTGACAAGCAGGTCAAAACACGGCAGGAAATTGAAGTGCTCTTTGCGGCAGGAAATTCTAATAGAGAGCAAGTCGCTACCATTCTTACGACTCTAGGATTTGAAGAAGTAAGAGTTGTGAAAAAAAAACGATCGATAGCACTGTTGCTTTTCGATAATTTCAAAATGGAAATTGCATTCGACAAAGTTGAAGGACTAGGAACTTTTTTGGAAATAGAAACTTTGGCTGACGACACAACACGACAACAGGCACAGGAAGCCGTTCTTAATTTTGCTGCCAAGCTGCAACTGAATAAGCCAGAAAAACGGTCGTATCTCTGCATGCTGTTAGAGCAAGAATAATAAATTTGTACATTTCATGGTTGCTTTTTGTTCATACTCTGTTAGACTGGCGTAAAACTGAACCGATGATTGTTGATGGTAGAGGTGAAATGCTAAATTGATGTCGTTTTTAATAAATTCCCTTTGCAACACTGTTCAAACAGGTGCAGAGATAGAATAATTCGGTACTCTCTCAATCAATTGTATTGACCGGTTCAAAATACCAAATTCCCCAAATACCAAACTTTATTGTCAGAGACCAGAAAGAGAAACATTATGGCTAAAAGAAAAGCATCTTCCCCCCGGCGCACAGCAGCATCGGGTCAATCAAGCCCTGCGAGCATGTTAGATAATGCGTTAGGACAAATCGAAAAAGCATTTGGGCAAGGTTCGATTATGCGACTGGCAGATAACTCTGCCTCTGGGATTCCAGGGATATCAACCGGTACGCTGTCGCTCGATTTGGCGTTAGGAGGACGAGGATTTCCTCGCGGGCGAGTTATCGAACTGTTTGGTCCTGAATCAAGTGGTAAAACAACACTCGCTTTGCATGTGATTGCCAGCGCCCAAAAAAATGGCGGGATTGCTGCATTTGTTGATGCAGAACATGCTCTTGACCCCTCATGGGCAAAACGTTTGGGTGTCAACTTAGAAGATTTGCTTGTCTCTCAACCCTCATATGGAGAAGAGGGATTGCAAATTGCAGAGATGCTGATTAAATCAAATGCGGTTGATGTGATTGTTATCGATTCTGTTGCAGCATTAGTCCCGAAAGCAGAACTTGATGGTGAAATTGGTGACCGACATGTCGGGTTACAGGCAAGAATGATGAGTCAGGCAATGCGTAAATTAACGGGATGTATTGCCAAGTCAAAAACAACTGTCATCTTCATTAACCAGATTCGCGAGAAAATTGGTGTGATGTTTGGTAGCCCCGAAACAACACCCGGCGGGCGTGCCTTGAAATTTTACAGCTCTTGCCGAGTTGATGTTCGTCGTATTGCAACGTTGAAAGATGGCGACTTAACAACAGGGATTCGTATGCGAGCAAAAGTTGTCAAAAACAAAGTTGCTCCCCCCTTTCGAATTGCAGAGTTCGACATGCTGAACGTTAGCGGTATCAGCCTTTCTGGTGATATTCTCGATATGGCAGTAGAAGACCGTGTTGCAGATAAAAGTGGTAGCTGGTTTAGCTATGGAAAAACAAGATTGGGACAAGGACGAGACAAAGCCCGCCTTTTCCTCGAAGAGAATCCTGACATGTTAGAAGAAATGAGATTGAAGGTTCTTGATGCTCGCGGATTTTCTCAACAGGCGTCAGTCGAAGTGACCCCCGAGGAAAATGGTTCGCCAGAAGAATGACACCTAAAGAGTAACGAAAGTAATTCTCTATGCAAACTTCAAACCGAACAGACGTCGTTCAGAAAGTTGCTTTTTTGCACATTGTGGTCTGGTTCTTGCTGCTGATGTTGACAAATATCACATCAACCTCAGCACAGGAAATCAGTGCACGCTCTGTTGCTATGGCAATGGAAAAAAACCTCGTTTCAACGATTAAAAAGGGTGAGGTTTCTGTTGTCAGTATTGCTCGGTTGCGTGTTGTCAGCCGTAAGCAGCAAAAAAACATTGCCAACCCATTTGGACTCGACTTAAGAAAACAGGATATTCGAGGACGTTCGACAAATCCTGAAAGCCCTGATTTTATTCCAAATGACTTTGGAACAGGAGTCATTATTGCGCCATTAGGAACCCCGCTGATACTCACAAACTACCATGTTGTCAAAGGGGGACCCATTGCAGGAGAGAAGATCGGAGTAAGTAAGTATTCGCTTTATGTACGGCTTGCAAATCATCGTGGGTTTTACGCTTCAATCCTTGCTGCTGACCCACGCAGCGATTTAGCCGTTCTTAAAATCGACTTCAAACAACTTGATATAAAACCTCGTGATATAAAACCTCTGACAATAACGCAATCAAATAAATTTCGTAAAGGAACATTTGTAATTGCATTAGGAAATCCGTATGCCATTGGTCAAGATGGCTCTGCTTCTGCCAGTTGGGGAATGATTAGCAACATTGCCCGCCGCCCTGCACCGGCTGGTTCTCCTAATGACGCAGAGACTCGTAAGAAAGAGACTATTCACCATTACGGCACCCTGTTGCAGGTTGATACGCGACTCAATTTAGGAACAAGTGGCGGGGCACTCCTTAATTTGAAAGGAGAACTCATTGGTATCACGACATCGTTAGCAGCGCTAGAGGGATACGAAAAGTCGGCAGGTTATGCCATCCCGTTGAATGCTGCAACACGCAGAGCAATCGATTCGCTGGCAAAGGGACATGAGGTTGAATATGGTTTTTTGGGAATTACACCGTGGGATTTTTTGCCATCTGAAATGCGTAACCTTTCTCTGAGGTACAAACAGGCGTCGGCTGCTGTTGTGGGAGATGTCTTCCCGAAGTCTCCCGCAGAAAAAGGAGGACTACGTCGAGGAGATGTTGTTCTTTCCGTGAATGATCAGGTCGTTCTTGGTCGTTCAAAATTGATGCTAAAAATTGGGGAGTTAGGACCCGAAGCAAAGGTCAAATTAAAAGTATGGCGAGAACAAAAACGACGTGAATTGACACTGAGTATTGAGCTTGGAAAATGGCCCGTTCAAAACGAAGAAGATGTTATTGCAACCGTTGCACGTTATCCTGCTTGGCGGGGAATTACCGTTGACTATTCAACGGGACGACAAAAATATCTCAAATATCCTTTTCGGTTCAAACAAGCTGTTGCTGTGAAGTCGATTGAAAAAAAACGAGCGTCTACTACTCTTTTACAGGAGGGTGATTTAATTACTCACGTGAATAAAATGCCTGTACGAACACCTGCTCAGTTTCTTAAAGCAGTTCAACATGCGACAGGAGTTGTTCGGTTACAAGTTGACCGAGAACAACGTTTTGTTATCATCACTCCATAACCAATTTATCGTTGCTTTTTCTGTTGCATCAATTCTTATACACAGGAATGATGAACATTTTACAAATGCAATAGCAGAGCATAAAAACCAACACATTCACCTGAATTTTTACAATCCCTGAGTCTGACAACCTTATGAAAACTGATGAACTGCGTGAAAGCTATCTCTCTTTCTTTGAATCGAAAAACTGTCTCCGCCGTCCCAGCGATGTTCTCGTTCCTAAAAATGATAAAACAGTCCTCTTCACTCCTGCGGGAATGAACCAGTTCAAAGAACAATTTCTGGGACTTGGGAATTTAGAATTCACCACTGCCACCACTTGCCAAAAATGTTTACGCACAGGAGATATCTCCAATGTTGGCGTGACAGCGTACCATCACACATTCTTTGAAATGTTAGGCAACTTTTCCTTTGGAGATTACTTCAAAAGAGAAGCCATCCACTGGGCGTGGGAATATCTGACAGATAAAAAATGGTTGGCGTTAGACCCCAGCCGTCTTTCTGTAACGGTCTATTTGGAAGATGACGAAGCCTACAACATTTGGAAAAATGAAATTGGTCTCTCTGCAAAACAAATTCGCAGAGATAATGAAGACGAAAACTTTTGGCCCGCAGGGGCTCCAACACAAGGTCCCGATGGTGTGTGTGGACCGTGCAGCGAAATTTTTTACCATCCTCCCACGGGAGGAGGCGAAGTCGAAATTTGGAATCTTGTTTTCACACAGTTTAATCGTGTTGGTAACCCTCCCAATAATCTGCAACCGCTTCCCTCAAAAAACATCGATACCGGCATGGGGTTAGAAAGAACCGCTGCGGTTTTACAAGGAGTCGAAAGCAACTTTGAAATTGATTCGTTGAAACCGCTTTGCTTGACAGCCGCAGAAATTGTTGAAGAAAAATATCAATTTTCTGCTCCCAACGGACGCCCGATACGCCGTATTGCAGACCATGTTCGTGCTGTCACCATGTGCTTACACGAAGGGACAGAACCTTCAAATGAAAAAGAAGGGTATATTGTTCGTCAGTTGTTAAGGAGGGCATCGTTAGAAGGATATCTTCTTGGAAAACAAGAACCTTTTTTGCATTTACTTGTTCCTTCCGTTGTTTCAATGCTCTCGCAACCTTACCCAGAAATCGCAAAAACAGTGGACTCTGTTGCAAATTCTATTCGAGCAGAAGAATCGCAATTTTTAGAAACGATTGACCGAGGACTGCATCAATTTGAATCGCTTGTTGAAAAAGCAAAGTCCTCTGGGGCGTCAACCATTTCGGGAGATGATGCTTTCAACTTGCATCAGCAAGAAGGCTTTTTGATTGAATTAACTGAGTCGATGGCAGCACGTCACAATTTGGCAATCGACCTCAAACAATTTCAAAAGCGAATGAATGAGCACAAACAGACCAGCGGACGAGGCAACTTTGCAGATGCTGTCATGGCAGAAGGACCACTCGATGCCATTCGAAAAACATCAGGGGGAACAATTTCGCTCGCTTACGAGACCGAAAACACCAATGCAAAAATTGTCGGAATTATTGCAGAGGGTCAACTTGTTGAATCAATTACTGAAGTCGGGCACGAATCTCCTATTGCAATTCTTCTTGACCAATCTTCTTTTTATGGAGAAGCAGGCGGGCAAGTGGGAGATACAGGACTTTTATCAAATGCTGATATCGAATTTCAGGTGAGAGAGACACTCCGCGATGGAGAATTATTGTTGCATGTCGGTCACCTGACAAAGGGAACATTAAGTATTGATGAGGTTGTTGCTGTTCAAGTCGATACAACACGCCGTGCGGGAATTCAACGAGCACACTCTGCAACGCATATTTTGCATCATGCTTTGCATTCGATTATTGGAGAAAAAGCAACACAACGAGGTTCCAAAGTGGAAAATGACGCTTTGCGATTTGATTTTGCACATGGCAGTGCACTCAGCAAAGAAGAGGTTGTACAGGTTGAAAACATTATCAACCAACGTATTGCAGAAGGGGCAGCAGTTAGTACTGAATTGATGAAGCTGGAAAAAGCAAAAGAACTGGGGGCAATGGCACTCTTTGGTGAAAAATATCCTGATTCAGTCCGTGTTGTTACGATGGGTGACTTTAGTGTGGAACTTTGCGGGGGAACGCACCTTACGAATACCGGGCAAGTAGGGTTTTGCAAAATTGTTTCTGAGGAACCTGTTGCCAAAGGGGTCAGGAGAATTTCGGCGCTCACCGGCAGACGTGCATTACAGTATGTTCGTCAAACAGAAGCGACATTAAACCAATTGGTTGCACAGCTAAAAACCCCCGCAGATGAACTTCCCAAACGAGTGGAAGCATTACAAAAGGAACTGCGTGAACTTAAGCAAACTCTCGCAAAGCAAGCAACTCAATCAATGGCAGGATTAGCTGACGAATTGATTGAACAAGCAGAAGAAGTGGGGGGCGTAAAAATTGTTTCGACATTGATGCAAGATGTCCCACGCGAAGCTCTTCGAGAACTTATTGACCAAATTCGAGGGAAAGTGACTCCGGTTGTTATTGTTGTTGGGGCTGTGATTGATGGAAAAGTCGCTCTCTCTTCGGGGATTAGTAAAGAGTTAATCAAGCAAGGAATCAAAGCATCGGACTGCATTAAAATTGCTGCCAAAGTTGTTGGAGGCGGAGGCGGAGGACGTCCCGATTTAGCAGAGGCAGGAGGAAAACTCCCCGAAAAACTTCCTGAAGCCATTCAAGCAGGAGTTGTGTTCTACCAAGAAAAACTGAGCGAATAGTAAATAATAAAATAAATACTCATTTGATATCCTCAGTAACCGTATGGAAAAAAGAATGACTCATTTTCAAAAAGAGAGTTTACAGGTATGAATGAGATTCGAAAAAGTTTTCGCAAAAGTGATGAGCAAGCCTGGTTGGCAACCATTTCGTTGATGATTCTTGCATCGGTTGCATTGGCGTTTGTTCTTTCCTATACCCGCGAGGTAACACTTTCGTTTGTGTTAGCAGTTTTTATTGCTTCGGTTGTATCGCCCGTTGTCGATTTTCAAGTGATTCGCTGGAAGGTGCCTCACCCGATAGCTGTGCTGTTTGCGGTGGTGCTTTCAATTATTATGGTTGCTCTTTTTGTCTTTTTACTTATCTGGTCTGCAACAAAACTGGTCGAAGTAAGTGTGAAGTATACCGAAGCAACAAATAAAATGATCACACCAACAATTGAGAAATGGACAGAACGCTGGAATGCTTTTAATCGCAAAGAAAAAGAAATCGAAATGGAATCAGAGATTGGTCCCTCTCCCAGAGAATTCAGTTGGACAGAACAACTTGCGGGAACTTTACCTAATTTGGCATCATCAGTTTTGAATAAGTCTCTTTCAGTTCTTTCGTTTACCTTTTTTGTTTTGATATTTGTCATGTTCATTTTGGCAGGGCGCGACCCCTATGTCATTAAGGAAGGGATTTACGCAGAAATTGATCAGAAAATCCGTAGTTACATCGCGACAAAGCTTGCAGTTTCATTTGTGACAGGGGTTTTGGTTTGGGTCTCTTTGTATTGGTTAGGGTTAGAATTAGCAGGTGTTTTTGGATTACTCGCATTTCTCTTGAATTTCATTCCGTCAGTCGGTTCCATTATTTCGACATTACTTCCCATTCCTCTTGCCATCATTCAATTTCAAAATCCCTGGTTAATTGCGGGAGTCATATTTATTCCAGGAACAATACAAATGGCTGTGGGTAATTTTATTGAACCCAAACTCATGGGAGAAGGGTTGCAACTTCACGCGATTGTAATTCTTATGGCATTAGCATTTTGGGGATTTATTTGGGGACCCGTTGGAACATTATTGGCTGTCCCGATGACTGCGGTCTTACGAATTGTTTTGTTACGGTTTGAAACAGTCCGCCCACTTGGCGAATTACTGGGAGGAAAATTGCCACAATCTTCAGAAGGAACGTCGGTTGTATGAACGAACCGGAAGAAGACCAACTCCCCCCCATGGCGATAGCCATGCAATGGACTTCACGTATTACAACTGTTTCAATGGAAATGGTTTTACCTGGCATTGGTGGACAGTGGCTCGATGAACGCTGGGGAACAGAATTTATCGGACCCTTAGGGTTTGTGTTCGGCGTGACACTTGGCATGTGGCACCTTATCCAAATGACAAAAGTCCCTCCCCCTGAAACAGAAAAAACTCAACAGAAAAAAGAGACAAACAACGACAACAACCATAAAGAAAACCAAACACCTACCGACTAAGTAATAGGCAGTAAGTTTTTCGATATAAAGGCTCACAGCCAAAAGGATATTGTAACCGTTATTTTCGATAAGCCTCACCAATAATTTTTGTATCACAAAGTCTTCTCGTGCCTTCACTTTCCGTTCAAGAAAAAAATGACGACAACAATGAATCTGCATTGTTGCATCAACTGCGCGCAGCACCACAAATTTTCACAGAGATATCTCAACTAACGGGAAGTGACCTGCAACGTCAAAAACAACTTCGCAAAACATATGCAGATAATTTGGTGCGGGCTGCATTAACTTTGAGTGAATTACGTCAACGTGCTGCAAAGAAGTTTTCACAAGCAGATAAAATGTGGTTTGACCGCAAAGGGCTTGAGCAATCAACAACAGAGCATGTTGCAAACTACAAAGCAAAACGTTTTTCTGGAACGATTTCAGATTATTGCTGTGGCATTGGTTCAGATGCAATCGCCCTTTCTCACAAAGGAGATTTGCTGGCTGTTGATCTTCAACCGGCAGCCTGTTTGCGGGCAGAATGGAATGCAAAAATCTATCAAACATCTTTGGAAACAATCACTGCGGATGTCACAGCGTTTAAGCATCGTGGTGGGTTAGTACATATTGATCCTGATCGCCGCCCCCATAGCAGTGGCAAAACAGTGCGAGTGGAAGACGCCTTACCTGGTCTCGATTTTTTACAAACGTTGCCTCGCTTCTTTTCTGGCGGAGCCATTAAACTCAGCCCTGCCGGGAATTTTGCAGGAAAGTTTTTGGGCGTCGAACACGAACTCATTTCACTCTCTGGGGAATGCAAAGAAGCAACCATTTGGTTTGGCGATTTGGCAGGAAAACACGAATGGCGTGCCACAGCACTCTCGGTTAGTGAAAATAATAAAATAATAGAAGAGACGATTTCTGGTGACCCGTTGGAAGCATATGTTGAAGTGGGAGCGATTAAAAAATATCTATACGATCCTGACCCTGCATTAGTCCGTTCTGCTTTGGTGAATCAATTTGCAGAAGAAAATCATTTGTCACGCCTTGATGATGCGGAAGAGTATTTGACAGGGGAAACTCTTCTGCAAAGCCAATTTGTTGCTCCATTTGAAGTGCTGGCAGAACTACCAAATAACGAAAAGGAAATTCGTCGTTGGTTTCGTCAGTCTGAAATAGGACAAGTCGAAATAAAGTGTCGACACATCCCCGTTAAAATTGAAGCCATACGAAAAAAACTCCCGCTGAAAGGGAATCAGCCAGGAGTTTTGATATTTGCCAGAATCGCAGGACGCGCACGCGCGCTAATTTGTCGGCGCATACAGCGATCTCAAATAGCTTCGTATTAGAAAATTGGTCGTATGAAAAACTAACAGAAGAGGCAAACAGCACTTTACCTGACTACGATTATGTGCCAAGCTATTGCAATAAACTGTTCCCCGAAAAAAAGTGTTGCCTTCAAATTTAATCTCTCTTTGAGTAGCAAAAAGGTCGATGTTTTAGTACAAATAGATAAAGACGCAGGGCTTCTTTGTCTACAATGTAGAGCAATGGTTGTTTTGCGATGTTCCTTCCGCTGGGTCTGCTAAAAAGATCGGGCACTCAAATTCTATGCAAATAAAAAAGGAAATTGACTGATGTCTCGACTTTCACGCCGTGAATTTTTAGAAAATTCAATGTTAGCAACTGTCACCGCTGCGGCTGCAACTTATGCTCCTACCTCATTAAATGCCTTTGAAGACAAAACATCAAAAAGCCCGAATGAACGATTGCGTGTTGCTGTTTTGGGTGTGAATGGTCGAGGGCGAACGCATATCGATTCTTTCCTTCGTCGTAACGATTGTCAAGTGGCAGCAATTGTTGACCCAGATGAAAACGTTGGTATGAAAAAAGGTGTGGCACGGGTTGAAAAGAAAACTGGTGAGAAGCCAGCATTTTATCAAGATTTGCGTCGAGTGATGGATGATAAAAGTATCGATATCATCAGCATTGCAACCCCTAACCATTGGCATTCTCTCGCTGCAATTTGGGCAATGCAAGCAGGGAAAGATGTCTATCTTGAAAAGCCCATCAGTCATAACGTTTCAGAAGGAAGACGTGTTGTTCAAGCTGCTCGTAAATACAATCAAATTTGTCAAGCAGGAACACAGTGCCGCACAATGCCAGGAACCGTTGATGCGATTAAGTTTTTACATGCAGGAGGTGTAGGTGACGTCAAGCTGGCACGTGGTCTTTGTTACAAACCACGCAAGTCGATTGGTCCAAAAGGACTGCATAATGTTCCCAAGGGGGTCGATTACAATTTGTGGTTAGGACCTGCTCCTTTGATGAAACAAGTTCCTCGCCCTCGCTTTCATTACGATTGGCATTGGCAGTGGGACTACGGGAATGCAGATATGGGAAACCAGGGTATCCATCAAATGGATATCGCCCGTTGGGGTTTAGGGGTTGATTCGATTGGTGATTCTGTTCTGAGTTATGGTGGACGATTAGGATACGAAGATGCGGGGCAAACTGCCAATACGCAAGTCAACATTCATGGCTATGGCGATAAAACGATTGTCTTTGAAACGCGCGGATTAAAAACTGGTGCCTACCGCAAATCAAAAATCGGCGTCATCTTCCAAGGAAGCAAAGGATATGTTGTGCAAGCAAAATACAACTATTCGATGGCATTCGACTTGAAAGGGAAGATGATTAAAGAGTTCAAAGGAGGTTTTACCTATGAGCACTTTGATAATTTCATTGATGGTGTGCGAAGTCGAAAAGTGTCTGACTTGAATGGCGATGTGATTGAAGGACATCTCTCGAGTGCATTGTGTCATTTGGGGAACATCTCTTATCGCCTTGGAAAGAAAATATCGGTTGCAGAAATCAAAGAACGACTTGCAGCAGTCAAAAGCAGCGACAATGTTCTTGAGACATTCGAACGGACAGCAAAGCATTTGGCTGAAAACAAAGTCGATATTGAAAAAACCAAACTGGCGTTTGGTCCGTTGTTGATGGTTGACAGTAAAAACGAAGCCTTCAT
>UOGL01000221.1_pt1 | contig 13156 bp, 8 predicted proteins | sample 1990131 | NCBI WGS metagenome assembly UOGL01 (sample SAMEA4728526, study PRJEB27164) | hydrothermal vent metagenome | biome: marine basaltic hydrothermal vent biome; feature: marine hydrothermal vent; material: mineral | place: Pacific Ocean | collected 2011-06-14/2011-07-23 | depth 1741 m | reverse complement strand
TCACAAAAAGGGAAGTCACAAAAAAGGGAGCCATAAGAAAGGTGATGGTCATAGCCATGACGGTGGCGGTCATCACCATAATGGGAAAACCCGTGTGGCATCAACAGAACAATTGATGGAAGGTTTGGTCAACGTGAATTGTGGTGCTTTGGCAAAACAATTGAAATCAGAAAGTCCAAACTGGAAAAAAGTAGGGCTCTATGCTGCAATGTTGAATGAGTCTGGACATGCTCTGATGGCAGATGGACGTTGCCCAGATAAAGTTTGGGCAGGAAGTTGCAAAGCTTTGAAAACGCATTCAGCAACACTCATCGCAAAAGCGAAAGCAAAAGACATTAACGGTGTCAACAATGCATTCAAATCACTTACAACACAAAGTTGTGTTGCTTGTCATAATGTGCATCGTAAAAAACATGCTCATAAACATTAATCAGCATTAAACACGCGGCAATGGTCACACGGCTAAAAGAGATCAACTCTTTTAGCCGTGTGCGTTAGCATCGCTCAATAAATAACTGTCGTGTTTGGGGTCGCGCAACGACAAGAGGTACTGGTAAAAACACAGAACAATCAGTAACTATTGATTTCAGATTCGACATCGTAACCCAGCAATGTTTATTTTTTTGCTCGTCTCTTATAGAACTCTACCTCGACAGAAAAGGTAATTTTTATGATTACTTCTCCCTCCTGTAAAAAAATAATTCTTTCTCTCTTTTTACTTCTGACAAGTCCGTTGATAACAGAGCAGTGCTCTGCTGCAAAACCGTCTGCTTCTCAACAGAATATCAAACCTCCTAATATCATACTCTTTCTTGCAGATGATTTGGGGTACGCTGAGTTAGGATGTTACGGACAAAAAATCATCAAGACTCCTCACATCGATCAACTTGCAAAAGAGGGAATGAAGTTTACAAATTTTTACTCGGGCAATGCTGTGTGTGCTCCTTGTCGATGTAATTTGATGACTGGTAAGCACCCTGGGAATGCTTATATTCGAAGTAATTCCAAGCCGGAAAACTTGCAACATCTCAAAGCGAAATTTGGCTGGGAGTTTCCGGGACAAACACCCATTCCCGATTCTGAAGTCACGATTGCTGAGGTCTTGAAACAAAAAAACTATGCAACTGCTGCCTGTGGCAAGTGGGGGTTAGGACATGTCGGCACAACCGGTGATCCTAATAAACAAGGCTTCGATCTTTTCTACGGGTTTAATGATCAAGTCCATGCTCATAATCATTATCCTCGTTTTTTGTGGCGGAATAATAAAAAAGAAATCCTTCCCGGAAACGATCGGACGTTGTACGGAAAAACTTATTCGCAAGACAAATTTACCGAAGTCGGTTTGCAATTTATTCGAGACAACAAAGAGAAACCTTTCTTTCTTTATATGCCTTTTGCTGTCCCTCACCTTTCTCTTCAAGTGACTGAAGAATCTCTCAAACAATACAAAGGGAAAATCAAAGAGACAGAATACAAACATCATGGCTACTTAAAACATCCCTATCCACACGCTGCTTATGCAGCAATGATCAGCCATATGGATCGTGACATTGGGAAATTTATGGCACTGCTCAAAGAGTTAAAACTGGACGACAATACAATTGTCATCTTCACATCAGACAACGGACCAACGTATGATCGTTTGGGAGGTTCTGATTCTGAATTTTTCCAATCGGCTGGTCCGTTTCGAGGATTAAAAGGAAGCCTTTACGAAGGAGGAATTCGCGTACCAATGATTGCGCGATTTCCTGGGAAAATCTCACCCGACAGTACCAGCGATCAGGTCGCTGCTATTTGGGATTTCATGCCAACCTTTGCAGAATTAACAGGAACAAAGAACCCCAAAAACATCGATGGAATCAGCCTGCTTCCCACTCTTTTTGGGAAAGCAAATCAACAACAAAAACGTGAATTCCTTTACTGGGAATTCCCCAGCTACGGCGGGCAGCAGGTTGTTCGTATGGGAGACTGGAAAGGGGTCAGGCAAGAACTCAACGGAGTTCGTTCTAGGAAGCGTGGCAGCAAAAAAATCCCACGCAGAAAAGACCCTTTACGCATTGAATTGTACAACCTGAAAACCGACATCGGCGAGAAAAACGATGTCGCCAAAGACCACCCCAAGCTGATTGAAAAGATGCGAAAAATCATGCAACAAGAACATACTCCCAGCCAATTGTTTCCTCTTAAAGCTCTTGATGAAAAGTGACTCTTAACGAAATTGGAGATGTCCGAAAGTCTCTGCGCCACTTTTTGTTTTTTCTGTCCAGCTTTCAAACCCGACTGCTGGCAAAACACGTGTGATACTCACCCCCCAGACAGTACCTCTGCCAGGTGGTGTTGCGGTTAGTTCTGAAAGTGGAATGGCTGCTTCGATACGCCAACTGGTTGCGTCTTCTTTTGTTGCAACATACCATTTTGGGTTCCACTTTTTGTTGCCGAAGCACTTTTCTGCGGTCCATCCACGTTGATCGATATTCAATTCATAGCAGGTCGCGTAATCGCGATCGGTATCAATTTTCAATCGAATGCGATCATGCCCGCGCATGTCTGCATCGTGCGTTCTGCCTCCTTCTTTAATTTTTTTGTACGTGAGTTGTGAGTGTTTCGGTACAGATGCTGCAAAGTAAAGAAAGTCTCCATCGTAAGAGAGCATGGTGAAAGTTTGCTTCTTTCGGTTGATACTATTTTTCGCATCCCTCTTTTTTTGAGAAGAGAGATTGATTGCGATGGCATCTTCCCAACAGCTATCAGAAAGAATGCCATCTAGCTTGGGGCGTTTTTTTGTTCGTTTGCATTGCACGTTTTTTTGTGGTGGCTCTCCATGAAAAGTTCTCAGCCACATTTCACCATCTGCCATTTTTTTCCACCTTGTCTCTTTGCCCGAATTTTGAAGGTGCATCATATATCGATCAGAAAGATTGATATTTCCACGTTGTCGCATCAACGATGCCAAAGAGAACTGCACGCCAGGAGTTTCAAATAATTGAGGTGATGTGCGACGCATCAACGATGCCAGTTGAATTGCCTGCCCCTGCCAATACTTTGATTGATGCACTCGTAATCCTCTTCCGTCATTGCCATTAACTCCCCCTGTTTGCTGAATAATAGAAACAGGATCGGGAGAAGCATTCGGGTCGAATGGCAATCGTTGTAAAGGCGTTTTTTTGGAATGTTCTGTTGCCCGACGAATGCGTTCTCGCAAAGCATCGAGATTACTGGCAAGTTGTTTTTTGCTGACAGAAACAGACCGCACCCGTTGCCACGTTGCCTCTGCACTTCCCCAAAATTGAACAAGCCAACGCATGGCATTTGCTGTGACGGGTTGCTTTGGGTACCGTTCGACTAAATTGATAAATGTTGCTTCTGCTAATTCCCAGCGGTTCCTTTGAAGATAATCGTTTCCCAGTTGAGCTAATTGTAATGCGGCTTGTTCGTCAGACATTCCACGCGTGATGTTATTGAGTTGCGAAATAATTTGTGCAGCCTGTTTGGGTTTATCTAAATACCGCTCGACATATCCTTGAAAATTGCGTTGTTTTTGTGCCAGTTTGAGTTGCTTCTCCAAGTCATCTCGCTTGATAGGTAATAACATTCTGCGAGCCGATGACCCCTGTGATAAAAAGATTCCCGCAAAGAAATTTTGGCTAACTGTTTGTGTTTTTTTATTTTGAATAGAAACCGGGGCATAAACTTCTCGAAGAGATGTCTGCTTGCGTAACGGTGCAAGCATTCCATACGCTGGTTGAGCAATCGTTTGATTGGTCGCGTGTAAATGTGGTAAATAGCGTGAAGGGTCTACCAATAAACTTCCCCGATGCCCATCTCGACCACGTAGATAAATGTGTTGTACTTTCCAAAAGGAAAGGGCTGCTATTTCGCGATGCAGAAGAAATTGTGTGGGGTCTGCGGCATCTTGAACAGCTTTGGTAACGGCTTGCACTAACAGATGATCGAGTTCGTTTTTATCGTCTTGATAATGTAATAGAATGATTGAAGGACGCCATGTTCGTATTTGGCGAACGAGTCGTTCAATGAATTTTTGCCCGAACTCTCCTTCGTTTTTCCTTTGAAGTTCTGCAATGAGCTTTGCTTTATGCTGTTCGATTTCAGGGAGAGAAAGATCAAACTCCCAACCGATGCTCCCCGTATTGCCTCCTGCCCGCAAAACAGCATCGTGCCATTGTTGGTCTAGGTCAGCATTCTTTTGCGATTCTGATTCTGCTTTGTTTCGCATCGGCAGCAACAGCACAGAACGATATCCTTCTTCACCCGAAAGTTGTGTGATGAGTGAGCAGGAGAGATTTTGCGGACGCGTATAAATCCCCATCCATGCTGCTCTGCGACCATTTCCTTTGATGCCCTTCCAAATCTTTCCGCCATCAACTGTTTTAAGAATCAACCCCATTGCACCGACTCCCCAACCTTGTTGTTCGTTTGCAAAGTGAAGCGATTTAATTGGTAACGATTGCTTTGTTTTTTGCGGTTGCCAATGAAGCCCGTCATCTGCACTATGCCAAATGATAGACCCCGGCTGCCCCGCAACCCAAACATGTTTTTTGTAAGTGGTCACCGTTTGAAAGTCGAATATCTTTCGTACAGAATAAGGGAGCGATTTACTAAAGAGAGGTCCCCATGCGACACCGCCGTTTTTTGTTTTAAGAAGAAGCCCTCCATCACCTACCAGCCAGCCAGAAAAATCACGATTCAATTTAACCCCTTTCAATCCTCGACGTCCCATGCCAGGAATGTTTGATTTCAAAACTCGTCCATTTCCTACAATCGCAATTTCCCCTTGTCGCCCAGCGACGATACCATTTTTGCTCGTCATAAAATCTGCCACGCGCCATTGTGAAGTCTGTTCACCTGGAATCACCTCCCATGTTTTGCCGCCGTCAGAAGTTGTGTAGACAGAACTGTTCTGCTTCACAGAAGCAGCCCCCACTGCAATGCCATGCTTGAGAGTAAAGAATTTAATTTTGTATAATGTTGGCAATGGCATGTTGGTTGGCTGCTGCCATGTTTTGCCACCATCGGAAGTAAAAAGAAGAACTCCTTTTGAAAGCTGTGTAAATTCTTCGGTACTTCCTCCTGCAATCCAACCAACTTTGTCGGTCAAAAAACAGAGTGACTTCAAAGAACTTTTCACAGGGGCAGGCTGTAATGTCCAATGATTACCTCCATCTATTGTTTTCCAAATTGTGCCTCGGTCACCCACTGCCCATCCGGTTTTAGTTCCCACAAACTGCACTGCGTTCAAGTCAGCATCATCTAACCAAGGGGTGGGAGATGATATTTGCTTTGTTTGATGAGGCTTGTCTTTTGCAAAAGTTATTGACGGAAGAAGTAATAAAAAACCACAAAGGAGTGGGAATAATTTTGAATCGTTCATCATATTGATATCCATATCAAAAGTAGTATTCTGATTTTGAGAAGAATTTTGCAAAACCAATATCGGGAATCTAACAGAAGTGACCCATTTCTCAAATCGCAATTTAAGAAGAATTATGATAGACTTGCTGAACGTTATCAGGACCTCATTTCATATTATTTCTAAAACACCTATTTTCATGCCAGAAACTTACGTCATTCGATATGGTTCGACGCGCACGCTGGGCGAATTTACCGCTCGCACAGGAGACTCGTTGCGTCGCAACAGTGATGTCATTATTCGTACCAATCGTGGTGTTGAATGGGGAAAAGTTCTTTGCCCAGCGACAGAACGAACCGGCGGGTACCTGGGAGAAGACCCCTTCAAAGGAAAAGTCTTACGCATTGCTAACGAGCAAGATTACAAAATACTCGAACAAACCAAAGAGAGCATCAGCCAGGAATTCTCCAGTTGTGAAGAATTGATTGCAGAACAAAAACTGCAAATGAACTTGGTTGATGTGGAACATATTTTTGGCGGCGAACGGGTGATTTTTTATTATCTGGCAGAGAAACGGGTCGATTTTCGACAACTGGTAAAAGACCTTGCCAAGCGACACCGCACGCGCGTTGAGATGCGACAAATTGGTGTGCGCGATGAAGCAAAGCTTCTTGCAGATTACGGCGACTGCGGAAAGGAAGTTTGCTGTGCAACTTACTTAACAGAGATGCCACCGGTTTCAATGAAGATGGCAAAAATACAAAAAGCAACACTCGACCCTAACAAACTTTCCGGCAGATGCGGGCGCCTGAAATGTTGCCTTCGTTATGAATACGATACCTACGTTGAATACCGGCGAGAACTCCCACGCATTGGAGCAATGGTTGTCACCAAACAAGGCGAAGGAAAAGTGATCAATCAAGAGATTTTGGCGCGGAAAATCTTAGTCCTCTTCAAAGGAAAACGCCCTATTCTTATTGATGAAGGAGATGTGCTGACAGTCATTAAAAACAGTGAGCAAAAGCAAAAAAAAGAAGAGGCACCTCCCAGCACATCTGCCTGAAAAAGAGATGCTTCTAACTTGGAGAATACCTCGTAATTTGAGAGAAGGTTAGAAGAGGGTGAAACGGTTCGATTCAAATTAACCATTATTTTGCTTTTAATCATTCGTTTTTGAATGTCTAAAAACAAAAAACACTCAATCACATTTCACGCCAAGACCATCCTCCCCTCCCTAAAAAGGGAGGGGAGGATGACTTCGCTGAATAGTTACCATTTATCATCAATAAAATCTCTCATGCCTTCTTTTCTTTCCTCTTCATTTTTGGGTTGTCATCAACAAGAACTCGATACTCCTTCGTTGTGTATTGATCTTGATTTAATGGAAGCAAATATTCTGCGGATGGCAAAGTGGATGACATCGCGGGGCAAACAATGGCGCCCTCATCAGAAATGTCATAAAACTCCGCAAATTGCACTCAAGCAAATTGAAGCAGGAGCAATGGGTGTGACATGTGCAAAGTTGACAGAAGCAGAAGTGATGGCGGAAGGGGGCGTTGAAAACATTCTTGTTGCGAACATGATTGCAGGCGACCTCAAGTGGAATCGTGCTGCTCGGCTCTCTCATAAATGCAACCTTATTTTAGCTTGTGACCATTACACTCAAGTCGAACCGTTCGCTGCAATTTGCCGTAAGCAGAATGTCACATGTCAAATGATTATTGAAGTCAACATCGGTTTAGACCGTGTCGGTATTCCGCCGGGAGTTGAAACAATTCAATTGGCACAGGCAATTGACAAACTCGAAGGGGTCGAACTGGTTGGCATTATGGGGTATGAAGGGCATCTGTTACAAATTGAAAATCAGGAAGAAAAACAAAAGAAAATCTATGCAGCAATGAACACGCTGAAACAATGTCGCGATCAACTTTTAGCTGCTGGTTTGTGTTGTGATATTGTCTCTGCAGGAGGGACAGGGTCATTTCAAATTTCAGCAGACTGTGATGGTCTCACCGAAATTCAGGCAGGGGGCGGCATTTTTGCAGACCCGTTTTATCGTAAGTTGTGTCACTTGAAAGGTCACGACGAAGCTCTTTCAATACTGACAACCGTTGTCAGTCGCCCCACGCGCACGCGGGCAATTATCGATGCGGGACGAAAATCTCATTACCCAGATTTCATGATGCCCACGGTAAAAAACATTCCCGAAGCAAAAGTTGTTTGCGTGAATGCAGAGCATTGTGAACTTGAACTTTCAGGCGATTCTCAAAACTTAAAAATTGGTGACAAAATCGAATTAATTCCCGGCTATGCAGACTTTACCACCGTCTTGCATGACAACTTCTTCTGCTTCCGTAACCAGCAACTCGAAACCATCTACCCAATTGCAGCACGCGGTATGTTGTGGTAAAGTAAAACTAAAAACAACTGACATTTCAATCGGAATTTTTATGCACTATTGTTTATTTGATATTGATGGAACGTTAATGAACACCGGCGGTGCGGGGCAGGCTGCCATGGAAGCAACGTTTGCAGAGGTCTTTGGAATCACTGCACCGATTAAAGAAAAAATCCCGATGGCAGGACGAACCGACCGAGCAATTACGGGTGATATTTTTCGCTACTATGAAATCGATCTCTCTGAAAGCAACTTAGCTCGGTTTATTGCAGGTTACTTTGAACGGCTTCCTCGTCATTTGCAACAACTTGATGGCTTGCTGTTGCCGGGTGTTCGGGAATTACTCCAACAACTGACAACACAAAAGAATGTGATTCTTGGTTTGCTCACGGGAAATTATTTAGGGGGAGCAACCATTAAACTCGAACATTTTGAAATTGATCATCACTTTGGTTTTGGTGGTTTCGGAGACAATCATTTTGAGCGCGATGATGTTGCAAGCGAAGCACTGGCAGAAATCCATCAACGCTACCCCAACGAAAACGTGCAACCCCATAACGTTTGGGTGATTGGCGACACTCCGGCAGATGTTCAATGTGGGCGGGCGATTGGTGCCAATGTGATTGCTGTTGGAACAGGTTTTTGTGAACGGGAGGACTTAATCGCATCATCTCCTGATCACTTCTTTGAAGATTTTTCTGTCATTGAAGAATTTTTGAAACTGATGAACTGAACAACTCTATTATATCGACAAGAACAGAATCGAATTTATTGACAACAGGAGATTTCCATGAAGACAAAGCCTTTTTACTCTGCACATTCTATCACTTCCAAATTCATACGAAGATGTTGCATCACATTTGCTTCTTTCATTTTATTGATTTGTTGTTCATCGCTTTTTGCATCAGACGATTCTGATGGTCTCAAGCAAAATTCTGGGTTGTTGTACAATGTTACTGTCACGCCGCGCAAGCAAGATGCCAATGGGAAGGCGCGTTATCGTTTGTGGATTCCTGAAGGGGTGAAAACAGTTCGTGCTATTATTGTTAGGCAACATGGTTGTGGTAAAGGGGCACGCAAATTTGGGTTAAACCATGCCAACGATTTACAGTGGCAGGCATTGGCACGAAAATGGGATTGTGCTTTGTTGGGGTCTCAACTTTGGGCTCCCAAAGAAGTTTGCAGCACATGGTATATTCCTCAAGATGGTTCTGAGCGAGCATTTTTAACAGCGATTAAACAGCTTGCCAAAACAAGTCAACATGCCGAATTACAAGATGTCCCGTGGGCTATTTGGGGGCATTCAGGCGGGGCAGTTTGGACAATGAATATGGTCTATCGACATCCTGAAAAAATTATTGCAGCCTTTCCGCGTTCTGGTGGGTTAATTCCAGCAAGTGGCAAATTCCCTCGCAGCCAACCTCCCCAACCCGACAGCAACCCAGCTGCGTATCGTGTTCCTGTGATGTTTTGTTATGGTGAAAAAGAAAACCAACCTGGAAAACGTTTTTACGGTGCGGTCACTTCAACACATTCTGTTTTTGATCCTGCCCGTAAAAAGAAAGCACTTTGGTCGGTTGCTGAGCACCCTGGTGTCAGTCACGATAATGGCAACAGCAGGCTTTTAGCAATTCGTTTTTTTGATGCAATGCTTGCAAAGCGGCTTCCCTCTTCTTCGCAAAAAGAAAAATCATCTTTGCAATCTTTGGACTTCAACAAAGGTTGGTTAGGTGATTCAAAAACAAAAAAGATTTATCCCGTTGCAAAGTTTCAAGGTGATCAATCAGGGCTTTCCTGGTTACCCAATAAAACGACTGCCCTTGCGTGGCAGGAGTTGGTAACGAAAGGAACTCTCAGCGATTCCACTCCTCCCGCTGCCCCTCGAAAAGTGACTCAAACAAAACAATCTCACGGCATCAAACTTCATTGGCAGGCAGAAGCTGATATCGAAAGTGGTATTCATGAATTCCGAATCTATCGGAATAAAAAACTTATCGGGACTGTCAAGGGACATGAACACAGACGCTGGAACCCTCAAAGTCATTTCCATTCATGGAACTATTCCGATCAACCGATTTTCGACAAACTCCCTCTCCCCGTTATGCAGTATATTGACACCAGCAAAGAGCAATCGATGAAAGCAAAATACTCTGTCACAACAGTGAATCAGGCAGGGTTAGAATCGAAGAAAAAAGAGGCTGTCTCAAAGTAAACCGTCTGCTGTAAATTTCTGTGAAAAAAGAGTTCGTCTTGACAGGTTCTGCTATTTTTTGCTACAAAGTCTCTTCAATTCTCTCCAATAAAACTTCTCACAATCTATTCCCTCCTTTTTACCCTTTCGGGTGATATGTGATGTTGCGTATTGAAACGATGTCGCACGTTGCATCTTCTGCCTCTTATTCTATTTACAAGGCTTTCGTTATGTTTGTTTTTCTGAAGCCGTTTCGTTTTTTGGCACAGGCATTGACGGAACAGGCTTCTGCCAAAGAACTTGCGTTAGGGTTTGCTGTTGGTGCAATGGTTGGTTTGGTGCCGAAAGGAAATTTACTGGCAATGGGATTGATGGTTATTCTCAGCTTGTTGCGGCTTAATTTGGGTGTGGGAATGGCTTCTCTTTTTTTGTTTTCCTGGGTGGGAATGCTGTTTGACCCTTTGACTCATCGCATCGGACAAATCTTTCTGACAGCAAAACCGCTTGCTCCCTTGTGGGGATGGATGGCAAATCAACCGATAATTCCCTGGACATCTTTCAATAATACTGTTGTGCTCGGGTCTTTTATTATGGGAGTGGTTTTAATTTATCCACTATACAGAATGAGCATTCCTCTCTTTGAGAAATATGGACAGCCGTTGGCAAAGCAGATTCAAAAATTTCGTTTTGCGAAATTACTACTTGGCACCGAATGGGTGGGGCGCGTGGGAAGTGCCTGATTTTTGAATTAACGAAAATCGGGGTAAACTCTTTACAAAATCAAATTATGTTTTTTAACTTGGCAGTGAGCTAGTACCTTAAGTTGCAATTGATCTACCATGTTTTTTTAGCCATACCGCTGAAAAACACCAAAAAGTATGACTGATCAAATACAACTTGTTGTACTAGAACCATCAAGGGAACTCAGACACAGAAATCCTGCGCGTTTTGTACACGATTTCATTGATAAGAAAATTACAGAAAACTCAATTATGCGATGGAGCTATCTTATTCCGCGTGTTGTTATCATGCTGTTGGCATGGGCATTTTTTGCCTTTTTGTTTGATCCTCTCATGCGTGTGAGCATGATTTCTACGGGACAAATGGTGGCAGAAGCCAAGGTTGATATTCACAACGTGCAAACAAAATTGTATCCCCCTGCGTTAGAAATCAATCAGGTACAAATTGCCAATCGAAAAAAACCGGGGGTCAATTTGTTGCAGTTCGATCAATTTCGATTTCGCTTACGCGGCAACGCATTGCTTCGCAAACGGTTTATTGTTGAAGAAGGAACAATCACAGGTTTGCGTTTTGGAACAGACCGTGTTGATTCTGGATTATTAGAAAAGTTCCCCGTTGAAGAAAAAAGTAACCCAAAAAACAGGTTTGGTCTGCTCTCTGGAAAAGCAAAAGCGTTAGGAACAGAATGGATTGATGAATTGTTGCAGCGTGCCAAAATGCAAACAAGCTTCAATCAGTTTGAATCGATTCGGCTTGCAAAGTTCAAAGAGAGAGAATGGAACGCGCGATTTGCAATTTACAAAAAACGTTTGATGCAACTCAAACTGACGGTCAAGCAAATTGAACAACGTACAAAAAACGGACAGGGAAATTTTCTTGAGAAGATGGAAAACTACCAAGTGGCTGCTCAGGAGATGCAACAAGTTTTGGAAGAGTCGAACAGAATGCGGGCTGAGTTCCCTCTTCTTTCTCAAATTGCACAGCGTGATTTTGTCGAACTCGATGCTGCCAAAAAACGTGATCAAGAAAAAATTCAACAAAAACTAAACCTCTTCAAAACAGATGGCAAAGAACTGACAGATATGTTGTTAAGTTCTGAATTGGCAAATCGACTTCAGAAGACAACAGCATGGTTTCAATGGAGCAAACAAAAGTATGCCGGAATGCAGCAAGTCAAACCAGAACGGGCACGGGGTGTGGATATTTTCTTTCCTTTAGAAAATAATGCTCCTCGTTTGCTCATCAAAAAACTTTCTCTTTCTGGAGAGTTACAATTGGGGAATGAAGTTCTTCCGTTTCGAGGAGTGGCTCAGGGAATCACTTCAGAGAGCCAATTGTATGGCAAGCCAATGGTTCTGGATATTAACGCACAAGGGAAAAGCCAGTTTCGTTTGCATTCTGAAATTGACTATCGCACGTCGCAACCTGTGCATCGGCTACAACTTGCTTACATCATTCCTTCGATGAAAGAGATGGAATTGGGAGACCCAGATAAATTTGGGCTTGCGATTTCTGCAGGGCAAACAGAATGGATTGCTGATATCAAACTTACAGGCAAACAACTTTCTGGCACAGTCAAGCTGACACAGTCACCTGTTGTTGTTGTCACAAAAATGAATTCGGTGACATCGTCAGACGTTTCCAAAATGTTAGAAGAAGCGATTGCAGGAATTGAACAAATCGAAACAACCATTGAACTGGGAGGAACACTCAATCGACCTCAATGGAAGTTGAAATCAAATTTAGGTGAGCAAATTGCAACTGGTATCAGCAGAGCAATGACTCTCAAGCTAAAACAACAGCAACAAAAATTGGCACAAAAACTCGATTCAGAATACTTTAAGAAGACAAACCGCCTGAGACAACTCATGACAAAAGAATTTGCAGTGGTGACATCAAAATTAAAATTGAACGATCAATTTGCTCAAAATCAAATCAAAAAACTAACACAACAAAACCCTAATCTTCGTCAGGCTGGTCGTCAACTGAACTTCAAAAAACTGTTTCGCAGATAATTTCCCATCAAACAGATGTTGTATCAACCTGTTGACTGGTGTAAAATGTTACTTGCGTTTATGCAACGTTAGTTATTTGTTTTTTATCAATGAAATCGTGTGCAAAACGGGCAGGATTTCTGTGTCTGAGTTCCCTTGATGGTTCTGGCTCGCTACTAGTGCTTTGTCAAGCTTTGAAGTTTGGGTTAAGGTGTTGGTTTCCGTGCTTCGTTGTCGCACTCACGTCATCTTCATCACCCCTCTTTCAAAGATTGAAGAGGCAGTAGGTTAAGGATTGTTCCCCATGTCTCTTGCAACACAACAGCAACAAGAACAAACACGGTTCTTTTTTTTGCCTGGCTGGGTTGTGTCGTTGTTGTTTCATGCAGGCTTGCTGGTTCTATTAACGGTCAGCTTGAAAAGTTGTAGCAGCGGAACCGAGGGGGCAGGTGAAGGAGAGATGC
>UOGL01000397.1_pt1 | contig 13242 bp, 9 predicted proteins | sample 1990131 | NCBI WGS metagenome assembly UOGL01 (sample SAMEA4728526, study PRJEB27164) | hydrothermal vent metagenome | biome: marine basaltic hydrothermal vent biome; feature: marine hydrothermal vent; material: mineral | place: Pacific Ocean | collected 2011-06-14/2011-07-23 | depth 1741 m | reverse complement strand
TTGACTCTGACCAGAAATCGTTCAACTGTTACGGCGTAAGAATTTATCAATCTTACATTGCCGGAAATGTGAATCGCGGTACCGCTCGAAACGAAGCATGGGTTGTTTCGAGTATTGATTGCAATCAAAGTTTTTTCGCGAGAACGTTTCACCCCAAGTTATTTTCAGTTGTTCAAACGTTTGCTTTCGAAGGTTCAGATCGCGCGATCTCCTTTCGGATTTTTATCTTGTCGAAAAAGTCTCAAAAGGTTTCAAGAAGAAACATTCAGAAGAAAGAAGTCATCAACATCACATAAAACTTAAACACAAACAGTATGACATTTAGTTATCCAATTCCGTTTTGATCTCCAATTTCGTCGCTACGAGGTTTTGGTGACGCTCTTTCGGAAAAGTTGTTTGGGGCATCCCAACAATCACGCTTTGCTGCGCAAATTTTCATATGTATCTCATTTTGTTGTTTTCTGTTCATTCAATAGTTTGAGTGAAAACAGAGTCCTGTCGGTTGCCAAACGTGGTTGTTTTTTGTCAAAATAAGTTGAGACAGTGCCTCTTTGATTTTATCCCTTAACACCAGTAGCGAGCCAGAACCATCAAGGGAACTCAGGCACAAAAATCCTGCGCGTTTTGTACACGACTTCATTGATAAAAAATTAATCTCTCCACCAGCATCATCATACGGAAACCCCTCTCATGATTCGATTGACATTGGCTGCTTTCCTTCTTTTACTATCCCTTGTTTTTTCTCCACAGAATGCTTCTGCGAAAGAACAAAAGACCGAAGAGCTTTTGAAAAAAATCCGTGCGGTGGATGCACGTGGGAAAGGGCATCAATCAGCTTCTCTCGCAATGGAACAACTGGTACAACAGGACGGAAACGCATTATTGAAAATTCTCCACGCTTTCAAGGGGGCGAATCCGCTGGCAATCAATTGGCTTCGCTCTGCATTTGAAACCATTGCAGAACGTACTTTCAAAGAGAAGGGTATCTTTCCGAACGCTCCTCTCAAGAAGTTTTTCTTTGAAACAAAAAACAATCCTCATGCACGCCGGCTTGCTTATGAGTGGATTCAACGAATAGAACCCTCGTTCGGCAAACAAGTTCTTCCGCGCATGCTACATGACCCCAGTGTAGAAATGCGCCGCGATGCTGTCACCATGTTAAGCAAACAGGCAAAGGGATTAAAAAAGAAAGGCAAAAAAAGAGAAGCAAAAAAACTTTACCAAAAAGCACTCACGGGGGCATTTGATGAAGACCAGGTGAAGTCCATTGCAAAAGGACTGAAACAACTGGGAGAGACCATCAACATGCAACAGCATTACGGTTTTATTTCGCAGTGGAATATGATTGGTCCCTTCAATAACAAAAACAAAATCGGCTTTGTTTCGGTTTATCCTCCAGAAAAAAAAATTGCCCTCACAAAAAAACACAAAGGACAACTGGGTGAAGTGCAATGGAAAAAATTATCGACCAAAGACCCCTTCGGCGTGATGGATATACACACGCTTTACAAAAACTACAAAGGCTCTGTCATGTACGCAACGACAGAGTTTTATTCCAAAGAGAATCAAAACGTGGAACTTCGCATTGGAACCTCGAACGCATGGAAAGTATGGGTGAATGGTAAAGAACTCTTTGCCCATGAAGAGTATCATCGTGGCATGAAAATTGATCAATACCAAGTGGCTGCCAAATTCAATGCAGGAAAAAATATCATCTTGCTGAAAATTTGTCAAAACGAACAAGATCAAAGCTGGGCACAAAAATATCGGTTCCAACTCCGCGTCTGCAAAAATACCGGCATCGCAATTCACTCCGATAAAAAATGATGCCCCCCAAAAAATCCCCGCAGGTCAGTACTTGTATTGACGCAATTTTGCCTCGGTCATAGAATCCCGTTTTGAAGTCAATAGCGCACATAAGTCGTAGGCAGTAAGTTTTTCGATATAAAGTCTCACAGCCAAAAGGATATTAAAACCTCGTAGCACAGCGTACCCTACGAGGATGATTAAAACAGATAAAAACTTACTGCTTGTTACATATTTTATCAATGGATTGATAAGCGATTATGAAAATTTTCTTTTCTGTCGGGGAGCCAAGTGGTGACCTTCATACGGCTCATCTCATTACGGAGTTCAACAAGCGGGTTCCGCAGTTTGAAGCGGTAGGGTATGGTGGTCCCAAGATGGCAGAGGCGGGGTGTGATAACTTCTACCTGCTGACAAACTTGGCGGTGATGGGTATCTTTCAGGTGATTCCTTTGATTGGAAAATTTTTGAAGTTGGTGTATCAAGCAGGGAAATACTTCAAGCAATCTCCTCCCGATGCTGTTGTGCTTGTTGATTTCTCTGGGTTCAACTGGTGGATTGCACGCAAAGCCAAAGCTGCGGGAATTCCGGTCTTCTATTATATGCCGCCACAATTGTGGGCATGGGCACCTAAACGTATTTGGAAAGTTCGAAAATTTGTTGACCATGTTCTTTGCGGGCATCAGTTTGAATATGAGTGGTACAGAAAACAAGGAATTGATGCTCACTTTGTCGGGCATCCCTTCTTTGATGAAGTAGCTCATCATCCACTCGATACAAATTTTGTGAATAAGCAACGCTCAGCAGAGAAATTTCATATCACGGTACTTCCTGGTTCGCGCAATCAAGAAGTACAACATAATTTCCCTGCCATGTTACAAGTAATGCAACAGCTACATCAGAAACATTCTCATGTAAAGTTTCTTGTTGCGAACTTCAAAGAGTCTCAAAAAGACGTTTGTGTGCAGATGCTGCAAAAAATGGGCGTCTCTCTTCCTATCACTTTTGAGGTGGGGAAAACATCGGAATGTATTGAAGCAAGCGATTGCTGTTTGATGTGTTCTGGAAGTGTCAGCCTTGAGTTACTTGCCCGCAACAAGCCGGCTGTCGTTATCTATTGTTTAAGTCGTCTCTCTGCTTATGTTCTTAGGAAAGTCTTAACGATTGACCATCTGACCCTCACCAACTTGATTGCTGGTAAACGGTTGATGCCAGAATTTATTATCGGCGGTAGCCCTGCTCCTTACATTCAGGAAATGACAGAATCTCTTAGTGAGTGGGTTGCCAAGCCAGAAAAACTGAATAACGTTAAAAAAGAGATGGCAATCATTTGCAGCGAAGTTGCACAAACAGGTGCAACAACACGTGCTGCGGAAACTATCTTGAGTTTACTGAACGTCACAGAAGCATCGATATCACGTGCTGCGTGATGAGTTGCTCACCCCTTCTGCAATGCGGCTGATAACAATTTCCAGCATCAGTGGGTGCAAGCCAAGCGGGGGGCAAAGATGAAACTGCACAGCAGGGTATTCTTTTGAAAACTGGTTGCAAAATTGTTGCAGGTCTTTCGTCACATGGTCTCCTGCGGAGAGAAAATAAGGGAACATGATAACTTCTTGAATATCTTTCTCCACACATTTTGCAACACCTTGCGGAATCGTCGGCTCGACGACTTCTAAATAAGAGACCTCTACCAGAGAGAATAAATTTTTCTCACGCATCATTTTTGCCAAACGAAGTAAATCATCATTTGCTTCTTGACGACGGCTACCGTGAGCAATGAGTAAGAGTGCCGTTGATGGGTATGAGGAATAAGGCATTATGGCTTTATTGGTAAGACGTCAACATTGGTAAACTTGAACGTAACAGGTACGTTGATAAGTAACGTAGGGGCAACGTAAACAAATTTGTATTTTGAAATCGATTCGGTCAGATGGTCGAAATTGTATTCAACTGCAATCGCGCCATCTTTTTGAAGTGTGGTACCAAATTTTGCATTGCGATGAATTCGTTTACCGGTAGACCCTTTTAAGTAGACGAGGTTATGAAAAATCCAAGTCCGATGTGATTCAAATGCAGGACCACCCGTATCATAAGAAACGGCAATTTTGAATTTCGCTGCATGAGACTTCTTTTTTTTCTCGATGAAATCAACGTTGTTAATGCGTACTGTCACGCCTCCTCGTCGTCGAGAGACGCCTGTTGTTTTAAGCAGATTCGTAAAGGTAATCGCTTCTTCTCCTGCTGCAATCAGCATGTTTGCCTTTCCTGCAAATGCGACTTTTTTGATGACTTGCTTTTTGGGAATAAGGTAATCAACCGAAAATTGAAGATTCTTTCCTCCTTCTCCTAATGCCAGTTCGATGCGGGCATCGGGGTTGTAATGTTTAAGGGTTTGTTGATTGGCAGTTGCTGCGATTTCTTTGTTGTGCAACGTCATAAAAAGTGGACGCAAACGGGGTTCAACAACAATTTGAAAAGTGGCTCGCAACAAATGGTTTGTATCATCGCCAAACAATTTTCGCCGCTGAGCAGAATGAATGGTCACCCGAAATGGTCCCGTGTCATGGGTCATTTGCTTGACGATTTTCCCTGATGTTTGACGTGGTCGCAAAACTAATTTTTGATTTAATAATTCTGCTTCTGCTTGAATGAAGTAGATAGATTCCAATGCATCAATCGCTTTTCGGAAAGGAGTCTCTTTGAAGTGGACCTCTTTTTGTTTTGCAAGGATTGCTGGTGTGAGTTGAGAGTCATCAATTTTATTTTTTGTCTGCTTTGTCATGGCAGCGATAACGGCTTTCAATGTTTGCTTGCCGGTGATACTCACTTTGCTTCCCGCAACACTCTGCTTTGCTTTGGCATGTTCTAATTGAATGCGAATTTGCCGAACAGTTTCGCGCACAGAGTTATGTTGTATCAATTCAGGAGCAGGCAACAAAGATAAAATTGCAGGACCTGCTTTCAAAAGAGATGCCTGCGCAGTTCGTCTTTCTGCCCGTTTGTTAGAATCGAGTTGTTTAATCCATCGAGAAACTTCTGTTTGCGATACAAGAGACTCAGCCTGTGCAACAACATTTTGTGGGAGCAGGCAGATAACTATCAAGCAAAATAATACTTGGTAAATAATTTTTTTTGAAAAAATCGACATGTTTTTCTTTAAGTAAGCAGATTGAAAAAAGGTGGTGTTATTTTGTCAACAGAACAAGAAGACGTTTGAAAAACAGATATCTCACATAAAAAGATGATGCCGAAACGCAACATCTCTCTTTTGAGTGTATGCAACCGTTTCTTCTATGGGAAGAGGAAGTACTAAAAAAAGCATTGGTGCCAACGGGTTCGATGATTTCGACCTATACTTCAAAGAGTAGAAAAAGAACTCGGTTTTTATCGTATTGTGAGGATATCAAAGTAATGCTTCTGAAAAACATCTCCCTATTTTGCATGGCAATTTGTTGTACAATGTTGTTACCCAAGAATGTTGATGCTGCGAAAAGAGCATCGGTTTTAGAATTGCGAGTAGGAAAAGAAGTTCATACCGGACGACTGGAAGCCAAAAATTCTGGCACCGCCTGGTTGATGAACAGAGATGGAAAACTGGAGCAAGTGACTCTTTCAAAGGTGACAAAGTTCCGTAAAGTTTCTTCGCGTTTCAAACCACAATCTGCCCGTGAGTTACGCCGCAGTCTTGCTCGTGAATTAGGAAACAAATACGAAATGGCAAGCCGAGGAAGTTATCTAATCGCTGCCCCCAAAGGGCGTGCCAAACAGTATGCCGCAATTTTTGACGATATGCACCGTTCGTTTCAACATTATTTTTCGACACGTGGCTTTAGAATTCCTAAGCCGGAATTCCCCTTGGTTGCTATTGTTTTTAGAACGCAAACAGAATTTGTTGCCTACACAAAAAAAGATCACTTCAAAGCGATTCAAGGATTGGCGGGTTACTATTATCCCAAAAGTAATCGCGTAGCATTGTATGAATCGCGTAGCAGAACAGCATTCTATCCATCACAAAATCATTCCGTTGCAAGGAATCAGAATTCAAATGATGAGATGACTCTTGGCAATCATTTCAATTGGTACGGGAAAGCAAGAGGACGTTCTTCGACAAACAGAACGTTACGAGACACGATGGTTCATGAAGCCACGCATCAAATTGCCTATAATGTTGGCTTGCATTCGCGCATGGGAGAGACACCCCGTTGGATGGTGGAAGGATTAGCAACAATGCTCGAACCGGAAGGGGCACGAAGAAATTCACGCTCTGGCTCTGCAATGAAACGAATCAATCATCAACGGTACTTGCGATTTATGGACTTCGCAAAAAATCGAAGAAAAGAAAAGTCATTGAAGAGTTTTATCGAAAGTGAAACATTGTATCAAACAAACGTTCTCGATTTCTACGCGCAATCATGGGGACTTAGCTTCTACCTTGCAGAGACGCAGCCACGTAAATACTCGAAGTACCTCAAAACAATCGCTTCCCGCCCTCCCCTTTCAAAGTATAGCAAATCAGAACGTCTGGCAGACTTCGAGAAAGTCTTCGGCAAAAAAATTGATTGGATGGAAGTCGGTTTCTTACGGTACATGAAACGACTGAAGTAGCGTGCAACGTTATTTGGTATTTAATGAGTAGCCTCAACAGCGTAAAACAGGGCGGTCATTTACCGCGTGCTACTTACTTCAGACTGTTGTTCAGATTCTTCTGTGGCATCATCAGAAGTGATATCTCCATTTAGTAAAGAGAAAACAGGTACCTGCTTTTGAGGAATCGTTTTGCCAGTTTCGAGATGGAACTCGTTTGATTCAATTACTAATACTGACGGCATGATGGTTTTTGCGTAAATCATAAAGAGGGTAGGAACCAAAATAAGCACCAGCAATGTTGCTAACAACAATCCAAAACTAAGGCTGGTTGCCATCGGGATTAAAAACTGAGCCTGCATTGATGTTTCTAATAAAATGGGAAACAACCCTGCAATGGTTGTGATAGAAGTGAGTAACACGGGACGGAAACGTCGCTCCCCTGCATCGAGTAGTGCCTGTGTTAATGGCGCTCCTTCTTTGAGACGCATATTGATAAAATCCATCAACACAATGGAATCGTTCACCACCACTCCCGAAAGTGCAACCAGTCCTAAAACACTAAAGAGTGTTAAAGGGATTTGTAAAATAATGTGTCCCACAATAGCACCGATAATTCCAAAAGGAATAATCATCAGCACCAATAACGGTTGAATGTACGAACGAAATTCAACCGTCAACAAAACGTACATTGCAATCATGGCAATTCCAAACCCATAAAAAAGAGAGCTGACCGATTCGGCTGTCTGCTCCATCTTTCCTTCTTTGCGGTAGCTGATGCCAGGATATTTTTCCAGAAGAGTTGGCAGAAAAGTTTTTTGAAACTCTTTCATAATATCAGATGCGTTTGCTTTTTTGCCATTCACTTTTTGGCTTTCATCGACATCTGCCATCACGGTAATAGAACGCTTTTGGTTGATGCGGTTAATTTCTGAGTAACCTCTTTGTACATTAACATGCACTAATTCTGTGAGGGGGCGTTCGACACCATCTTCTGCCCGCACGCGAATGTTTTCAAAATCTGCCAAAGAGCGCCTTTCTGATGAAGGGTAACGGACCATCAATTTCACTTCGTGTCGCCCACGTTGCAAACGCATCACCTCTTCGCCGTAGTAAGAACTGCGGACTGTCCCTGCAATCTCTTGCAATGAGATGTTCATGGACTTTGCTTTTTCTTTGACAGTCATTTGAAATTCCCATTTCCCAGGATGAGAATCATCTACCACATCAAAAACACCCGTCGATTGAGCTAACTTCTCTTTACATTCTTCGACGGCTGCTTCTAATTCTGGCATCAGTTTGGCATTTGCCAGTAGTTTGAACTCAATGGGAGAGCCGCCGGGGGTCATTGCAAGGTTGTTAAATTGAATGCTCTCTGCACCGGGAATACTTCCTGTCATTTTGCGCCAGCGGTCAATAATTTCCAAAGAACTGACCGTACGGCTTTCTGTGTTTGTCAGTTCAACGCGCACTGTTCCAATGTGGCTGCCGTTGGTTCGTTCATTTTGGTTCATCGAATTTGTCGCAGTGACAGAACCGACTGCCCGATAAACCACGCGCAAAATTTCATCTCCCTCTTTTTTGTAATCTTGATTGAGTTGATAAATTGCCTCTTCAATTTTCTTTGTTGCAGCATTGGTAATTGCGGAAGGAGTTCCATCGGGAAATGTAATTCTTGCCTGAATGTTGTTGGCATCTGATTTGGGAAAGAAGTTCCAAGGAACAATCCCTCCCTTGAGGATACCAACAGAAAGAATCAAAATCCCAACAGCCACACTCAATGTAATGGCAGGAAACTGCAAAGAGCGTTTGAGTAGCGGGAGATAAAGACGTTGAATAACAAACTGTAAAAATCGACTCGAAAGTTTATTGACAAACTGAGAAGCAGAAAGCACCCCTTTTGACGGAAAGAGTAATTGCAAAAAACAATAACCACCCACCGCAACAACAGAAGAAAGAAGAACCGAATTGCCGGAATAGTTTTTTGCATGAGAGAGAAAAAAAGTAACCACAAACAACAGCGAAGCAACCAGCCAGTGCATCGAGAAAAGGTGACGCGGAATGAAACCGAAGAGTCTTTTTTTCTTTTCTGTTTCATCTTTTTCATGGTGTTCATGCGAAAGATGACAAGGAAGAATAAAGGCACTTTCAAACAACGATGCAAGTAACATGGCAATCATCGCAACAGGTAAAACAGCAAAAAACTTACCCATCACTCCCGTCACATACAACATGGGAATAAACGCAATGGTTGTTGTTCCTACCGAAGCAATCACCGAGGGGACAACTTCTGTGGTTCCCTCTATTGCTGCCTGCAATCTTCCTTTTCCTTGTTGACGGTGTGCGTAAATGTTTTCGCCAATCACAATCGCATCGTCAACAACAATTCCTAATGCCATCAAAAAGGAAAACATCGAAAGCATATTCAACGATTCTCCCATCATCAACAATACAGCACACGCTGCTAAAATGGAAAACGGAATTCCCATTGCCACCCAAAATGCAAGACGTATTTCTAAAAAAATTGCAAGCACAAAAAACACCAGCACCAACCCTTGTAAACCATTTTTCGTCAACAAGGTTAAACGACCATTCACTTCAACAGAGTGGTCTTCCCAAAATTCCAATCGCAGCCCAGCGGGCATTTTCTGTTTTTTTGCATAGTTGCGTGCTTGTTCTGACGCAGACAAAAGGTCTTCTTGTGATGTTGCAGAGACAGAAATAACCATGCCCGGCTTGCCGTTAATCCGATGAATTGAAGTTGTATCTGCAAAATCATCTTTCACTTTTCCTAAATCGCCCACCGTAAGTACCACTCCATTTGGCAAGGTGATAATGGGAATGGTGCTGATACTTTTACCTGTTGTCTGTTTGTTTTTCCCTCGCAGCAAAATTTCTTGCGATTGCGTTCGAAGTCGCCCACCAGGAAGTTCCAAGTTTTCGCGACGAATCATCTCTGCCACTTGCTTGAGTGTCAGTCCATATTTTCTTAATGTCTTTTCAGAAATTTCAATATCAATTTGAAAATCTTTGGCGCCATTGATTTCCACCTGAGAAATACCTGGAAGCTGCAACAGGTCATCACGCACTTTTTCTGCTGCTTCACGCAGTCGCCATTCTGCATTGGGAGAAGGGTCATCTAACCCAATCACACCGATACGAATGGCAGGCTTTTGCATAGTGATTTGTTGAATATCGGGGTCTTCTGCCAAAAGTGGAAACGTGGTAATACGATCAATTTCTGAGCGGACATCGTTGAGAGTTTTTTGCACATCGGGAACATTTGACTTCAACTCAATAATAACAGAACCTATTCCTTCGGTCGAAATCGAGGTGATTTTTTTGATTCCTTCTAACGCTTGAACCGCTTCTTCAATCTTCAAACAGATTCCCGACTCCACCTCTTCGGGGCTGGCACCAGGGTAGGGAACCGAGACAAGAATGACTTCAAGTTCAAACTGCGGAAACTGCTCACGGCGCAACGATACCGCAGAGATTGCTCCAATAATTAATACCGCAACCATCAAAACGTTCATTGCGGGGCTGTTATTGATTGCCCATCGAATAATTGCTTTCATTGAACACCTTTTACTTTAACAGGCAACCCCTCTTCAACCGTTGCCAATGGTGAAATGATGATGTTGTCTCCTGCCATTATTTTATTTTTCTCTACACGTACCAAAGCGTACTCGCTGGTTTGGCGAATAATAGAAACCGGTTGGATATGCAACTTTCCTTTCTTTGCAACCCAAATAACAGCTCCCGGATGAATCGCCTGAATGGGAATCTGGTAAAGAGGAATATCTGTTTGCACTTCCATAATCAGGTTCACAAACATTCCTCGAATCAATGCGGGCAATCCTTTTTTATTTGCTTCCGACGATTGCAATGGATGACGCACAATAACCCGGCAGGGAATCGTGCGCGTCTTTTCGTCCAAACCTGCCCCATCAAAACGAGAGAGCTCTCCTTCCCACGAGAAAATTTCATCATTTAACTGATAGGTTACTTTGACAGGGGTGAGGGGAAGTTCGTAAGAAATTCTCTGCTTCAATGAGACGTCTGAAATTTGCCCGGAAGCATCACTCATGTTGACTGCTAAGGAACTCTCCTCTTTTAAAAAATCTTCCACTAATCGCATCAGTGGTCTATGGATATCGTCAAAGTTATCTCCGCTGACTTGTGCAAGAAGTTGGTCAAGTTTTTTCCTTAAACGTTCATGGTCTGCCACTTGTTTGTTGAATGTTTCAAAAGAGTCAGTCTTCTTTTTTACTCTCTTTTTTGCCTTCTTTTTCGAGAGTGATTTGATAGAAACTTTCTTTTGATTTGAAGTCGATTGTTGTCGAATCCAGTACAACTCATCCATTTTCAAGTTGCAGCGAATTTCGACCGCAGAGGTCTCTTCGATAGTAACCAACGGGTCTCCTTTTTTGACGTACTCCCCTTGTTCAACATGGTCTTTGACAATAATACCCCGAACCGGTGAGGTGATAGTTGTTCGTTGTTGATTTAAGTAAGCCTGTTTCAAACGGAGGAGGATTTTCTCACCCGAGCGATAAAGCCGAAATCGTTTTGTTCCTAACAGGCGATATTGATTACGCTGCATTTCTAAAGAACGTTTTGATACCAATAAAATTTGGTTGGCTTTATCAAGTTGCGAACCGGTTGCCACATTGCGTTCTCGAAGTTTTTGGATTCGCTTCATCTCTTTTTGCTGTAACTTCAAATCTTCTTCTGCCAGTTCAATCAGTTGGTTTGTGTTGATGACTTCAACTTCTAATTCCTTCAGCACAACGGCTGCTTCTTCTAAATCTTTAATGAGGCTGTTAAATTCAATGTCATAATCTTGAGAATCGATCTTCAATATAAAAGAAGAAGGAGCCAGATATTTCCCCGCACGACAACGAGGCGATTTTTTTTCAACACGTCCCGCGACTTCTGCAGAAAGGGTAATCTCTCGCAACGGAGTGACAGTTCCATCCAATTTAATTTCAATATGACCATTAAACAACGTTACCGGAATTGTTTCGACAACAGAGATAGAATCTGCTTGCACTTTTTGTCCTGGTGCTTTCTTCTGCGCAACAAGAACAACATAACCTAAGAGAGAGACAGCAACGACGATGAGAGGGGAAATAATGGATGCCACTTTTGACATGGTTGATTTTGACATGGTTGACGGGGGTGTTGTTGATGGGGGCATTGTTGATTGAGTCATGTCAGATTCCTCGAAACGTTTTGTTGCGATTCGTTTGGTTCAGATGTTTGAGTTTGTATTGTGTCGCTCATTCCTAATGATGCCAGCGTGAGAGTTGTAATATGGTTTGCGAGCTGTTCGGTACGGTAATGCTGTTGTTGCTCTTCGGGTGAAACCATCATCGAAATGGTATGCGCAGTCGTGCGATAAAACAGACATTGTCCCACAATACTAAAAGCTGTTTGCAGCCTTTGGTGCTGAGGTGTTTCTGCGGGTAACACTTCACCTAAAATTTCAAGTAAGCAATTCATGTTGGGACGAAAATAATCTGCCACCAAAGATTCACAAGCAGCAGTTGGTTGAGTTACCTCGCGAAAAATCAATTCTGTCTGCCAACGGTCATCTTCTCCCACACCCACCATGCGCAAAATTAATGTTGTAATGAAGCCTCTTAATTTTGTCGCAGTCGGTGTTTTTTCATCCCATTCTGGTAACGGGTATTTCTCTGTTCGACTTTGGTGCGCCAGTTGAATAGTTGCAATATAAAGACTTTCTTTATCTCCAAAATGATAATTAATTGCAGATAAATTGACTTTTGCCTGAGAACAAATCTCGCGCACGGTCGTTCCTTGAAACCCATTTTTTGCAAAAAATGGTCCAGCAGTTTGAAGAATTCGAGTTGATGTATCATCGAGATGTCTCATTCAAACGTTTGTATCATACAGTTGTTTTAATCGCAAGCATGAAATCCCGTCAATTAGAAAAAAACTTAAATTCGGTGTATCATGTTACTATTGTTGATGTTACGAAAAAACATCTCTTTTGTTTTTAGATAACCGTTACAATAATCAAGACAGAACCAACTACGCAATCCACACATTCTTCTTATATTTTGCATCCTTTGTATCATTTGCAATTTCCCTTTTATCTGTTTGTGGTGAATACTTTCAACAGAGAGGCTTGCCAGTGTGGAACATTGCGCGATCTCTGTGGAGAGACAAATTAGAAGGTTCAAAATATCCCCTCAAAACATCTATGAAAGGTCTGAACAATGGTAACAATGACACCCGATAAGAGCGTAGCGACAATTGATCGTCGTGCTCAAAGTCGGCGAATAAAAACAGAAAAAAATGCGAAGAAATCGCAACCGGAAGGTAACGAAGACCGCAGAAAAGTGGAGCGGCGACGACATATCGATCCCACTACCTGTGAGCGTGATTATTCAGGAGATGAAATTGCATTTATGAAAGCAATGGATGAGTACAAACGAAAAAGCGGGCGACAGTTTCCCACATGGAGCGAAGTGCTCGAAGTGGTTCGTTGTCTTGGGTATCGTCAAGTCGCAGAGCCGACGGAAATTCTTGGTCGATAAAGTCGATAAAAAGGAAGTCATCGGAAAACAACTGTTATCTCATCGAGCGGATTCTGTTTTGAACCTGTAGAGCAGATGGTAAGTATCGCTCGATAAATAACTGTTGTGTTTGGGTAGCCCAGACAACTTCGTTGTCTGGGTCGCGTAGTAGTGATAAGAGGCTTGGTGAAATCTTTCGACCAATACTAATGGTTGTGTTATGTTCGATGTTGTTGGGTGTTTACTCACATGGCAACCATTGTCGTGCATTGCTCTCTTCCCCAAAGCCTCTTGTGCCTGC
>UOGL01000252.1_pt1 | contig 13309 bp, 11 predicted proteins | sample 1990131 | NCBI WGS metagenome assembly UOGL01 (sample SAMEA4728526, study PRJEB27164) | hydrothermal vent metagenome | biome: marine basaltic hydrothermal vent biome; feature: marine hydrothermal vent; material: mineral | place: Pacific Ocean | collected 2011-06-14/2011-07-23 | depth 1741 m | reverse complement strand
TTCAGATGAACTACTATTTTCCTTTTAGACATACAGAAACGAATGTCTAAAAGGAAAAAACATTCAATCACGTACCACACTGTGACCCTCCCCTCAATCCCCTCCCTAAAAAGGGAGGGGAGGGTGACTTCACTGAATAGTTACGTTGATTTGTTGAAACGTCTCCTGTCATCCTTTTGAAACGCCACTTAACATCAACAATAATTCTTCCAGTTCAATTCGTTCGTTAAGGTACCCTGTTCCTTTGAGATGTCCATCGGTGATGGCGAGTTGCTGAATGATTTTTGTTGCTTGCGGGCGACCAATTCGTTTCATGTAATGTGCAGTCGCATCGATATCGCGAAAGAAAACACCCGCCTGTTTGAGTGCCCCGTTCAAGGGCATTCCCGCGCGCGATAACTCGGTTGCTTCTGCAATTTTGCGATACTGAAACGTAATTCCCCCAAATATCTTTTGGGGTGCTTCTCCTGCGACCAATAATTTTTCTAACGATTTCAGTGCAAAATTAATATCACCTGCTCGCAGTGCATCGAGCATTTCCCATGTGGTTTGCACTTTCCATCCTCCTACTAACGACTTCACATCTTCGGGAGTAATGCGGTCATTATCGCCGGTAAAGTCAGCAAGTTTTGCAAGTTCCTGGCTGAGTAATCCTAAATCGCTACCTGCTAATTCTGTCAGCAATGCAGAGGCATCGCGTGAGATTTTTTTCTCATATGTGGTGGCTGCGGTTTCGGTAATCCAACGAGAAAGAGCAGCCCCCTTGAGGTCAGAACATTCTAAAGGCAAACCAATTTTGGCAACGGCTTTGGCAAGACGTGTTGTTTTGAGCCACTTGTTGACGACCAAAACAAGTAACGATTTTTTGGCAGGTTGCTCTAAATACTTCTCCAAACCTTTGCGGTAATCGGTCACAAATGAATCCGCTTCTTCCACTAAAATGATTCGAGAATCTCCCCACATCGAAACCGTCGATAGCTCATCGCGAATCGTTTTGATATCGGTCTCTTTCCCTGCAAACGGGCAGAACCCCAACTCATCATCGGCATCTTCTCCTAACAGTTGATGCTTCAGAGCATTCACTGCCTGCTGCTTGAGATAACGAACAGTTCCAAACAACACCACAATCGGTCCTGTCGAATGTTTGTTAGGTTCTTTCAAAAAATCAGATACGTGCATTTGAGTTATTTCTTGTCTATCAAATAAATAATATGAGCAGAGTGACCTCTATTATCGTTGTTTCTCTAATGTTTCTGCAACCGAGCGTACTTGATTAACACGGCAGATTGTTGAATAGGGACAATAACTGGCACATGTTTTGTTGTCATTATCGACAGGGAAATAGCCACGCCGCATATCAAAAGCCAATTGAGGAAGCAACTCTGTCAGGCTCTCTTCAATGGTTTGGATTGTCTCTTTATCAAGCGAATGAATTTCTTTTTTACGCCCTTGAGAAAAACCAGTCATAAACCCTTTCTCTTTCAAACTCCAATATCCCATTTGATACGGCTCTGCTTCATTGCCTGTGATGTTGAGTTGGCAGACAGCCACCAGGTACAATGCGAGTTGAATCGCTTTTCCGTTACGGACATCTTCCGGCTTGAAACTTTTAGGAGAACCTGTTTTGTAATCGATGACAGTAAAAAACTGGCGGTCTTCTTTTTCTCCGACATCAATGCGGTCAATCCGTCCGCGCACATGAACGTAATTTTCTTTGTCTCCCAATGTTAAATGAGAATGTTCTGCAACGGCATTATCTCCTTCCTGATGAGGGACATCTCCGAACGGGACTTCCCATAATTTGACACGCGGAGGCTCTTCCCATTCTTCTTGCATTGTTAAACGGTACGCTTCCCATTGTTCTTCAAAAGCAACTCCCCATTCTTCTAAGAGTTGAGCTTCTATCAAGCCAAGTGTTTTCAGTAACGTACTATTGCTAAATCGTGATTCAAATTTTTCTTCCACCAGTCGAATAAACCGCTCACTCATCTCTTGAGGAGAAGGAGATGGGTTACTACTTTCTTGTAGTTCTTCGATAATTGCCTGATGCAGCGTTGCCAAAATATCGTGCACAATAATTCCACGCTCGCGATGGTCTGTTGCAACCTCGGGAGATTCCAGCGGCTCAATGTGTAAAACATCACTTAACATAAATTGAAATGGGCACCGAACATAAGACTCAAACTGTGTGGTGCTGAATTGATATTCTTTCTCAAAATGATTTTGAAGGACGTTTTGATTCTGTTCATTTTGTAAAAGTCCTTCGTAATTTGTAAAGCCTTTTGTTGCAAAACGTGCAGCATCCATCTCGGCTGCTGCTAAAATGTTTTGCGTGACCGATGCGGTAACAGGTTCTTCACCCATTGTACGAAACAACGCAGCATCGCGATGATGTAAGTTTTCTGTTGCGACAAGCCGTAAGTCTGCTGTGGTCAACATATTCTCAAAATGCGGGACAGGGTTAAGCTGACCTTCCTGTTTTATGGGTAACGCATCTTCGAGAAAAAGGTCTTTGACTGCGGTGAGATAAGGACTGGGAAACAACGGCTGCCCATTGGCAGAAACCGCTGGATAACTGAAATGGAGAGACTCTGTTGCCCGTGTGACAATGCCGTAAAAAAGAAGCATTTCATCTTGGCTTCCAATTTTATGCTGCCTGATATTTAAGCCCGATTCCCCCAGTTGCTTTCTTTCTGCTTCGTTGTAAATGCAATCCTCTCCTCCAGAGCGTGGAAAACTTTTCTCTGTTAATCCTGCCAAATAAAGATGAGGAACATCTAAGTTGCGCACCTCTCCCGCATTAAGTACCAACACACAACCTTGCGGAGAACCAGCAGGTGAAAGGAGTTCTGTTTGCAACAGGTCGCGCAACTCTGTGGCAAATTGAGAGAGGGATAATTTGGGTTCAGAAGATTCAATAATATCATCTGCTGTGGCTGCTTCTGATAGCAAACCATCAAAGACTTCCCACGCACGGGCATCTTGTTTTTGAAGGAAGTCAAGCTCAGCATTCTCTTCTGCCAAACGTTTTTTCGGCGTGATTCCCAAGTGAATAGAAACGGTACGCAACAAATTAACCCAATCAGCAAACCGATGTTTTTTCAAAAGCTGAGAAGTGGCATCAGCATAATGTTGCAAAAAACCGTTTGCAGATAAAAGCCGTTGTTCATAACGTGAGAGAGGTTCTGAGTTTTCAGAACTGACATCTTCCAATCGTTTCTCTAATGCTTCAACGCGGCGTTCAAAGTTTCGTAAAATTGTTTTGCGTGATGTATGTAATTTCTCTCTTCGCAACTCTGCTGCGACAGCACTGATTGTCTCTTCATGTCTCTCTTTATTCCAACGGGGACGCAAATAATTATTGTGAAACAGTTTCATCAACGCATCGAAATCCCAATCGTTGAGTTCAGCATCAATGACAGAAAACAACGCTTTCAACAGAGGTTGATGTGACAACGGCAACCCCTCAGCAACATGGCAGGGAATGCCACTTTCGGTAAAGACTTCTCGAAAGAGTGCAGCAGAAGAAGAAATATCTCGATGAGCCACCACAATACTTTGCGGCAAAACACCTTGCAAAAGTTGATGTTTAATTCGAGATGCTAAAATTTCGATCTCGCCGATAATTCCCATCGCAGCAATAATCTCAATGTTCTCTGCATGGTGATGCTGAGTGACATCGCGCGGGTTTCTAAAAAGATTCGAAGAAATATGATTCAAGTCTTCACTTTTTTGTGGGGCAACAACAGACAACTTTAAGAATGTTGCTTTTTTCTTTTTGAATTGATGAACTGCTGTCGTGGTTTTTGCGAAGAGTTCTTCTCGTGTGGATGCGTGTTTTGTGTTGCGGTTTTCTTCACCTTGTAGCGAGACAACAAAGCGGTTTGCCCAGCCTGCGAGAATTTGCAGCATCTCTTGTTGTGTTTGTGTGAAGTCGGTAAAGCCATCAACAATAACTAATTCTAATGAGGGGTTCAGTGGTCCGCGTGCGTCTGTTGTCTCCATTAAATCGCGTGCCAGCCAGAACCGTCCTTCTCTGTCATACCATTGATGTTTCAGTAGCCCTGCTTGATACTCTTTGTAAAGAAGTGCCAGTTCAATACCTTTTTGTTCTCTTGTTTTGCTGAGAGTTTGTTTTGCATTGCGTTGAGTACATGCTTCTTCAAAATGCTGGGGCCAAACTTCTTCCCGTTTCAGTTCTAAAATAAACTGCAACACCAAATCAAGAAACCCTGTCGTCTCAACAACAGGTGCAAAGTAAGAGAGCTTTTTTGATTGATGCGAGTTTTGAATAATGTTGCGAATTAACTTCCGCTGGGTGACATTATGAATCAGCAAACTTTTTTCCGATGTCCCCAACAGCACCTCTTCTGCAAATTGTTCAAAGGTGAAAATATGAGGAGCAAAACAGACAGGCAACGTTTCGTCTAACAATTCATCCAACAAAAAATCACGACTCCGGCGTGTCGGAGTCAACCAAAGCGTGTTTCCTAATTGTTGATTTTTTGCAGCTTGTCGATGAACTGCCCGGTATTCTGAAAGCAGGTAATTCGTCTTTCCACTTCCTGAGGGAGCAACTAGCAATTCAAAATTTGCAGCCATAATTTGATTCCTGCTCAAAAACGAAGTCTGTTTTGTTACGGTTTCTGGTCTTGATTTTAGATTTTGAACATGAAAAGTACAGGGGAATGAATGATTTATTCAAATGCTCATTGCATCGGTTGGCTCTTTGGATAAAAGAATCGTGTGCATCTTGCGACTCTGTCAAAAATCCTTTAGAATGTTCCTTATACAAAATAAATACTATCAATTCAAATACGATTTGCAGGAGATACCAAATGTCTTTCAAAACTCAAAGCCGACAAAACTGGATATTGGTATTCAGTCATATCATACTTTTTTGTGTGACCTTTGCATCAGCAGCATTATTTGCACAAGACAAAAAAGATACCAAAGAGAAAAAGAAGTTGACGACAGAAGAGTATTACAAAATGATGAAAGTCTTTGCAGACACCTTCGAGCAGATTGACCGGAACTATGTGAAAGAGGTTGATAGTCGCGAGTTAATGGAAGCTGCAATTGCAGGAATGTTGCTTAAACTTGACCGCTACTCCTCTTACATCAGTCCGAAAGATTTAGCACGATTCAATCAATCGGTAGAACAAGAGTTTGGAGGAATTGGAATTCAAGTACAGGTTGATGCTAAAACAAACCGCTTAGTCGTGACATCTCCCATGCCAGGAACCCCCGCTTACAAAGGGGGCGTAAGAGCAGGTGATATCATTATGGAAATTGAAGGAAAGCCAGCACTTGGTTTTACTATTGATGATGCCGTGAAACTCATTAAGGGAAAAGCAGGCGGAGTGGTCAACATTGGTGTGCGTCATGTAGGGGAAAACAAAGTTGTGAAAATTCGCCTGGTACGCGAAATCATTCGTGTCTCGACAGTCTTGGGAGACCGTTACAAAAAAGAGGATAAATGGAACTACATGCTGGATGAAAAAAATAAAATTGGTTACATTCGCCTTACCAATTTTAGCCGACATAGCGCAGAAGAACTGAACAAGGCATTAAAGATTTTACAAAAAGAGAAGATGAAAGGGCTTGTTCTTGACCTTCGATTTAATCCCGGCGGATTGCTTTCTCAAGCAATTACTATTTCAGATATGTTCATTGAAAAAGGAAAAATCGTCAGCACCAAAGGACGCAACACTCCCGAGCAAACATGGAATGCCAAGAAGCCGGGAACACTTCCCAACTTCCCTATGACCGTTTTAATCAATCACTACAGTGCCTCTGCCAGCGAAATTCTTTCTGCCTGTTTGCAAGACCATCAACGCGCCGTTGTGATTGGTGAACGAAGTTGGGGAAAAGGTTCTGTGCAAAATGTTATTAAGCTCGAAGGGGGCAACAGCGCATTAAAATTGACAATAGCCAGCTACCATCGTCCCAGTGGAAAAAATATCCACCGCTTCCCCGGAGCCAAAAAAACTGATGAATGGGGCGTTATGCCAAACAAAGGTTTCAAAATTCCTATCAAACTAAAAGAGTGGCAAAAGTATCTTATCTATCGTAGAAAACGTGACGTTTTGGGAAAAAAGAACCCACCCAAAAGTGACTACAAAGACAAACAACTTGAAAAAGCACGCGAATATCTACTGCAACAATTTGCTGGTAGCAAAGCAGCCGCTTTCAATGATGCTCTTCCCCAAAAAAGCTCGCTGAAAAATATCGAAGTGATAAAGCAATCACTAAAAAAGAAAGCAAAAGCAAGAGCAGAAATCTTGAAACACTTCACACAACAACGGGCAGCCTGAAACAAAGGCACATTAAGAACCGTGAAATATCTGCTAGCCATTGAGTCTTCGTGTGACGAAACAGCCGCTGCTGTCATCGATGATAACTTGCAGGTTCTTTCAAATGTTGTTGCATCTCAATTTGAATTGCATGAACACTTTGGGGGCGTTGTTCCTGAGATTGCTTCACGGGCACATCTCGAACGTATTTTACCTGTCATTGATGAAGCACTCACATCAGCAGAAGTCACATTACAAAACTTAAGTGCCATTGCTGTTGCAACAGAACCAGGGTTAGTCGGTTCTTTGCTGGTCGGTTTGACTGCTGCAAAAACATTGGCGGCTGTGTTGCAAATTCCGTTGGTCACCGTCAATCATATTGAAGCCCATATTTACGCTTGTCAATTTGCTGTCGCGCATGATATTTTTCCGACCATCGGTTTTGTCATTAGCGGAGGACACACAAATTTATACGATTGCCCCAGCCCTCTTCAGTTTGACTTGCTCGGTGCAACCATCGACGATGCCGCGGGGGAAGCCTTTGATAAAGTTGCCAAAGTACTAGGACTTCCTTACCCGGGTGGACCAGCGATTGGTCAATTGGCAAAGCAGGGTGACGCGACAGCCTTTTCTTTTCCCAGAACATTTTTGAAAGAAAAGCGACTTGATTTTAGTTTCAGTGGTTTGAAAACGGCGCTGCTTTACCAGGCAATGGGAACACCCAATTCACATAAAGAAGTGCCACCACTGACAACACAACGTCGTGCAAACCTTGCTGCCAGTTTTCAGGAAGCGGTAGTTGATGTTTTGGTAGGGAAATGTCGGCAGGCGTTAGAGCAGAAACAACGTCAGCGAATTTGCGTTGGTGGCGGTGTCGCTGCCAATCAATTGCTGCGCACCCGTTTGCAAAAAATGGCAAACGAAACAGGGGCAGAGCTAATTCTTTCTCCTGTAGAATACTGTACCGATAACGCTGCAATGGGGGGCATTGCCTGGGAAATGCTCAAAGCAGGAAAGATTGCCCCTCTCGATTGCAACGTTACTCCCGGACTTGTCCGCATGCCACAAAGACGCGGCAGAAGAAATAAAAATTGATAAGAAGCAGTGATAAGGAACAGTCTTGCTCTATCATGCTTTGCGAATAAAGTGTGATGCAAAGCTTCTGATTTGTTGACCATTGAGCACATGAAACATGCGCAGTTGTTGCACCATTTGCTGACTGAAACGTCCCAAAGGAATGTGAAGAAGTTTTTTGCCGTGTCGTTTTGCAAGACGTCGCCAACCGGCTCCGGGGGGCGAATGACTAAGAAGTGCAATGTGACGCTCTTGGCTATGAGTACAAGCTGCTGCCAGTATTCGTTCTTCTAATGTGTCTGCGTAATCAAAACGTGGGTCTTGCCAAATATCGTAAATGGGGCGGGGCGGAAAAAGGAATAACCCTCCTCCATATGTTGCTATCGCAATGCCTGGTCCGACCAATTCGTTATGAAAGTCGGTTGCAAAGAGTGCCAAAGTTGATTCATCATTATGCTCTGCATGCCAGGTAATACGCCACGGATAATCTCGTGGGTCAGCCGGAGAATCAAACAGCATCACCACACAATCGATACTTCCACGAGAGGGAGGAAGTACTTTTACATACAACTCGCCCGTATGCCAGTTGCGTAAGGTTTCACGAATATCGAGACCATCTTTCAAGCTGGTGCTGAACTTTTCTGTTCGCGCCAAGTCTGCTCCCAGTAATGCGAGTGCAGCATCTTTAATATGTGTTCTAAAATTTTCGATGGCAACATCTTCGGGGGGCCAACTACATTGCTGGTGTGGGTTCCAACGGCTTTGCCATTTTTCGATATCGATTTTTGGTGGTGTCGGTGTGAGTTGACTATGACGCCAAACCACCGGATGCCCTGGCAACCGAGAAATCATACTTGCAACATCACCATCAGGTAGCCGCGCCTGATTGATTCCGAATTGAATAAAAGGAAACGGAATGAGTTCTGTGTATTGATATTCGCGTGCGACTTCTGCTAAATGAATTGCAAACTGGTCACCTGCCAATTGCTGGGCAGCGGTAACTAACGTTCCAAAATCGGGCGTCATGCGGCTTTCGATGAGAGACAAATTACGGACATATTTGAAGTAGATAGACAACAATTTTGGCGAAATTTTTCTTGCCCGCGACTTGAATTCTGCCTGATACTCATCGCGCGCAGCCAGTACCATTTCTTTAATGCCGTCAATCGAAAGGTTCTCGTCATCGTCCAACTCAAAGCGTGCCCGTTCATACAAACTTGTAATAAAGGGAAGTTCTCCCAGCATGAAGAGTGACCTCTCTGGGTCAACCGCCAACAGTTGTGTCTCTTCAACGGTCTCATCTTCAACTGACTGTTCTTTTTGTTCGAGATAAGCTTCACGAATCCAAACCCAGTCGGTCATCGAACAGATAAACAAAATGGACGAATGGTTTTTCTCCAGCAATCGCAATTGATTTGCCATCGCCACAACACGTTCTTGCGGCTGACCTTCTGGCAAAGGGGCAACAGCAGGAAGGATTGCTGCTGCAAATTTATCTGCGGGAACTTTCTTCAATGCGTAAGGGTCTGGGAACCCTGCTGCAACAGGTTCAAAACGAGCAGTTTCTAAATCGATAAAAGCGCGTGGAATACGTTCTTGCAATGCAATGCGTAGTGCTGCAATCACTCCCTGACAAGGGTCAATCGGCACATAGCTGCATGTGATATCACCATCATCGTCGTCGCCGTTTTCAACATCGTCTCCCTGCCAGTCTTCAACAACAAACGAGCGCGGTTCCTGTTGCACGACAGCAGAAAGTGAAGGCAAAAACGCAATCGCACGTTCAACATCTTCCTGAAACGAGGGGGGCAACGGGACAGCAAGACAATCAAACTTTTGCGATAACATCACCCGCCTGACTTCAATCGCAAAATCTCCACTCCCATGAATAATTGGCAGAAGAGTAATTCGAGAACCAAGTTGAAGAAAGTTTGAAAGCATCGTGAATTTCTATAAATAATAAGTCAGAATATTTATGGCTTCTGTTCAAGCGGATAAAATAGTTGAATCATTTCGTTAATAAGTAAAAGCTCTTCTCTGTGACCGGTGTCATTTGGTTCGCAAAGATCGACACCAAGTACAGTGACGGAGAGACCAGAAGAATTTACGTCAGAAATAGCACTGATAATTGCATTTTTCAGGGAGGTCGATTCTCGTGAAAAAACAAGCGAGACTTTACCATTCTGAGAACTCAATGTCGCATCATCACATCCTGCCAGGAACAGCCTGTCTTCTACGTTTTTATTTATTTTCGAAATTCCTGCGAGATGCAGTTCGAATTCATATTCAGTTTGTTGAGAAGAGATCATTTTATTCCTCCTATTCCAGTGGTATTTTACCTGAAGTCGTCGCGTGTGGGCAATTTTTTATTTTTCTGACAAGTTGTCTTGCATGATTTTCAGAATTTCGAGGTGTTGACCACACACTGATAATACAACCAGCCAGGCTCTTTTCAGGACAGAGAAGTCGTCCCCAAGCATGTCCGTCAGACAGCTTAAATCGCCATCCTAGTGATTTTGCGTATTGAATACTCTTTTGAATATGTTTATTTGGATGACGAGGCATTGTGTTTTTAAAGGTATGTAAGTGTTTGACTTTGCTCGATTATATTTCACAGATTTGTATTTGTCAAATTTTGAAAAATGATGCCTATGGTCACTCGTCATCATCATCGTCGTCGTCGTCGTCATCATAATCAGGATGCAATGGGTCATCGGGTGAGAAGAAGAAATCGCCCAAGCCCAACGGAACAGCGTTGCCGCCGAGGGTTTGACTTTTTCTTTCTGCCAGCGATTTCAAGTCGAGTGCATCATCGCCCAAACAGCTTTGTAAAGACTCTGCCCATGCGTGGTCTTTGCCCAAAGGGTGGTCTGGATTTTGTTGTAATCTTTTGAGGGCATACCGCAAAGTGTTAATGCCATCACGCGTTGAAAAGTCAAGTTTGAGTTCATGGGACTCTTGTAAAAACTCGACCGTCAGGTTTAACATCTCATCACCTGCAAAAGGAAGATGGTATTGAAGAATTGCCATTTCATCTTGCTTGTTAGGGTGCCCTAATGTGAGAGTTGGTTGCAGGCGGCTCAAGATATAATCGGGAATTTCAAAAGTTGATTCATCTTCATTCATAGTGACAGCACAACGAAAGTCGGGGTGTGCGTGCATTGTAATACCTGCAACAATCGACTCGGCGTACCGACGATGGTCGAGCAACGGCGCCAGCGATGCCCACGACTTTTCATTCATGCGGTTCCCCTCATCCAGCAAACAAATACCACCGCGCAACATGGCAGAGACGACCGGTGACGCATGATATTTAATGCTTCCATTTTCACCTAACACGGGAGTCACCAGTAAATCTTCAGGACGGGTATCGGCAGTGCATTGGTAGATGTAGAGTTCTTGCTTGCGCATTTTGGCAGCAGCAATTGCCAGTGATGTTTTCCCGATACCAGGGGGACCGACAAGTCGCGGGGTGAGGGGTAAATCTTTTTCATCAACAACTAACCAGCAGGCAAGTGTCTGTTTTAAGACTTCCTGTTGACCAATCCATTCTCCTGGTGATTGGTCGGGGGTTCCCAAATGAAGATTCACGCCGTCAATGTTTACAATTTCTGCCATTGCTTGATATTCTTTTTTCGTTATTGAGTCAATTGAAATCAGTTTCCGAACGAGCTATTCTATCCGATAGCATGCTGTTCGGGTAGTCTCCTTATTGGCAATTGCATGATCAAATAGCAATCGGGTTACTTGACTTTCCCGAAAGGATTTTCCCAAATGATTGTCGTGTATTATTTATAGCATTCATGATTATTTTAGGGAACCTCTATTTATTCAAAACAATATATTACCAGGTGGCACAGACATTCCTGTCTGTGCTCCTTTTTGAATAGATAGGGAGCAAAGTATTTCGACGGTGTTGTTTTTGCCGTTGTGCAGAAATTTCTCAATCACTTGTTCGACCCGCAGCAGCCAACACTCAAATGTTGATAACCACTTTCACGGTGCATTTGTGACTATGGTCTGTGAAGTTGAAGCAATTTGATAACCAATCGTGTGCGAACTTTTGCACTTCTGGACGACTGATGATACAATGGACAACTGGATGCTACCATTCTTCCGTGAATGCACGGCTTCCCTCTTGGAACGGGTTGTTTGTGATAACCCACTTCCCGCGAAAGACCTTGCGTTCACCGATATCAATTTCTCAGAACCTTGAACTACTGAAGTTGATGTACTGAAGTTGATGTGAAAGAACAGCATGACCTTTTCTATTCTAAAATTTCAACCTAATTTCTTATCAATGAAATCGTGCGCAAAACGCGCAGGATTTCTGTGTCTAAGTTCCCTTTATGGTTCTGGCTCGCTGCCAGATTAAGTACAATAAACAACGTTGAAGAAAATCTTATAAAAACTGGAAATGAATATGGGGGGAAATCCTGAAAGAAAATCGCTCGGCACGCACACATTCATTGAGCTTTGGGGATGTAGTCAGGAAGTTAATAATACAGAATCGATTCGAATGGCATTGACTCGAAGCGTTGATGCTGCTGGGGCGACGTTAATTGAATTGAATGTGCATCAGTTTTCACCTTATGGTGTGACAGGTGTTGCTCTTCTGGCAGAGTCTCATATGTCTCTTCATAGTTGGCCCGAGCATGGCTATCTTGCGGCGGATATCTTTACATGCGGCACAACATGTCAAGCAGAAAAAATTGTTGCAGTTCTTCAGGAAATTTTCAAACCAGAGTTAATAGAAGTACAAACCATTCAACGAGGCATTTTACCAGAAACCCCTTTTGCGACACAGGAAACAGATTTTCAACAGCAAGGTTCCCCTTGCCAAAGTATAAGTACTATCAGTAAGATGTCTTGATAAGTCATTTCTTAAAATCATCAAAATAATTGGAGAGTTGCCCGATGGCAAAAAATAAACAACAAAAAAAGAAAGAGCGTGAACGGCGAGTTGCCAAAAAAAAACTTGCTGCTACGACCAAGAGACGTACTCAAGAGAAAACGACAAAAGATTCTCCTAAAACCGTTTCTAATAAAACGCCATTCACAAAAACATCTGTCCCTAAAACAGACCACGTTGTCACCAGCAAAAAAAGCACGTTCACCCAAAGACGCAGTGGTGGTTAATGTATCTTTTTAAGAAACCGACTGGTGAACGAATCAAGCGATTTCTTGAGTCGCAATCTCAACTTGAATTGACATACCCCATGGTGGGTGCAACAAAAGATGGAGAGCATCCGTCGGGATTTGTTGTTGACCATAATCGTATTCATTTAGGAACGGGAGAGGCAACGTTCAATACGGCAAAAGAAGCATTACTCAAATGGCAACATTATCGTTTTGACTGGTTAGAAATTCACCGACCAAAAGAAAGCCTCGAGGCTGGTCAAACGGTTGGCGTTTTGGCGCGTGCATTAGGACTTTGGGTGCTGAATGCGTGTCGCATTGTGTATCTGATTGAAGAGGAAGAACCTGTTCGTCGATTTGCGTTTGCCTATGGCACGTTGCCAGAACATGCTGAAGCTGGTGAAGAACGATTTCAAGTAGAATGGAACCGAGAAGATGATTCTGTCTGGTACGATCTTCTTGCATTTTCTCGCCCGCATCAAATGTTTGCACGACTGGCTTATCCTTATGTACGTTTGAAACAAAAACAGTTTGGAAGAGAGTCAAAACAAGCCATCAAAGCTGCTGTCACCTCACGTCAATAAAACGGAGTACCAAAAATCAAAACTGCAATTTGTCCAACATGTGGTTGCTCTCTTGTCAGGCTAGTACCTTAAGTTGCAATTGATCTACCATGTTTTTTTAGCCATACCGCTGAAAAACACCAAAAAGTATGACAGATCAAATACAACTTGTTGTACTAGGAATTACCCCAAAGAAAGCAGCAACACGAAAGTATCGGGAGAAAGAATATACCTTCT
>UOGL01000615.1_pt1 | contig 13456 bp, 5 predicted proteins | sample 1990131 | NCBI WGS metagenome assembly UOGL01 (sample SAMEA4728526, study PRJEB27164) | hydrothermal vent metagenome | biome: marine basaltic hydrothermal vent biome; feature: marine hydrothermal vent; material: mineral | place: Pacific Ocean | collected 2011-06-14/2011-07-23 | depth 1741 m | reverse complement strand
CAACACCACCAATACCACCAACACCAAATTGCCCGCCACCCGCACCACCGAAGCCACCAAAGCCACCGCCATTACCGCCGAAACCACCGCCGCCCTGAAAGCCACCACCGCCCTGAAAGCCGCCGCCGCCGCCGCCCAAGCCACCGTTACCGCCACCGCCACCGCCGCCAGCACTGGCGAAGGAGAAAGTAAAGACATCGGTAATGTTGGTGAAGGATGGAATAACAGTTAAGCGAACGTACCTTCTGTCAGCAGAGATGACCGCCTGAACGGTCAACGTTGTCCCTTCAGAGAGCACAGTAATTTGCGGTGTAAATCCGACAGAAAAGAATCCGACTGTTGGAATGAGACTGGTCACAAACGGACGCTGCACAGTATCCTGCACGGTTGCCTGTTGCCCGTTAAAGAGTGTCACTTTAGGAGCGAACATAAAGTTAGAACGTTCATCACTTTGGGCTGCTCGAATAAAGAAGAAGGCTTCAATATCACTCAAAATTGCCAAACCAACTTGTACACCAGCCCCTGTATCAGGGTTACCAAAATCGGGAACACCTAAATCAAACGAACCTTGTCGAAAACCAATATCAGTATTCTGTGTAAAGTCTGTCGGGTTTGACAAACCAACCACGGCATTAGAAAGGTTATCCGTTAAATTCCCTACATTCGTCTGTTGTGGTGCTGCAGCTGCACCAGCTGCACCAGCTGCACCAGCTGCACCTCCAACAGGGTTTGTGATTTGTCCTAGCCGTGCTGCTTTAGGACCGCCAATTGTACTGGGAAGGTTAAAGTCAAAATCGAGTCCGATCAATTCAAAGAAACGATCTGTCACTGTGACAAAGCGAACTTCGATGGTCACTTGCAAATCTTGTAGTCTGCGAAGTTGTTGGAGTAAGTCTGCAATTTCTTCGTGGACTTTTCGAGTTTGACGAATCACCAAACTCAATGTTGTGCCGAAAGAGCGTAATGTTCCTGGTCCTCCCGACTCATCCCATGAGTCAGGGTCAACGGTTGAAACAATGAGATCAGAAAGAGTATCAAAATCAACAGAAGAGCCTCCTCCATTAAATTCTGCTTGCAATCCAGGAACTCCAAATGGACTCCCTCCTGCATTCGGGTTTCCAACTTGTGCAAACCCTTGTCCAACATTAAGTTGTCCTCCTCCCAAAGCACCTACTGCTCCTCCTTGTGGTGCAGAAAGACCACTTGATGTCATTCCTGTTCCGCCACTTGGTGTGAAGTTAGGAATAGGAACAACTAAATCTGCAACAGGATAAGAATGAACTTCGAGTTTTCCCTGTTGACGAATTGTGCTGGTGATTTTCAGAACATCGTCTTCAATGGTATAACCCAAGTGAAGAGGGTCTAACAATAAATTCAAGCAGCTTCGTAATCGAATGCCATCAATACTGATTGAGATAGGGGTATCGGTCGTTACTCCTTCCTCTTGTAATCCCAAACTATCAAGAACAACATTCACATTTGCAACGGCTGCGATACTTTTTATCACTTCCTGCAAACGAGCATTTTCAAAATGCAGCGAAATCTTTTTTCCTAAACTTTTCTCGATGCGAATTTCTTCTTCAGAACGAAGTTTATTATCAACGCCATAACGTCCGCGTCTTCGTTTGTTAATTTCAGCCCAATCGTCCCCATATTGCATCGGGTGTTTTCCAACAACAAAAGGAACTGCTGATTCTTCGACCTCTTGCAACACCCACCAAATACTCTTCTCTTTTCTTTCTCTCAGTTTATTGTTCAGGTCATTACGCAAAGCGAATTTTGCTTTCCATTCCAGAACTTGTACAACAGGATTGTCGTGATCCAGCACTTTTGCCTGTTTCGCCAAAACGACAGCTTGTGCATAACGACGTTGTTTCATTAACTCGTTGTACTTGTTAACGGTATCTGCGAGTTCCTGTTCAATGCGTATTTTATGCTTTCTTTGGCGATCCATGGCTAAAAACACATTTCGTCTATGGTCTTTTGCATCCAAGAGAGGAGCCATCATTTTTGCAATGTTTTGAACAGACTTCTTTTCTTCTTCCAAACTCCGTAAAAGTGAAGCGGTCCTTCCTGGTTCCAGTTCAGACTTTTTGACGGTCGCAATGGTTCGATCTAAAATTTCTATTGCTTGGTTTGGGTTGTCATTGCGTAGTTTATCTGCACGCACCAATGCGTTTTGTGTTTGAGAGCGAAGGTGGTCTAACTGAATACGCCGTTGTTGTGTGACTCTTTCAAGAGGAGAAGTTCTTCCTGATGTGGTATTGCTTCCTGTTGATGGCCCTCCTGCCAACTGAATACGACTATTCTGATGACGATTAGAAGACAAGTGCCGCAGGAAATCTTGCAGCCGTTGAGAACGACGATCATCCAATTTTTGTCCTGATTTATACGCAGCAAGAAAAGATTCATACGCCGCATGACGATGACCTTCTCGTATCTGCTGAACTCCCTGGTCATAAAGTTGACGCGCAACATTCGCTTCAGGATGAATGACTGCTGAGCCTCCTTTGTATGCAAAGGGTTCATCTTGAATGCCAGATGCAGGAGTCACAGGAAACGGGCTGTCATTGTGACGCTGAGCAACACTTGTTTCAGGCAAACCTGTCGAAATACCAGAAGGATATTTGCGGTCAATAAGAGTAACCAATTCTGCAGGAGTCTCTTCATTTTCTAAGTATTTAGTATTTATTCCAGATGCCTCGACAGCTTTTTTACGGGCAAGTTGAATTTGTCCTTTTGTCAAATGAACGTGTGCTTGCCGTAACAACTCGACGGCTTTTTGTTTCGACAATTTTTTGTTGACAATGGCTTCCATTGACTGGGTTCTATTATGAATTGCAGCCATCACATGTTCAGGGCGTTCGTCAAGAGGAGAGTAGACGGCATTTAATTTTTTAGCTTCTTCAACTTTTCGAGTCGCTTTTTTCAAACGATTATTACGCAAATCACTTCGAGCTGCCAGTAAAAGTTCTTGTGCCTGTTCTGATTTTTCTCTTGCAATTTTCGATTTGCCTTCGTCAACATTTGAGAATGGGTTGTTCTTATTTTGTGCAATCATACTTTGGCTCTTTTTTGCCAAAGCAGCATTGACTGCTGAAACAACACTATCAGGACGGTCTTCTAAAACCTCGTAAACCACATCAAGGTTTTCTGCCTGCTTTGCCTTTCCAAGAGCTTCCTCGAAATGACTTGCAAGAATATCTTGACGTGCTTGTTTTAATAAAAGGCTTGCCTTCTTTTTTCTTTGCTTCATCGAAGCAATTTCTGTTGAATGAGGTTGACCAGTTTTTCCAGAAGGTAATTTGGCGACATTCGTACTTGAAACAATTTTATCGATATCTTGCAAAACCAACTCGGGACGGTCTTCAGTCATGTAGTAAAAAACACCTTCCAAACGTTTTGCCTCTTCTGCTTTGGCACGTGCTGATTGGAGTTGTCCTACTTTCATATCACTGCGTGCCAAGCCAATCAGCTCGCGTGCTTTGGCATGGCTTGCGTTCCTTGGTGGACCAACTTTTCCCAGCAATTGTTGAGGAGTGGGGGTTGTAAAACCAGCTTGCTGAATTCCTGCGTTTTTCTTGGGATCACTTGAAAAAGGATTTCCTGACTCTGGAAGAACAGGAATTTTGTCTTTTGTAATCAAGACAGTCCTAGTGATTCGTTCCAGTTGGCTTAAAACTTGATCGGGATTCGACCCGTAAAGCGACCACTTCACCTTCATTGCTTTTGCTTGAAGTGCCTTATCACGGGCATCTGTGTAACGTTTTTCCTGAAGAGCTTTCTCTGCATCTTTCAGTAAAGCAACAGCCTGGGCACGTTGATTGCCTAAACCCGTTGGCACTTTATGTTTGTCAAAGAATGGGTCTGTTTTTCTACGAGCAATTTTTGTTTGGTGTGAAGAAAAAGGTTTCATTCTACGGAAGCGTTGAAGGAGTGTCTGTTTTTTTGTTGCGGATGCAAGCTTCTTCAAAAAGGTGTGTGGCGACTCTTCGTCTTGATGCCATTCAACAGGCATTTTAGCAACGCGCTGTGCAATGTTGCGTGCTTCTTGAATGTTTCCTTTTTTTTCCTGAAGACGGGCAGCAATCATTTCCTGTCGAGCGAAATTATCATACTGAGAACTGGAACCTGACTGAAAAGCATTAGGGTCTTCCTTCACATCAAATTGCGCCACCGTTTGCATGCGACGAGACGATCGCTTCAAATAAGTATTGAGTCTTTGCCGCTCGAACAAGGTGAGTGCACCCGGTGCTGTTTTTGCAGCAGTAAAGAACTCTACGGCTTCAGCGTAGCGCCCTTCTAGGTAATAAGATTTCCCTGCTCGCAAGAATTCACGTGCCGAGTGCAAACCTTTGCTGCTCGCGGGGGAACCCTTTATACTGGCATTGATTTCTTTGTCACGGTCACGCGTACCGCTATACCAAATGACTGCTGCAACTAGTGCTGAACATGCGAAGATCGAAAATGCTTTACCCAATGGAACGCCCTCCTTGATTTTATGGGCTGGTCTGAAAACAACGAACGCCAATAGACTGCGACGTCACAAATTTGAATTTGTTTCCAGAAATGCTGGTTACTTCTTTTTTAGTTTATCTGATCAAATGCAAATGATATCCTTATCATTTGCGGTTGTTTTCGGTCAAACTCTCTTTCAGCAGATACCTGCGAATATCGAGATTTTTCCTATCGAACGAACGAATCGTTCTGAATCGTGCGGAGTGATATCAGAAATCCCCTTTTGAGGTCAAGAGGATTATTGGCTGATTCCACACAATTCTTGTCTCTTTTGATAAAAAAGCTCAAGAAAAGAATATGATTCAGACGAGACGCAAAAATAAATGTGCCCTCATAAACGAGGAGTTGGTAAAAAGTACATTGACAATGGCTGCTTGGCTCTGTTAGATTGGGTGAACGATGATAACTCGCATTCTTTCGATAGCACTTGCCTTTTCATTGTTGTATGGGGCTTTATGTTCCTCAACAGTCAGTGCATCGGGTGCGCCCAAATCGTCCCCCTTTTCTTTAGAAATTGAAGATGGAATTGATGACGATGTTGATGGTACAGAGTCTCTCGAAGAGACCCTGGCAGTAGGGCAGATTGCTTCTGTTAAAAAAAAACTTCGTCTGCTTTTCAAGCTGAACTCTTTCACGATGAGTTCGATTGATTCTCTTTGCTCTGATTACGACGCGTCGCGTGCGCCGCCTGTTTGTGACCGCTCGAATTAATTTTCGTTAAGAAACAATTTTGCGAAGACTCTTTGCAAAATATTTCTGGTTCTTCTTTGCTGTTTCGGTTTTTTTGCTGGTGATTTGATAATCATTAGACAAGAATAAAATTGAAATTGCCTCATGAAAACAGGGTTGTTTTTGCTATGACCGATTTTTCTGTTGTCCCTTCATTGCATTCCGAGACAGACTTATTTTCTGATGAAAAACAGTCTGTTTGGGTTGAGCAATTGAAGCATCAAATTGAACATGCGGCACATTATTTGCCTGCCCAAGGTCCGATTACCGTTTTTGTTCATCACAATACGTTACATGCCTTTGAAGAGATGCCGTTTGATAGTGGCGTTCAAACGGGAGGGGAACTCTTCGGCTGTCACCCTTATTTGCCAGAAGAAAAGTATCGGCAATATCTTGAAGAAGATCGCATTCGCACAGTCGATTTAGAAGCTGTTTTACTGGACGATTTAGGAGAAGAAGCAGACCGTTTGGTAGCCAGTTTTGGAACACGTTATGCGCTGCGTCTTGCAATGTTGCAATCACCGTTACACAGTGGTTCTAGTGCAGAATTGAAATGGGTGATTGCAGAAACCGATGCTTTGCGAAAATTTCGTGATGATGTTTTTCCCGATGTGCGCGATCGGTTGATTGCAGAGACACGTCATTGGGTGATGCGTGATTTTCGAAATGGAACCCCCAATCAAAATCAAGGAACTCAACATCTTATTGAAAGAGTCTTCAAGCAGTTCAATAAAAAAAGTATTGACTCGTGGAGCAATAAAACATGGGAAGAATTTGTATTACGATTTTTGTTCCAAGTTTGTCATCATGGTTTTTTATTGACAGAAGAAGAGAAAGAAGAACAGACTGAAAATCAAAACGTTTTCAACCATGCTCAACGGCATCGTGATCTTTTATTTCAGGTCACAGGTGAAGATTCTGACTTTCTGGTTCATGATTTGTTGATTCGGTTTTGTTCTGCATTTCTTGATCAAGGGTTTGGAGACTGGGAATTGCCAAACCGTGATGCAGGGTTTTATGAATCATTCATTCAGCTTTATGACAAGCCATATACGGCTCCTTCGAGTTGGTTAAGAAAACTCTCGCGAGAAATGAATCGCCTGAACCAACGAAAAATTGGAGCACTTGAATCGATTGATGAATCGCTACGGCTTTTGGGAGTAGGTGAAGAAGAACAAGAAAGTTTTATCACACAAACGTTACTGGCGTTACAAGGCTGGGCAGGGATGGTCTGGCAGATGGAAACAAATGCTGAATGGGCAATTCACCCTGCTCCGACAGGAAGTTTAATCGAGTTTCTGGCGGTTCGTTTGATTCTTGATCGTCTGGCAATTTCCTATGTGGCACGCAATGTTTTATGGTTCGATTGTTCTCTTCAAAGTCTTCGGGATATCCTTTTGACAAACGTCAACAAGGACGATTTACAAAGTGCAGATCATCAAATCTTTACCCTTTTTCAATTGGCACAAATTCGAGGTTGGAAGCCGGAAGATTTACAACAACTGACACAAGAACAATGGCGAACTCTTCTTCAAGAAATTGACGATTTTTCTGAACTCGAACGACGGCGTATTTATCATCTTGCCTATGAACACAAGTACCGCAACGCAACGTTAGATGCCGTGATTGCCCATTCAAAATCGAATGTATCAAAACGAAATCAAGCATCAAATTCAAAAACAAATTCTCGTCCTGCGTATCAACTTGTTTGTTGTATTGATGATCGCGAGGAATCGTTTCGTCGTCATTTAGAAGAAGTTGCCCCCGAGTGCGAAACGTTTGGAATCGCAGGGTTTTACGGCGTGGCAATGTATTATCGAGGGGCGTCAGATGCTTATTTCAAACCTCTTTGTCCAGTCAGTATTAAGCCGCAACACTACATTGTTGAGGCACCTCTTTATTCGCAAGTGCAAGCAGAACAGCGTCGCTCGGAAGCACGCCGTCGTATTGGTCGAATGACACATCAAACTCATCGAGGAACACGTACTTTTCTGGGTGGTTTGATCACAGGATTATTTGGTTCGTTGGCTGCGTTTCCGTTGGTGGCACGTGTGTTATTTCCTCGAGCGACGTCTCACATTAGAGATTATTTTGGCAGCATTGTCAGCCCCCCTTCAACAGAGTTACATACCGAACGAACCGAAAAAGAACCGGGAGTTGATGTCGGGCATATTGGTTACACGATTGAAGAAATGGCTGACATTGTTGAAGCAGGAATGCGTGCACTGGGGTTAGGAGAACCGGCGTTGATTTCTGACTTAATTATTATTTGCGGGCATGGTTCGTCCAGCGTCAATAACCCTCATGAGTCCGCCTACAATTGTGGGGCATGTAGTGGTGGGCGCGGCGGACCAAACGCGCGTGTTTTTTCACAAATGGCGAACGATCTTCGCATTCGACAAATGTTGTTAGAACGCAATTTTGTGATTCCGAAGGAGACCATTTTTGTTGGTGGATACCACAACACCTGTGATGACAGCATGACATGGTTCGATTTAGATAACGTTCCTGTTTCTCATCGTCCACTTTTTGAACGTGCAAAATCTCAAATTGATGCCGCCAAAGCACGCAGTGCTCACGAGCGGTGTCGCCGGTTTGAGTCGGCGGAATTGTCGATCTCTTTTGAGGAAGCATTGGAACATGTTGAAGAACGTTCAGAAGACCTTTCTCAAGCTCGCCCCGAATACAATCATGCAACCAACGGGCTTTGTTTTGTCGGGCATCGCGATTGGAGCCGAGGACTTTTCCTCGACCGTCGAGCGTTTTTAACTTCTTATACACCGTCTCAAGATGATGCACAAGGGACTATTCTTGAGCAAATGCTACGGGCAGTGATTCCCGTTTGCGCGGGCATTAATTTGGAATACTATTTTTCAACGGTTGATGTTGAAGGGTATGGCTGCGGGTCAAAATTACCTCACAATATCACATCACTTTTGGGCGTGATGTCTGGGGCTGCAAGTGATTTGCGACCGGGACTCTCTTTGCAAATGATTGAAATTCATGAACCGATGCGCATTTTATTTGTAATTGAAACAACACCGCAAGTGATGCAAAGAATTATTGAGAACAACCCTTCCATTAAAAAAATCACCGAAGGAAACTGGGTTCAGCTTGCGTTGTTTGATGCGGAAAGTTTACAAATCCATCGCTATGTGCGCGGCGAGTTTATTCTGTATCAACCAGAAGTTACAGAGATTCCAGCAGTCAATTCTTCCCTCGACTGGTATCGCGGCTGGCGCGATCATTTGGGCTTTGCATCTATTTATGAAACAGAGAAAACCAGTACCTCTTCAGAAACAATATCATCATGACACCTGAAACTTTTTTTACTTTTTTTGGAATCTGTGTTGTCGCAAGCCCTGCGATTTTATTAGCTTTATTCGGGCTGACAGCACTTTTGGGCATCTCATTAAGTGAGCGCTCTTTGGCATGGTTGACATTGGCATCGGTGTTGTTTGGGTTATTGTCTTCATTGGCAATACTTGGCATGATGATTGCGACTGGCACGCGTCATGTTCCCGTTGAAATTGGAAACTGGGTCGTCATTCCTGAGCAGCATTTTCACTTTCATTTGAAATTTATTTTTGATCGACTCTCTGTTCCGTTTGCGATTTTGACATTTGTTTTGTGTGGAACCATTGGGGCATTCACAACAAAATACCTTCACCGCGAACCAGGATATCGCCGCTTCTTTCTTTTCTATGCCATCTTTTTACTTGGCATGATTGTTTCGACGCTAGCAGGGACAATTGAAACATTATTTTTTGGCTGGGAGTTTGTCGGGCTTTCATCTGCATTGCTGGTTGCTTATTTCCATGAGCGCCCCAACCCTGTTCGAAACGGGTTGCGTGTCTGGTCGGTTTACCGAATTGCAGATGCTTCATTTTTGATTGCTGCTTTGGCGTTACATCACCTGACAGGGGCAGGTGATTTTGATGGTTTAATGGGAGCAGGGGCGTGGCCCAAAGGGCACGCAACCATTTCAGAATCACACGCATTATTTGTTGGTCTTTTTCTTCTGGTTGCGGTTGCTGGGAAGTCTGCTCTCATCCCTTTTTCAGGTTGGCTTCCGCGAGCAATGGAAGGACCAACGCCGTCGAGTGCTGTTTTTTATGGTTCGCTTTCTGTTCATTTGGGTGCCTTCTTACTTCTTCGAGTCAGCCCCATTCTCGAAGTTTCGCCCCTGTTAAGTATTGCGGTGATTTTGTTAGGGTTGTCATCTGCTTTGCTGGGAACACTTATGGCACGCGTGCAGACAGATATCAAAAGTGCTCTTGCGTTTGCGTCACTCACTCAAGTTGGAATTATTGTTGCAGAGATCGGTTTTGGTTTACGATATATTGCACTCATTCATATTGTCGGTCATGCCTGTTTGCGAACGTTACAACTTCTTCGCTCTCCCAGTTTGTTGCATGATTACCATTCAATGGAAAACGCCATTGGCTCGCATTTGTCACACGCTCCGACATTTTGGGAACGCATTGTTCCAAGTTCATTCCGTGCTTGGCTTTATCGTTTTTCGGTTGAGCGAGGTTACTTGGATACAATTTTAGATGAGTATATTCTCCGTCCCTTTGTTTTCTTTTTCAAATGGTCTGACCGCATGGAACGTCGCTGGACAACGTTTCTCAGCGGGAAAGAACCGCCAGATAAAAACTTGAGCAGCATGACGAAAACATCAACATCGTTGGAGGAACTTCTCTAATGCCTGAACTTCATCTTCCTTTTCTTGAAATATCGATTCTTCTTCCGGTAATTGGTGCGATTTTGATTTCGTTTTTACGCAATCAAGAAGTCGCAAGAAGAACCTGTTTGATTGTTTCGACACTCACCTTGTTATGTGCAACGGGTGAATGGCTTGATTTTGCAATGCTGCATACTTTTGAAGCACATGACCATTGGGATTTACTGGAATTCTTTTTCCACAAAGATTTTTTTGTCATTGATGAGTTAAGTGCACCACTTTTACCACTGACTGCGTTGCTTTATTTAATGACGGCTCTTTCAACATTGCGCACCAAAGTGAACCGTTTTTCGTTCCGTTGGATGCTTGTCTCGGAAGCGATTTTATTGGCAACTCTCAGTTGCAAAGAACCGTGGGGAATCATCGCGCTTCTTTCTGTCGCAACAATTCCTCCTTGGTTAGAAATACGATCTCGAAATCGTTCAACGCGTGTTTTTACAATTCATATGGGATTGTTTGTCTTGTTACTTGTCGCAGGGCAAACACTTATTGAAACCCATCTTATTGGCTCGCAAACAACTATTATTGCAGGAGCATTACTGACAATGGCAGCGCTGTTGCGAAGTGGTATTGTTCCATTACATTGCTGGATTACCGACTTGTTCGAGAAAGCGACATTCGGCACCGCGTTACTTTTTGTCACCCCCATGACAGGAGCATACGCTGTGATGCGATTGGTTCTTCCCATTGCTCCCGATTGGGCAATGCAGAGTATTGCTGTTGTCTCATTGGTGACTGCTGTTTATGCAGGGGGAATGGCACTTGTGCAACATGAAGCCCGCCGATTCTTCTGCTATTTGTTCCTCAGTCATTCCTCTTTGGTACTTGTAGGGCTAGAACTTGTCACCCCCATTGGGCTTACGGGAGCACTTTGTGTTTGGCTTTCAGTGACGCTTTCGCTAGCGGCATTTGGGTTGACGTTACGTTGTGTGGAAGCCCGCATTGGTCGCGTTTCACTCGATAAGTTTGGCGGATTGTACGAACAGATGCCAACGCTTGCTGCCTTTTTTCTATTGACCGGTTTAGCATCCATCGGGTTTCCTGGCACGGTCGGTTTTATCGGAATTGAATTACTTGTTGAAGGAGCTGTCACTATCTATCCGTTGATTGGAACAGCCGTTGTTGTTGCTGCTGCCTTGAATGGCATTGCCGTTTTACATGCCTATTTTCGAGTTTTTACAGGCGCAGAACATTCTGCCTCAATCTCGTTACATGCACGACTTCCCGAACGGATTGCTGTTTTAATTTTGACCCTGCTTATTATTGGCGGAGGGCTTTACCCTCAACCAGGAGTCTCATCGCGCTATCATGCAGCAACAGAACTTATACGCTTGCGCCATGGCGACGCGCAATCTGCCCCATCTCACCAGACTCAAACAAACCACAAACCATATAATTTCTTTCACCTTACGGAGAATAAGTAATGTCCATTGAACCAACAAACGAAGTGCCACTTGGCAACATCACAGGTTTCACAAAGTATTTGAAAAACGATATCATCTCTGGGTTTCTCGTTTTTCTTATTGCATTGCCACTTTGTTTGGGGATTGCATTGATGTGTGGGTATCCTCCCATTGCGGGGATATTCACTGCCATCATTGGGGCAATTCTCACAACGTTTCTGAGTAATTCAGAATTGACAATTAAGGGACCAGCCGCCGGGCTGATTGTGATTGCGTTAGGATGTATCAAAGATTTTGGTGGCTCAGGAACATTCAATGGAGGGTTGAATGATATGACTGCATACAAAGCAGCGCTTGCTATTGGTGTTGCTGCGGCAATTTTGCAAATTCTGTTTGGTCTCTTTCGGGCAGGCATTTTAAGCGATTTTTTTCCTGTTTCTGTTGTACACGGAATGTTGGCAGCCATTGGAATTATTATTGTGATCAAACAATTTCCTGCGGCGTTAGGAGTAGCTGCAAAAGGTGAACCGCTAGAAGTTCTCCGCGAAATTCCTCATCATATTTTAGAAGCAAACCCTGCCATCGCAGCAATCGGAATGGTCAGTTTGGTCATTATGTTTGTTTGGCCCAAAGTTGGCAAGAAGTTTTCGTTCCTCAAATCGATTCCTTCTCCGATGGTTGTTTTGTTAGTTGCTGTTCCGATGGGAATGGCATTTGATTTGTTGCACGAGCATTCTTATGTTCTTCAAGGGCATAAGTACCAATTGAGTCAACAGTATCTTGTTCAAATGCCAGATCGTGTTTTTGGTATGTTTGACGAAATTACGACTCCCGAATTTTCAGTATTAACACAATACAAAGCCTGGAAATGGGTGATGATGTTTTTTGTGATAGGAAGTTTAGAATCTCTTTTAAGTGCCAAAGCAATTGATTTACTTGACCCGTGGAAACGAAAAACGAATATGAATCGTGATATTATTGCAGTTGGTATTGGGAATCTTTGTGCAGCAGGAGTGGGTGGTTTACCAATGATTTCTGAAATTGTTCGATCAAAAGCAAACATCGATAACGGTGCCCGCACACGTTTTGCAGATATGTGGCATGGAGTCTTTTTACTGTTGTGCGTTGCACTTATCCCCACGATTCTTCATAAAATTCCGATTGCTGCTTTATCTGCAATGCTAATTTACACCGGGTATCGGTTAGCACATCCGACAGAATTCCTTCATGTCTGGAAAATTGGAAAAGAACAACTCGTCATTTTTGTCACAACATTAGTTGTTGTTTTGGCAACCGATTTACTCATTGGAGTGGCTGCGGGTATTGTCTTGAAAATGATCATTCATTTGGCAAACGGCGTTCCCTTAAAGTCGTTATTTATGCCTTATCTTGAAGTACAAAAAGTCGATAGAAAAACAAGTTTAATTATTGCTCATGAGTCAGCCGTGTTTAGTAACTGGATACCGTTTCGCCGTCAAATTGAACAAGTCGGATTAGTTCAACAGCGCAACATTATTGTTGATCTTTCTGATACAAAACTGGTTGACCACAGCGTGATGGAAAAATTAGAAGAGATGAAACGAGACTTTGAACAGGAAGGACTTCAGTTTGATATTCGTGGACTTGATATCTTACAACCATTTACCGAAGACGCCCATGCAGCCAGAAAACGAGGCATGGCAACCATTCGCCGTTTGACCGTGATTACAGATGAGTCATTAGAAGAATGGTTGGAAGAAGAATTTGTGAAACGGGGTGCCACCGGTTACACAGCAATTCCTTGTTCTGGCACTGGGCTTAGTGCGTTAAAAGAAGGGTATTCTGAAAAAACTCCTAGAATTCGCATTGAAGTTATTGCGCCAATTGATATTTGCAATGCAATGGTCGATTTTCTTCGGCAAGATATTCTTCCTGAACATCACGTGACAGCATGTGTCGAAACAGTAGAGGTTGTTCGCGTGGGACACTTTATGCCCTCTCCCCCTAAAGAAACCACAGCACATTGAAATCACAGCAACAAAATTGATATTTGTTCCAGTCGCTCCCGCTGGGGTGTTTT
>UOGL01000340.1_pt1 | contig 13465 bp, 12 predicted proteins | sample 1990131 | NCBI WGS metagenome assembly UOGL01 (sample SAMEA4728526, study PRJEB27164) | hydrothermal vent metagenome | biome: marine basaltic hydrothermal vent biome; feature: marine hydrothermal vent; material: mineral | place: Pacific Ocean | collected 2011-06-14/2011-07-23 | depth 1741 m | reverse complement strand
TTGCGTTGCCGGGCGAAACAATTCAAGTTGTTCGAGGAGATGTTCATATTGGTGATGAAATTTCTCGCAAGAAAATCGCCACACAACGTGCCATGCGCATTCCCGTTTACTTACACGATTTTGAACCCAAAGATTCTGATCATTGGAAAAGCCGTTGGCAAGAAACCTCCTCAAGCGAGACTGCTGCTCAGTGGGAACGGCAAGGGCAACAATTTCTCCTCGCGTCAGCAAGCCATCCGTCAGAAGATGTTGCTTTTCTTTCTTATCGTCATTGGATTCGAAATGGTGGTGAACATGAAACAACGGTGCCTGTTGCTCCCTCTTCAAAACAATTCCAATTTCCCGATCGATTTGATAGTCCGATCAGCTATTCTCCTCAAACAGGATATCTCAAATATGCTGAAGGTGTATTGAGTGATACGTGGCGCAATCGTTTGTTAGAATTAAATGGTAATGTTCCAGAGTTTGTTGAAGCAATTAACCGGTTAGCAGAGGAATCTCATATTGCTCCCATTTCCGATACCTACGGCTACCAAAAGCAACAGCATGAAAAATCTTTTGTGCGCGATTTGATGATGTCGCTGGAGGTGACCATTCAAAAAGGAAAGGGTGATTTTCAATTAGCAATGACAGACGGCAGGCTCATTGCCAAGTGTACAATCAATATCAAATCTCAAGAAATGGAATTGAAAATTCTCTATCCCAATGAAAAACCTCAAAAGGTTCGGTCTGTTTCTCTTTCACACATTCAAGCAGGGGTCCCTTTCTTGTTAGAGATGTCTTTGATTGATCGGCAAGTGATTGTTGCTATCGATAAAACAGAGTTGTTTACGCCGTGGAAATATCCTGAACGAGAAGAAGAAAAATTATTATGGTGGCAAAAACCTGTCTGGATTGCTGCCAGCCAACTGGATGTTAAGGTTGCTCATTTATCTTTGTACCGAGATGTTTATTACAATCGCCGGTACACAAGAAATGGGGTGGATGAACCTTTTTTGCTTGGAGAAAACGAGCATTTTTTTCTGGGAGATAACAGCCCCATCTCCTTTGATAGCAGAGGATGGCGAGGAGGAGCAGTCAATGGGAACCTTTTTATTGGCAAGCCGTTTGCTGTTCACTTGCCCTCAAAGCCCCAAAATTTCAGAATAGGTCGATGGAAAGGGACAATCCGCATTCCAGATTTTTCCCGAATCAAGTATATTCGGTGACAATACTTTTTTGCACTTCCTGTGAAGTTGCTATTTTATCTCCAACAGAATCAAGTTGATTAGCGTATCATTGTTTTAGTCGTTCTATTTTCATTTACTATTAGTCATTCAAATATGTCAAATAACAATAAACCTCACTCAGCAAAACCTGTCCCCGAGCAAACAGAACAGCCTCACAAAGATGGAATTCGAGAGACCGTCGAATCGATTGTCATCGCATTTGTGTTTGCATTTTTGTTTCGTACATTTGAAGCAGAAGCGTTTGTCATTCCGACAGGCTCGATGGCTCCGACATTATTTGGACGGCATAAAGATGTGGACTGTACAGGATGTGGTTATCATTTCCATGTGGGTGCCAGCGAAGAAATGGACCGCCGCACTCAACAGTTTGACCCGCGCGTTCGATTAGAGATTGCCTACTGCCCCAATTGTCGATACAAAAATAACATTAAAGATATCCCCGCATTTACCGGAGACAGAATTCTTGTCAATAAATTCCCCTACGAAATAGGAGACCCCCAACGCTGGGATGTTCCTGTTTTCAAGTATCCTGAAGACCCTGGGACAAATTTCATCAAGCGCCTTGTCGGGCTACCGGGTGAAACAATTCGTATTCGACAAGGAAATGTTTATGCGAAAAAGAATGATAAAGAGGGCTGGAAAATCCTTCGCAAAGGTGATCCCAACAAACAACGTGCCATTCAAATTCTGGTTTTCGATAACGACCATCAACCCCAAGAATTGTATCAGCAGGGGCTTCCCAAATGCTGGGAAGCGATGAAAAAAAGTAATGCCGAAGGGAGTCTTGCGGGTTGGACAGAAGAAAGCGATGGCTGGAAACCAAACGAACAAGGAACCTCGTTTCGTTTGAATACTCAACAAACAAAAGAGGGTTCCTCTCGCTGGTTGCGTTACCGTCATTATGTTCCGCAAACTTCTGACTGGGAACATGCTCAATCGGAAAACCCATTTGATGGAAAACTACGACCACGTTTAGTGACTGATTATTGTTCTTACAATGCGTTCAATCCTCATCGTACTCCGAACCCCGCAGTCACCACAGAAAACAAGATTGACGAAGGTGTTTTTTGGAATGGTGAATTGACGATTGATGCAGAATTTCAAATCTCTCAAGTCGTTTCGGGTGGTCAATTGTTGTTAGAGTTGAATCAAGGTCCACGCAAATATCGATGTCGATTTAATCTCGAATCAGGCGAGACCACACTTTCTTATGAAACAGGATTGAGCCAAGGTGAAGAGGATGAAGAAGTCCTTGCGACCACAACGACTTTAGTCAAAGGAGCAGGAACTTATCAAGTCTCTTTTGCAAATGTTGATAATCGATTATGTCTGTGGGTGAATGATCGTTTAATTGATTTCGGAAAAGGGAAAGGAGAATTCCCTTCATGGGGAGGACGCAACTATGTTATTTCTCCTGAAAACGAAGACTTGATTCCTGTCGGGATTTCTGCCAAAGGTTTAGATGTTTCTGTTTCTCACTTGTTGCTGCATCGAGATATTTATTATCGCTCAAACTTTACCATTCCCGAACAGTTTATTCTTCCAAGTGGAGATAGCAGACAATTTCAAGGGAGAGGATTACAGGAATGCTCTGCGGTTGATGAATTGAAAAAGAATTTATCAAACCCTATTGAGTATGGTCAGGTATATCAACAAAACGCGATTTGGAATCTCTCGCCCGAGCAAGCCCCTGTTGCTGCTTACGAGTTAAAACTGGATGAGGGAGAATACTTAATGTTAGGTGACAACAGCCCTGCCAGTTTAGATGGACGAGGTTGGGAAAATACACGTGGGGCAAAACATAATTATGCTGTACTTCGCGAGGCGTTTGTTGGAAAAGCATTTTACATTTATTGGCCCCACGGCATTCCATTCGGGAATGGTGGAAATGGTTATACTCTCTTTAAGCATCAAAAAAAATCACCCGATGAAAAACCTTATGCGTCAACCTCTGTTCCGTTTTATCCTAACATTAAGCGAATGAGAAGAATTCGATAACAAAAACATTTGCATCAATCAACTTGTCATGGAGGACAAAAGATGTCGTTATTACAATGTATTGGTTTAGTCAAAGATTACCCCGGTAAGCGGGCTGTTGACGGAATTGATTTTTACGTTGAACGTGGAGAAATTGTTGGTCTGCTTGGTCCCAACGGTGCAGGAAAAACAACCAGCTTTCGCATGGCATGTGGGTTGTGTACATTAACTGAGGGGACAGTATTACTGGGAGGAACCGACGTCACTCGTTGGCCCATGTATCAACGTGCGCGGCATGGCATGGGTTATCTTCCGCAAGATAACAGCATCTTCAGCAAGTTGACTGTCGAGCAAAACATTATCGCTATTCAGCAGTACCTGAACCTTAGCAGAACAGAACGTTCACACGATTTAGAGATGTTACTTGGGCAATTTGGTTTGACTGATAAACGAAAACAAAACTCTGGATCACTTTCTGGGGGAGAACGACGACGCCTTGAAATTGCTCGCTGCTTAGCAAGTAAACCAGAGTTAATTTTGCTTGATGAACCTTTTACAGGAATTGACCCTGTAACCATTCACAGTATTCAGGATATCATTCACGAACTACGTGATTCAGGTATTTCAATTTTGCTGACTGATCATCGGGAACGAGAAACGTTGACAATTACCGATCGCAGCTACATTGTTTGTGCAGGGAAAATTCTTGTCAGCGGAGATGCGCAAACCGTCCTTAACGATGAACTTGCAAAAGAAAAATACTTTGGTCAACGATTCGATGCTGATTCAATTATTGAAGGAAAAGAATCTTTTGTACAAGAAAACTCTTCCCACAACCAATACGATGAATACCAGGAAGAGCAATACGATAATGATGGGTACGATAACCAAGCAGCATAAAGAGCAGCGGTTTGCTAATCATCAACTAACCGGAATCGTATCGATAAGATCAACAATTAGTTTACGCAGTAGTTCGTGCGTGGTTTGAAGATCAACCGGTTGTCGTCCTCCGGCGCCCGATTTCGATTCATACCGTTTCAACGAGAAGTTGCCTCCAGCATGAGATTTCAAAAGGACTTCATAAAAGAGTGTTGTTCCTCCTTGCTTTTGAGGAGGGGTCGAGCGAATAAGAACTTGTCCTGCATCAGCGTCAAGTTCTAACGGACCAATATTTTCGAGCAGATAAGTCACCCGTTGCGAAAGTGCTTCTGCCCATTGACGTAAAATATCAAAATCTGCATCGACGAATTGAGGAACATTCAAACGAATTTCCTGTAATGCACAACTCATGCTATCGACTGCAACAAAATCGATTTCAATTTGAACATTTCCTGTTGCCTGTAAACGGACAACTTTCGGACTGGTCGATGAATAACCGATCAATTGAATAAGTTCTTTATTGATATTTTCGACAAGACCCATCGGGACTCCTTCTTGCAGTTTACTTGATTTCATCAGGTATTAGTTGTTTCGTGGTTCTTTCCATCATACGAAAGGAGCGTTGCTTTGTCATCAACAACCGTTTCAAGATGCACCGGACGTGCCCACAATTTCTGAAGATTTTCTAACGTGTCGCGGGCGTAGTCTTGCTTGAGTTCGGTACCAAGGTACTGGTGCTGTAAATACAATTCCCCTCGATTTTTATAGTTACCATTCTGCACAGAAATAAATGGTCGCCCGTGATTTGTCAACGAGTTCAACAACTGCTGTTTGACTTTTACAAACTCACGCGAAGCAATTTCGTAATAGTCAGACGAATTATTATAAGCGAACGAAAACATCTTATGCCTGGCACAAAAGTCTGCTGTCAAGAAGGTATCAATAAATGTAATGTCGTTATGAATACGGCGAACTTCGAAAATCTTCTCTCGCCCCAATCCTAATTTTTTGTCCCACTTTTCTCGTTCTTTGAAGTTATCACATTGGTCGTACTGGCTGCCGAATTGTCCTTTGTTCCAGCGTTCTTCAATATCACGAAACAACTCAAGCCCCAACTTGTATGGGTTGAGTCGATTCGGACTTGTCGCAACGGTTCCGCTATGATGCTGTGCGTAACAAATGACTTCCGCATCAGTCAGTGCGTATTGTGTCATAATGGTGGTGTGCCAATAACTTGCCCATCCTTCGTTCATAATTTTTGTTTGCCCTTGCGGTGCAAAGTAATAGGCTTCGTCTCGAACAATCGAAAGGATATCATGCTGCCAGCGTTTTAGTGGTGCATGCTCGATTAAAAAAAGCAACACATCTCGCTGAGGCTCAGCAGGAAACGACCGTGTTGCTTCCTGTTCTTTTTTATCTTTTTCGCGCTGCTCTTCTTCCTGCTGTAATGTTTCAGGAGGATTGATGAAGGAATCCATGTACGCTTTTGCAGGAAACCGTCCCCCTTCTCTTCCATCTGTTTCTTCTTCATCGCCTGGTTTTGATTTTTCTGGAGAAGGTTTTGCACGGCGTTGAATATGAGGAGAGTGCATGTCGATTAAATCTTCTATCGACAAACAGGCATCAATAAATGTCTCGACAGCTTCATAACCATAACGATCAATATAGCGGTTAATGCGGGTTGCATGATTCGCCATTTCATCGAGCATTCTACGATTAGTAGGTGCGAACCACGCATTGTTTTTAAAGAAATCACAATGCCCATACACATGTGCAATGACCAGTTTCTGGTCAACCATTTCGTTGGCACGCAACAAATAAGCGTAGCAAGGGTCGGTGTTAATTACCATTTCGTAAATCTTTTGCAAGCCGTACGAATACCCTTTCATCAACTCGTCATACTGAGCACCAAATCGCCAATGAGGATAGCGTCGTGGAAAGCCCCCGTAAGCAGCCAGCATACTCATCTCTTCATAATCGACCATCTCAAAAATGGTCTCAAAGAAATCGAGCCCGTACTCAGCAGCCTTGGCTTCTAAGTCTATTTGAATTTCGCGAATTTCTTTTGGAGGGGCATGATTTGGCGTCACAGGCATAAGAGTCTCTCCTTCTGATAATAAAATCGATCAAAATCGTTTCACATCGTGTGACAAGTTACCTTCTATTCTCTATTGTATGCAAATGTCCGTATCGACGAATAGACCGTTTTCACTAAAGTCCAAGGAAGATAATAAATATGCTCAACTATTTACTTGCCAATTCCACGTTTTCGCAAGAAACCTGGGCACCCTTGTTGCTGGGAATTTATTGTTTGCTCATTATGGTTGCAGCTTTTTTGGGGGGGAGACTTCCGCAATTAGTCCGTTTAACACATACACGTATGCAAGTTGTGCTCTCGTTGGTGGGAGGGTTAATGTTGGGAACAGGATTATTTCATATGCTTCCTCATGCAGTGCATGAATTAAAATCGATTGACCAGGCGGTTTTATGGATGATGGCTGGAGTGATTACGCTTTTCTTTTTGTTGAGAATTTTTCATTTTCATGATCATAGCTTAGCAGAAACATCAGACACATCTGGTCATCAACATGACCATCATCATACTGATGCTTGCTCACACGGGCATCATCCTCATGAAGGAGAACCACACAAACTGAGTTGGGTTGGAATTTTTCTGGGGATGTCGTTACATACCCTTATTGATGGATTAGCATTGGGAGCATCCATTCAAGGAGCAGCTTCTCATTCGACAGGAATAGCACTCTTCGGTTTGGGAACATTCCTTGCCATTGTATTGCACAAGCCCCTCGATGCTGTTGCGATTACGTCGGTGATGTCTTCTGAAAGATGGTCAGACAAATCACAAAAAATCATCTCAGCGATTTTTTCGATGATGTGTCCACTCGGGGCAGCACTCTTTTTTTTCGGCGTGCAACAATTCAGTGGTTACCAATCGGTTGTCATTGGAAGCGCACTGGCATTTTCAGCGGGTGTTTTTCTTTGCATTTCGCTGGGCGATCTTCTTCCCGAAATGGAGTTTCATTCGCACGACCGTTTCCGACTTTCGGTGGCACTTTTGGTGGGCATCGGTATTGCGTGGGGCATCACATTTTTAGAACCAGCACACACCCACAACCACCGTGAAACTCCTGCTCATCAAATTAACGGACAGCAATAACTCCTGCTTGGGGGCTTGATGCTGTTGCGTACATTTTTTTGGGAATGCGCCCTGCCAGAAACGCTTCTCGCCCTGCAATGCAGGCATGCTTCATTGCAGATGCCATTGTTTGTGGGTCGGTTGCTCCTGCGATGCCGGTGTTCATTAACACGCCATCGCAACCGAGTTCCATAGCAATTGCAACATCACTCGCTGTCCCAACACCAGCATCAATAATGACGGGATAGTCTGCATCGCCTTCTTTGAGATACTCCATGCAAATTTGCAAATTGTTCGGGTTGAGAATCCCCTGCCCACTTCCAATAGGACTTCCCGCAGGCATGACAGATGTTGCCCCTACATCCTTCAAACGCTTTGCAGTCATTGGGTCATCAGTTGTGTAACAGAGAACCTGAAAACCTTCCTTGACCAGTTTTTCTGTTGCTTCAACAGTGGCAATCGGGTCGGGCAGCAATGTTTTGGTATCACCTAACACTTCAAGTTTCACCCAGTCTGCACCAGAATTTTCGAGACCTTCTAAAATCTCGCGTCCTAGCCGAGCAACACGAATGGCATCCTCTGCGGTAAAACAGCCTGCGGTATTTGGAAGGATAGTATATTTTTTGAGATCGATAAAATCAAGAATGTTACGCCCCTGAGCATCAACTAATCTTTCTCGACGCACAGCCACCGTAATAACATTCGCACCACTTGTTTCTAGGCAGTCGCGCATCTGTTCGTAAGTTGCATACTTACCCGTCCCAACAATCAGCCGAGAGCTTAATGTGTGCGTACCAATTTTGAATTCTGTTGTTGTCATTTTGTCTTCTTTAATTTTGAAAGTAAAAAACAAATGTGTGCGATGTGGATTCTTTGAATACGAATACTATCCGCTACTACCCGCCACCAACAAGCGTGACAATTTCTAGTTTGTCTCCCTCGACCAGCAAGCAATCAGAATGTTCTGCCCGAGGAATAAGTTCCAAATTCCGTTCCACTGCAACATACTTCGACTTCATACCAAGTTGCTCAAGCAAATCAGTAATTGTAGAACCCGAAGGTACGTCATGGACATTGTCGTTGATGGTGATATTCATTTTTGTTTGTTTGATTAGAGATTTTTAGTCTGGTTGATTATATCGACTGCAAGTGAATAGGCAACTCTCAATCAAAAAGTCTCCCCGCAATGTTTTCTGCCAAGGCAGAGAAACAATCACGAGGAGACAACCGAAGGTTTGGTGATGGATTGAAAGTGTTGCGAAAATGTTGCTATCGAGTTCGTGAAGAGCGTGATGCTAATTCTTGTAACTCGTTACTATTGGTAACTCGTAATGCCATTTCGATATCACGGTCATCTTTCATGGGGACAAACTCTCCTTTACGAACATCTCTTACCAAGACATCTGGTGTGACCCCCGCCCCTGCCATTTTGCGTCCGTTCGGAGAATAGAACAGAGCTGTTGTCAGCTTGAGGTTTCCTGCGACAGACTGCATAGGGAAGTGTGTTTGCACGGTTCCCTTGCCGTAAGATTTACGACCAACAATCAATCCGCGTTCGTTATCCTGAATAGCTGCTGCAAAAATCTCACTGGCAGAAGCACTGTTGCCATCAACCAAAACAACAAGAGGAATCTTCCATGTCTTGGCATAGGTGGCATTTTCAGAACTGTTGTCGTTGTTGTTGCGTCCTCGTGTTGAAACAATTCCACCTTGCGGCAAAAATTTGTTTGAAAGAGAAATCGCTGTCGTCAATAATCCGCCTGGGTTTCCTCTTAAATCGAAGACCAGAGATTGCATTCCTTCACGGTAAAGCTTCCACAATGCTTCATCCATTTCTGCATCTGACGATTCTGCAAACTTGTCGAGTTTGATGTAACCGACACCTCTGCGAGAGTCAATCATTTTGACATCACTGACACTATAAACCCGCACGCGGGCACGTCTGATACGAACATTCACCGGTTGTCGATTGTTACGGCTGACACTCAATGTCAGCATTGAACCAATCGGTCCCTTAATTAAATCGACAGCATAATTCAAGCTGTTTCCTGCTAATTCACGATTGTTAATCGAGGTGATAACATCTCCAGACTTCAACCCTGCTTTTTCTGCAGGACTGTTTCGGATTGGCTTGATGACCAGAAGCCCCTCTTCGTGTGTTTTAATTTCGACACCTATTCCAACGATGTTACTATCGAGTGAAGCACTCGGGCGTGATGCTGGTTCAGAGGGAATGAACGAAGAGTATTTATCGAGTGATTCTACTGCACCGTACACAAACTCCATTGCGACTGTTGTTGAAGGAAGTCGAATTGTCCGTGTTCCAATGTTAGCAACACCGTACATGATGGTAATGGCATCATTCATATTCCGAACGCTTCGACTTTTTAGAAATCGACCTAAGTCTGCTTGAAATCTTCTTGCTGAACTTTGTGAATAGTTCAGTCGGTTTGCCTGACGAAATGAAGACAACTCAACTGCTATCTGCAAGTTCTGTACTGCGCGGTTGACCCGTGCTTGGTAAGACGTTGGCTTGAGGTGACGTGCATCAATCAAGTTCATACTTTCCCGGTAGAACGCTAACGCTTTTTGCGGGCTGGTTGCGCGTAAAAAGCGAGCAGTCACAGGGCTGGAATATCGGTAAGCAATCTTTCCACGTATTTTGTCTTCTTCACTCGGCGTATCATCAGGGGCACGTGTCCGAATACGTTCTCGGCTTCGATCGTCTGATAAGTTGTGAGAGAAATTGTCACGGTAACGGTCGTTGCTTTGTCTGTCTGCTGTCGTTCTGAAATCATGCTCAGAAGCATCTGAAAAAATTGTTGTCATACCTTCTCGATGAGCATCACCAGAGAAAAGTAATCCTGTGCCGAAGAGTGTCAGCAAGAACGCGAAAGTAATTCGTACCATGTTCGCACGAAATTGATTGTCTGCTGAGATTTGTTGTTGAGTTAAAGTTTTCATATCGATTATCCTTTTCGAATTAAATGTGAAATTTGAATTAAGTTTTAGTAAGTGGATGGGTGAATGTTTAAGTTAAATGGTTAAATAACAGTTGAGAGAGAAAGGCAAAGTTGTGGGTCAATCTCGTCATCCCCCTTTTCTTTTGTGCAAGAAACAGTTTCATCAGAAAGCTCTGCCCGTAAAACTCGTATATCTTCTGGGGCAGCAATCCCAATTTTGACGCTGTTCTTTCCTACTTTTAATACCTTGATGAAGACATTGTCACCAATTTGAATCACTTCTTGTTTTTTTCGTGTTAATACTAACATGTCAGCTCCTTTTTTCTTGAAGTAAATAGTTGTTTTTGGACTCTATTGAATCGCTTATTAAATGTTTTTGTATGCAACAACTTGTTTTGTTGTCAGAACGATTTGATATAAAGCATAGAGCGTGCCAATCCTACATCAAATTGACTTTTACGAAGTGTTTTTAAGACGTAACATGATATAGTCAAACATCTTACAAAATAACTTGAGTCTATTGTTAATTGATTCCTTTTTTACAAATGGAATGAATTACAGAGACTTTTTTGGCACATTATTACAATTGATAGCATGCGAAGAAGTGCAAAAATGACAATTTGACCTCAGTTGACATCAAAGCAACAACATTTTGATATCACTCGACAAGGATTCCTATTGATTAAAATTACAGAATAGACCTATTTATATGCAGTTTGTTTTTTTGAGGCATTCTTCCAGGAGAATCAAAGAGATTAGCATTGTTGGCATGAATGTTGCATATATGATTCTGTGAGTAGTGATGTCGAAATAATGACGACAGTCAAAAAGGACGCAGCTACTCTTGATTTAGTATTCTGTAACCAAATAATTGAGGCAACCAAAGGAGAAAAGTAAGATGAAAAACTTTCAACGAACAACAAAAGTCATACTGGCAGCAACCCTTGTTGTGGGGCTTGTGGTAATGAATCAAGCAAATGGAGATGGATACCATGATTCGGATTCCCCTTCTTATTCATCAGGAACAAAAAGCCGTTCGCAACTTCAGGAGCCGTTACATCGAGCCAATTATCAATCTGGCTCAACGGATAAGCACTCCGACGATAATCGTTCGAGTCGAGATGAGTCAAATCATTCTCACTCTATGAACGAGAGCAATTCGCACAACAGTCAAAGAAAAGATTCCATTGACTCCCATTCCTCAGATGATGAGCATTCACATAATGATCAAAGAAAAAAATCGTTCGACTCCCATTCTTCTAACGATGGGCATTCACATAACAGCCCAAGAAGAAAAACGTTCGACTCACAATCTTCAGATGATGGTCATTTACATGATAATCAAAGAAGAAATTCGTTTGACTCTTTTAAGAAAGAAAGAACTTCTTCTGATCGATACCGTTCGCGAGAACGATCACGGTTTGACGACCGATTAGACAGAAACCCGTCAAACAGAAGGAGGTCAAACGAAAGTCGATATCGCGGCGGACGATATGATGCTGAAAGCCATCAGGATCGTTTGAAACCAGCTTCTTATGAATCAAATCGGCGCCCTGTTTCAAACCGAGGACGTAGCCCATTTTACCAATGATTGTAGAAAACAATGTTCATAGAACAATCGGTCCCATCTCAATTTCTTTAAGATGAATTGCGTCTTGAAGATAAACATTCCAAAGCCTTTACAGTATTCTGTAAAGGCTTTGGTTGTTTTGTGTCAGCTTGCCAGGCCTCTCTCACATTCTCTGACAGACGTTGATCTCTTCAATCTCCCCTTAATCAACCCCCGTGCCGAACGGTATTGCTCGCTCACGCTGTTAGGTTGTGAATTTTTCAAAACTGGTTTTGTTTTGAACTTTCTGAATTTCTTTTATCGAGTATAACTCGCATATGAAAAACTCAACTTCAAAAACGTTTGTGATTGTGGGAGCTGACGTGACGAATCAGGGAACGGATGGGAGCTTGATCCAGACCGATTGCACGGTAAATCCCTAGCCCAGTAGGACTTTCTCGAGGTAGTCTTCGTCCCAGCCGGCGGAGAGGCGTTTGTTCTTGATGCCAACTTTCGCGCTCGATTCGTTTTTCAACAGGCTCAAAGCAGTCCGACGCAAGCTACTGAAATTTGCATCGGCGTGACCTTTGCGAATCAGACATTTGTCTTCTAAAAACGTCACGTCAAGTTGCCAATGCAAACTGTTTTCAATCCCCCAATGGGTTCGCACAGCAACCGCAAAGCGACAACTCGAAATGAATTTGTTCAAAATGTAATAGCGAACTTCCTGCTTCGTTTTGCCGTCACGAATTGTTGTGTTGATCGACATGCCAATCGCTTTGAGGTTTGCCCAACGTGAACGATCTGGCAAGTCTTTCGGAACCGGACAAATAAAATACTCGCGTGTCACTTTGCAGTCATGTTTCTTTTCATGCGTTGTCTCGCGACGAACTTTTTTGCGTGCAAAATCATCTTGCATATGATTATCAAAAAAGTCAATCATTCCACGATGCAACGTCGGCTGATTTCCTTTGACCGCCAAGCAATAATCAGCACCAACATCGATGTTTTTTTTGTAATTTTTGTTTGACAACCCATCGCATCAATCGTGACCAAAGCACCCTTTAACTCCAGTATTTCCAGGAGTTTGGGGATCGCAGTGATCTCGTTACTTTTCGCATCGGTCACAACTTGCCCCAGGCTAATGTGGTTCATCGTTGCCCAGGCAGAGACCATGTGAATCGTCGATTTACTGCTCGCTTTATCGTAACTGAGCCGCAGCGTTTTCCCATCAATCGCGACCACTTGCCCGTTGGTAATTTCGTGCAGTGCAGTGATCCATTCCAGCAAACATTTCTCAAATTCAGCCGGTTTGATCGCTGCCAAAATTGCGTTGAACCGATCGTGCGACGGGATGCCGTTTGACAAATCGAGAAACGTTTCAAACCATTTTATTTTCTTTTTTGCGAACGTTGTGATCGCCACAAAATCATCCGCACCGCAGATGACCGCACAGACCGCAATGACAACAATATTCGCCCACTTATACCAAACGCCCCAGCGTCGCGCAATCCCTCTGAGGGGGATTGTAAGAATCAGGCAGGTTCATTAGCAATTCGCCAATTGTTGGTGGGTGCTACGAATAAGTTGTTCAGTCTCTTCCCAGCCGATGCAGGAATCGGTGATGGAAACGCCACGCTGAAGTGATCCAGGATCGTCTCCCAGTTTTTGATTTCCCGGAAGAAGATTACTTTCAAGCATTGCGCCAATG
>UOGL01000088.1_pt1 | contig 13728 bp, 5 predicted proteins | sample 1990131 | NCBI WGS metagenome assembly UOGL01 (sample SAMEA4728526, study PRJEB27164) | hydrothermal vent metagenome | biome: marine basaltic hydrothermal vent biome; feature: marine hydrothermal vent; material: mineral | place: Pacific Ocean | collected 2011-06-14/2011-07-23 | depth 1741 m | reverse complement strand
GATAATGGGTCTTTTGAATCGAATTCCTATCCCAGGTGTATTGGGATTATTCTTTCGTTCGGGACGATTCATAATAGGGTCGGAAGTAAGAGGCTCCACTTGCCCCCCGGGGTTAATCAATCCTGTAATTAAAGAGTGATCGTTATCAAGAAGGCTTCTGCGTGGCTTCTTATTTTGAGCAGGGTCAACATCATCGAGAGCTGTTGTCATGCAATTCTTTCCCCCTTTGTAGTGAATGACTTCAATACCAATCAGTTCATCAATTTGATATTGAATTCTTTTTCCACCACGCTGAACGGTAAGACTTGTCAGGTTTTCAACGCCGCCATGCTTGCCCGTTGTTGCGTTGTATTTAATAATTCGATCGGGCAATTGTTGAGTGTATTGCTTTTTGTTATAGAGGATATCGTTTCCAAAACTTTGTTGATTGTAGGTGTATCGTTTTGCCATTCCTTTGGTTAATCGGCTCATTGGTTCTGTTGAAACTTTTCCTGAATGAATAGAATGAACCTCTGCTTCCCCTTCAACAACTTGCACGTCGGTTTCGCCACTTTCGTTGACCTTCACAGAAAACCGCGTTCCTAAATCAACAACATGTGAGAGAGGTGTTTTTACAACAAACCCCTCTGCCCCATCGGGTGCATAGACCGAACAGGAACCATACTCAACGCTTAAAACACCCTTTTTAAGCACTTCAAAAACAGTAGGGGCTGTTAAAATAACTTCTGCACCGTTGGCAAAAACCATTTGAAGTTCACCTTCAACCAACGCGTATGTCTCCTTTTTTTCTAACGGAGAGCCTACTTTGAGTAACGGGGAACCAGCAGCAAAACGGACCTGAGCCGTTTGCACCACCAATGCAAGTGGGCGTTTTTTTTCTGTTTGATGAACGTCATTTTGAACACTCAACAGAAGAGCAACAACCATCACCAAAAGAACAAGCAAAGCAACACTAGGCAACAAATAATTCCGCTTACCTATTGTGGTAGAAGAAACAGGTGGTAATGAGAAATACTCTTTGTTTTGTTCAACAGGTTCAATAGACAGTTGCCCTAACTCTAAGTGAATATCAAGGTACTGGTAGTATTGCTGGCGTGCATCGGGGTCATCGACAAGAATATCCTGTAACCGTTGATGCTCAGCGGAGGTGATTGTTTCGTTGCAAAGTGCTCCGAATAATCGATAAAGTTCTTCTTGTTGTTGACTCATGACTGTTCCTCTGAAATAGCAATTTGCTGTGAAATACACCGAGCTAATTGACGCCTCAGAATGTTGAGACGATTGTAAAGCGACTGTACTGCCTTGCCGCTGTCGAGAGCAATTTCTTGAATCGAGTTGCAACTTTGGTATGCCTGATGGAGAAGTTCACGATCTTTTTGCTGCAATTTTTGTAAGCAACTTTGTAATGCAGGAAGACGCTGGTCACTTTGTTTTAGCGATTCAATTCGTTCATCTGCAATTTGCTGCATGAGGTCTTGCCGAAACTGTACTCGCTTGCGAGACGCGACACGCAAAAAGTTCTTCACCTCATAAAAGGCAACTCCACATGCCCAAGAAAAAAAACCACTTTCACCCTCTGAATGGTTCTCATCAAATTGGTCGATCTTCTGGAAAAGAATCAGACTGGTTCGCTGAAAAACATCTTCTGCATCGTCTCGATGAGGAATCAATGAAAAAATGTAGCCATACAAGGGACTGCGAATTTTGGTAAATTCCACCAAAAAACGTTCCTGTTTCAGGTCTTGCTGTTTGCTGTTTTCTTTCATAAGTTCCTCTCCACAAAGCATTCGTACTCTCGTTGACTCATTTACCGAACAAATTCACATGAAATTGAAATTTTTTCAAAAAAAGTTGCTATTGGCTGAAAATTGATCAATCGGTAGAATGTCAGCACCATTTCTGGGATGAGGTTTCTCTCATCCTATTATCCCCTCAGAGCAGACCATTTGCTCGAAGTATTTTTTAATTCTCAAAAAGAGCGTGCCCATGTTGCATTCTTCCTTTCAATCTTACCTCCATTTGCGCCGCTGGGTGGTGTTGTTATTGTTTGTTTTCTCTGCAATTTCCTGCGGTTGTAATTCGGTGCATCGCCGCATGACAATTCGCTCTGACCCCCCGAATGCGTTGGTGCTTGTTGATGGTGAAGAGGTTGGCTACACACCAACACAAGTCGATTTCACCTACTACGGCACACGTGAAATCACCCTCATTAAAGATGGATTTGAAACTCTCACGACCATGCAAAAAGTGCCCGCTCCGTGGTACCAATGGGTGGGACCAGATTTCTTTGCAGAAAACTTATCACCATTTAAGATAACCGACCGCCACGCATTCAACTATCATTTACAACAGCAACGAACAGCACCCACAAGCAGTATTCTTGAAAGAGCAAATAACTTACGCTCTCAATCACAAATTGGAGAGTAATTTCTTATCAATGAAATTATGTGCAAAACGCGCAAGGTTTCTGTGTCTGAGTTCCCTTGATGGTTCTGGCTTGCTGCCAGGTTAAGAAAAGACGTGTGAAAAGATATCTCAATTCACTCTTAAAACCTTCCGCCCTTATTATTTTAATTCCTGAAAAGGACAACAGAATGAAAACCAGTTTTCAACAAGTTGCAGAAGAGGCTTCTCGTATCGCAGGAGCGGTTCTTGATGAGTGGTCAGAAAAGTTTACTGCCCGCGAAAAAGCTCCTGCAGATTTAGTGACCGAAGCAGATATCGCTTCACAGGAAGCCATCCACAATTACATTTTACAACGTTATCCAGATCATAATTTTCTGGGTGAAGAAGGACTCTCTGAAACGAACTCTTCGTCCCCTTACCGTTGGGTCATTGACCCCCTTGACGGGACATCAAACTATGTGCATCGTTTTCCGTACTATGCTGTTTCGATTGCATTGGAGTGTGAGCAAGAATTGATTGCAGGAGTCGTTTACGACCCGAACCGCGATGAACTTTTTTCTGCATCAAAAGGAAACGGAGCGACACTCAATGGCGAGCCGATTTCCCCTTCTGTCAGAGAGAATTTGAATGAAGCTCTTTTGATGGCAAGTTTGCCTGTTGGAGTCAAACAAGACCACCCAGCGGTTGCAACGTTTGTTCGTATTTTATCTGAAGCACAACATTTACAACGAACAGGGTCTGCTGCCCTTAATCTTGCTTATGTCGCAGCAGGGCGTATTGATGGTTATTGGTCTATCAGTTTGAAGCCCTGGGATATGGCAGCCGGCGCGCTGATTGTGACCGAAGCAGGGGGAAAAACAAGCAAGTCTGACGGGACTCCCCTTGACATTATGATTCCTAATTTACTGGCATCAAACGGCACTTCTCTTCACGAAAAAATTGCCCCCCTGCTGTAAACATTTATCGATAGATGTATTGCTGCTTGTCAATTTCTTCTTAATCTGGCAGCGAGCCAGAACCATCAAGAAACTAACTGTATTCTGTTCTTCTTGTTTTTCGTTGCAGAAATCGAAAAAGGTTCTTTCTCATTCGCCTGCTGTAGAGTATGATGAAGGTATAGACTAAGTAGATTACCCATTCATGTTCCTGTATTAACGGATTTAACCGTTTTACGAATTCTACTACCTGTTTGCAAAGATGTTTTCTGTGCAAAGGTAGAAGGAAGAACATCTCTTAATACCTCTTATTAATTAGGTTCCCTGTTTTCTGGGAAGAAAAGCGGCATCCGTCATGGCGCAGCGGACTGAAAATAAAACTCACTTGCGGATCATTGTATTGTCGATGATTTTTGCTTTACTCTATTGCGCACAAACAAGTTGCGTACAAACAACCTTTGGGCAGTCTGCAAAACAGCCTCTCATTCAAATAGAAACAGGAAAAACAACTTCTTCTCCTTCCGATACTGTTCCCCCCCAAAAAAAGAAATCTTCAGCCGAAAAAAAGGAAGAGAAATCGACTTCAAAGAATGACATCATTTATTTAATTGCTCCCGATGGTAATTTGGTTCCGGTTCCTGCGAATGCTTCTCTCAAAGAGTATTTAGAATCGAAAAAAAAACAGTCTCGCAAAATCAAAAAGAATAAATTGCGTTACAGTATTGCTTCGGTCTCTTTAACAGGTTCTGTCGCACAGGGGGGAACCCACGCAGAATTAAAAGCGAATATCTCTGTTCAATTAGACGTTGCTGACGAGTGGGTGCGCATTGCATTCAAAATGCACGAAGCCGTTTTGAAAGAGAGTCAATACTCTGGAAAAGGGACTGCAAGTTTTGATCAATTTGACCGGACTGCGGGATATTCGTGGTGGCTGAAAGGAAAGGGCACACACACATTAAAATTGTCGTTGCTGGTTCCTATTCGAAAGAAAGCCCCTATGCGTCGGCTTCAACTTTCTTTGCCAGAGACCGCGGTCTCTCATTTGAAATTGACTGTTCCGATACCAGAAATTAACGTCAAAGAAAACGAGCAATCTTTTACTCGAATTACTAACCCGAACGCAAAAACATCTTTGATTGATATGTTTGGGTTGGGAACACTTTTAGACTTGCAGTGGCAGGCACTCCCCTCTCAAAAGCAAAAGAAAACAGTTCTTCATACAGCAACGCGCATTCATGTTGTGCCTCATACAGAATCTGTATTGATGACAGCCACCCAGGAAATTCGTGCGTTTCAAGGAAGTTTTTCCCGCTTGAAAGTACAGCTTCCCAAAGAATGGGAACTGGTTGATTTGAAAGGAGACGAATATGTTTCGCATACGTTTATCAATCAGCAGACGGTACTTGTTCAACTGGATGAAAAGACAGCAGGTCCTATTGAACTTGTCTGGACATTAGAAGCACCTTTCCCTAAAGACCTGAAACCACTTTCGCTTCAAGGATTTCAAGTAGAAAAAGCCCGTCGTCAAACGGGAAGCATCGCCATCGAAAAGCTTGATGGGTACCAAATTGCACAAATTCAAGGGAAGTCTGTTCATCGTATGAATGTCAGTAGTATTGTTGACAGCAATCGTGTTGCAACCGCTTATCACTTTTTGAAGCAACCCTATCAGCTTCAAATTACCATTCAAGAAATTGACCCCAACTATACTGTTCATCCAGAGTATCAATTGCAAATTTCGCAAGATGAAATTGAGCTCGACGCTAGCTATAAGATTTTGGTCCACCGTGGAGCAGTGAAGTCGATACAATTTCTTTGGTCGTCTCGATTAGCAGAGGGATGGTCGCTCGAAACGATTTCTTCTGAGGGGTTAATTTCGTCAAATCTCATTGATCAAACAAGCAATCCGCAACGAATTACTGTGCCCCTTATCGAGCGTAAAAATGGACAGTTTGAAATCCGTTTACGTGCGCGTAAAAAAATAGTTCCGGGTGAGAAATCAACTCTTCTTCAATTCCCTTTGTTAATTGCTTCTGAACAACGCCCTGCCAAGCTCACAATTAAACAGGCAGATAACATCGAAGTACAGTTCATTCCTGATAATAAAACACGACTCAAAAAACGCAAAAAAAACAAAGAGTCCACATCCTATCAATTAACAAACTCTGCCAGAGAAATCGAGTTGTCTCTGTTAGCAACGATTCAAGCTCACCCCCAAAAACTCATCACCAAAACAACGGAAATCCTTAAACTCAAAAACAATAAACTCCTTGTTAAGCAACATATTGCATACGAGGTTGCATACGAAAGGCTTTCACAAGTTCGGTTTCAAGTTCCAGATGAAATATTCGGGCGCGTGCAATTCTTTTTTAATGATGATGTTCCGCTGACGGAAAATACAACAGGGTTAATGGTGGAAGGGGGACATCAAACGCGTATTCCTCTTCCTGAACCCCAACTCGGAAAATTTGAAATTGTTGCCAGCTACATCATCAATTTACCCAGTCACTCTTCTACAGAGAAAAGTATTCCCATTCTTTTACCGTTAATCTCTTCGTCTGATGCTCCTTACAAAGAGGTGCGACTGCGTTCAGAATTAAATCCTCTCTTTCAACTTCTTTTAGAAGATTCTTCTTTTCAAAGTGAATTAAAAAGCAATGAAACGACCGAGTGGGTGTCTTACCTGCCACAAAATCGAATTGCAGTGCAACTCAAACCACGAGAGCAATTCGAAAACCATCAGTTGGAAATTTTACGAGGCAGAGTACAAACAGCATTCGAACAAACAGGGCAAGAAAGAACGCGTGCACAATATCTTCTGAAAGGGAATTCAAAATTTGTAACGTTTGAAATTCATTCTGAATCTCTTATTGAATGGTGCTGGTGGAATGACAAAAAAGTCGCTCCTGTCTCGTTGGGGAATAATCGCTACCGCCTTTCACTAAAAAAACATGTTGCAAAAGAGCCTTATTTACTGACAATTGATTATCATTCAAAATTAAAATCGCGGTCACGCTGGACTCATTCTTATCAACTTCCTACACCAAAAATACTAGGGGGAAATTGGGTTAGCGGTGTTGTTTGGGACGTCACGATTCCTGCTGACCAGCATCTCTTTTTGTTACCGCAAAACTTTTCTCCTTTGTTTCAATGGGAGCGCGAGGGGATTTTCTGGCGTCGGCGTCTTCCCAAAGGGATTTCCTCTCAAATGTCGCTTCCTAAAAACATCGTTGCTCCTGCAATGCGTACCGATGTTGCTCATGGAAATCATTATCTTTTTAGCCGACTGGGAGCCCCTGAAACAATGAAGATTACTGCAATGAATCGGTCGTTGGTTGTATTGTTTGGCGCAGGGCTTTCATTGATTGCAGGATTTGTTTTATTGAAGATACCTGCCACAAGAAATTTACTCACTCTTTTGTTTGTTGCGTTTGTTGTTTCTGTTGTTGCGCTATGGTATTGGGAACCAGTGCAGTTACTTATTCAACCAGCTTTACTTGGATTGCTCTTAGCTGTTTCAGCAGCGATGATTGAACGAATGTTAGAGCAAAAACGTTTTGGCTCAAACCTGACTTTGCCGATACCCAGTGAATACGTCATTCCTTCAGGAACAGGTTCCTCAGTAGAACACCCCCACCCCTTGTTTGGCGTTGGTTCAGAAGACCCAACAATGGTACGCCCCGCAGAGGATTCTCCTTCTGCCTCTTCTTCGGAGGTTGGCAGCCACTCATGAGAATGACTTTTTGCCGAGTAGTGATGCTGTTGATTTCTGTCTTCATTTTGCATGGCGACAGGTTGAGTCCTGTTGTTTGCGCAGAAGAAAAAGTATCGCAAAAAGTTCCTTCAGATTTCTCATCACCCATTCATCGCATTTTAGTTCCTGCGAATCAACCCGGCTCATGGCTTACAAAAAACTGGCATCCCATTCCACTTCAAGATTATGAAACGTTTTTATTGTGGAGAAAAAATCAACAATCTGGACCCCAACCAGTACAAATGCGTCATGTTCAATACTCTGCTTTTCTGGCAGGTTCCACGTTACAAAAAGGGACATTCCGTGCAGATGTCTTCAACTCACAAAAGAGTTCACAACTCATGTCTCTTGGAGAAACCAACCTTGTGATGACAAGTTTGGTATGGGAAAAAAATAAGCAAAAAGTCATTTGGGGAGAAACAGGTTCAGGCAATACTGTTTTGTTGGTTCCCCCCGGTCAACATAAACTTAATGGAACATGGTCTTTGCAAGGAAAGCAAAAGACGCGCAGCGTGCAGTTTGATTTAGAGTTCATTCCCTCAGCAGTCAATCGACTGAATCTTCTTATTCCCGTAGGGCAGATATTAAAATCGACTTCGGGAGAAATTATTGGACCACTCCCTTCTAAGAAATCGGGAAAGGCTCTTTGGTATGTGGAACCTGGCAGCGAAACAACATGTCAATTAACTGTTCAGCAAACCGATAATGTTACTCTTTCCTCCCCCCTTGTTTTAATGAAGCACGATGTTTCATTTGTTGCACGTCGGGATGAGATGTCCTTTCAAGCAGATTTGAATCCGCAAGTTTATCATCGTCCTATCGAAAAAATCCTTGTGAATATCTCTTCAAGGTTGACCATCCATACCGTCACCTATGGAGGAGACTTTCCTCTCAGTTGGAAAATCCATAATAAAAAGAAACAACGACAACTTGAAATCAAATTGACCGATCCTCTTCTGGGTGCAGGGCGACCGATTCGTATTGAAGGAACTCTTCCTTTTTCTGAATATCGGGAACAAATACTGCCGACGTTTCAATACCCCGATGCTTATTTTCTGGAAGGAAGACTCCATCTTCAAATAGACCCACCTCTCAAACTTCGCTCGTACCGTCCGCAAGGATACTTACAAACGGGTGTTGTTTTTGATGCCGTTGCAGGAGAAACATCAACGTTTCAGCAGTACCGCTCTGATGCAAAAATGGTTGTACAAATTTCGCCGCCACCGCTTCGTATGAAAGGACGCCTTCTTTCACGGCTCACTATTTCAAACGAAAAAGCAGAACTCAACAGTTGGCTCAATTTCACCATCCAAAAAGGGAACACCTTTTCACTAGAATGTGAGCTTCCACGTGACTGGAGCATCACCCATGTGGTGTCGCAACAAAAAGAAGAGAATCCTTCAGCAACGATTCTCAACTGGAATGTCATTTCACAAATTAAAGAGACACAAATCAACGACTCGTTGCAACACGGCAATCAGCGGCTTCGTATTGAATTTCGTGATGCCATTGTTCCTGGGACAGAACATCGCATTTTTATTCAAGCACACCGAAACAATTTTGAAGAAGAAACTCTTCTTCAATTACCTTTCATCACGCCGCAAAATATCAACCCGTTAGAAGGTTGGGTTGTTGTCGAACATTCTTCTCAGCTTACTCCCCAATGGGAGCAGCTTGAAGATATTCAAGTCGTCCAAAATCTTCCTGAAAACGTCACCGTTCCTTCTCTTCCTGAACAAGTCAAAACTCTTTTGAATAACTCTTTGTTATCCACAAAAACAAAAAGAATAATCTTTGAAATTGAAGGAGAGAATGCATCAGGAGAACTACGGTTCGGGCAACAGGATGCAGCAAATCCTCCTCGTACAGAAGATGGAAAAAACCCAACTGTTCCTCAAGATTCTTCCCGTTCTGTTTCTTCCGGTTTTATTTCTTCAATGGCTGATGTTCCTGTTTGGGGAGAATTACAAACAGAGCTAGGAGTTGCTGGCAGCCCATTTGATCAAAATGATTTGACATATCGATTTCCTTCGACTCTTGACCCTCTGCAATTTCAATTGACTCTTCCTGCGAATACAATCTTCAAACATTTAAGAGTGAACGGGAAATTCATTGAAATAACACCCGAAGCAGATGGGACAATTCCTGTCCCTTTGCTTCCGAAAAATCAGGCAAACTTTGTTTCTGTTCGTTACTTTGCAAAAATAAAATCAAACTGGTTGAGTAGTCAACATGATATCCCTTTGCCTCACATCAATCATCAATTAGTTAATCTTCATTGGGATATCACGCTGACGAAAAATCAGTCGATGACAACAAAGAGAGAACAAATTCCGCTTCATCACTTTGCCTCTCGTAAATCAATTTCCTGGATGAATCGATACTTAGGACCTATGGGACGCAAAGCAACATCGACTTTATTCAACCCTTTTTCAGTATTTCATTGGAACTCTCTTTTCGCAGGACAAAATACTACTCAAAAAACGAGCGAGCACTTTCATCAAAGCCTTAACACTCCTGTTGGCTGGGTGAATTATCATGCTGACATTTCAGTTCCTCCCGAACAACTGACGTTTTCTGTGCAAAACCAAAGCCGCGTTAATGCCTTTGCGTGGTTCTGTTTTTGGGGTTCTTTATTGGGTGGAATGATTCTTCGTCGAATCGGTTGGCGTTGGCGCGCAGGTTTGGGAACCTTCTGGTTGGTAGCCAATATCTTGTTTGCTTACCTCGTCTCTTCTTCGATTGCTGAGATTTTTGGAGCGAACATCTCAGGAACGATTCTTGCAATTCTTATTCCTATTCGCCTTGTTCGCCTTTCCCGTAAACCAACATCTCAAAACATTCCTATGGGAAGCACAGTCGCATACATCAATGCCCCTTTGCTGATGTTACTTTTTTCTTTCCTTCTTTTTTCTGTGAACAGTTTTGCACAAGAGCAATCAGATATTTTAGTACCTCGTTCATCAGAAAAAAAAAGTAATGCTCCCCCTACTGCAATGTTGTCCGTCGATGCAAATCGCCAACCAGCAGGTGGTCTCCCCATTATTTATTTGAACCCGCCATTGATGCAGCAGTTCACAGAGTATCTTCAACAGCAAAAAAAAATCCCACAGTATCTCATTTCAGAGGCACGTTATACAGGAATCGTTCGAGACAGAAAAGAGATTACATTTGTGGCAGAATATGAAATCATTCTTTTAGACTCTGGCACAAAAGATGATGTTTTCGTTCACCTTCCTATTACGAATGCAAATTTAGGAGGAAGCAATGCCTGTCTTGTTGATGGGGAAACGCACCCCATTCTACGCCATAAAACCGGCATCGGCTATCTTGTTCAATTAAAAAGAGACAGCAACGCTTCTTCTTCAAAGCAAGAAGCCGCGAAAAAGTTTTCTGTCCATCAAATCAAATTGCAGTTACACCCCCGTCTTGTTTCGACAGAGGAGGGGACAGAACTACGCATGGAAATCCCTTCCGTTATTAAAAGCCAACTTTCTATTGAAAGCAAAAATAACATTTCCATCGTTCGCCTTGTACCTGCTGTTGGTAACGTTGTGACATCAAAAAACAAAACAAAACTGACTGCAAAGTTAGGAAAAACAAAGAGACTTCGAGTTCTTTGGAAAAGCAATACCCATGCAACTCCTGAAGCTCTCCTCTCACAAGTAGAGATATCTCCTGCAACTGTTGTTGAGTTACATTCTGGCTGGGTTCAAGTTCGTAGCTTAATTCGAACCCGTTTGATAAAAGGAAAGATCAATTCTCTGCACTTAAAGCTACCAACAAATGCTGTTCTAAAAGAAGTCGTCACAAATCTTAAATATGAACAAAGCAAGCAACTGAATTCCAAAAAAGAGACGTTACTCTCCATCGATTTTTTTGAAGCACAAGAAAAAGATTTTCAAGTCGAGATATTGTTTGACTTGCCACTTTCGAAAGGGGCATCAGTGATTGCACCGTTGGATTATTTCAATTTGCCTTTAACGTTTCAAACGTTGGTCTCTCAAAAAGTTCAATACAATATCTCTCCTCACTTGATAGCAGTGATTGGTCCCAAAGAATTTAAGGTCACAAGCCTTCAGCCCCCTCCCGATAATGCCAGTGCGATTTCGGTGGAGTCTTTCCTGAATGATGTTCCTCGGTTTTCTGAAACGCGTAACCTAACACTTGCGTTTTCAATGGCAGTTCCCACATTGTTGTCGTTTCAGTTGGAACCAAAATTTTCCATGAGCACAGTTTACACCAATCAAACCGCTCTCTTCGGTTTAGAAAAAATGACATGGACATTTAATGCAGAAGTCGAAACCAAAGATGTTCCCGCTTATCGGCATCGCATTCAAATTTCTCCGAGATTAATTATTCAGTCGATCTCTGTCAAAGAAGATGATGCTGAAAGATTAGTGCGCTGGTCACGAAAAGGGTCTGTTATCACTCTTGTACTAAACGGTCAAACATTGGGAACACAAGATGTTACCATTCAGGGTGAAATGCGTATTCCTGGTTCTGGCATTTGTCGAGTGCCACTCATTCATTTTCAGGAAGCAACTGTTGCAGAAGCAAACTTGCACCTCTATCACTCCAAAGATGTTCGTCTTTCACCGTTAGGAAAGCCGCTCGTTCTTGAAAAAGAAATCTCGCTGACAAAGGGTTCGTCAATGCTTGGGCGCGAGTCTCTTTTTTATGGTAAGATGCTTTTGAAGGCAACATCGATTTCTCCTTGGATGCGTGTTTCCCCCTTAAATCGTTCCAGAAATCAAATCGCATTACTCACAAAACTCCAAATTCTTGAAGACAAAAAATTACAGGTTGATACGTTTATTCAAATCCCTCCCTCTCAAAAAAGACGACAAACTTTTCAACTTCGTTTGCCCAAACAATGGGGAGATCAATTTGGAATTGAATCGAAAGGATATCAATTCACAACCGAAAAAGAAGAGGAAGGTGCTCTTGTCACTTGTACGCCCCTTTCTCAGAAAAGGAACATGCCCCTTTTAATTCATCTTCATAAAACAATTCCTGCATTTATTCCTAATCAGGTAAACGCATTTGCTGTTGTCAAACTATTGCTCAATAACGAATTACACAACGAGCTTTTAATTCCACGTAACCAAAACTGGAAAGTCGTCAATAATAATGCAACGAAAGAAGAAATGGCATCTCTTAATTCCTCTCTCATTCAGAAAATAAACATCAACTCATCTTCCTCCTCATGGCAGTTATATCAAAAAAACGAGACGACTCCGTGGAAAATAGAGACAAACCCGTTAGGCATATCTCACGAAATACTCTCCTTCCATACCGAAGTCAGCATTCAAAAACCAAACGTCATTAACGGACGAACAAAAGTTTTAATACTCTCGAAAAACTCCAACGAGGTGCAACTCTCTTGTCCAGCCCAAATCAATTTACAAGGGCTTGTTATCAATGGACAAGCACAAAAGTTGAGTGAGATTTCTCGCAAAAAATCCTCTGCAACAGAGTTCACTCTTTCGATTCCTATCAGCAAGCAAATCAATAGTCTCTTGCTTATTTGGTCTCTGCCATTAAGTGAACAGCAAGAAAAAGAGTCTCTTCCATATCCTGTTTTCAAGAAAATCCCTCCTCAATATCAAACGATTACTTATCATTCCTCATCTCATACAAAATTCATGCCTCCTCATGATAACAGCGTGCAACGGGTGACTCCGCTTCAGCGAGATTTGTTTGAACTTACTGAACTAAGCAAAGCATTATCAAAACAAATCTCTTCTCCAAAAGAAAATTTAGATATCCTTCCGCTTCGTAATATATTGATTCGTTCTTTCGATCAGTTCAATAAACGATACCATAATGAGATAACAAGAGGATTAAAAAAGGAAGCAAGAGAAAAGTTCAACACCATTCAAGCAATCGTCGTAGCACAAGAAAAAACTTTCAAAAGTCCCGTAAAACAGCAGGTTTCTGAGATGGATTTTTGGATGAACAACGACGATTTTTTGGGCAGCGCAGAGGGTTTGATTTATCAAGTCCTTCCCAACCAAGCAGGCTTGCCAGCAGTCAAGGTTTATCGTAAACAGAATAATTTTGTTGTTATTGTGTTGGTGATTGTGCTTTTGTTGATTACATTCCCAGTAGCATATTGGCTTTTCCGTCTAGAATTGTACGAGTGGTTCAACCGCTTCCCTCTGTTGGCATGGGGGTTGGGTGCGTTCTTCTGGTGGTTTTTTCTGACAGCCAGTTTTGGAGGTTTTTGCTTGATACTGCTTGTCTCAATTGCCTCTCTTTGGAGCCGCTTATCAAACCATAGAGAGCACCAAAAAAAAATTCTGTGACCCACTCATCACCGGAAAACCAGTAAGAGAAAGTCACAGAATATCTTTGAATTTAATGTTGTTTGACGTTTTGTTTTTGCTTACGGCTGACTGTTGAGTCCTCCTCTGAGAAGAAGCCCGTCAATTTCCAACTTGGCTGTCCACCAAGATTGTATCGCTTGTAAGTAAGCAATGTTTGTTTGGAAGTATGTTCGCTGGGCAGTCAACAGGCGGTTGTAATCAAACTCACCTTTCTCATATCCTGAAGTTACCAACTCAAGAGACGACTTGGCATCGGGGATGATTTCTTTCGAGTACCGTTCAATTTCATATTTTGAACTGT
>UOGL01000034.1_pt1 | contig 13839 bp, 10 predicted proteins | sample 1990131 | NCBI WGS metagenome assembly UOGL01 (sample SAMEA4728526, study PRJEB27164) | hydrothermal vent metagenome | biome: marine basaltic hydrothermal vent biome; feature: marine hydrothermal vent; material: mineral | place: Pacific Ocean | collected 2011-06-14/2011-07-23 | depth 1741 m | reverse complement strand
TATCGACCTATTCGAGTTTATAAAAAAGGACTCAAACGCAATATCGCCAAACTGGCACTGACACGGGCTGCAGTTGAATCTCAAACAAAAAAAATCCCACTGGCAAAACTCAGTTTTCGTGCAGAGAACGATAACGTATTGCGCAAAGAAATTACCGATGCACAAAAACCTATGGCAGAAGTTGGCTATAAAATGGAAGAGATAATACAAATTCTTGTCATGGGCGAAAAAGGGCGTAAAAAATTAGACACCCCTCGTTGGAAAGCGAGTTTTGATTTGGCAATAGGACGCACCTTGGCAATGTATGTACGTGCTTATGGATACAACGAAACACTTTCTCAAATGAAATCCTCCCCTCAAGCATTTAAGAACAAAGCAAGTAATCAATGGAAACTGGTCTCTTCTGAAGAAATTAAGTCAGGACCAAAAATGAAAAAACAAGCAAAAAAAGCGACCGAGTATCTTGAAAAAGTAATGAAGGAACACCCTGGTACCCCTTGGGCGTTACTTGCGAAAAGAGAGTTATCGCAACCACTTGGTTGGAAATGGAAAGAATCGGTTAATCCGAACGCAAACAAAAACATCAATCGAAACACACCACCCAATCAAGTCCGACTTCTGTTGGCTGAAGAAGAACGCAACAGGCGTAAACGACGTAAAAAAGGACCCGCACGAAAAAAACCTTTACTCTAGGTTTTACCTTTTGGCGGGCTAAAACTTGCTTCTTATCTGGCGGGTTTAAGGAGGTTGTTTCTCTAGGTATCAGGTAAACGAGTGCAATGAAAAGCATGTTAAAAACAAAAGACCTCTCCGCCATAGGGGCTTCGCTGATGCTGCATGTTGTCATCCTTGCTTCGATGGCTGTTTATCGGTTTGATGTCTTTCAAAAAATGACAGAATTTACTATCGATAGTGTTGCTACCGATGAGCGAGATTATCAAGAGTTTAACAAATCGCTCGACATCAACACCGAAGTCGCTTCGTCAGACAATCGCATTGCTGGCGGAATTGTCGCAACCACTGTTGGTACTCGCGATAAAATAAAAATGCCTCAGCAAAAAATCAAAAAGTTTTCTCATCAAAAAAAACTGAGACCATTTAATCGTGCAGGCGTTATTATTCCTAGTGGGAATACGATGTCTGACAGCATGGGAGAGCTGGCACTTTCTGGAGAAACAGGAACGGCTGTCGCAGGGTATGGGGCTGCGTTATCTCAGATCACTCAAGAATTATTACGGCTTCTTGAGAAAGACAAATTGCTGGTTGTCTGGCTGTTTGATGAATCTGAAAGCATGAAAGATGATCAGCAGGAAATTGCAAAAAACTTTGAAAAAGTTTACCGCGAACTGGGGATATCTTCCTCGAAAAAGTCGTCAAAAAATCGGTCAGGAAAAAAAACAGGACCTAAAAAAAACAGAGGGGTTGATGACCCTCTGTTGTCAGCCGTTATTGGTTACGGAGAAACCGTTCACTCTCTTACCAAAAGACCAACAGCCGATATCAACACCATTCGGGCTGCCATTAACAAAATTGCCGTTGATAAATCGGGTAAAGAAAACATGTGCTTTGCAATACTCAAGTCGATAAAAAAGTATAACAGGCAATTAGTCTCTCAAAAAAGGAAACTTGTTTTTATTGTTGTTACCGATGAATCGGGAGATGATGGAGAACTCATTGAATCAACCATTGAAAAAGCAAGACGTATTCGTGCTCCTGTTTATGTGTTGGGAAGAGAAGCCGTTTTTGGTTACACCCATGCGCGCATTCGTTGGCGTGATCCAAAATATCATATGACATTTTGGTTGAAACTTAATCGTGGACCAGAAACCGCTTTTGTCGAGTGTATGCAATGGGATGGATTGCGCGATCGTTACGATGTTTTCTCAAGTGGCTTTGGTCCTTACGAACAAGTTCGGCTTGCCAAAGAGACTGGCGGGGTATTCTTCCTGTTACCTGGAAATGAAAAAAACCTTATCAGCAAAAAGGCAAACGATCGACGTAAATTTGATTTCCTCGATATGAAAGAATACCAGCCGTTGTTGTTATCGCGACGCAATTACGTTTCTGCCAGAGATCGAAGCAAAAAATTCCGCAGTAAAATATGGGATGTGATTGTAACCCTTAACCCTAATGACGATAACCCATTGCCTCGCTATGATGAAAATTTAAGAATTAAAGAACTCTTCTACAAGGGAGACATTGGGGAATTCAAAAAAGAAGCCAGTCGGCAAGTACAAAAGGCAGTACGGGCAATGCAATTGCTTAATAAAGCCATTGCCATTTTAGATAAAGCAAAGCCGTTTCGCGATCGTGAAGCTTCTCAACGCTGGCGTGCCAGTTACGATTTACTGCGTGCTCAATGTTTTGCTTATCGTGTCAGGCTGTTTCAGTTTCTGTTGGCGATGGATGACCACGCGAGTAAAAGTCCTCCGTTCAAAAAACAAAGAAGCAACGTTTGGAATGTCCGAAGAACACCCCGTTTATTAAAGCCAGACAAACAGCAATACAAACGCTTAGCCAGTGCGTTTAGCCTACGGGCATCACAGCAGAAATTCTTAACGCGAATGGACGAACAAATGAAGGAATCGACAAAACGATTTCGATTTGTTATTAGCCAACACCCCGGAACTCCCTGGGCACGACGCGCCAGTTCTGAAATGAGACAAGGGTTTGGAATGATGTTTGTTGAAGGCTTTCGTGACCCTCGCATTGGCAAAGTGAAAATCAAAATCCCTAAGTTTTGATCACTTGCTTGTTGAACTGCGTTGCCAGGTCACGCGAAACTTTCCTCTTGCTGCATCCCACAATGCAAACAACGTAGTAATGTTCAACGAGAGAAACATTAAAAAAGGTCCCAGTAATCGCGAGCGTTTCCCCATTTTCTGGAAGACCCACCCCAATATAGCTGCAAGGTAAAAAAGAATTTGCAGTATCAATAAAGTACGATAAAACTGAGATTGCCACAAAAGCAAATTCGTGACTGCAACAATTATCAGCAAGAGAGGCGAAAAAATCCGTGCCACTTTGTGAGAAAGGTATTGCATCCAAATAGGATTTTTCCAAAGAAGCAACCAACTGGGGTTCATGAGTATTAACTGTGCAGCCCCTGCAATGGTACGACGTTTACGAATCGATTCTTGCTGGGTGGATTGTGAGGGCGTATCATAAATAACTGCCCTTGGCTCGAAGATGCAACGCTTTTTTTGAACCACTGCTTGCATGGGAATTTGCACATCGTCTAACAATGTTTGCTCAGGAATTGGTTGAAACAAGTTTTTCCGAATTCCATAAAATGCACCCGTTGCACCAGGAACAGAAGCAAACAAAGACTCATTCTTGCGAATAAACTTTTCGTATTTCCAATAAAAACCCACCCCTTGCGATGCAGTAGTTTTTCCCTCATCTTCACGAAAGACAAGCTCTCCCGAAACAACTCCTATTGTTTCATCGTTGAAGTTCTGAACAAGATTAACAAGTGCATCGTGTGAAAGCATCTGCCGTACATCCATCAATACGACAATTTCAGATTGACATTGTGGAACAACATCGTTCAACATTGCTGGCTTGCCACGTCGTTCATTAAAATGATGCAACTGCACACGCGAGTCATTATACAAACGGACAATTTCACATGTTCTATCTGTTGACCCGTCTGAAGCAACCAAAACCTCAACAATTTTTTCAGACATCTTCGACGCAAAGATATTGTCCAGTTTGTTTTTTAATGTTGCTTCTTCATTACATGCGGTAATCAAAATCGAAAAGGGAAGAACCTCCCCCTCAACTTGAGGGCTGCGCGGAAACAGCTTTGCAAGAACCGTAATCAAAACAGGATAGCCCGCAAAAATATAGACCACTCCCGCAGTTGCAACCCAGAACAAAATTTGATGTGTTGTATTCAATTAATCGCTTTTCAATTACCAGTTTTTTTGATGATGCTGTTCAAGTAGTTTGCAAGTTGTTCTGCCTGGTGTTTTCGGTTGAACGGGGTGATATCTTGTTGGGTAAAATTCTTTTTCTTGTCTGATTGCACTTTGTTTTGAAGCCAGTTTGCAATACCTGTTGCTTCATTTCCTTTGAAGTGATTTTCAGGAAAGTACCGCTTGACGATTTCTGCGGTTTCGCCGGCGGGTGTGATGGCGAGGATTTCTTTTCGCATTGCAAGGTATTCAAACAGTTTTGCAGGTGCCACTCGTTCTGCACCGGGAACATCGCTGAGCAACAAACATAAAACATCTGCACTATTCATCAGGTTGAGTGCTTCTGTATGTTCGCAATAATCACGATTTTCTATCGAACAGCCAGTCTTTGCAATGCGTTCTAAAAGCTGTTGTTGCTCTGTTGTTTTTCTTCCCACAAAAACAAGCTCTAATTTTTGAAGAATTTCTGGTGCTGTGGTTGCAAGTTGTTCAATCGCTAAAGTGAGTGGCGCGACAGTGGTTAAATTCCATAATGTTCCGGTGTAAACGATTCGTAATTTTTTCGACGCAACACGGGAAACTGTTTGCTGATTGATTTTTTCAAAATCAGAATCATCAAAACCATTGTAAATACAAATGCCGGGTAACGTGGTGCCAAAACTTTTTGCTCGTTGTAGAAGATGGTTTGTGCTTGCTTCTGTTGTGGCAATAAGGGCATCTGCACTGCGAAGTATTTTCTTTTGCATTCGTTCTTGAATGAAATGCGAGAAACGATCTCGTTGACTGTTTTCAAGGTACTTGCTGCTAATATCCCATTCATCACGGTAGTCGAGAACTAAGGGGAGTCCCGTTTTTTTCTTTAGCTTGCTTCCCAAAAGCAAATTAGAATAAGAGGGAGCCGTCGCCAAAATGAGATCATGCGGCATCGAACGTAATAATTTCAGCGCTTCTTTTTTGGCAGAAGGTAACCACAAAACTTGTGGGTCTGGCTGCAAAATTATTTTTGCAGCACTTCTGATAATTCCTTTGAGCTTCGTTTTTGTGCGACTGAATAAGTTTGGTTTCTGGTGATGTTTTTCTTCTTGATTTTGTTGTGCGATATTGTTTTTGAATTTGTAACCCGGTTCCCATGTGCGTGCTTTACGAATGATTGTCTCAGCGGGGATATCTGCCAGCAGGCTTTCATCTAACACAGGAACCGAAGGGTTTGCAGCCATAATCACAGAGACATCCCACCCAAACTCGCGCAAGTATTTTGCAAATTTCGCAGGGCGTTGCACTCCTGCACCGCCGACCGGCGGGAAATGATAACTCACCAACAACACGCGCTTGCGCGTTGTCTCGTCGTGAGGTACCGCTTCGATGTTATTTTGATGAGTGTGAATCGTGGTCATGTCAGTTATCTATTATGAGTTCTGTGAGAGTAACGAAATTCCATTGTTGTTTTTGTTGAAGAAGAAGTTCTGTCACCATAGGAATTGCATAGGGATAATTATCGTGCATTAACAGGATATCGCCAGATGTTGGTTTGTATGCTTTTGCCCAGGTGATGGCTTCAGTGGTTGATTGCATGAGATAATCTTTTGAATCAACCGACCACAACGCAACCGTCTGTTTTTCTTTCCAAAGTTGAAACATCTTGCTAACGTTTAATTCTCCTTTGGGCGGACGCATCCATCGACAAGAACGATGCGAGAATTTTTCGATGAGATCATCTGTTTGGCGGATTTCATCGATCAGTTTTTGTGTTGATGTTTCTCGGGGTTCTGAATGTGAGTAGGTATGGTTCCCAATTTCATGTCCTTCACGCGCCATGCGTTCAATTAAATGAGGATGCTGTTCTGCTTTTTTACCAATGACAAAAAATGTTGCTCGAACGTTTTCTTTTTGCAGAAAATCAAGTAACAAAGGGGTGAATTCAGGGTCCGGTCCATCGTCAAATGTTAATGCAATCTGGTTTCCCGTTTGCTTGCCATGCGTAAAGAAAAAACTTTTTGGCAACAAAGAGGCACAGGCTGATTTGATTCCCTGACGTAGCAAACTCATAACGAAATCTCCTTCAACGAAGGGGGGTCAAGCATTCCTTGCAGTGCATTGAGTGTTCCCGTTTTTGTTTTGCATTGCTTTTGTTGAATTGTTTTCAGTAAAATAGATGTCACATCGCGTGCAGAGTTTCCCCAGGAAAGGGGCCAGAAAGTTCTTTCGGATAACGTGGTTTCTGTCGATGTGGTTTCTGTTATTTTTTTGAGTTGTTGTGAAATTCCCTCTGCTAATTGCATCGCATTATGGGGGGGGACAAGTTGATCGAAATTGGCATCTGCAATTTCGGGAATCCCGCCGACATCGCTTGCGACAAATCGTGCTCCACACGACATTGCTTCCAGTAAGACATTCGGAATTCCTTCTGAAAAACTGGGGTGCACCATTAAGTCTGCTGCCCGATACCAGTTTGCTAATTGCTCTTGTGTTTGTGCTCCTGCTAAATGGACAATTGCTTGTAAGCCACTCATATCAATTTGCTCTTGCAATTTTTTCTGTAATGGTCCTGTTCCTAAAATATGACATTGAAACGGACGCCCTTGCTGTGCCAATTGTTGGCAGGCAGAGATAAGAATTTGATGTCCTTTGACATCAACAAGCCTTCCTGCTGCCACTAAAATTGTTTGATTCGAGGGGAGCTTTAGTTTTTGTCTTGCTTCGTTGCGGTCTCCTTTTGAAAAGAGTTTGCAATCAACTCCGCGATGTACAACATGTAACTTGGCAGAGTCGATACCATCTTGCTTGATTTGTTCTGCAATACTTTGATTGACAGAGATAATCGCATCGGATTGCTCTAAAACATTCATAATCGCTTTGCGTCGTTTCCCCTTACGGGCAAGTAACAAAACATCAGAACCTCCTACCATTGTGACCGCAGGAATGCCTTCTTGTTGTGCCAGTTTGACGGCAACTTCGCCATCGGGATGTGCCCAATAAGAGAGAATGACATCGGGATGGAACATTCGCATTTTCTTTTGTAACGAACGTTGAATCGACATCCACAAAAATTGCCCGAACCGGTGTCTCATTATTTTAGGAGGGTAATAAAACCGAGGGTAATCGGTTTTTGCTCCTGCAACGCGTGTCACAACAGAGCGATCAATTTTCTGCTTGTTTTTTATGCGTGACGAAATTTCATCAATCCACGAAATCGGAGAGACCACTTGCACGTCATGCTCTTGTGACAAAGCAGCAACAAGAGACTGATTGAAAGTCCCTTTTGCGGGTTGTAACGGGTTAGGAAACACATTAGAGAGAAACAAAATACGCATTATTTTCCTCCTTTTGATCGACGAATTATTTGTCGTAAACGTCTAAAAAGACCTGTTGATTGTAATAGATTTCGAGCAATGCATTTCATTGCCCGACATGTTTTTAACCATCTCATAACGATTCGGTTTTTGAATCCTGCGGGAACAATCCAAAGCATTCCACTTTGAGAATGATGATTTGACATTTGCCGTTTGTAATCAGCGTCACCTAAACCAAAGTCAAACCATGTCGGCTTGTTTTCAGAATAAATATCTTCCAACCCCGCAACAAGCAGTGCTTTGCCGGGAGAAAACTTTGCGTAATCACTATCAAAACCGACTTCTTCGTAATGGAACACACCGTTATATTGATGACCAATCATAAAGGCAATGGGTTCGTTATCGAGATACAAAAGATACGAACGAAGTGCTCCCGCGCTGGCAAGAAACGTGTAAGTTTGCAAGTCAGCATCGCTTGTGCCCACTCGCAAACCGAGTTGTCTTGTCTGCCACGACTTCAACGAAACCTGGTGGGCATCTTCCAGAAAACAGGCAACCTGCTCAACAGAATCAATCCGCTTGAGAGTGACTGCTCCCTTTTTTTCAAGAATCTTTCGTTCTCGTTTCAAGTTATATCGTCTTTTACTCGAGAATGTTTTCCAATACTCTTCTAATGTAGGGGGAAGTTCAAGACGAAGCCGCTCTTGTAATCCAGTGGGTGAAAAAAGTTGGCAACCTTGTAACTGTTGTGCAACTTCACGCAAAGATGACTCTTTCTCCAAGTCTTCTATCAGCAAGAAATGGCTTTTTTGTTTTTGAAGAATGTGATGTATTTCGGAAAAAAGTTTCTGAGTGCTTTCAACAGATTCCTCTCCTAATAACCGATCTCCTGCCAGTCGATATCCTTGCAAACGAGGGGTGTAAAGAAAGGCACCTGCCCGTTTTGTGTTGATCTCTTTCGGTATTAAAACCGCTGCTGCAATAGGCTTTCCTTCTTGTTGATACAACAAAACAAAAGCCGGGGGCAAAGAAGAATTCTTGCGAAGATATTGTTCGAGTTCGAGAAGAAGGTAATCAGGGTGTTCGATGATTTTCGCTGAACGGTCATTCTCGAAAAGGGTTTTCCAAATTTGATAAAGTTCTGAACGATGGGCGATTGTCTCTGCATCAATTTCAAAAGATGAAATCGTACACTCTCCTGAATGAGCATTTTCCTGTTGAGGAGAATGCCCGTTATTGTTGAGATGCGGTGATGAAATAGATGAATTCACGATTTGATAGATTCTTTATTTTTTAAGATGTTGACATTTCTCGAACGACAACGCGGTGTTTCCCTGCTTTGGTCAGTGGTATTTCTTCAACAATTTGCAAATCGATTTCGACTTCTGTCCCTGCGACTTCGATGATTTCGGTTAGCAACATTGCTCGTTCTGTTTCGCCAAAAGAATCATCAATCACTAATTTGATTGTGATTTTCTCCAACAGACTTTGCAGCACTTGAAATCGTCTGATTCCTTTGAACTCTTTCATTAAATGAGGAAAGAATTCTCCCGGTATTTTACGCCCATCGGGTGTTTCCAAAATATCGAGTTGACGCCCCGTTACTTTTTTCAGCAGAGGTAACCCTCTGCCACACTCACACATTTCAAAACCTGCAATGGCGCGGTCTCCGTTTATGTAACGAATAAAGGGCATGCCGTAATTGTATAAATCGGTAATCACAACATTCCCCTCTTCACCATCGGGCGTGGGGTTGCCGTCGTTGTCAACAATTTCAACCAACAGGTTATCGATACTCAAATGCAAGCCGGTATGCTGTTCGCATTCTGCACCAATCAACATGAATTCGCGTGACCCATACGTTTCAAACAACGGAGCTTGAAAAACGTCTTCAATCAATTCGCGTTGAAAATCGTGTAACTTTTCTGCACCAACAATCATCGATTGAGGAGAGAATGCCGTAAGGTTTTCGTTTTTGATAAACCGCGCAAACTCGTAAAGAGGGTTTGTATATGCGATGATGACATCGGGGCGATATTGGTTATGTGTTGAAAGATGTTCCTTCATTTTTTGTGGTGTGAAGTCGAAACAACTGAGCATTTTCCTTCGTTCGTAAAGGGCATGCAGCGAATGTTTCAAGCGGGTTGATTGCTTTGCGGTGCTGAAGTGACTTCCCCAAATAAAGAGTTGTTTTGTTCCTGGTGCACCACCTCCCCAGTTGTATCCGCGAAACATCATTGCTGTGCGGCGTTCGTTGCTCTCTTTATCAAGAGAAAAATGTAATGGCTCTCCGCTGGAACCCCCTGTTGATTTTGTGTAAAGCTTCAACGGAAGACTGCTTTGCATTTGACTACCATGCTCGCGGAACGCTTCTTTTGATATCAACGGGAACTTTTGAATATCATCAAGTGATTGAATTGTTTCTGGAATCAACCCTGTTTTGTTCCAGCTCTCTGTATAATAAGAGCAAGTATTGTAGGCATGAGACATTACATTTTGTAACGCTTCAAGCTGGTATGCTTCAAGCTGAGGGCGCGACCACCATTCTCTTTTTTCCGCCTGCTTCCAATACGCAATGGTATTGCGTTTGCGCAACCAACGGTCATGCAATGGAAATAAAATATGTCGGTATAAAAAGTTGTACATATGATTCAACTCAAAATTTATTATTTTGCCTTCTGTTGTTGTATTTCGAGGTAAAGCTTTTCGTAATCTTTAATCATTCTTCGAATTTCAAAATGCGTTGCGACTCGTTCTCTTCCTTGTTCTCCCATTGTTTGCCAGTGAGATTGTTGCTGACACATTGTGATGATTGCTTCTGCTAGTTTTTTGGGATGAGCAGACGGAACAAGCATTCCGGTATTGCCTTCTTCAACAATTTCAGGATTCCCTCCCACTGCTGTTGCAACGATGGGTAAGCCGACTGCCATTGCTTCTAACAATGTCAGCGAAATCCCTTCACTTAATGATGATGAAACAAAGAATCCTGCCTGTGCCAAAAGCTGTGGAACATCAGAACGATCACCCAAAAACTGCACATGCCCAGAAAGATGGAGTTCTGCTGTCAGTTGTTCAAGTGAAGAACGCTCTTGCCCATCACCCACCATTGTTAATTGGAAATCAGGAATGTTACGAACAACAATTGCAACTGCTTGTAGTAATGTTGCAAAGTCTTTTTCAGGAGAAAGCCGGGCAACAGAAATGGCTGTCGGTTTTTGTTGTGGTCCTGTGAAAGTGAATTTTTCGAGATCAATACCGTTCCAAATGCGAGTCACTTTCTTTTTTGCAATGCCATCTGTTTTTTCACAAAGACGTGCAGCATCATCAGAAACATTCACAATACAATCTGCCAACCAACTTGCAATACGGTATTGCTGACGTGATTTCCAACCATGCCCAAGCCGCTGCCCATGCCGAGTGTTGACAACAACCGGAACCCCTGCCCACCGTGCTGCGATTGTTGCATTGATATGCGGATAGGTGTTGTGAGTATGCACAACATCGATTTGATTCTCTTTCAAAAATCGTGTCAGTTCATAAATTTGTTTCCAACGTCCTGTTGCTTGAAGTTGCGTGACACGGCAATGGTTTTCTTGGATTTCATCTGCAAATTTGCCAACCGATTTCATCGCCACAAAATCAAGATGAAATTGCTCTTTGTTGTGCAACCGAGAAAAGTCTGACAGCAACCGTTCTAACCCCCCCGTGTTCAATGTCAAACTGACATGACAAACACGCACCTTTTTCGCAAAGGTGTTATTGGTTTTAACAGGTTGTGAAGTTGCTGTTGTCATCGTAAAGAGATTCATTAATGCTTTTGTTGAGTATTATTGTTTTCTTCTTGCTTTTTCGAGCCAGAGAGTTTTCGCAAGTATTGCCAACTTTTTTTTGCCCAGTGATTCATTTTAAGGAATTGCCCTTTGGGTGATTTAGAAGAGAAGTAGGCATACTGGTAGGTGATGGCAGATTCTGTTCTCCATATTTTTTTCCATGCGTGCTGTTCGCTTCCCATATTAAATGTCTGGTCTCCTCGTTCAAAACTATCTTCAATAATACGAGCAACTAAAACACGTCCTGCACCATTCGTTTTTTTTTCGCGTACATACCCTGTTTTCAAGCCATCGACATAACCACGAAAATGATATCCGTAAGAAAACGCAATCGGCTTCTCATCCTGATAAAGTAAATTAAGATCAAGTCTTCCCAGATGTGTCGCCATTTCATGCACATAGCGCATGAAGTTTTGAACCGATTCATGCGATAATGTTGTTCCTGTTTTTGATTCTGCCTGCCAACTTTCTTTTGCAATTTGCTTGCAGTCTTCAAATAAATCCCAGCGAGGGTCTCCTTCTGGTTTCGGACGATGGCGAAGGTATTTGATGTCACCCCGTTGGGCAAGACGCCTTTCATTGCGACGTTGCTCGGAACGATTTTTACTGCTCCAGCCATTCCAATACTCTTCTATTGTTCCAGATAAATCGACCATTGCTGCTGAAGACCATTCTGAAACATAAGGAAGTCCCCCCCCTTTTTTCATTGCAGAAAATACTTCACCATATTGTAATCCAGCATCATCCACCCAGCGCGGCTCGAAAATATCCCAATTGCGTGGGCTGTTTTTGAGATACTCACAGGCTGCCTGAATAATGGTTGGCTGATCGTTTCCTATCGGTTTGTTGAAATCGCCCCAGTCATCAAAAGAAGTCAAAAGTTCTACTTTTCCAACAATTGAAGGGACTGTTCGAACAAGCAAAGGGACAATTCCTATGGTTTGTTTTTCACGGGTTTGTTCTTCACTGCGAACAACTAAAATTTTCAATTGTTGATCAGCAGAAAAAAACTTCCAGTAGGCTTCAAGCCATTCGGGAGTATGAAAGAATGAGGCGCGCGAACTCTCTGCGAGCAATGCGTGCCAGTCGTCACGAATTGCGTTAATAGCTTCAATCTGATTAAGTTCAACAACAGTGATCATTATTTCTACAGTGTTAATTTTCTACAGTGTTAATTTTTATGGACAATAAATTGTTTGCAGCCTCTTAAGAGATTTATGACTTGAAATTTCAACCGCTTGCGGCGATATTTTGTCCAAGTTAAGGTATTGAATTCTGTTGAAAGTCGTTCCTTATGATGCGTTTCACCGCCGAGTAAATCGTAGGCATCGTATCCACGTTCCAAACAGGCTTCGAGACAAAGATAATCGGTGATTAAACCGGGGCTTCTTTTGCTGGTGTATTCTGCACAACCTGTTTGATAGACCAATGCTCTGTTGTCATCGAACATCATTTGCACACACCCAACAACACCCTCTTCGTTTGTCACTCGAAACAGTCCCATTTTTTTTATCGGGATAAGGTTTTGAATTGACGCATAATGAAAATCCAAAAAACGTTGACTGCTATAAGAACCTGGTTTTCCAATTGCTTGCCAGCGCTTTTGATGAAGTGAGATTAAATCGTTAAAAATGTCTGTTGCATGATCAACGGTTTCTGCCCATTCTGTTTTTAAGTGGCCATGCGAGTTGCGATTTCTGGAAATTGCTTTTCGAGTTGATTTCCCCATGCGTGAAACAGGTGTGACTTTTTCTTTGCGGGTTTCTTTAAGAGAATGAAAAAAACTGCGAGAGTATCGTGTTTCCCAGTTTTTGATTTTCGTCCCAAAAGCATATTGCAGTTCACTTTGTTCCCAACCATCAATACAAAATTCATCCCATATCGGTTCTTGGTCAAACAGTTCTAGCAAAGCCTCTCCAAACAATGGCTTCCATTTTGAATCGATCAATAAGTTATTATATTCCACACAAATAGAATCGGCTTCCGGCTCTCCTGCTGTTCCCAAATGCAACGAGCGAACAGAAAATGGACCCTCTTTGTTGTCAGTACCTTCTGTCAACAATGTGATTCCTATTGGCTTGTTTTGAAACATTGCAACAGCAAAACGATGTGGTACCAAATCGCCAAAATGTTCTAACCAGTTTTTCACCCACAAGTACGAACAGGCAAGAGAGACATCTGGCAAGCGTTCATCAAGCTGTTTCCAAAGCTCAAGCATCTCAGCACGATTATTCGATGGACGAATATCAAGATGGAATTCTTGTTTGCCATTCAAAAGATGGTCATTTGTCGAAAGCTCGTTTGGCTGTTCGGGTGAAAGGGTTTTGTTTGTCATGACGAAACCTCATTCTTTTGTGCAGGAGCAATCGAAATGTTTATCAACCCTTTGAGAAGAAGCCATTTCTCAAATTTGATTGTTGCCAATTTGACAACTCCCATCAAGCCGCCGCCACATAAGGCAATTGCAAGTAAGCCAAACCAGTTCCTCACATGTTCCGCAGGCATCCCTTCTAATAACGACCAACTTCCAATGCGAATATAACTAATTCCGCCCGTATGCCAGGGGTTATGCTTATCAACAAAGTAAGAATACAAAGCAAGGCACGCCAACGGAACCGCATTGACAATAACGGTTCTGTACAACAGTTTTCCCCAACGGAGTTGAAGAACCCGAATGGCATACGGAGCAAGCATTCCCAGTTCAATAACAATAATGGGAATAAGCGTTCCCAGTGCAACGCCCAACAATCCATAGTATTGAATTAAAATGACAGAGAGAACTAAATTAGCAACGGCTTC
>UOGL01000474.1_pt1 | contig 13871 bp, 7 predicted proteins | sample 1990131 | NCBI WGS metagenome assembly UOGL01 (sample SAMEA4728526, study PRJEB27164) | hydrothermal vent metagenome | biome: marine basaltic hydrothermal vent biome; feature: marine hydrothermal vent; material: mineral | place: Pacific Ocean | collected 2011-06-14/2011-07-23 | depth 1741 m | reverse complement strand
TGAGCTTTTTTATTTTTAGACATTCGTAAATGAATGTCTAACAGCAAAACAGACAGTGAATTTGAATTGAACCGTTTCACCCTCCCCTAACCCCTCCCTCAAAGGGAGGGGGATTTACCTAATAAACTTCCTCGCTGAGTAGTTACCTTCTTTTTCTATTATTGTTCATCTTGCAAACGTTCAATAACGGCGCCCAATTGTGTCAGTTTTTTTTCAAGATGTTCGTATCCACGGTCAAGATGGTAAATTCGTCGAATGACGGTTTCCCCCTCAGCAGCTAACGCAGCAATCACGAGGGCAGCACTGGCACGTAAATCAGATGCCATTACGTGAGCACCATTCAATTTCTTTACGCCAGAAACAATTGCAGAAGCTCCCTGGCGTTCAATGTTCGCCCCTAAACGAACCAGTTCCTGAACATGCATAAAACGGTCAGGAAAGACTGTTTCTGTCATGCGACTTGTCCCCTCTGCTAAAGATAAAAGTGCCATCAATTGTGCTTGAACATCTGTTGGAAAACCAGGGTAAGATTTTGTTGTACATGATATCGAAAGAGGTTTTCCATGAGATTGAATGCTGATACTGTTTTCTGAGCATTCAATTTGAAAACCCATTTCAGATAACGTTGCAATGACTGCTTTCATATGGTCGGGGCGTACATGATTGAGTTGAATAGAGCCACCAGTAATTGCTGCTGCAATAAGTAGCGTTGCTGCTTCGATGCGGTCTGGAATAATGGTCTGCTCTGCTTCGGTAAGATGTTCTACTCCTTCGATGACAATCTCAGCACTCCCTAATCCTAAGATATTTGCCCCCATTTTATTTAAGAAGCAACCCAAATCAACGACTTCCGGCTCGCAGGCTGCTCCGGTAATTGTTGTGCAACCCTTTGCCAATGTTGCAGCAGCCATTATGTTACAAGTGCCGGTGACACTGCTTCCCAAAGGACCTGTTAAGTTGATGGCTGTTCCTTTCAGTTGTTTTGCTTCTGCAACAATGTATCCTTGTTGAATAGTGATATTTGCTCCAAGCGCCTGCAATCCTTTCAGATGCAAATCGACCGGACGATGCCCAATATGGCATCCTCCGGGAAGAGAAACTATTGCGCGTCCTCGTTTTGCAAGAAGCGGTCCTAAAACACAAATGGAAGCCCGCATTTGACGGACGAGTTCATACTCTGCTTTTGTTGAATGCTCGCTGACAACTTCACATTGCAGGCAATCGTTTTCATTCCGTTCTATTTTCATTCCAAGTGAACAAAGTAGTTTTGACAACGTGCGGACATCCACCAAATGAGGAATGCCATGTAATTGAGAAATTCCTGTTGACATTAACGTTGCTGCCATAATTGGCAATGCAGAATTCTTTGCGCCACTGACACGAACAGAACCATGTAGTGGGCTTCCTCCTTGAACAACAAACATTTCCATTAGCTTGGTCTTTATCTTTTGTGAGTCAATTGAGAATAGGGAACCTCTATTTATTCAAAATTGGTAACTACTCAGCGGTGAAGTTTATTAAGTAAATTCCCCTCCCTTTGAGGAAGGGGTGAGGGGAGGGTGAAACGGTTCAATTCAAATTCACTGTCTGTTTTGCTGTCAGGCATTCATTTACGAATGTCTAAAAATAAAAAAGCTCAATCACAAACCACACTGAGACCCTCCCTCCCCTCCCTAAAAAGGGAGGGGAGGGAGGCTTCGCTGAATAGTTACAATATTTTTATCTTTTGAGGAGACGAACTCTATGAGCAATCGTTTATTGAGTGTTGTTACTGTATTATTTGTTTGCGTTTCGACAGGGTTGTTTGCAGCGTCACCTGTTGACCGTTCGCGAAAGTTGTTGCGGGTTCCTATGGAATTCAAATTGGCAGATGGTCCTGCATGGCAATATGGTCCTCCGGGAGATTATTCGAGGCAATTATTTGTTCCCGATGTCAAAGGGGAGAAGCTTTATCAGTACAATCCCAAAAGTGGTTCTACAAAAGTTCTACTTCCTCAAGCGGGACGAATCTCTGCCAGTTTTTATTCTCATGGGAAGTTGTTTCTTTCTGAAAATGGGAAGAGGCGTATCTCACGGCTTGAAGGAAAGAAAATTGTTCCCATTGCAACAACCGAACAAAACGGAAAGAAAAAAAATGATCCTTCCAGACGCCCCAACGATTTGGTTGTCGATGTGCAGGGAGGAATTTACTATACGCTAACACGTCAGGGAGAAGTTGTTTATATATCTCCTTCTGGAAAGCAACATGTCTCTGTAAAAAACATCAAAACGCCGAATGGGATTATTCTCTCACCCGATGGGAAGACGTTGTATGTTGCTGCATATACCCCCAAGGAAATTTGGGCGTACAACGTGAAAGAAAAAGGGGGCGTTTCAGGCGGGCGTCTCTTTGCAAAAATGGATGATGGTAAAGAAAAAGGGGCAGATGGTATGACGGTTGACCGAGCTGGGAATATCTATTGTGCTGGTCCAAAGCATATTTGGATTTGGTCACCTGGCGGAAAACTGCTCGATAAAATAGAGGTTCCCACCCGCCCTATCAACTGCACCTTCGGAGGAATGAGACTTGAAACACTTTTTATTACAGGAATGGGTGGGTTGTATCAACAGAAAATGATCATCAAAGGAGTTGCTCCCAATGTTCCGACGGCTCTTCATTCTCGATTTGAATCTCGATACTTTCGTTACCCATCAACATTCTTGCCGAAAACAATTGAAGCACATTTGAATGTTGTTTACGCAACATATGGCGACCGTAAAATTCTGGCAGATATTTTTGTTCCCAAAGCAAAAACCAAACTATTACCTGCGATTGTTTTAGTTCATGGGGGTGCCTGGATGAACGGAGGGAAAGATCGCTTTCGTGCGTTTGCAATCAAGTTGGCACAAAAAGGATATGTCACCTGTGCGATTGAGTATCGTCTTTCGAAAGAAGCCCGCTTCCCTGCTGCGGTTCAAGACTGCAATGCTTCTGTTCGATTTTTGCGTGCCCACGCAAAGGAGTACAACATCGATCCTCAGCGCATTGGAGCAGTGGGAAGTTCTGCGGGAGGGCAACTGGTTGGTCTCATGGCAACAGCACCCGATGTTCCCGAATTCCAAGGAAAGGGAGGGAATGCAAAAGTCTCCTCTCGAGTGAAAGCAGCAATCATATTGGCAGGTCCAATGCAAATGGCAACGGGTTTGGTTGCAGAAAATTCGCGCAAATCTCCAAAATTTTCGGCTGCAAGTATCTGGCTGGGTAAGCCAATTGACAAAGCCCCAGACCTTTATAAATTAGCTGACCCTTATTTGCATCTCTCGAAGAAGACACCCCCTATTCTCTTTTTGATGGGAGAGTTCGATAGAAAAGATATGAACGCTCTTGCTCGCAAGAAGATGAAAGAGTTAGGAATAACAACAGGATTGATCACTTACCCCAAAGGGCGTCACGGTTTTTGGAACCTGCTTCCATGGCTTGATTTAGTTGTGGTTGATATCGATCTGTTCTTTCAAAAAGAATTGTAATGAATAATTTTAATGTAATGTACTTAATCTGGCAGCGAGCCAGAACCATAAAGGGAACTTAGACACAGAAATCCTGCGCGTTTTGCGCACGATTTCATTGATAAGAAACTAAGCGACCACATAACTTGAGGAGTTGTGACATGATATCTCGAATCTTTTTTCTTTGCCTGTTTCTTTCTTTCTCTGCGCAGAGTTTGTACGGAGCTCCTTCTGTTAAAAATCCGACAAAAAAACTGAGTGCAAAACAGAAAAAGGGGTACGCATTTTTTGAGACGAAAATCCGTCCGGTTCTTGTCAATAAGTGTTACAAGTGTCACTCGAAAAACTCTAAAATTGTCCAAGGAGGATTGCTACTTGATTCACGTGCCAATGCCCATAAGGGAGGAGATTCTGGTGCGGCTGTTGTGCCGGGAGATGTTGAAAAATCTTTGCTGATTGAATCCATCAAATACGAAGGCTCAGAGATGCCTCCCGATGGGAAACTCTCCAAGAAAGTGATACAAGACTTTGTTCAATGGATTAAAATGGGCGCCCCCGATCCGCGTGATGGAAAAGCAACACAATTACATTCTGGGATCGATATTGAAGCAGGGCGCAAATTCTGGTCGTTCAGCCCGATGAAAAAAAGTAATCCGCCGCAATGCAAAAATTCCAGTTGGTGCAAAAACGATATCGACTGTTACATACTTAACAAAATGGAATCAAAAGGAATATCTCCTTCCCAAGAGACAAGTCGGCGAGTGTTAGTGCGCCGGCTTTATTTTGATATTATTGGTCTTCCTCCGACACCAGAACAAATGAAAGAAGCACTTGCAGATTCGAGTTCGAATGCGATTGAAAAATTGGTTGATCGTTTGCTGGCATCGCCCCGATTTGGAGAACGTTGGGGACGGCATTGGTTGGATGTTGCAAGGTTTTCGCAAACAAACGGCGGGGGAACATCGCGGCTTTATAATTCTGCGTGGCGGTATCGTGATTATGTCATTGCATCGTACAACAAAGATAAGCCGTTCGATCGATTTGTTCGCGAACAAATCGCGGGGGATTTGTTACCTTATCGTAATAATTCCGAGCGACGTGAAAACGTAATTGCAACAGCATTTTTGGCGATGGGACCGACAACGTTTGAGTCGCTGGATAAAAAACAACTTGTGATGGATGTTGTGGATGAACAAATTCAGACTGTCGGCACGGCGTTTCTTGCAATGACTCTTGGTTGTGCACGGTGTCACGATCATAAATTTGATCCCATTCCAACAAACGATTATTATGCGTTAGCGGGAATTTTCAAGAGTACTCGTACTGTCGATAGCCTTGAGAAATCGTTTTCGATCTGGCATAAGTTTCCGCTTCCTGCAACTCCAAAAGAAAAGGAAGAGGTTGCTCAACGGGCAAAAAAAGTGAAAGCAGCCAAACATCAACTTGCTGTCGTGACAAATAAAATCAATTCTCTGAAAGAACAATTTTTAATGACATCGATTGATGACAGTCAAGCAATTTTCAGAGGAGATTGGAAGAAGAAAAACAAATGGAAAAATCAAATTGGAGCAGGATATCGAATTGCTCGAGGAAGTAGGAATCGAGTGATTTATAAGTTTGCCTATCTCGATTCTGGCATGTATGAAGTTCAAGTTGCTTACAAAGCAGGAAAAGATCGTACTGCACAAGCGGTCTACAAAATTCAACATGCCAAAGGAGAAGCAAGAAAAATTGTGAATCAAACCCTACAGCCGAAAATCAATCAGCAATACCATTCGTTGGGACGTTATCAATTCAACGAAAAACAGGGTGCCACAATTAGTGTTCACTCGACAGATTCAAAAAAAGTTTTGGTTGCTGACGCCATTCGGTTGATTAAAATCCCTTCAAACAAAACGATAAAAAGAAAACTCGTAACGTTAGAAAAAGAAGAAAGAAAACAGAGTCGAAATTTGAAACCACTTGTTAAATTTCTTAACTTGGCGCAGCCTTCTATTGTTGCTGTGACCGAGGCAAAAAAGATAGGAAATACCGTTCGACTTATTCGTGGAGATATTCGCTCGGTGGGAAAAGAAGTTTCTCGTGGTTTTTTATCTGTTGCTTCTATTGAGACAGCCCCTCGAGTGAACCAGAAATCGAGTGGACGTTTGGAGTTGGCAAACTGGATTGCAAGCCCGAAAAATCCTTTGACTGCCCGCGTAGCAGTCAACCGTATTTGGTACAATCTCTTTGGAAAAGGTTTGGTTCGTACGGTGGACAATTTTGGATTTCCTGGCGAGAAGCCAACACATCCCCAACTGCTAGATGCTCTGGCAATTCAATTTACTCAACAGGGTTGGTCGACTAAAAAGATCATTCGTAAAATAGTTCTTTCACGCACTTACCAGCTTTCAAGTCACTCGACAGCTTCGCAAAAAAAACTTGATCCTGAAAATCGTTTGCATTCGCATCGTAAAAAACGTTGTGTTGATGCAGAAGCATTGCGAGATTCCATTCTTGCAATCAGTGGTCAACTTCTCTTGAATACTCAAGGACAAACCATCCGTAGAGGAAATGGCAGATCAAACGATACGATTCTTGAGACAACCTACCAATTCCATGAAAAAACGAGAAGCATTTACATTCCTGTTTTCAGAAACAGACCACACGACATGCTCGTTGCGTTTGACTTCCCTAACCCGAATGCCAGCGCGGGACATCGCAATGTGAGTGTGCTGGCAACTCAATCACTTTATCTGATGAACAGCCCCTTTGTGCTCGAAAATGCAAAATGGATTGCAAAAAGAGTTCTCAAGAAATTTCCCAAAACAAAAAAAGAACGATTGAATTTCCTCTACCAATTAACGTTGGGACGCCCCCCTACCGCAACGGAGGAAAAGCAATTCATTCAGTTTTCTAATGAGCAACAAAACAAAGGAAAAACAGAACTGGAAACATGGACAATTATCAGCCAGACCGTCCTGCTCAGCATCGATTTCCGATACTTAGATTAGCACAAGCCATCAACAAAAAGGATTCAAGCAATGAATGATTATTCACATCTCTCTTGTCGCAATTTTTCTCGCCGTCATCTCTTAAAATCTGTTGCGTGCGGGTTTGGCTCACTAGCGTTATCTGGCTTGTGCGCAGAAGCTGCCCCTGCTTCCCAATTACCGTTGGCACCTCGCAAACCAATGTACCGGGCGCGTGCAAAACGGGTCATTTTCATTTTTATGCCAGGTGCGATTAGCCATGTTGATGCGTTTGATTACAAGCCGACTCTTGAAAAACATCATGGCGAAAAACTTGACTTCAAAAATGCCCGTAAAATCGCAGAAACAGGTATGACAGGGCAAGAAACTGTGATGAAATCGCTTTGGAAATTTCGACGTTACGGCGAATGTGGTCGTCAGGTTTCCGATTTATTTCCATCCATTGCACAGCACGTTGATAAACTTTGTTTCGTTCATAGTATGCACACGAATGGTGTTGCACATGGTCCAGCTTCTCTGTTTCTTCACACAGGAGCAAATAATTTTATCAGACCCTCTGTGGGATCGTGGATTACTTATGGTTTGGGGACAGAGAATCAAAACCTTCCTGGTTTTATTACCATCAGCCCAGCCTTTGCCAATGGGGGTCCTCGCAATTATTCCAACGCTTTTCTTCCTTCACATTATCAGGGAACAACGTTGGGAATACAGAACCTCTCTGCAAAACTTGCGAAATTTCAATATACGAAGAATGCTCAATGGTCACGAAAAACACAAAAGGAACAACTCAATCTTCTCCAGGCAATCAACAAAGAACAATCTGTTGATGCTTCAGGAAATGATGAACTTGCAGCGGTCATCAGTTCTTACGAACTGGCATTTCGTATGCAAAAACATGCCCCCCAATTAACCGACTTAACAAGTGAGTCAAAAGAGACGCATCAACTTTACGGCATTGGTAATAAAATTACAGACGAATTTGGACGCCAATGTTTAATGGCACGACGCATGGCAGAAGCAGGTGTGCGATATATTCAAATTACGCATGATGGAAAAGCAACTCCCCAATGGGATCACCATTCCAAAATGTACATGCACGAGCCGATGGCAAGAGAAGTTGACAAACCTGTTGCAGGATTACTTGCAGATTTAGAAGCCCGTGGACTTCTGGAAGATACACTTGTTTGGTTTGGTAGCGAGTTTGGCAGAACCCCCTTTTCACAAAACTCTGATGGGCGTGACCATAACCCCAAAGGGTTCACGCATATCTTATGCGGCGGTGGTGCAAAGCCAGGATTCGCATATGGAGCAACAGACGAATTCGGACACGAAGCTGTTGAAAACAAAGTGCACATGCACGACATGCACGCTACCATATTACACATGCTGGGAATGAATCACGAAAACTTAACCTACCGACACGCCGGGCGAGATTATCGGCTCACAGATATTGCAGGAAATATTATTCACGATATTGTCACCTGATTCACATCCTCTTTTTTCGTTCAAAAAACAACATTGTAAAAGCAAGGTCTCTTTCATCATGCGCAATTGTTCATTTCGTTTCTTTGGTCTCATGGTACTTCTTGCGACTTCTCTTTTATTAACTTCTCCCGTTTTAGGAAAGAAGACAAAACAAAAACGATCAGCAGCAAAAAAAATGCGCCCGTTTCATTGGGTCAACAAAGTCCCTCAAAAGTTTCAAAAGATCAATGGGCTAAAACATGAAACCTATTACAGCAAAGTGAACAAGGTTAAGGTGGGTTACTTTGTCCTTTTGCCGCCGGGATACCACAAGAAAAAGAATCAGCAAAAACGTTATCCTGTCGTTTATGATTTACACGGAGGACGCCCCGGGAGTGAAATAAAAGACTTACCTTTGGTCCCTAAAATTCAAAAAGCAATGCAAAGTGGTCAAGTTCCTCCAATGATTTACGTTTTTAATAACGGGGGAGAAGTCAGCCATTATGACTTCCCTGAAAAAAAGAGCTGGGGAGAAACAACTTTCATCAAAGAACTCATTCCACATATTGACAACATGTATCGAACAATTCCTCAACGTGAGGGACGTGGCTTGGAAGGGTTTTCACAGGGTGGACGCGCAACCGGACGACTGATGTTTAAGTATCCCGAGCTATTTATTTCAGCTGCCCCTATGGGAGGTGGGCATCAACGAGAAAAGAAAATTGCAGAGACCAAAGGGTACGAAAATAAAAACCTTTACTTCTCCAAATGGAAAACCAACACCTACGACACCGCCCGACGTTATGCCAAACGGAAAACAAAACCATCGCTTAACATTCTTATTGTTGTGGGTGATAAAGATGGAAACTATCAAGCAAACCTCGATTGGATGAAGCATCTTGATTCGCTGAATATCCGTTATTCAAAAATCATCCTGAAAGGCGTACGTCATAATGGGCATTTGGTTTATGACCGAACAGGTATCAATATCATGCGTTTTCATGCAAAAAATTTCGGGTTACTAAAAAAAACATATCCTAAATAATCTCGACATTTCTACACCCATCTCTCTGTTATACTCAAAGATCATCTTGATGAAAATTCAAAAAATCGAATCGTTTGTTGTTCAACAAACACTTGAAGAAAGTTTCTCCTTTTCTCAGTGGGAATATCAATCACGTTCTATTTGCTTGGTGAAAGTGACTCTTGAAAACGGTCTTTACGGATGGGGGGAAGGATATGGACCTTCTGGTTTAGTGAAAGCAGGGATTGATTTCTTTCGTCCATTTTTGTTAGGACAAAATGCGTTAGAAACAGAAAATCTGTGGGAAATTATGTATCGGCATTCTTTAGATTACGCCCGCAGAGGAGTCATGCTTGCTTCATTAAGCGCTATTGATGTTGCCCTGTGGGACTTGAAAGGAAAATTGCTGGACTGCTCTGTTTCTGTTCTGTTAGGAGGACGCAAGCGAGAAGAAGTACAAGCCTACGCAACCGGATTGTACTTTACCGAAGGGAATGGATTAGCAAAACGTCTCTCTGATGAAGCACAAAAATATCGAGAGCAAGGGTTTCATGCTGTCAAAATGAAGGTCGGTTTGAGCATTCAACAAGATATTCAAAACGTGCAGGCAGTGAGAGAATCGCTCGGAGAGGATATCCATTTAATGGTTGATGCGAATCATGCGTATTCATTCACTGAAGCTTGTCAGTTGGCAAGAGAATTAGAACGGTTTAATATCTCATGGTTTGAAGAACCTGTTTCACCAGAGAACTACAACGATTATGCTGAACTTCGATTACGAACATCTATCCCCATTGCTGGCGGGGAATGCGAGTATCTGCGTAACGGCTTTTTAACTCTGTTTCAATCTCGTTCTGTTGATATTGCTCAACCAGATATTTGTGCTGCTGGCGGAATTACAGAAGTGAAAAAAATTGCAGATATGGCAAAAACTTTTGGCGTTCAAATTGTTCCTCATACCTGGGGAACTGGCATTGCCATTGCAGCAGCACTTCAGTTGGCGGGAAATATCGAAATAGGACCAGGGCGATTGTTTGCACCAGATGCACTCATCGAACTTGACCAAACAGAAAATTTACTTCGTGATGAATTAACTCAGCCTTGTTTCAAACCTCAAAATGGGAAACTACAAATTCCGAATGCTCCTGGATTGGGAGTCGATGTCGATAAGAAATTACTCGAACACTTTCTGTCAGAGTAAGACAATCAGCTTGTCATATGTTATGGTCTTTCTTTTTCACAATAACCGTTCCTATTGGTTTCAAATAGATGTTTGATCTTTTCGCTTTACTCTTTGTTATTATTTTTTTGGTAGTTGCCATTTCGCGATGGAATATCCACCCGTTTATCGCTCTTCTTTTATCAGGAATTGCGTTAGGACCAGCAACAGGAATGCCATTGCAAGAGACGGTGGCTCATTTGTTAAATGGGTTTAGTGGCATACTCAAATGGATTGGGATTGTTATGGTGCTAGGGACAGTGATCGGTGAAATACTGAATCAAACAGGCGCCTCGATGCGAATTGCAAATGCCATACTCAAGGTTGTTGGTGAAAAACGTTTGCCGTTGGCAATGGGATTGACAGGCTATGTTATTTCCATTCCTGTTTTTATTGATGTGGCATACATTATGTTGCAAAGTATTACCGAAGCATTGGCAGCGAAGAGTAAGCGTCCTATTTTAGTTGTCGGGCTTTGTCTTGTTGCAGGTCTTACAACATCGCACGCACTCATTCCCCCCACACCAGGACCATTGGCTGTTGCGGGAATTCTCAAAGCAGATTTGGGCAAGGTGATTCTTATCAATAGTTTCGTCGGCTTGTTTACATTGTCTGGAGGACTTCTTTGGGCTGTGCTTTATTGCCAACGATTTCGCATTCCATATGATGACGATTTATCGCAAAAACATAATCAACAAACTCCCGATATTCCCCAGAAGAATTCTTTTCTGCTGACAAGTTTTTCATTTGCTCCCATCCTCCTTCCCTTGCTGTTTATTGCAGGGGGATCATTTATCAGCAAAGAGCCTGGTCACTGGTACGAAAAAATGATTCAGTTTGCCGGCTTGCCCGTTATTGCATTATTTATCGGAATGTTTATTGCCTCATTAATGTTGAAGCGGGGAGATCGATTAAAACAATCGCGTCAAATTTTAGATCAATCGATTGAGAAATCCGCTATCGTTATTATGGTAACAGGCGCAGGAGGTGCTTTCGGGGGTGTGATTAAAGCAACAGGAATGGGACCTCAAATTGCTGACATGGTGACCCGTCTTGGCATCCCCGGACTTCTCTTTCCGTTTTTTTTAGCAGCCGCTCTCACCACTGCAACGGGGTCATTAACTGTTTCAATGACAGTCTCTGCTTCTATTATTTTATCAATGATGCCTCAACTTGGTCTCTCTCCAGAATTGGCAGTTGCGTTAATTTGCTGTGGAGCTTTCTGCGTTTTTCATGTCAATTCAAGCTTCTTCTGGCTATTAAACCGACTCCATCATATCCCCCCTACCACCTTGTATCGCACCTACACTCTTCAATCACTTTGCATGGGACTCAGCGGATTAGCGGGAATATTTCTGCTACGCTTTCTAGGAATTGTTTGAAGAAGAGTAAAACCAAGAGACCGCAAAAACACTTTTTCTCTATTCGCTCTCCCGTTTCGGTTTTTGGCATTGTTTCACATGAAAAACTTACTGCCAACCACTTAAGTCAATCGCTTTTCATTCAAACTCTCTCCTGTTACTCTTTACAAATAGAGATTATCTTTTATCGAATGTTTCCACTCATATTTCAAGACGACGAATTGACAAACGATGACAACAGAATCAAATCAACCGCAGGGCATATTTTCAAATCGTGTTAAGATTTTTGTTGCTTCGTTGTGGGTGATTGGGTTTTGTATTCTATTTTTCTCAATAAAAATACCGAACAACAACATGGTTCGGTGGCAGATATTTCCTGAAGTTCCTGGGTTATTATTGAACGCATTGTTACCGTTGCAACAAGAAAATATTGCGCAGCATATTGGTTGGGGAAATTTGGCACAACGGTTTGATATTATTCTTGTGTCATTGTATGTGATGGCAGGAGTAGGAGGATTAGGACATTGGTTACTTCGATGGATTTACCCGCAGGGAGTACTCGACACATTAGAGCGTATCGTTTTTTCATTTGCGATTGGCATTTCTGCATGGTCACTCATCACGTTGTTTCTGGGGTTGATGGGGTTTTTATCTCGACCACTTTTTATGGGAATACTGCTTCTTTTTATCTTTGTTGAATCAGGAAGAGCCTCACGAAAAAGAACGCTTCCCAACAAGAAATCTGATCAAACAAAAAAAGAAATACTTCATAATGAAACCTCTTTATCTTCGTGGTTATCTCGTCTTTGTTTAGGGGTTATGGGGTTCTTTTTTCTCTGGATGTTTTTAGGAGCATTACTTCCTTCAACCGATTTTGATGTACGAGAATATCATCTTCAGGGACCTAAAGAGTTCTACCAAAATGGGGCTGTTTCATTTCTACCTCACAATGTTTATACCAGCTTTCCGTTTCTGACTGAAATGTTGACACTCTCTGCAATGGTGGTGCGTGGTGATTGGTATCTCGGAGCGTTGGCGGGGAAAGGGTTATTGGTTTGCTTTGCACCTTTGACTGCGTTGGCATTGTTTTGCGCAGGAAGACGTTGGTTCAGCGAAACAGCAGGGTGGCTGGCTGCTTTGATTTTTATGACAACCCCCTGGATACATCGCATTTCTATTATTGCCTATGCAGAAGGGGGGGTGACCTTCTTTCTGTTTGCCACATTATTTGCGATGATGATTGCCCTGGAAAAAACAAACTTTGCAAATATCAAGCAACGCAAGCGGCAACTTTTGTTTGTAGGAATGATGGCAGGGAGTGCAATGGCGTGTAAGTACCCTGCTGCGTTGACGGTTGTGATTCCTCTTTTTTCTGTTGTGAGTGTTGCTGGTTTGCTTTCAGAAAAAGAGATGAAAAAACGGTTTTCCGTGACATTACAATCACTCTGTTTTATGGGCGCAGGGCTACTGATTGCTATGGGACCATGGCTTATCAAAAATACAATTGAAACAAAAAACCCTGTCTACCCGTTAGTTTATTCTCTTGTTGGAGGTGACCATTGGGATGCTGCGATGGATGCAAAATGGAAAAAAGCACACAGCCCCACTCATCATCGATTAACAGGAAATCGAGGAATGATTTTCTGGATGGAAGACCTCACCGCGCGCAGCGATTGGCTTAGCCCATTGTTATATGCTTTTGCTCCCCTTGCTTTTTTAGTGATGAAAAGAAAAAGGATGATTGGGCTTTTATGGCTGTATGTTTTCTTTCTTTTCTTTGCCTGGTGGGGGCTAACGCATCGGCTTGACCGCTTTTGGGTGCCGATGATTCCTGTCGCTGCGCTTCTGGCAGGTGCAGGAATGACATGGTCAAAACATATTGTCTGGAAGTCGGTTGCTGGGACATGTTGTGCTGTCGTAATCTTTTTTAATGCGGGGTTTAATGTCTCTGCATTGTGTGGAAATAATAGTTACTTGTACGATTTTTCTTACTTGAAAGATCGAGAGACATCTCCTTCCTTCAAACTTTTGAATTCAAGCCTTCAAGGAAAAGAAGCCCGCGTGTTATGTGTTGGAGAAGCAGAAGTTTTTAACACAGAATTCCCTGTTGTTTACAACACGGTTTTTGATGACTCTATTTTCCAGCAATGGACAGCACGTGATGGAAAAGATCAAGCAAATAAAGATATCCCCATGAAAGAAGCCACTGCAATTCGAGAGAGGTTTCGCAAAGAAAAAATCACTCATGTTTTTATCAATTGGGAAGAGATTCTCCGATACCGAACCTCTTATGGATATACAAATTATGTGACACCTGCACGTTTTACATTATTGCAGCAGATGGG
>UOGL01000493.1_pt1 | contig 13914 bp, 12 predicted proteins | sample 1990131 | NCBI WGS metagenome assembly UOGL01 (sample SAMEA4728526, study PRJEB27164) | hydrothermal vent metagenome | biome: marine basaltic hydrothermal vent biome; feature: marine hydrothermal vent; material: mineral | place: Pacific Ocean | collected 2011-06-14/2011-07-23 | depth 1741 m | reverse complement strand
CAAACAAACCTACCATGCCAATGCAAACAAACAGATTGTTTTTCAGCAAACAGACAATTTTGTTCCTTCGACTTTTACAGATATTCTGTTTCGAGAAGAAGCGAAATTTATACACGTTAAAATAATAGGGTCACGCTATCTTTGTGGTTGGCTTCTATAAAAACCGAAGCCAACTAAGTAGTAGGCAGTAAGTTTTTCGATATAAAGGCTCACAGCCAAAAGGATACTGAAACCTCGTAGGGTACGCACAGAGTACACTACGAGGATGATTAAAACACATAAAAACTCACCGCTTGTTACTTAAAAAGAAGCGAGGGAAGGGCACACATAACAGGTATGAGTTTTGTATGGTTGTTTTATTAAGTGGACATATTGTCTTACAATTTTAATTTGATATCATGTTGAGCATAAGTTATTTATTTACTTGTCAATAGTAACGCAAACTCATCATTTTGTTACGATGATAACACAATCACAAGGTCTTCTTATGTCTTCAACTGTTCTTGAAGTGAATGACGTACGCAAAACGTATCGTTCTGGACTCCTAGGTAAAAATCGTGTCGAGGCTTTGCGAGGGGTTTCCTTTTCGGTCAACCGTGGTGAGATATTTGGAGTGCTGGGTCCCAATGGTGCAGGGAAAACAACACTCATTAAATCATTGTTGGGAATTCTGAAATTCGAAGGAGGTGCTACGCTTTGCGGCGAAGTCGCAGGAAGTAAACAGGCACGACGCATAGCAGGTTACCTGCCAGAAAATATCCGTTTGCCAGAGTATCTCACAGGGGAGCAATGCTTATATCATTTTGGTCGAGTGAATGGGTTGACGACAAGTGCTATTAAAAATGGTGTTGATGAATTAATCATTCGCGTGGGAATGCAAGATGCTTGTAAGCGAAAAACATCGACCTACTCAAAAGGGATGTCACAACGTATTGGGTTAGCAACAGCTCTTATTTCTGATCCAGAAATTATTTTTTTGGACGAACCGACCGATGGTTTAGACCCCGTGGGAAGAAAAGATGTTCGCATGTTGCTGAAAGAACTTTGTGACCAGGGGAAGTCAGTGGTTGTGAATTCTCATTTGCTGCACGAATTAGAACTGCTTTGTGACCGCGTTGCTGTTTTGAAAAAAGGGAAAGTTCTTACCGTCGAAAAAATGGAAAACTTAACAGCTCTGGACAAATCAATTCGTCTCGAAGTCCTTTCAATTTCTGACACAGACTTCCAGGAAATACAATTACAGTTCCCTGAAATTGGTTTGCAAATCGAGCGAGAAAAAACGTCTGTGAAAATCCGTTTTCAAAGTGACTCACAAACGGTGCTTGACGCTGTCGTTGATGCGTTACGTGAAAAACAGGTTTCCATTACGTTGATTGTTCGATCAAAAATGACGTTAGAAGAAGCCTTTTTACATATTCTCAAGAAGAAAAAATCATGAACTTTCGAGCGATCTCAGAAATCATTAAAGATACGTTGCGTGAGACACTTTCCTCGAAAGTCTTTTATGTTTTGTTAGTCTTTAGCACACTCCTTGCGGGGGCAGTTTGCCTGTTTTACATCGAAGACACCAGCCAAGGTAACTTCAAACATACGACCGTTTCGTTTGCAGGCAAGCAGTTATTCGCATCTCCAAATACAACTGTTAAAGAAGTGCAAGCAAACATTTTAGTCTTTATTGCCAATTCAATATGTGGTCTGTTTGGGCTTTTGACAGCAATCATTATTACAGGTTCGTTTGTGCCGAGAATGTTCCGATCGGGGACCATTGAGCTTTATCTTTCTCGTTCTGTGCAACGATGGGAGATTCTCCTTGCAAAATATATTGGTGGATTATCGTTTGTTTTTTTTCAGGCATGTTGGCTGGTCGGATTATTGTTTTTTGCTTTTGGAATTCGTTCGGGAATTTGGACACTTGATTTTTTGTGGGCAATTCCAATTCTCACTTTTCTGTTTGCCATTCTTTACTCATTTTCTGTTTTGATGGCAGTTATGTGGAAGAATACTGCTCCCACAATCTTTTTAACAATTGCGTTTTGGATTGTTTGCGGGATGTTAGGAAAAGCGCGTGCAGGTGTTGAAGCCTTCATTGTTATGAATGAACGCCAAGAGCAATCCTACACGCAATTAGAAGAGAGTGGCTTTCTCTCGGACGAAAGAAAAGAAGAACGCGATGCCTTCATAGAGACGCAACAACTTATGCGAACATTTCGTAAATGGCTACTCGTCGCAAACTATATCCTTCCACCAACAACAGAACTCGATCAAGTTGCAACAGCACTTTATTCCGGCAAAAAAACCGTCCAAATGCCGAGTGTCAAAAAAGATATTCCAGTAAAGAAAAAAACAAAAGAACCAAGCGACCCAAAGAGTTTGGAAGTGGAACTCATTGATGTTGAAATTGCAATGATGCGTCCTTTTCTTACCTGCTTGGGTTTTATTACTGTCTGTATGGGAGGAGCCTCCTTTTTGTTTTATCGAAAAGAGTTTTGACAGCAACGTATCTTAAGGAACGTGTTGGAAATAACGTCCATTAAAATTCGGCATCCTAGCCCGAAATCAACGGGCGCTGCTTATTTTATGTTCTCGCCAAAGCCTCTTGTCGCTGCGCGCCCCATACCGATAAACATGACACTTATTTATCGAACACTCCTTAACGACACTTCTATTGTTATTACGTTCTTCTTTTTCCCCTGTGGTTCGTGCATTATTATACAGATTGATCTGAATGAACTTATTTTGGTCCTTACTCTTTCGTAATCCAAACAGCAACTTTGGCATTACCCACATTGACCGTTTTTGAATGCGAGAGGGCTGTTGTTTCTTTTTCGATTTGATTGGCGAGTGTTTCGGTTTGAATGTAATCACTCCACTCAATGATGGCTGCATCTGCTTGATCACTTTCTGAGTGAAAGAAAATATTGATGCGATTTTCAATTTGCAAATCTGCCTCTTTGCGAAGTTGCTGAATGTGCCGAACAAAATCGCGAGACATCCCTTCACGAATGAGTGCCGGCGATAACTCGGTTGACATGGCGATTTGAATTCCTGCATCATCTGCACAAACCCACTCCGCTGCCTGTTGCGTGCTAACGAGAACATCTTCAGGTTCCAATGTTATTTCATTGCTATCAAATTCGAGCGTGACCGATTCCCCATTACGTAACGGTGCCAGTCTGTCGCCATCGGTTTCAGGAAGTTGTTTGCGAAGAAGCCCTAATAGTTTTCCGTATTTGGGTCCCAATGTTTTTAAGTTGGGCTTAAAAACATAGCTGACAAGATCATCAAGGTTTTCTTTTTGTGTCAGTTGTTTAATGTTGAGTTCTTCTTGAATGACATCTGCCAGCGCAGCAATTGAGTCTGCCTGTTCTTTGTTCATTGCTGCAAATCGCAATTCTGCCAAAGGTTGACGAACTCGTAACGATGATTCTTCCCGCAATTTATGTCCCAGTTTGACAACGCGCTGAGCAGCAGACATGCGGGCATTCAATGCAGAATCAAGCAACGTCTCATCTGCTTCTGGGTAATTTGTTAAATGGACCGATTGCATTGCGGTTTGATCCCAACTGCTAACAAGGTTTTGATACATTCTCTCTGCAATAAACGGAGTCGCAGGAGCAAGTAGTTTAGAGAGTGTGACCAACACTTCGTACAATGTTTGATACGCAGCCAGTTTGTCGGTATCGCCTGCATCTTGTGATCTCCAAAACCGACGGCGATTTCTGCGAATGTACCAGTTCGAAAGATCATCAACAAACGCCGTTGCAGCTTCGCAAAACTGTGGCGAATCAAACGCACGAAATGCTTTTTGTGCAGTGGCAACCAATGCTTGTAAGTTAGAAAGAACCCAGCGGTCAATCTCGGGACGATCTGCAACAGGAATTTGTTCTGCATGAGGATCGAACTGATCAAGTTGAGCGTAGTTAATGAAAAAAGCATAAGAGTTCCAAAGCGGAATCAATACCTGCCGACGAATTTCATCCGCAGGACTGCTCGTCACTTTACAAGTTGGCAAGCCTTCTAACGTTTCTGAAATCGGACCATCGACCGTCTCTAACGTTACCTTTTCTTCATGATGCCGTGTGCCGAATCGTAAATCGGACGCAGGGTTTTGAGCAAGATACATCCAGCGAATGGTATCGACTCCCAATTGCTCTGCTGCCTCTTCAAACCAAATAGCAGTCCCATCACTTTTGTGCATCGGCTGTCCCTCTTCATTCATCACCAGCCGATGCCCTAACAGCGTTGTGAACGGAGGGGTGTTATCCATCATTGTTGCCATCGACAGCATCGCATAAAACCAATTACGAAACTGTCCCGGAAAACATTCTGTTACCAAATCTGCGGGGTACCATTTCTTCCACATCTCATGATCAAAGTTGTATGCCATTGTCGAGAAGGGGACAATCCCTGCATCAAGCCAGGGGTTCCCGACATCCTCGACGCGGGTCATGATGTTTCCGGTTTTAGGGTTTTTGATTTTGACAGCATCAATCCAAGGGCGGTGCGGCGTGTGTCCTTCTAAAATATCCCACCCTTCCACTGCACGCTCTTTGAGTTCTGCCAAAGACCCCATCACTTCGAAATCACCTGTCTCTTCATCAACCCAAATGGGAAGAGCCAATCCCCAGAAACGTTTCTTGGAAATCATCCAGTCACGCATGTTGGTCAGCCATTCCAGTTCATGTTTTTGACCATCGATTGTTGCGGGAAGCCAGTCAATTTGTTTGGTGACCTCTTTAATTTCATCGCGCCAATCCATATTGATGAACCACTCATCAACCAACCGAAAAATCAACTCATCTCCCGTGCGCCAACAGTGCGGATAGATGTGCGGATAAACTTCATCAGCGACATGCAATCCTTTTTCTTTCAACTTGTCAAAAACGAGTTGTGCTGTTTTTGGGTCAATCGCTTCTTTCCCTGCAAAGTCACCAAAGGTCTCAGCGAAGCGTCCATCTTCACCCAGCGGCGCAATACTGACAATGCCCAATTCCATTCCAATTTTATGATCGATATCGCCACAACCAGGCGCCGAATGAACAATTCCTGTCCCTTCTCCTGCAACGACATGTGCTTTCCCTTTGTTATCTTTGCCGCCGTCAACAACCCTGTGACAGTTGACTCCCGTTTTGTCCAACAGGTTTTCGTCTTCAGGAAATCCGCCCGGTTGTTGCTGAGCAGCGAGGTCGTCGAACGGTCCTTCGTACTCCCAGCCAACCATCTCTGCTCCCTTGATGGTCTCCAGTTCTTCGTAGCCTCCCTGTTCTTTGAAAATTTGAGCAATCGTTTTCAGCTTGGGAACATTTTTGGGCCACTTCCATTCGGGGCGTCCGAACCCCTCTTTGAATTCTTTTTGTAAGCGTTGGTATTGCAGATTTTCTTTTGCGAAGTAATAAATAGCATCATCTTTCTTCGCCCGAATTTTGACATAATCTAATTCTGGATTGACCATTGCAGCAACGTTGCTGGTGAGTGTCCAGGGGGTGGTTGTCCAAATCAAAATGAATTCGTTCTCACGTCCCTTCAACGGAAACCGTACAAAGACCGAACGATGCGTCGTCAACTTGCGACCATCAGCCACTTCCATTTGACTGTAAGCAGACCCTCCGCGCCCCGACCAGGGCATGACATCGTGCCCGCGATAAATTTTGCCACGCTCGTAACATTTTTTGAGGAACGCCCAAATCGTTTCGTTGTTATCGGTCGCAAAGGTAAAGTAGCTTCCTCCCCATTCTGGGTTCCCTAATTTTGCAACCAGTTCGTCTGCGGTTCCTGTCTCTTCTTTGCCACTTGGTGCAGTGAAATGAAATGACTCATCACTTCCAATTTGTAATGAAAGAGCACGCAATTGTTCTGCGTCATCCCAATCCATCCAGTACCCTAAACGAATCGATTGCTCTGTTTGTCGAGCAGCAAATTTGAGGACGCGCTGTTTGCAAGCATTCACAAATTGATCAATCCCGCTCTCTGCAATTTCGGTTTTGGTGGCGTATCCCAGTTCGCGTTCCACTTCCACTTCCACCCACAACCCCTGACAATCAAACCCATTTTGATAGCGGAGTTCGTGCCCGTTCATTGCAAAGAAACGTTGAAAGGTATCTTTGTATGTGCGCCCCCACGCATGATGCACCCCCATCGGGTTATTAGCGGTAATGGGACCATCTAAAAATGACCATTTGGGTCCCCCTGCATTTTTTTCAAGGAGTTGCTTGAAGATATTGTTCTTTGTCCAAAAGCGAAGCACTTCATGCTCACCAGAGATAAATGCTGCTTCGTTTACTTTTTGAAACATGCTCGTCTGCCTTATCGTCTAAAATTCAAAATGAAGGGAACCTCTATTTATTCAAAAAGGAGCACAGGCATTCCTGTCTGTGCCACCTGTTAATATATTGGTTTTGAATAAATAGAGGTTCCCTGATATTACGGAAATAGGTTTCACGCGGAAGTGAGCAATTGTAGAAAGCCGCACGGAAATTGCAAAGGGGTGTGAAGAAACAACGATTTCTCTTCTTTCATTGCCACAATAGCGTTCTTTGCTTATCATGCTTTCGTTTCACCTCTTTACAATCAGGAGTCCTTCGCAATGAGTTCTACCAATCAACCAAAACATTCCAACAAACTGACCATTTGGATTTGTATTGGTATTGTTGCTGCGATTCTCTTTGCAAAGGTCGCACCTCAAACAGCAATGCAATTTAAAATTGGGGGAACAATCTTTTTAACATTGTTGAAAATGCTTGTTGTGCCATTGGTCATTTCAAGCGTGATGAGCGGCATTTTAGGAATGGGAGATATCCGCAAACTGGGCATTCCCGGCGGCGCTGCTGTTGGGTATTACCTTGTCACTACATTGATGGCAGTGGTGCTTGGTGTTGTTGTCGTGAATGTCATTCAGCCAGGTAAAGGGATGGATGGCAAAAAGGAAATTGCTGCTGCTGTTGAAAGTAATGAAAAGCTTAATCTCAAAAAAAATGCAACTGTTCTCCGCAAAAAGTTATCTGAAGAAACAGGACTCACAGAAGAAGAGGTTGGGGCAGCCTTCCCAGAATTAAAAATCAAACCAAAACCAACAATCAACGATATCTTGAAAAACATGGTGTTGATGGTCTTTACTGACAACCTTCTTAAGTCTGCATCTGAAACAAACCTGTTACCTTTGATTGTTTTCAGCATGGTTTTTGCAGGAATGTTGACCACAATGGGAGAGCGCGTTGACAACATTACCCGATTGATTGAACAAGCAAATCATGCACTGATGGCGTTTGTAATGCTTTTGATGAAAGTCGCACCGTTAGGGATTTTCTGCCTGGTAACGCATCAGTTTGGAAAAGCATTTGCCAACGAAAATGTCATGGAGATACTCGCAAAACTGGGCAAGTATGTTGCTGCGGTTTCTATCGGATTGACAATTCATGGTTTGGTCACGTTGCCTTTGATTTACTGGATATTCACGCGTAAAAACCCGTACCGATATTTGTGGGATATCTCTCAAGCAATGTTGACTGCTGTCTCGACAGGAAGCAGCACCGCAACGTTACCTGTCACATTAGAATGCGTCACAGAGAATGCTGGTGTTTCACAAAAGTCAGCAGACTTTGTTCTTCCATTAGGAGCAACCATCAACATGGATGGAACCGCTCTTTACGAAGCGGTTGCTGTCATCTTTATTGCACAGGCATTGGGGATTTCACTTTCGATGGAAGAACAAATTGTAATTGTCCTCACTGCAACCATCGCAGCGATTGGGGCAGCAGGAATTCCCGAAGCCGGTTTGTTTACAATGGTCATTGTTTTGAATGCTGTCGGTTTACCCATCGAAGCAACAGCCCTGATACTTGTTGTCGATTGGTTCCTTGACCGACTGCGTACTTCGGTCAACGTTTTTGGCGATGCCGTAGGTGCTGCTGTTGTCGAGAAAACACTCCCCGCAGAAACCTGATGCGCGTATTGATTGAACACTCGCTAAAGAGCGTATGATTATTTCCGATTGGTGAAGGGCCATTGACGTAAGGGGGCATTCTTTTTTTGCTCTTCTTTTGTTTCAACCGACAGATGGTAATCTTTTTTGAGCGGTTTGGGGGCGTCATCAAAAACGTCTCTGATTTTTGAAACGCTTCCCGCTTTTTTCTGAAGTACCAATCGAGGCACAAAAGGCATTCGAATTAACATACCAACACGAAGGTCATCAGCAGAGCGTAACTTACTTTTGTTGGCACGATAAATTTCTTGGTAGCGATTTTTATCACCCAGATATTTTTCTGCCAAACTCGAAAGCGTATCCCCCGCTTTCACGCGGTAAGGTCTCGCTTTGAAGGTTGTGTGTGACGGTTCCGTGTGTGACGGTTCGGGTTTTTTGAAGATTTCTTTCTTGAGAGAGACTTCAATTGGGGGAAGATCGAATACCGGTTCTTCGATTGAATTTGAAGAGATTCCAGTTTGATTTTTCTTTGCAGGTTTTATAATTCGTCTCTGGCTGACAGAAAACGTCTTCCTTTTTTGCTCTTGTGGAATAGGGGAAAGGGTCGTTGTAGCAGACGGTTTTGTCTTGCTGGTGTTGTTTGCCAGTTGTTGTTTGTTTGTCGATTCTGGCATGTTCCATAGCGGTCTTTTTTGCGAGAAGCGATGCTGACTTTCTGACTGTGGAATAGGAGAATTATCCTCTTCTAACCCTGCTAAGTAAGGACCCGCAGGCATTTGCTCGATAATCTCATCAATTTTTTCCTGCTGTGCCAACGGAGGAAGTTGATCGTGCGATGTTGGTTTCAGACGAAAAAAGAAGGCTCCTACAATTGCAACAATAAGAAGCCCCATTGCTAATCCCAGTCGTTTTTCCCGATGCATTCGATCACCTTTTTTTCTCGATATCATTTCACAAAACTACACAATCTTGATATCGAACAATTCAACAATTTTCCAAAGGGAGAAAAAAACTGCCAGAGCAATTCTTGCATCTTAAAAAAATAACGAACGGCTGCTTCGGTCGTACCAACTTTAAGCCGATTGATTAAATTGTCTGCAACAGAGAAGAATGTCAATCCGATCATTCCAACAACACACAAAAAACAGAACGTAAGGATTGTAGGAGGGACTTCCACTCATGGAGACCAACTAAGTAACAAGCAGTAAGTTTTTATGTATTTTAATCATCCTCGTAGGGGACGCTGTTAGCTTGTGATTTTTTTTTGTGGAATGTTGATTGATTCAAAAAAGTTCGGTCAACCAACAAATCCACCATACAACACGAAGTTGATTACGATAGAAAACAGAACACGCAAGAGCAATCATGGTACGCACAACGTACCCTACTCCGCTGCACACCCACCCCGAATCTCGCCGCCTCACTCACGTATCGGGCTATTGTTTTTATTTTGTATTCTCAAACGATTTGGAAAACGTTTAAAAGCTCGCACATCGCTCTGCCTCGCTGACGCGTTACCAAAAAAGATCAAAACGAGCCTTCTTCCATGCGGTCGATTTTCTTTTGAATCTCTTCTTCGAATTGCTCTGCCATCTCTTCGGTCATGTTTTCAGGAGAAATCGGATCGACCACAGCGTACTCTTCGTTGTCCCAGCGTAAGAGATCGACTTGTTTGCAACGCTTGCTGCAAAAGGGAAATAAAGGGGAGAGCATTGTGGTATTTGCGGAGAGTTCTTTTTTACAAATAGGACATGTTTGTGAAGAGATCATCTCGATTCCTTTGACGTTACTTGGCTTTTGACTTCCCGCTGGAATCAGATTTTGAAGAGGTTTTGGATTCAGTAGAAGATTTTGCTTCCTTGGCTTTGGTCTTGCTTTCTTCTTTTGCTTTTTTGTCAGACTCTGCTCCCTTTTTGTATGAGGAACTACGGTAATCTGTCTGATAAAATCCAGAACCTTTGAACAAAATTCCTGCACCGGTTCCTATTAAGCGTTGTGCTTTCAGCTTGCCGCAGTCTGGGCATTTGCGAACAGGTTTTGCTTTCATTTGTTGAAACAATTCCCATTCGTGTGAACAGGCTTTGCAAATGTAATCATAAGTAGGCATCGAAAAATCTCCAGGATTTTATTCTGAATCGACTTCTTTAGAAACAATTACTTTCCCCGGTCTTACCACACGGTCATACATTTGATAACCCCGTTCAACCTCTTCTAAAATTGTCATCGGAGGGTGATCTGCTGACGGGACTTGTGTGAGGGCTTCGTGTAAATTGGGGTCAAACAATTCACCCTGTGAAACGATAGGCAGCACATGGTGCGATGCCAAAATTCCCTCGAATTGATCCAACACCATATTGACACCCTGCAAAAGCTCGTTGGCATCTGAGCTTTGTTCTGCTGCTGAGAGTGCGCGGCGAAGATTATCTAACCCTGGAAGCAAGTCGCGCACAAATGCAAACTCTGCATATTTCAGCATGTCACTCACTTCTTTTTTTGTACGCTTGCGAAAGTTTTCTAACTCGGCATTGGCACGCAATGCCAAGTCTCTACATTTATCTCGTTCGATACAAGCTGCTTCAAGTTGCTCTTCTAACGTAAGGGGAGCAGTCTCTTCGGTGGTTTGACCATCAGCGGCAGAAGTCTCTTCAACTTCGTTTTCGGGTTCTTGTGGATTATTGGGGGATTCTGATGAACTCATGATTCATCCTCTTCTTCAGAAATGAAATAATGTTTTAGTTTTTCAAAAAACGATTGGCGATGTTCGCTGACATGCACCTGTTCAATCTCAGCTAATTCTCGAAGAAGTTCTTCTTGACGTACTTCAAGTTTTTTGGGGACTTCTAATTGCATTTGAACAAACAAATCGCCACGTGCACCACTGTGCGGGTCGGGCATTCCTTCGCGTTTCAGTTGGAATATCTCATCCGGTTGTGTTCCCGCAGGAATTGTTAAGGTGTGCGGTCCATTGAGAGTCGGAACATCTAACTCTGTTCCTAAAGCAATTTGAGAATACGAAATAGGAATCTGACAAGTTAAGTGCTGCCCTTCACGCTGAAAAAAAGGATGCTCCTTCAAATGAATGTTGACATAAAGATCGCCGCGCGGTCCTCCATTTTGTCCTGGCTCTCCTTCACCACGCAAACAGAGTTGCATTCCGTTATCAACACCCGCAGGAACAGCGACATCGAGAGTCACACGTTCGGGCATCAACCCTTCTCCACGACAATCGGTACATTTATCGCGAACAACAGTCCCTTCCCCTTTGCAAGCAGGACAAGCTGTTTGCATTTGAAAGAACCCTTGCGACTGCACCACTCTTCCTGCACCACCGCAATAATCACATTGCTCTGGCTTGCTGCCGGGGGCTGCTCCGCTTCCTTCGCATGTTTCACAATGTTGATGACGTTGTAGTTCAACATCTCTGTTGCAACCGGTTGATGCTTCTTTGAATTCAAGCTGAATAGAGGTTTGCAAGTGTGCGCCGCGGCGTGGTTGAGGACCCCGTTGTTGCCTTCTTCCTCCTCCACCAAAAATGCCACCGAACATATCTCCAAACGCATCAAAAATATCAGAGACATCATGAAAGCCTGCCCCTGCCCCTGGAACTCCTTGATGCCCATAGCGGTCGTAGCCTGCTTTTTTTTGAGGATCGTTTAATACTTCAAACGCTTCCGATGCTTCCTTGAATTTTTCAATGGCTTCATCGTCACCTTTGTTACGGTCAGGATGATATTTGATTGCCAGCTTTTTGTATGCCTGCTTAATCTCACCATCACTCGCTTCTTGAGAGACTGACAGAATTTCGTAATAACAACGTTGAGAAGCCATCGAAAAGGTATCTTAATGAACGGAAAAACAGAGTAAATAATTGCGAGGAAATGCTCCTCTTTTTCACAATAACGGATCATCGTCAAATACGATGATCCGTTATGAATGTTAAAAAAGTCTTTGAAGTGAAATGCTTCTTAGCTAACGGCACCTTCAACTTTTCTTGAGTCTCCTCCATCGTTATCTTCTGAGTTGGTGACCAATACTTGTGTCGTCAGCATTAACCCAGCAATAGAAGCTGCGTTTGATAATGCACTTTTCACAACTTTGGCAGGGTCAATAATCCCATCTTTCACCATATCAACATACTCACCAGAGTACGCATTAAAGCCGATGTTCCCTTTTTTCTGACGAACTTCGTCAGCAATCACACCACCATCTTTTCCACAATTTTTTGCAATTTGTCGAATGGGTGCTTCTAATGCACGAGCAACAATTTTCACACCAATCTTTTCATCACCTTTGGCAGAAACTTGTTCAACAACATCAATCGCACGCAGCAACGCAACGCCGCCACCAGGAAGAATTCCTTCTTCAACCGCAGCACGGGTTGCATGTAAGGCATCTTCCATACGTGCTTTGGTCTGTTTCATTTCGACTTCTGTGGCAGCACCGACAGAGATGATAGCAACGCCGCCTGTAATTTTTGCAAGTCGCTCTTGAAACTTTTCACGATCGTATTCGCTATCGGTCTTTTCGATATGTGCACGAATTTGTGAAATGCGGGCTTGAATGGCTTTGGGATCTCCTTTGCCTTCAATAATGGTACAAGAGTCTTTCGTAATTTCAACACGTTTTGCTTGTCCCAGTTGGCTCAGTTCGATGGACTCTAATTTGATTCCCAAATCTTCTGAGATCAACGTTCCGCCAGTCAATACTGCGATATCGCCGAGCATTGCTTTACGACGATCTCCAAAACCAGGAGCCTTCACTGCACAGATATTAAGAACTCCCCGCAAGCGGTTGACAACCAATGCTGTCAGAGGTTCTCCATCAACATCTTCTGCAATGACGAAAAGTGGTTTACCCGATTGAGAAACTTTTTCTAACAACGGAATGAATTCACGTAAATTAGAAATTTTCTTTTCGTGAATCAGAATGTAGCAATTTTCTAAAACCGCTGTCATGCTTTCAGGGTTGGTGACGAAGTAAGGTGAGATGTAACCTTTATCGAATTGCATTCCATCTGCAAAGTCGAGAGTTGTTTCGTTTCCTTTTCCTTCTTCAACGGTAATCACACCGTCGCGTCCCACTTTTTGCATTGCTTCTGCTATCATGTCGCCAATGGCAGGGTCGTTATTGGCAGAAATTGCACCAACGTTTGAAACCTGTTCAGGAGAAGTGATTGGCTTTGCTGCCCCTTCCAAATACTCAATGGCAGCAGCAACCGCTTTATCAATTCCTTTACGAACAACTGTCGGGTTGGCTCCCAACGTTGTCCCCCGCAAACCTTCTTCATAGATGGCTCGGGTTAATACGGTGGCAGTCGTTGTGCCATCTCCTGCAAGGTCACTTGTTTTTGAAGCGACTTCGTTGACAAGTTTTGCTCCCATGTTTTGGAACGGGTCTTCCAAGTCAACTTCTTTACTGACAGTGACGCCATCTTTGGTGACTGTGGGGTTGCCGAAACTTTTGTCAATAATGACGTTTCGCCCCGTTGGTCCCATGGTGACTGCGACAGCATCTGCCAATATATTGATACCTTGTTGCAGTTTCAGTTTTGCATTGTCTTCAAAAAGTAATTGCTTTGCCACGATTGGCACTCCTCAATGATATAATGTGTTGATGTAAATTGTCTCGATAGAAAAGCAGTTTGCTTACGGACAAATAAACGGTTTTAGCCTTCGATTTTTGCAAGGATGTCAGATTCACGAAGAATTTTGACTTCTTTTCCTTCGACTTCCATATCTGTTCCGCCATATTTGCCGAACAAAACTTGGTCGCCCACAACAACGCTAATTGCACAACGTTCGCCACTTTCAAGCAGACGTCCCGGACCAACTGCCAAAACAGTTCCCCGTTGTGATTTTTCCTGTGCTGCATCAGGGAGAACAATCCCTCCTGCGGTCGTCTCTTCTGCATCAACTTGTTCAACAACAACACGATCATCCAGTGGCTTCAAGTTCATCTTTTTTCTCCTCTATAAGTTTGTTTGTATAAGTTTGTTT
>UOGL01000502.1_pt1 | contig 14225 bp, 10 predicted proteins | sample 1990131 | NCBI WGS metagenome assembly UOGL01 (sample SAMEA4728526, study PRJEB27164) | hydrothermal vent metagenome | biome: marine basaltic hydrothermal vent biome; feature: marine hydrothermal vent; material: mineral | place: Pacific Ocean | collected 2011-06-14/2011-07-23 | depth 1741 m | reverse complement strand
TTCTTTCAGGCAAACATTTGGGTCTTCACTTTTTTCAGTTTGATTATTGGTGCGGTGATGGGGATTGGTAAAGCAGCCGTTTACAAGCACATTCCCGATTACTTCCCGAACGATGTTGGTGTGGTTGGCGGAATTGTTGGAGTCCTTGGCGGATTGGGTGGATTCGTTTGCCCGGTTATCTTTGGATATCTTTTGAAATATACCGGACTTTGGACATCGTGCTGGATGTTCTTCGCAGTGTTAATTGCTGTCTGTTTTGTCTGGATGCATCTTGTCATTCAAAAAATGATGAAAGCAAAAGCCCCCGAACTGTCACAACGTATTGAATAATGACCAACTTAAATAACTACTGATAAATCAACCGAAATATAAAAGAGCACATCATGGCAAGCAGACCCGAACGTTGGGATGTTGAAGACGAAACCTTTTGGGAAACCGAAGGGAAGACAATTGCGAATCGTAACTTGTGGGTTTCGATTCCAAATCTTCTTTGCGGGTTCTCGGTTTGGCTGTACTGGGGAATGATTGCGAAGACTATGCAAAAACTTCACTTTGCAAATGAAGAACTCTTCAACTTTACGTTTCAAAATAATGGTCTTTCTTACGATGAAGCAGGTTACCGTGCATTGCTGTTTACACTTCCTGCTGTTGCAGGGTTGGCAGGGGCAACGTTGCGTATTCCTAATTCGTTTATGATAGCCATTTGTGGTGGGCGTAATGTTAAGTTTATGACCACATTGTTGCTCATTATTCCCGCAGTGGCAGCAGGGTTTGCGTTGCAAAATCCTCAAACACCCTTTGGAACTTTTATTGTTCTTGCTGCTCTTTCGGGGGTGGGGGGTGGTGCGTTTGCTTCGAGTATGTCAAACATCTCTTTTTTCTTTCCCAAGCGTATGCAAGGGTTAGCATTGGGGCTGAATGCGGGGTTAGGAAATGCAGGCGTGAGTGCAATGCAGTTCTTAATTCCCTGGGCAATTACATTTGGAATGTTTGGTGCCATAGGAGGTGACCCACAAACATTTCTTGTTGATGGTGTCGCAAAACAACTTTGGATTCAAAATGCTGCAATGGTTTGGGTTCCCGTTATGACGGTGCTTGCCATTATGGCATGGGTCTTTATGAATAATCTTCCCCAACATGATTGCGGCTCAACACCGGCTGCCATTGGAAAGTATCTTTGGTTGCAAGCGATTGGTTTTTTAGGTGTTGCTGTTGGTGTGGGAATGTTGATTTTTGTCTCTTTGCCCATTCCAGAGTTAGCCCGAATTTTTCTTGTTCTTATTGTTGCTGTTGCGGCCACAATGCTGGGCATGAAATTGATGACTCCCAAAACCATTCAAGAACCACTCAACAAACAATTTGCGATCTTCAGCAATAAGCATAACTGGGTAATGACATGGTTATATGTAATGACGTTTGGCTCGTTCATTGGTTATGCGAATGCGTTTCCTAAACTGATAGACGATATTTTTGTGACAAAAACAAACGGCTTGGTAACGTCAAACTACATTTGGATTGGTGCAGCAGTGGGGGCTTTTATTCGCCCTGTCGGTGGTTGGCTTGCGGACAAATTAGGAGGGGCACGGGTTACGCAATGGGATACATGGGTGATGGTTGCCTCGACAATTTTGGCGGGGTATATCGTTTCATTGGCAGGAAAAGAAAGCGCATTAGGAGCAGAGGGACATCCTGAGAAATACTTCATTCCATTTTTAATCACGTTCATTGTTCTTTTTGCAACAACCGGCATTGGCAACGGTTCAACCTTCCGAATGATTCCCATTATCTTTTCAAAAGAACAGGCAGGACCTGTTTTAGGTTGGACATCTGCCATTGCTGCGTATGGCGCCTATTTAATTCCTAAAATCTTTGCAACACAAATTAAAGCAGGAACCCCCGAGTATGCCCTTTATGGTTTTGCAGGGTATTACGTCAGTTGTTTGCTGGTGAACTGGTGGTTTTACGCACGTAAGAATGCAGAAATCAAATGTTGATATGACTTGACTTGTTTACTAATTTTCTATGAAAGAAGAGTGATGCAAAAACGCGTCATGACAATTATTTTGTGCGTTGGTCTGTTTTTCAGCCTGATTGTGTTTGGAGCAAGTGTAGGAAAGGTACGCCTTCCCGATAACCAACAAGGTTACTCTCCCAAACAGCCCATTGACTACTCACACCAGTTACATGCGGGCAAACTTAAAATGGACTGCCAGTTCTGTCACACAGCAGCAGCAACCAGTCGTCATGCGGGAATTCCTTCAAGCGATGTTTGTATGAAGTGTCATAAAATTGTGACTGCTTCTTATGATGTGTTGCAAGAAGAAATACAAAAAGCAGAAAAAGAAAAACGGAAACCCAAACGAATTATTTCAGCAGAACTTCGCAAACTTTACGATTCACTCGGTTTGAATGATGAACTGAAACTGAAAAAAGATGCCACCCCAAAATCAATCGAATGGATACGCGTGCATAACCTGCCCGACTATGCCTATTTCAATCATAGCGCACATGTTGCAGTGGGAGTCAGTTGTCAGAAATGCCACGGACCTATCGAGTCGATGGAACGCGTACGGCAAGTCGAAACATTATCGATGGGATGGTGTATCAATTGTCATCGCCAGTCCAACAAAACTGGTATCAATGGTCGTGCAGTCAATGCAAAAACAAATTGTGCCACTTGTCATTATTAGATCAAAACAAACACGAAAACAAATTGATTTCAATGAAAAATAATTCGAACAAAACTTATTGGGTAAGCCCTGCAGAGCGTGATGGGAACATCTCAGCACCTGAAGACTTAAACGTTTTGAACATTCTTGCTCCTGCGGGAATAAGTCGGCGGCAGTTTTTAGAAGCGGTTGGTTTTACCATTTCTGCGGTGGCTGTGAGCGGTTGCAGCCGTGCGCCGGAAGAAGTCGCTTTGCCTTTTCCTAAGCAACCAGCAGGAATGCAGCCTGGAACAATGCGCTATTACGCCTCAACCTGTGCCAATAGCTCAGCAGGAACAGGATTGTTAATTGGTGTGCGCGATGGGCGTCCTCTTAAAATGGAAGGAATGCCAACGCACCCTCTTTCACAAGGTGGACTTTCTGCGGTTGACCAGGCATTGCCGTTAGGGCTTTACGATTCTCATCGCCTTAAACAACCTCTTGCAAATGGAAAGGCTGCCAAGTGGAAAGAGATTGATCAAAAAATTCTGGGTGCGTTATCAGAACTGAAAAAGAAAAAAGGTGTTGTTCGATTTGTCACATCGACAATCACCAGCCCTACGTTGCAAGCAACAATCGATACGTTTTTAAGTCAGTTTGACAATGCGAAACAAGTGACGTTTGATATTCAAAGTTGTTCTGCCATTCTCGATGCCCACGAACAAACAGAAGGGGTACGATTGTTGCCGCATTACTTGTTTGACCGTGCAGATGTCATCGTCTCGTTTGGTGCAGACTTTTTGGGAACATGGATTTCTCCTGTCGAGTTCACCGCTGCCTGGAGCAAACGACGTGTTCCAACAAAAAAAAGTCCAGAAATGTCGTGGCATGTGCAATTAGAAAGTCGCATGACAATCACGGGCAGCAAAGCTGATACACGTTATCGAATTCGCCCCGAAGAACAGGCGGTTCTACTGAGTCATTTGACACAAAAAATTGCCAAGCATGCAGGAAAGGTTCTCACCAATGACAATCTTCCCTCTGCAACAATCACAGAAGAAGAACTCTCTGAAATGGCAAAACGTTTATGGAATGCGCGGGGCAAAAGCCTTGTTGTTTCTGAGAGTCAAGATGTTACTGTGCAACGATTAGTCAATGCTCTTAATCATCTACTTGGCAATTATGGAAAAACGATTGACATTGAAAAACCAAGCCGTCAAAAACAAGGAAATGACGGCGATGTCATTCAACTTGTTGATGAATTGAACTCCGACAAAGTTGATGCTCTTTTTGTGTTGAATGTTGATTTAACGCACAGCCTTCCCAACCGAGAAACATTGGCTGCTTCCGTTCAGAAGGTTCCATTGTCTGTCAGTTTTGCATCGCGAGAAAACGATATTGCGTCACTTTCAAAGTATGTTTGTCCCGACCATCATTTGTTGGAATCGTGGGGAGACGCAGAACCAGTTAGCGGTTTAGTCAGTATTGTACAGCCGGCATTGCAACCGCTGGGGCAAACACGTTCTCTCTTAGAGAGCTTGGCAATTTGGTCTGACAATAAGCAGTCTGGGAATAAGTTGCTTGGCAAGAAACCATCTGCCTACAAAATCCTTCAAGCATCTTGGAAGAAGAACATTTTCTCACGACAAAAGAAAACAAGTGACTTTACTTCCTTCTGGGAAAAAGCATTGCATGATGGGTTCACAAAAGTCATTCCTCCGCCGGTCAAAACAAAACCGTATCAAGCAGAGACAATAAAATCACCAAAAGAAAATTTCAACCCCAATGAGTTGACGTTGGTTCTCTACACAAAAGTCAGCATGCCCGATACCGAATCAGCACATAACCCCTGGTTACAAGAATTGCCTGACCCTATCACAAAAATCACATGGGATAACTATGTGACGGTTTCATCTGCGATGGCAGATGAAATGCAATTAAAGGATGGCGATGTTGTTTTGGTTGAATCGAAACAGAAGAATCTTTCATTGGAACTTCCCGTGTTAGTACAGCCGGGACAGCATGATAATGTCATTTCAATTGCGTTGAACTATGGCTGCAAAGGGACAGAACGATTTGCCAAAGTCGGTCCGCAATGGATTGAAGCACGCACTTCTGTTGGTGAAAACGGATTGATTGGTTCGAACGCTGCTCTCTTTTTGAAAAGAGAAGGAACAAGTTTGAACAATGTTCATTCAGGGGTTACCATTACAAAAACAGGACGACGTCACAACTTAGCAAGCACTCAGGAATATGGCAGGATTGATGTCCCCAAACATATTGCCCCGAAAGGTGCTGAACGTCGTGATATTATCGAAGAAACAACACTTGGTGCATTTGAGAAAAACCCAAAAGCAGGTTCGCGAGAACTTCACTTTCCTACCACGCCACAACTCTGGGCAGAAGACCATCCCAAAGGGGGACATCATTGGGGAATGGCAATCGACTTGAATGCCTGCACCGGTTGCTCTGCCTGTTTGATTGCTTGTCAATCAGAAAACAATGTGCCAGTGGTTGGTAAAGATGAAGTCTTTCGTCAGCGTGAAATGCACTGGATTCGAATTGACCGTTACTACTCTGGTACCGGAGATGATGTCGAGGTTGCCCATCAACCGATGATGTGCCAGCACTGTGACAATGCTCCCTGTGAAACTGTCTGCCCGGTATTGGCAACCATTACGGGAGAAGAAGGTCTTAACGAACAGGTTTACAACCGTTGTGTTGGAACACGCTATTGTGCGAACAACTGCCCTTACAAAGTGAGGCGATTCAACTGGTTCAATTATTCAGAAGAAGAGACACTCGAAAACTTGGCATACAACCCTGATGTCACTGTTCGAATGCGTGGTGTGATGGAAAAATGTTCGATGTGTGTGCAGCGTATTGAACAGGGAAAAATCGAATCTACTCAAACGGGGCAACCGTTGCAAGAGGGGGCAATTCAAACTGCCTGTCAGCAATCATGCCCTGCAAGTGCAATTGTTTTTGGCGACATGAACGACGAAAAAAGTCAAATTTATGCAGCCATCAACAGCCCACGCAACTATCAGGTTCTCGAAGAACTCAACGTAAGACCATCGGTTTCCTATCAGCGTATGGTAAGGAATAAAGAAGAAGAAAACGGTCATCAAGAAGAACAAAAACATCATTGATATTTTGTTATGACGAATAACACTCAAAGGTAAACTGGCAATGCAAACGGATTATGAATCAATTCGACCTCCACTTGTTCAAGGGAACAAGTCGTTGGAAGAAATCACAAACGACATTTGCGCCCCCACGGAACGCAAGCCAAACGGGTTATGGTGGTGTGCGTTTTTAACCGCAAATGTTTTGTTGCTGGTGGGGGTGGTGGCTGTCACCTATCAAATTATGTTTGGTATTGGAACATGGGGACTCAACAAAACAGTTGGATGGGCGTTCGATATTACGAACTTTGTTTTTTGGGTAGGAATTGGTCATGCGGGAACATTGATTTCTGCGGTGCTGTTTCTCTTTCGGCAAAAATGGCGAACAGCAGTCAATCGCTCTGCTGAAGCCATGACACTTTTTGCGGTCATGTGTGCAGGGATTTTCCCACTCATTCATATGGGGCGCCCCTGGTTAGCCTACTGGATGATGCCCTACCCCAACACACGGGGTCCGTTGTGGGTCAACTTTAAGTCTCCATTATTGTGGGACGTTTTTGCAATATCGACTTACTTACTCATCTCAGCAATCTTCTGGTATGTCGGGTTGATTCCCGATTTGGCAACAATGCGTGACCGGTCAAAACCAGGCTTGAAAAAGAAGCTGACTTCTTTTTTCTGTCTCGGTTGGAATGGTTCTTCACGCACGTGGCATCGGTATGAAACCGTTTACTTGTTGTTAGCAGGGTTAGCAACGCCACTTGTTTTTTCTGTTCATACCATTGTGAGTATGGACTTTGCGACTGCTGTGATACCAGGTTGGCATACGACAATCTTTCCCCCTTACTTTGTGGCAGGAGCAATTTTCAGCGGATTGGCAATGGTCTTGACGCTCATGTTAATTGCCCGCAAAGTGGTGCACTTAGAAGACTATCTGACAGTCAATCATATTGAAAAAATGTGCAAGCTGATGCTTTCAATGGGCTGCATTGTGGGGTTGGCATACTCAACAGAATTCTTCACAGCAGCTTACAGCGGAAACCCCTACGAGCAGTTTGTCTTTTTGAACCGGGCAGGTGGTCCTTTTAGCTGGGCGTATTGGACGATGGTTTCTTGTAATGTTTTGACGCCGCAACTGTTGTGGTTTCGTTCTGTGCGTCGTTGTTTGCCTGCGGTTTTTGTTATTACGATTTTCATTAACATTGGAATGTGGTTTGAACGGTTTGTGATTATTGTGACCAGTTTGCATCGAGATTTCCTTCCCTCCAGTTGGGCAAGTTATTCTCCTTCTTTAATTGAAATCGCAACTTTTATAGGAAGTTTTGGCTTGTTCTTTAGTTGCTTCCTACTTTTCTGTCGGCTGTTACCAATGCTTGCCATTGCAGAAGTCAAAGGGGTACTCGACCATCAATCGACAAAGAAAACTGAAGTCACACCAGAAGGAGAAGCAGCATGAGTGACCGACTTATTTACGCAACATACACCAACGAAACCGATACTCTTGAAGCAACAACTGCTGCCCGTGAAGGGGGGTGTGAAATTATTGACGTCTACACACCGTACCCGATTCATGGAATTGACAAAGCAATGGGGCTGAAACAGTCTCGACTCAATTGGGTCTGTTTTATTTGTGGACTGATTGGAGCACTTGTTGCATTATGGTTTCAACATTGGGTGGCATCGGTTGACTGGGCGTTAGATGTCGGCGGAAAACCGTGGAACTCGTTGCCATCAGACTTACCCGTTGCATTTGAAATGCTCGTGTTGTGTGCAGGGTTTGGGTCTGTCTTTGCTTTGTTCGCAGTCAGCCGACTTTACCCCGGAAAGAAACCCAACATCATTGCACCGGAAGTCTCTGATAACCTTTTTGTACTTGTCATTAACGAATCACATTCCAAAGTAAGTGGCTCTGATTTGAAACAATTATTAAATCAATACCAAGCATTGAAATTAGAAGAACGACTTTTAGAGAAGTAACAAAACATGTGGAACAAAACAAATATCGCATTAGCACTTTTGCTGGCATTCGTAGTATTTGCTATCTTTTTTACGAAGACAGACTACGCAATAACCAACTACGAATTTTTGCCAGACATGAAACGCTCACAGGCATACGGTGCCTATTCTAAAAATCCGCACTTTGCCAATGGGCGTACGTTGCAACTTCCCGTACAGGGAACCATTGCACGGGGAGAACAACTTCTGCATTATCAGGCAACAGCAGCAGAGGCAATACGTGCAGGGAATGAATTGAAAAACCCAACCTCGGTGAAACCTAAATTAAAAGCGGCATCTCTTGAACGAGGAACAGAAATCTATCGGGTCTTTTGTATTTCTTGTCATGGTGCAACGGGAGCAGGTGATGGGATAGTACCAAAGTATGGCTTCCCGCCGCCTCCCTCTTTGTTGACGGGAAAATCACTCAAAATGAAAGATGGTCAACTGTTTCACATTCTCAGTTACGGACAAGGAAACATGACCGATTTCAACGCTCAACTTTCTCATCAACAACGGTGGGATGTTATCAACTATATTCGTACCATGCAAAAATCAGCAACCAGTCAAACAAAACCGGCGGTACCATCAAAAAAAGAACCCGTAAAAAAACAACACCTTGAAAAATGATCACTTTCTAAGAAATTAAAAACATAAAAAATAACTGTTGAACACCAATTTTTTATTCCAACAAATCCCCCTCCCTTTTTAGGGAGGGGTTAGGGGAGGGTCAAACGGTACGAGTCAGATTAAACAATCTTTTGCTATTTCACTGTTGATATCCAAGGTCTAATTGCAAAACAAGTTAAATCACCATTCCATCCTTTGACCCTCCCCTCGGTCCCCTCCCTAAAAAGGGAGGGGAGGAAAAATTCAACCACAGAGACAAGGACAAAAAAACCATGAGTTCGCGACAGGCAATCTCAGTATCAGCTTCTCAAACACTGACAAAAATCGCTCTTGTCAGTGGATTAACATTGCTTTGTGGTGTCGTTTTTTCTTCACCCATCGAGAAGTTATCAACCAAACTTTGGGCAAAGTTTTTTGGAGGCAACTCGGCTGCTGTTTCAGGAGAACTTCTTGAACGTATCTGGAGCAATATGCTTATTGGTTCATTCTTTTTGGTGACATTAGCATTAGGGGGCGTTCTGTATATTGCGATTTCTTATGTTGTGGGGGCTGGCTGGAACACCGCTTTTCGGCGTGTTCCCGAAGCGATGGCGGGACTTCTTCCCATTACAGGAATGACGTTGTTTGTTGTGCTTGCGATTCACATGCAGCAATATGGCTGGCATCATCATGGCGCAGGAGATGCAGGAACATTCTGGTTCAAAGAACTTTGGCTGACCCCTGGTTTCTGGTTGATACGGGCAGCTATCATTCTTCTATTATGGACTCTTTTTGCAAAACGTATTGTATCGAACTCGCGTCAACAAGATGCAACCGGACATAAAAATCTAACGACATCGAATGTACGGCTCTCTGCTTTGTTTTTAGTTGTTTTTGGTCTCTCATTTTCTGTGGCATCTTGGGATTGGATAATGGCACTCGACCCCATGTGGTTCAGCACCGTCTGGGCAACCTATCACTTTTCAGGATTGTTTCAGGCAACATTAGCAGTCATTATTCTCTTCTCTTTGTTGTTGAGAAGAAACGAAGGACCCCTTGAAAATATCTTCAACGACGAACATTTGCACGATCTTGGAAAGCTGATGATTGGTTTTAGTTGTTTCTGGATGTATATCTGGTTTTGTCAGTATATGCTTATCTGGTATGCAAACATTCCCGAAGAGACCGCTTACTTCATTCCACGCACACAAACCTCATGGGGACCTGTGATGATTCTTAACATTACATTGAACTGGGGAATTCCGTTTCTTGTGTTGCTTCCTCGTTCTGCAAAACGAAGCCGTGGCATTATGATGAAAGTTGCCTGCGTGGTATTGGTGGGGCGCTGGGTCGATTTGTACATAATGGTTTTTCCTTCAACAATGGGAAACACTCCGTTGTTTGGTATTTGGGAAGTGGCAAGCATCTGTTTCTTTGCCAGCCTGTTTGGTCTTTGCTTCACACGGGCATTTGCAACAGCCAACCCTGCTCCGCAACAAGACCCTTACCTTCCTGAAAGCTGCCACTATCATTGCTGAAATGATTTTTTCTTAGTATCTTATGGCGTGTCAATAAATCACTTATAAATTATTCGATCAATAACTGTTATTGGGCGATGATTGTTTTAGTTTCGCTCAACAATTTTATAGAAAAGCCGAATACGTTTCTACAATTAACAATTCATACGAAAAGAGATATCCCATGAGTCAAGACCTTCCCCCTTCAATCGTTCAGCAGTTTGCAGAAAAACAACCAGACGTATGGAACAGCTACAATCAATTGAGTGATGCCGTCAGCCAGTCTGGTCCTTTGGAGACGAAAACTCAGCGACTTCTCAAATTAGCAATTGCAATTGGTATCGGTCGAGAAGGAGCAGTTCGCGCACATACTCGGCGTGGTTTGCGAGCAGGTCTCTCTTCAGAAGAACTGCAACAAACAGCGCTGCTGGGAATCACAACCATTGGTTGGTCAGGTGCTTTTGCTGCCCACTGTTGGATTGAAGAAGAAATTGCACGATTCGATAAAACGAATGATGAATAGTTATTTCTGAATCAGCATCATGGGGGATTTTTGTTTTGCCCGCTTATCTCCCCAAGTTGCGATGAGATCGTTCGACAGATTTTACTCTGCTTCATCGCTATTCGGGTCAATCTTTTTCGGGTGAGGTTGTTGAAACGAGGGGCTGTCAATAACACGATTACGCCCTTCATGTTTTGCTTTATAGAGTGCTTTGTCTGCAAGACGAATCACCTCCTGACCTGCTTGTGAGAGGTTTGCATATTCGGCAACCCCAAAACTGGCGGTCACATTCAACAAGTTTCCTTCATGGCTAAAGGGAAACATTTCGATGGTTTCGCGTAGTAACTCTGCAATGTTGCTTGCTCCTTCTGTATTGCGATGGGGCAATGCACAAATAAATTCTTCGCCTCCATAACGTGCAACAATCGCATCTTGAGGAATGGCTTCTCTCAAAATACGAGCGGTCTCTTGTAGCACGGTATCTCCTGCCTGATGTCCATGCTGATCGTTAAACGATTTGAAGTGATCGATATCACACATAATAATTGATAACGGTTCACCAAGCATATTTTTGTCGTGCTCTAAATCCCGTAGGTCTTCCATAAAACTGGCATGGTTGAGGAGTCCCGTTAAACCATCACGCCGAGCCATCTCTTCAATTCGTCGAAAGAGTTGCGCGTTCTTAATTCCCAGCGCAGAAAAATCTGCCAGAACGTGCAATTGTCGTCGAAATGTTGGAGTTGTTTCACGCACTTTATCGACAATCAACAATCCCAGTAATTCTCCCCCCACTGTTAATGGGGCAATGGCATCAGGGGCATCGGGGTCTTCTTTTAATATCGGAGCATAGCGGTCATCTTCTTCCAGCATTGTTCGTGTTAAAATTTTACGAGACTCAAGAGCGTACGCTGCCATTCCTGCTTCACTGCGAGGCGCGTACAGCCAACGATCTCGATAACGTGAAGGAAGCGCATTGATCAACCTCTCTTCTTGTCGACTCCAAAAATAGACTTGGCATTCTGAACATTTTAATAATGATCGCGAAGTGCTGATGATGGTTGGGATGAGCGTTTGCAAATCAAGATCGGTTGTAATGCGCCGACCAATATCTTGTAACGAAAGAAGTAACATCGGGTAGTTAATACTTGCTCTTTGTGTCTCTCGCTCCTTTTGAAGATCAAGAGCCTTTTGATTTTCCTGTTGTAATTCAAGAAATGACAATTGCTGATGATGAAGCTCTCTCTTCAAACGTCTTGACGATTCATGCAACCTGCCAGAAAAAAATGTGATGACAGATGTTGTCAGAAAGAGAACTCCCATTGAAAGAAGTGTGATGTAAACATCGCGATACTCTGCAATTCCGACTTTCCGCAAAAACCAATACTCTGCCAAACAAGAGAAGATGCCTATGAAAATAACAAATAATGTTAGCAAACGACTTTGAGAAACAGAAACAATAACAGTCGGAACCAAAAATAAAATTAAGGTAACTGCTCCGGGGGTCGACTCCAGCAAGTAGCCAACACAAACCGCAAGTGGTCCCAGCAACAAAATTGCAGGGATAAACAGCCAATGTGAATGGAGTGAAAGAAATCGGTCAGTCATTGCTTGCGCCATCTCAGAATTTCATTAGAATACAACATATTAAAAGTAGGTCATCGAGATGGTTTCGTCTAGTTTTCCTTGCAATTGCCAAGTAGCGATTCCGAGAAAAGAGTAGGCTATAACGATTATTCCGAAATTCTACTGCGGCATGAGGTTTGTTTTCCTTGAATCATTCTGCAAGAATACCCCTTCAATGTTTTTGTATAACTATTTAGCAAAGAATTTTATCAAGTAAATCCCCCTCCCTTTGAGGGAGGGGAGGATAACTTTGCTGGATCGTTACATTTTTGTTTTACACCTCCATTCTCATATTATCAATTTGAAAAAACGACTTAAAAATCATGACGACACAAACACCCGAGACTCCTTTGAAACTTTCCCACCGTTGGAAAATGGCATCTGATCAACCCATTAGTTTTTTGATGCAGCAAGGGGTCGAAAATCCCGATGTCATTTCATTGGCAGCCGGCTTGGTTGACCCTGCAACGTTACCTGTTGATATCTCTCGTGCTGCTGCCAATCAAATGCTTTCAGACAATTTGCATGCACAAGAAGTGTTACAGTACGGCACAACTCCCGGGGCAGAAAAAATTCGCTCCTGCATGTTACAACACCTTGCACAATTAGAAGGATGCTCAACAGAAGAACTTGGTATTGGCTCTGATCAATTGATTATGACAACCGGTTCACAGCAGTTACTCTCTTTGGTGGGACAAATACTTCTTGACCCAGGCGATATTTGTTTGGTAGCTGCGCCGACTTACTTTGTCTTTTTAGGAACATTGGCAGGCTTAGGAGCAGAAGCTGTTCCTGTCAAAACGGATGAAAATGGAATGTGCATGGAGGCTCTTGACGAAAAACTGGAAGAGTTAGAATCGGCAGGAAAACTTGACCGTGTGAAGATGATCTACCTCGTCAGTTATTACGAAAACCCAAGTGGTATCTCTCTTTCTGAAGAACGAAGAAGAAGAGCAGTTGAACTTGCAAAGAAGTGGTCGAAGTCACAACGGATTCATATTCTTGAAGATGCTGCGTACCGCGAATTGCGTTACGATGGTCCTCAGTTACCATCTGTCTGGAGCTTTGACGATGAGCAGCAGCATGTCATTCTTGCACAAACATTTTCCAAAAGTTTTTCTCCCGGCGTGCGTGTTGGGTTTGGTGTTGTTCCGCGTGACCTTGTCAGCCCTATTTGTGATCGCAAAGGAAACGAAGATTTTGGTTCTGCCAATTTGAACCAACATTTATTAGCAACCGTTTTTGAACAGAGTGCCTATTATCCACATGTTGAAATGTTACAAAACTCGTACCGTAAAAAACGAGACTGCATGTTAGCTGCTGCGAACCGTTATTTTTCAAATCTTGATGGAGTCTCCTGGGTTCATCCACATGGTGGGTTGTATGTTTGGATGACATTACCCAATGAGATTAAAACCGGTTTTCAAAGCAAGTTGTTTCATCAGGCAACAGAAGAAGAGGGGGTGATGTATGTGCCGGGCGAACTTTGTCAGGCGGGTAACGTTCAAACCGTTCCTCGTAATCAAATGCGACTTAGTTTTGGAGCACAATCTTTAGAAGGAATCGAACAGGGAATGCAGCGACTCGCCAAAGCTGTGACAGCAATCATGCAGCGACAGTAATTATCCCGTTTTGCATACCGTCAAAAATAATGAATAAAAAGACACGTTGATTATTTTGTAAAATCTGCAAAAAAGTTTCCTGTTTTTATTGCAATTCAACTCAACTTTCTATACGCTGCTATCCGGTATTAACGTCAACTTGCGTATAGGTCGGGATACCCTGTTACTAGGGGCCAACAAAAAGAGTGTCTCTTTTTGTTACTTTTGCCGTTTTTGGCACTCACACTAATTGTTTTTGATTGAGGAGAAGAAGCATGACTTTACAAGAAGCAAAAAGACGCGGCTTTACTTTGATTGAATTGCTGGTGGTTATCGCCATCATCGCAATTTTGATCGCACTCTTGCTACCTGCTGTGCAACAAGCACGCGAAGCTGCTCGTCGCAGCGCCTGCAAAAACAATCTGAAACAAATCGGGTTGTCACTCCACAACTACCACGACGTACACCGTACCTTCCCCCCCTCGTATGTCACTTTTGGTGCCTTACAGACGCCACAAGCTGGGATTCCTGCGGTTATTCATAGCGGCTGGGGATATCATGTTTTACCCTACATGGATCAAACACCACTTTACAAAGTTCCT
>UOGL01000294.1_pt1 | contig 14311 bp, 12 predicted proteins | sample 1990131 | NCBI WGS metagenome assembly UOGL01 (sample SAMEA4728526, study PRJEB27164) | hydrothermal vent metagenome | biome: marine basaltic hydrothermal vent biome; feature: marine hydrothermal vent; material: mineral | place: Pacific Ocean | collected 2011-06-14/2011-07-23 | depth 1741 m | reverse complement strand
TGATTGTACTTATCTCTGGATTAGTGATGATTGGCAGCCACTTTATTCCCCCTGCGGTGAAGTTGGAAAAAAACATAGCAAATTGGTTTAACATTCTTGCTGCCATTGCATTTGTCTTAGGGGGTGGCAATTTACTGAAAATGAATTTGCAGAAAATTTCAAACCGCAATGCAGGTTGGGGATATGCAGCGGTCACTTTAATTGCTTTTGTTGTCACACTTGTTATTGGTTTGGTAAAGCTGGGGTCATCACCAACAGGGAAAACAGAACAACATGGATGGAGTATGGCACAGCTCTCTTTAGAGAACTTTCCCAAAACATTTGAAGCCAACGGAACTCTTCCCACAGGAGAGTTATCGCCATTGGTAAGCGGGCAATTGGAGCGAAGTGATTATGAAAAGATCACCTTTCGAGGATGGATGCGTTCGAACCAACTGGAAGCACTCAAAAAAAATGAGATGAAAAAAGAATGGCACGATACCGTCACTCTTCTTCACAAAGCCTCTCAACCACCAAAATCTCTTGAAGGAAGAGTTTCCTACAATTCACAATTAAAGTCGCTGTTGTTTCGGGGGGTGATGTCTGACAAAGACAAACAAATACTTCTTGCATTTGGGACAAACACGCAATGGGACAATGCGGTAAATCAATTGCACACATTAAGCAACAAAGTTTATCGCATCCCGCTTCAAGCAATCCCTACAGGGCTTTCTCTTCCTGAAAAACTGGCTGATGTGGTCACCTATAATACCGAAAAAAAATTGCTTTCGATTCATGGTCCCATGTCTGATGAACAACGCAAAACGCTTATTGCTGTTTTGCCAAAAGGAGAGATTCTTACTCAATTTGAACAAAAAAATATCATACAAAAACTAAGCGATTTGGGACCGCTAAGTAATCTTCAAAAAGACTCTGTTAAGGGGTTTGACAAAAAGTTTGGTTCTGTGGGAGTGAGAAACAAGCAGTTACTTTTTGAACTGTTGACCCCTTCAAAAAAAGAAGAGCATCCTCAATTAAATCAACTGCAAATGAATTATTTAGCATCTGTTTACAACACGCAAGATGCTATTTGGATTTCAAAGATTGATGAATTATACATGGCATCTCATCAAACAAAATATGCTTGGTCAGGAGACTTTCAAGCGGAAGGGAGTGGAGTTTGGTATCTCTTTCAGTATGCTTTTGTTCCGCTGACAGCAACCATGTTTGCATTGCTTGCGTTTTATGTTGCCTCTGCTGCCTTCCGTGCTTTCCGTGCAAAAAACATTGAAGCCACGTTGTTGTTAGCCACAGCGTTTATCGTTTTGCTGGGGAATGTGCGTGCAGGAACATTGATTTCAGAGTGGTTATTTTTACCAGAGGGGTACACCATTCCAGATGCAAAAGAGTTTGTTATGGAAGTCTTTAACACCGCAGGAAGTCGAGCCATTATGATTGGGGTGGCATTGGGAATTATCTCGACCTCCCTCAAAGTGTTACTGGGAATTGACCGTTCTTATTTGGGATCAGATTAAATCGATATCACTCTTTTTTGATTCCCTTTTTATATTCTAGCAGGCTGTTTTCTTATGATAAAAGCTCTTCAAGATATTGACAAGCGTTGGATATTTCTTGCAATGGCAATTGCTGTTGCTGTCCCTATTTTATTTCAGGTTACCTTTCCTGAAAAACCGGGCAAAATGGTAATGGGGGCATTTAATAAAATTGAAGAATTACCACCTGGCTCGAATATCCTTGTGGCAATCGATTATGGTCCAGGAAGCCAAGCGGAACTTGACCCGATGGCAACAGCATTGGTGAGTCACTGTTGTGAAAAAGGGCATAAATTATTTTTTGTTGCCTTGTGGGCTACGGGAACAAAAATGATCTCAAAGACAATCGATAACGTGATTAAAGAAGAATATCCACAAATGGAATATGGCAAAGATTATGTCAACCTCGGTTTCAAAAGTGGGAGTGAAGGACTCATTATTGTAATTGGTTCAGATATCAGAAAGTCTTACGCAGCAGATGAATTTGGAACATCACTTGATGAAATCGAAATGACAAAAGATATTAAAAGTATTCAGGAAATGGATTTGATTCTTTCTGTCAGTGCAGGAACACCCGGGACGAAAGAATGGATTCAATATGGTCCCAAAAAGAAGGGGACAAACACGAAAGTCCCTATCATCGGAGGTTGCACCGGAGTGCAAGCCCCGTTGTTGTATCCTTATTACCCCGAACAAATGGTTGGTCTGCTCGGAGCAATTAAAGGGGCAGCAGAATACGAAGCCGCATTACTGAAAGCTCAAGATGAAAACGGAAAAAAGAAATACGTCAAATTTGACAAACCAAAATTCAGAGAAGGTCTTCGGCGAATGGCTCCGCAACTTTCTGCTCATATTTTAATGGTCGGACTGATCATTTTAGGAAATATCATTTTCTTTATGCAACGCAAGTAAGGGTTATTGGTGTTGTGTTCTTTGGAAGAAATCTTATGAAAAAACAGACTTTAATTTGGCTTCTTATCTTTATTTGTTCAGGAGGCTTTCTTGTTTTTCGGGCAACCAGTCACGGAATGGGAGAAGTCTACACGCAAACAGTGAAAGGAAACGAGGCGTTTGTTCCTCCCAGAGAAATTATAGGAAGTGACGTTCATTTGAATCCTTTCCGAACCATGGGCGTTTGGATTGCTGCGGGGTTGACGTTATGCATTTTCTCGTTTTTGTACAAAGATAACCCGTTCTACAAATTTGCAGAATCGATTCTCATTGGCATCTCTGCTGCGTACTGGATGGTTGTTGGTGTTTGGACGGTGATGGTTCCTAATTTATTTGGAAAAATTGCTCCCATAACAACCGCACAAATTTTTACTCCAGGAACAATCTCTGCTGTGGAATACTATTATTACATTCCACTTGTTTTGGGCATCATGCTTATTTGGAGGTTAGCACCACGCGGGGGTTGGATTGCCCGTTGGCCCCTTGCTTTAATTATTGGGACAACTGCTGGAATGAGGTTGGTTGTTTATTTTGAATCAGATTTCCTCTCTCAAATCAATCATACAATTTTGCCTTTACTGGTTGCGACATCAGACAAAGGGATGTACGTTTTTGATTGGGTAAAAACTCTCAAAAACTGGACGGTACTTATTGGCGTATTAACCACCACTATCTATTTCTTTTTCTCCGCAGAACATACCGGGGTGTTGAAGCCTGTTTCTCGAGTTGGTATTTGGTTTTTAATGATCACCTTCGGTGCAGCATTCGGCAATACTGTTATGGGACGCATCACGCTACTTTCGCAACGATTCGAATTTTTACTTGATGACTGGCTATGGATTATCGACCCTCTCTCAAACCGATTAGGTATGTAGTAATCTCTTATCAATGGAATCGTGTGCAAAATGCGCAGAATTTTTGTGCCTGAGTCCCCTTGATAGTTCTGGCTCATTGCCAGGTTAAGGTGTTGTCAATAATTACATGAGGCACTTTATTGTTTTACCAGTCGCGCCAATCGAAGCAATAAATTTCGCCAGTGCTTAAGCCGCAAATCAACCAGTTCCCCAAAGGGTCACTACAAACGTTGCAGATTTCTTCGGGCGGTTTTACTTTCCAAATAATCTTGCTGTCATCATCTAACCAATAAAGATCGTTTTCCAATGTCACGACAGCGAGCCGTTCTGCTCGGTAACTGGTTTCCACCAAACGAGGGGTTCCCTCAATCATGACAGAACCTTCTCTCTCACCATTGCTACCATACTTCTGAATACCCAGATTAAAACCCGCTAAATAAATTTGTTCCCCATCACCACTGGCAGCTATTCCCCCAATGCTGGTTCGAAGGCTTTGAGTCCAAATTTCATCTCCCTGTAAATCGTATAGCGAAATGACGCCGTACTCGGAGGCTCCCAGCAAGAGTCGTTCAGTCACTAAAAATTTGAGGTAGCTCAACGGACGGTCTGTTACGAAATTGGTAATGCGATTTCTTTTTCCCTGATAGATGCTGGTGGAACCATTATCAATGGTGACTGCCAGCAGATGCCCATAGGGAGCAATTGCCATCGAAAGAAGATCGGAAGAAAAGTTTTTTGACCCGACAACCCCACAATTTTTGTTGAGCCAAACTAACTTGGAGTCTTCCAGTATGACTGCTGCTGACTCTCCGTTGTCACTGAAAACCAAGCCATTAAGCGACGAGAACCCACCTGTTACAGCATCGAGTTCTCCTTGACGATTAAGTCGATACAATTTTCCCGACTCATCACCTGCAAGCGATTCTCCTGTTTCTCGCGCAAGGCAAAGATATTTCAGCGGAGTCTCTGTTACAAACGACCAACGCAATTGAGGAGTTTTTCCATCCCCTGCGTTTATCCATTTTGGTATCGCTGCCATCAAATTGCCCCATACAAAAATCTTCTTCGTAACCACACACGCCCTTACTTCCTGCGTGCTAGTTGGCTGTTGAGCAATTCAACTCCTTTACGAATGTCGTCATCTTTTTCAGGAGTAAGGTCTTCGATACTATGGACGAAATTTTCTTCTTCTTCTTTTTCCACAATGACATCGGGCTTGATGCCGACTTTGCTGTAGTTGCGTCCTTTGGGAGAATAGAATTTTGCAGTGGTCAATCGTAACCCTGTGTTGCCTCGTATGGGAAGGATACTTTGCACAGACCATTTGCCGTATGTTTGCCGTCCAACAATTTTTCCTCGACGATGGTCTTTCACTGCCCCAGAAACAATTTCACTGGCAGAGGCACTGTCGCCATCAACAAGAACAACCAATGGCATATGATGTGTTCCAATACGACGTGCTGAGTAACTCCAATTTTGATCTTGCGTACGCCCTTTGGTTGAAACAATTACGCCATCACTAATAAATCGGTCAAGCACTTCAACAGAGGCTGTTAGCAATCCACCGGGGTTGCCTCGTAAGTCCCATATCAAAGCTGTCATTCCTTGTGACTTTAATTTAGCAAGAGCAGCATCTAACTCAGCAGCAGATGACTTTTGAAAACCGGTCATTTGAATGTATCCGACACCACTTCGTCGATCAACCATTTTGACAACAGGAATACTTTTGACCAAAACGGCACGGCGGGTGAATGTTGAAACGCGTTCTTCTTCACTTCCACGAGAAACTAACCTGAGCCGTACTCGCGAACCAGAAAGACCACGCAATAATTTAGCCGCTTCATCGGTTGTCATATTGCGGCAATCGACTCCATCAACAGCAACAATACGTTCGCCTGCTTTCATGCCCCCCTCTTCTGCGGGAGAGTCGGGAATAATGTTGACAAGCAGCATCCCTTTTCCTTTGGCTTCTTTCATTTCAATTCCAAGACCAACAAATTCACCTTCAATGTTGCCATAAAGGTCTTTCAGACGGTTCGGCGAAAGGTAGTGACTGTAATCATCTAATGAATTGCAACCACCAAAAATGTATTCCATCACTACAGTGCTTGCAGAAAGACCTGTTGTTGAGTACGCCGTATTACAAACGGTTTCAACAACGCGGCGGGCATCGGTTTGGTTTTGAATCGGCTTGTTCCAGTATTGTTCACGAAGGATTTTTCGCAACTTCGCAACACGTTCAGCAGAGACTTCTGGCAAATTCTTTTTGAGAAACTTAGGGTTCGACAACGCGAGGTACAAACTTTCTGTCCCATGTGCAACAAACGATGTCGAGCTAATTTGCTGAACGTAACTTCTTCTCACGCGAGAAAGAATTTCATCAAACAGAACTAAAGAACTGTAACGTGATTTTGAAAGAAGTTGATTTTCAAAACTCTCGTCAGCATAACGACGTTCGATACCAAAATGAATTTTTGAACGACGCAAGCCATATTGTAACGGTTTGCTTTGAGACCATGTTTTCAAACTTTTTTCGTAATGGTTGATGGCATCAATCCAACGACGAGAGCGTTCAAAATCAACCCCCTTGTTAATTGCAGTACGATTTTCTGCGGTTGTTACCGGGTGATTTTCTTCTGCACTGGCATTGTTCTTTTCTGTTGAACCAATCAGGCAACAAGAGACAATTCCTACCAAGACGATTTTCAATAGTTGTTTATTCACAATTCACTTTTCCCTCTGTCAAAAAAGAGTTTCACATGCACATCAGTTTTGCATGTCACTCTCCTGTTTTTTTCAATACGAACATCTCTCAAACTTGCAGCATTTCCCAGTGCTGTTTCAAACTTGAGCCTTACTTCAATATAGGGTGAAAAAATCAGATGTCAAACAATTTCACAACCCAAAACTTCCCGTAATCGCTATAGCCCGCAAGGTTTGCCAAAGTCGGTTTAGTTATGCCAAACAAGTTGCCAACTCGGACAAGGTCAAGGTTGTGGATATCCCTAATTACAGTACAATTAAGGTACGGATTGAAACGGTCAGACCAAATAATCGATTAAATATGACACACAGAACAAGAATCCCATTTATATTTCAGTAATAAAAAAACATGTCAAATCCAGAACAATATCTCAAGCCGGAAGTCATTCGGACAGTTGCACGTCTCGATTTGCGTGCCCGATTTATTGTCGAAGGGTTTTTAAGCGGATTGCACACATCACCCTTTCATGGGTTTTCTGTCGAGTTCAGCGAACATCGTAGATACACACAAGGAGATGACCCGAAAGATATTGACTGGTTAGTTTACGCAAAAACAGATCGCTATTACATCAAAAAGTATCAAGCAGAAACAAACATTACCGGCTACATTTTGATGGACCTTTCCGAGAGCATGGCTTACACCTATCAACAAGAACTCAATAAATTCGACTACAGTATTTGCCTGGCAGCAGCATTGGCGTACATGATGATTCATCAGCAAGACCCTGTCGGGTTAATGATGTTTGACGAAACCATTCGCTACAGTTTGCCCGCGCGCAGCAAGCGAACACAACTTGGGAACATGTTAGCATTGCTGGCAAAATCTCAACCAACCGGTCCAACAGAAATTGCCGCCAACTTGCATCGCATTACAGCAATGATAAAACATCGTAGTTTGATGATGATTTTTTCAGACTTACTGACCGACCCGGAACCGGTGATTAAAGCATTGCATCGTATGCGATATGCGGGGCACGATGTCATTTTATTTCATGTGCTTGATGAAGCAGAAGTCAGCTTTCCCTTTGGGGGCATGGTTGATTTGCAAGACCCGGAAACTGGAAACAATATGGTTGTCGATGCTGCGGGAATTCGTTCAGACTACTTAGATGCAATGCAGGAACTTCGTGACCGTTACAAAAAAGAGTGTCAATCGATCGGGGCAGATTACGTTCCGCTTGATACCAGCATGCCTTTTGATAAAGCACTTATTGAATATCTCACACAACGCAAAGCACGTTTTTAACAGAAAGAAAAACAAATCATGGCAGCACTTGCAACATTTGGCGCAGGATGTTTTTGGGGAGTCGAAGCAACTTTTCGCGCACTGAATGGCGTAACAGAAACTGCTGTCGGTTACATGGGAGGCAAAGCCGATTCTCCTTCTTACCAAAATGTTTGTACGGGAAGTACAGGGCATGCAGAAATTGTGCAAATAGAATTTGACCCTGCAATCATCAGCTACGAAAAATTACTCGATACTTTTTGGAACTCTCATAACCCCACCACTCTCAATCGTCAAGGTCCTGATATCGGCACGCAATACCGTTCTGTCATTTTTTTTCACAATGAAGATCAACAACAAACAGCCATCGATTCGAAAAACAAGCTCGATCAATCAGACCGTTTTTCTAATCCAGTTGTGACAGAAATTGTTCCCGCAACAACATTCCATCGTGCTGAAGAGTACCATCAGCAGTACCTTGAAAAAGGGGGACAAAGTTCCTGTCACTTGTAAGGATTTTACTTGAGATTCCCTTCACTTCTGGTTACGATAGCCTCCGTACAACAGAACGGGAATCAGATCAACAAGGGAAACCGATGCCAACTTCACAATACCGTACAATTCTTCTCTTTGGAGCACCAGGAGTTGGAAAAGGAACGCAGGGACATATTTTGGGGCAAATCCCCGGCTTCTTTCATCTTTCATGCGGAGATGTTTTTCGCTCGCTCGATATTTCTTCTCCCGAGGGAAAAGAAGTTTATCACCATACCTCGAAAGGTGAGCTTGTTCCGAACGACCTGACAATCAAAATTTGGAAAAAAGGTTTGAATGCACGCATTGCACTCTCTTCTTTTAAGCCGCGCGAAGATTTACTTATTTTAGATGGTATTCCTCGCAATATCGAACAAGCAGAATGCTTAAAAGAGCATGTCGAAGTGCTGCGGGTTATTCATCTTGTTTGTAGTGATGAGGAAGAAATGATTCACCGTATTCGTCGACGTGCCATTCATGCAAACCGCGCAGATGACGCCAACGAAGGAATCATTCGGCACCGTTTTGATGTTTATCATCGAGAGTCTAAACCGGTATTAGATTTTTACCCACCTGAAATGGTCTTTGAAATTGATGCTCTCGGCTCTCCCGCTGCGGTACTCAGTCACGTTCTCGATGTTGTTGTTCCCGTACAAGACGAACACTTCAGACAATACGCCGATTGAACTATTCCAGATGTTTGTATTCCCGATTTCATCAATCAAACAATAATTGATCGAGCGTTTCTTATTCGAAAATCTCTATCTCGTTCCAAAGAATCCCTTGGGCATCTTTGTCTGAAAGTAGGGGAGTATCGCTGAGCAAATCCCAATCGATGTGAATGGTAGGGTCATCCCATTGCAATGTTCGTTCGTATTGCGGGTTGTAGAAGTCGGTACATTTGTAAGTAACGAGAGAAGTTTTGCTTCTCACATAATAGCCATGTGCCAAGCCGGGGGGGACATATAATTGCCGATGGTTTTCTGCGGAAAGTATCACACCAACCCATTTGCCAAACGTTGTTGATGTTTTTCGCAAGTCAACAACAACGTCAAAAACCTCTCCCTCAATTGCCTGCACCAATTTTCCTTGCGGATGCTGCACCTGAAAATGTAATCCTCGCAAAACATTTTGTTGAGACGAAACGACATTATCTTGCACAAAGCTGGCATCAATACCTAATTCAGTGTATTGTTTTTGTTGATATCCTTCAAAAAAATATCCCCGTGCATCCTCAAAAACAGAAGGTTCAACAATCAGTAAATCAGGGATTTCAGTCTCTATGACATTCATGACAAAAAGGTTCTCTTTCATTATTCAAGTCAGCGTGATTTTGCCAAGATTTGACAATGATTGCCAGATTTGACAATGGTTGCCAGATAGTGCATGATAGAGAGGTTACAAAAACAAGCCCCCTAGAGCAACCATTATTATTAAGGATATTTTTTATGCGTTCAAGCCATTCTCTTTTACCCCTTTGCCGTGGACTTTTTTTAGTGTTGTTTTTTTCTACGCCTGCATTTACAAAAGAAGCACCTGCCAAACCAGACACAAAGTCGCATAAAAAACACCCGCTTTCTAAAGTCTTTGAAAAAAAAGTTCCGAGAAGTATTGAAGACTTAAAAGCAATTGAAAAACAGGTACAGGCAATCGAAAAGAAAATTACTGCTGTCACGGTTGGTATTCGCATTGGGCGGGCATCGGGAAGTGGAGTTATTGTGACAGAGGATGGTTACATTTTAACAGCCGCCCATGTTTGTGGTGCACCGGGGCGCAAACTGACAATCATTTTTCCTGATGGTAAAAAAGTGAAAGGAGTTTCGCTGGGGTCGCATCGTCGATACGATGCCGGCTTGATAAAAATTACCGAAGAAGGAAAATGGCAATATGCTGAAATGGCAGATTACAAAAGTGTTAAAACGGGAGACTGGGCTGTTGCATTGGGGCATCCGGGAGGATTCAAAAAAGGGCGTGCCCCCGTTTTACGATTGGGGCGTGTTATTCGTAAACAGAGTAAACTATTACAAACCGATTGCGTGATTGTTGGCGGTGATAGTGGTGGTCCACTGTTTGATATGCACGGACGAGTAATTGGTATCAATAGCCGTATTGGTCCTGCACTATCATGGAATTTTCATGCACCTATTTCTGCATATACAAAATATTGGGATGCGATGGCAGCCTCTGAAGTGATTGGCGGCAAAGGGGCTATCCTTGGAGTGAACGGAGAAAAACATCCTCAAGGAACCCGTGTGACAGATGTTCCCGAGGGTTACCCCGCAGCAAAAGCAGGTATTCAAGTCGGAGACGTCATCACAAAGTTTGCAGGAAAAAAACCAACTGGAATCGAAAACCTCGCCAGACTGGTCACAAGACGCAACGTGGGTGAAAAAGTAAACGTAGAAATTCTTCGCGATGGCAAAACCATTCAACTCAAAGTTAAACTGGAAGCCCGCAAGTAGATTCTTGTCACATCTGGATGACCTCCTCAATCTATTACAAAAGGAGGTTGCCGTGAGTGGTTCATTGGGATAGAATACGACATCAGCCTTACTGAAAGGCGAAACAGAAAACAGATGAACCTTTGTCATATCGGGAGGAATAGTCAGATGAGCGTTATTGTTACTGAAACCGCATCAAAAGAATTAAAACGTGTGATGGAAGACCAGAAGATGCCAGAAGGGTCTCTCCTTCGAATTGGTGTTGCCAGTGGAGGATGTAGTGGCTTCCAATACAAACTTGGTTTTGATGAAAAGTATGACGAAATTCAAGACCATGTTTCTGAGCAACATGGTGTAAAAATTGCCGTTGATAAAAAAAGTGCCCTTCTGCTGGATGGAACAACCCTCGATTTTCATGAAGGGTTAGAGCGTCGCGGCTTTACATTCGACAACCCCAATGTTGTGAAATCGTGTGGGTGTGGCAATAGTTTTAGCTAATCGACAAAAAACGAATTCTCAAGCGGAGCGGTGATTTTTCATCGTTCCGCTTTTTTTGTCTCTCTGCTCTGGTATGATGGAGATGGACTTTGATGCAAGGAACGTTCAACTAAAAACCAAGTATGGGAGAAATTTTTGTGACCCAGGCAACATTGCTGGTCATTCAAGGAACTGACCAGGGGACTCGTTTCGAGTTGACCCACAAAGATGTTGGTATCGGCAGAGGAGTATGGAACGAGTTCCGTATTCTTGATACGGAAGTTTCGCGAGACCACGCTCTCATTCAGTATCGTGATGGTCACTATTTCATTTCAGACCGTGGTAGCTCGAACGGTTCTTTTGTGAATGGTCGGTTGATTCAAAATCAGGCACTTGCAAACGGCGACCAAATTCATTTGGGGCATTCAGTGTTGTTGTTCAATTTGATTTCTTCAGAATCAAGTGCACTCTCTGTTGCAGAACAAATTGATTTGATTGAACATGAGCAAGAACGCATCGTCAGCCCGCCTCAAATTGATGCCGCCATCAAAGCCTCTTTTTCTAGTTCAGAGCAAACACTTGCCAATTTACAGGCGCTTTATCGCATTACCGAAGAGACAGTCAGCCCCTCCATTTCTCTCGATTTACTGTTGCAGCATATTCTCGATTTAACCATCAATGTCGTGGGCGCAGACCGAGGGTGCATGTTGATTGCAGATACAGAAACAGGAGGAGTTGTCCCAACCGTTTTCAGCCAAAAGCTTCGTGAAGAAAAAGCCACTCGAATGCCTGTCTCTCGTAGTATTGTCGATTATGTTTTGGCGCAAGAGCAAGGAGTGCTGACATCAGATGCTCAAAGTGACCAACGTTTCGAAGCAGGGCAAAGCATCCTTCAAGCAGGTATTCGAGAAGCAATGTGCGTTCCCATGCATGGGCGATATAATTTGATGGGAGTTATTTATGTTGATATTACAACACCTCCCGAACAGGCTTTGCTGGAAGGAAACAAAAAAGGAAAATTCAACGAAGAGCAACTTCGATTGCTCGTTGCTATCGGTAGGCAGTCTGCTTTGGCGGTCGAAAACAATCGGTATCAAGAAGCATTATTGAAAGCAGAACGGCTGGCAACAATGGGGCAAACCATTGCTATGCTAAGTCATCATATTAAAAATATTTTGCAAGGCGTGCGCGGAGGCAGCTATTTAATTGACTTAGGGTTAAAGGAATCGAAAACAGAACTGGTTCATAAAGGATGGAACATTGTCGAGAAAAATCAGACAAAAATTTACAACCTGGTAATGGATATGTTGACGTTCAGCAAAGAACGACAGCCTGATTTGAAGCCAAGTTCTTTGAATGAGTCTGTGCAAGACGTTTGCGAGTTAATGGAAGCGCGTGCAGAGAATTGTGGTGTCACTTTTTGCTTTCAACCGGCAGAAGATATTCCAGAATCATCGTTTGACCCTGAAGGGATTCAACGTGCTGTGCTGAACATTGTGACCAATGCTATTGATGCCGTTGAAGAACAGGGAAATGGTTCTGTTCTCATTGAAACAGGATACGACAATGATGAAGATTTCAACTTCATTCGCGTGACGGATAATGGTCCGGGAATTCCAGATGACCAATTACAACGCATCTTCAATGTCTTTGAATCGACAAAAGGCTCTCGAGGAACAGGTCTGGGCTTGGCTGTCAGCCAAAAGATTCTCCGTGAACATGGAGGAGATATTGTCATCGAAAGCGAATTGGGCAAAGGGTGTCGGTTTACTCTTGGTTGGCATCGTGTAGACAACAAAGATATTCCAAGCGAAAGCAATACAAAAGGGGAGTGACGTTTGAACCGAGGCTTATTCTGATATTTTTGATTGAACTGCTCGTACCGAAAATGCCGATAAGATAAAAGAGTCTTTTTGAAAACATCGCAGGGAGGCGATGAAATGAGTTTATGTGAGGGGTGTCATGCTGGTTGCTGCCGTTCTTTTGCGGTTCCGGTGACAGGTGCAGACATCATTAAAATTGAGCATGACTTAAAACTTTCGTTCTGGGACTTTGTCTGCCGTTGGGAAGACAAAGAAGGGAACATTGCTGGCAAGTATGCGCCGCATGTCTATTTTAGTGATGAACCAGAAACCCCTTTTGTAATCTGTTTGGTGCAAACAAAAAGTTCATTCTTAACAAAAACAGATAAGTGCCAGTTTCTGGTAGAAGAAGAACCAGATTCTACCCATCCGCTGGGTGTTGCACATTGTGGTATTTACAATACGCGCCCTTCTGCCTGTCGTGCTTTTCCTACGAAGTTGAACGAAACGGGAGAGCTTGCAGTTATTTACGATTTACCAAAACGGGGGCGTGCAGACGACAATTCCATTTACGATCTTTGTCCAGAAGAATGGAAGCCGGAAGATATTCACCCGATTGATTCTGTGCAAAGCCTCATTGTTGCAAAATATGAAATGGCTTTCTTCAAGCAACTTGTTCAAATGTGGAACCGCAACCCGCAACCCTGGGAACTCTTTCCAGATTTTCTGCACATGGTTTATTCTCAGCGTGTGCAAAAAGAAGTCAAGCTTGACGTACAACCAGAACCTTGTCACGATGACGACAAGAGTGACAACAGTCATGACCATGAAGAAATCAGAACTATTCTCTTCCCTGTTACTGAAGAGAATCCAATCCGCCGTGCAGCATAATTCTGCTGCATTATTGATATGCCGCACAAACCACAACACTATTCCTCAGCATCACTTGCCATGCTCAAGTTACGAGCAAAATTGCTTCAAACGGTGCGTTATTTTTTTGATGACCATGACTATTGGGAAGTTGAAACCCCACTGCTTTCACACGATGTTGCGGTTGATTTATGGTTAGAGCCATTCATTACATCGTTCGAGAAAACACCTTCTTCAACGCAAAATAGAAAGCCACTTTTTTTACAAACATCACCCGAGTTTGGCATGAAGCGGCTACTGGCTTCGGGGGCAAAATCGATTTATCAAATCACTCGCTCTTTTAGAAATGGCGAAGTCGGCACCTTGCACAATCCAGAATTTACCATTTTAGAATGGTACCGTGTGGGAGATAATCATTTCGACCAAATGTGTGTTGTTGAAGCACTTGTCCGCAAAGTTTTTGATGTTGCATCTCATTGGGTTGCAGAACATGCGGACGATTTCATTGCGATGCAAACCCCGTTTCCCCTCAACTCAAAACCGTTCCGTCAAATTTCGTATGATGCTGCGTTTTTGCAAAACGTAGGTTCTCGCGTGCTTGGTTTAACTTCTGTTGAGTTAAAAGAGTTAGCCATCGCACAAAAAATCAAACCACCAGAAAGCCTTTCGGAAAATTTGATTCACAAGGAAAACTTAAACGATTGCGATGAATGGTTGAATTTACTTTTGGCAGAATCTGTTGAACCTCATTTGGGCAAAGAGCAACCAGAATTTTTGTACGACTACCCTGCTTCGCAGGCAGCGTTGGCGCAAGTGCGTGATGGCAATCCTCCGGTGGCAGAACGGTTTGAGCTTTATATTTCAG
>UOGL01000680.1_pt1 | contig 14462 bp, 14 predicted proteins | sample 1990131 | NCBI WGS metagenome assembly UOGL01 (sample SAMEA4728526, study PRJEB27164) | hydrothermal vent metagenome | biome: marine basaltic hydrothermal vent biome; feature: marine hydrothermal vent; material: mineral | place: Pacific Ocean | collected 2011-06-14/2011-07-23 | depth 1741 m | reverse complement strand
CTGAATAGTTACGATAATTCGTAAATGAAGGGCTTGTTCATCAAGTTTCTAAAAAGTCAAATAAGGAGACTTCTTTTAATTCAAACAGGTGGCACAGACAAGAATATCTATGCCACCTGTTGAGATATCGATATCGATATCAAAGAGAAGTCCGAAGTGACCGCTAAAAGTTGTCAGGAGGATTGTTTGAGTTGAATGGCTTCTTGTCGATATTTTTCTGCTGTTTCGTGATCAAAGTCGAATTTTGATTGTTGAGATTCTTCTCCAGAATGTCTGGCTGCACAGCGGTAGCAAACGAGAATATCTTTCATAAAACTAAACAGCAATAAATCGAGTAAAGCAAAACACATCAGAATACCAATGGCAAGCATGGGATAATAAAACCACCAGGCAATCGTGCTAAGTGATGCCCCCAATGCAACAAGCATAATTCCCAATGAAACCGGGAAATCTTTTTGTCGCCACAGGTCGGTACACCCGCAAATTAAACAGCAAACTGGCGTTCCCTTTTCTATCGAACTGCTTGCAAGTGGGCGGCTCCATTGGCATTGGTCACATTGAACAGTTTCTTGTTCTTCGGAAAACTCTGTTCTTCGGGTTGCTTCACAACTGGGGCAATGAAAGATGATTTTCATAAGATAGTACGATATATTGAATGAAATAAAAACGCGAGCAGAAATAGTCATTATAGCGGAATGGAGAGTTCTTGAAACAATAACGTTGCAGAGAGTTCGCCAATTAAAGTTAATATCACACAAACAAAAAGAACACCTGTTGCAGACTGCGTATTCCGATATTTGAGTATTTTCCAAACCATCACAGTCAACACCAAAGGAGCAAGAATGCCAGCAAACCATCGTAATGCCAACCAAACAAACTGCGTTCCCCCTTCAATTTGATGCCAGGCAAATGTCAAACAAATGGCAGAGAGTAAAAGCCGTAAAACAAGTACCACTCCAAAGCAAAAATTCAGGCGATTCAGCGGGAGAGTTGTCATTGTAGGAGTGGTTAAGTACCAGTGCCCTAACAGCATTCCGACCATTGCTCCTCCTAATGTGGCAGACGTTGCGATGTCAGAAATAGGTGTCATCAGTCCAAAAAATGTCGTTATCGAGTCGCGAGTAAGTAAACCAGAAAAAATCCCCACAAGTGAAAACAAAAAAATCCCCACAAGTGAAAACAAGAAGACCGCAGAAGCAAAAAACATCCCCGCTTTGCGTCGCTCTAATGTCCACATGACAGAACCCACAAACGAACAAACCGCTATCAAAATGCAAATGCCTTTGAGTATTGTCATTGTCAAAGGAACAACGGCTGTTGATTCCTCAATGGAGGTCAATCGTCCCAGGGTGAGTGTTGCCAAAACTGCCAAACCTAATGTGACGAGCATTTGAATACGAAAGAAGCCAGACGTGACTTCCCGCCGAGGCATGAGCAACCACATCAGGCTCATGCCACAAATTAAACGGAGCGAAAACTGTGCTATCATGGTGACAAAAACCTGAAACCATTATTTCGATTTTCAGGTTTCCTATTTCGTTAGAGGTTAATTCTTGGCTTTGCGTTAATAAGCGCCATGGCTTCTGACCGACTGGTAGGGTTTGTTTTGAAGAGACCACGCACAGCACTGGTGACTGTCACACTTCCTGGCTTGCGAACACCACGAATCGTCATGCAGGTATGCGTTGCTTCTAAAACAACAACAACCCCTTTGGCGTTCAATTCGTCATTCACCAGGTCTGCAATAACATGTGTCATTCGTTCTTGCACTTGTGGACGGCGAGAAACTTCTTCGACCACACGGGCAAGTTTACTCAGCCCTGCAACTTTTCCTCTAGGAAGGTAGCCAACATGTGCAACCCCCATAAAGGGTAACAGATGATGCTCGCATGTGCTGTTGAAACTGATGTCGCGGACTAAGACCATTTCATCGTACTGCTCTTCTTCGAAAACTTTTTGCAAATGTTTAGAAGGGTCGGTATGCAGCCCGGAAAAAAGTTCTGCATACATGCGTGCCACCCGCGCGGGGGTTTCGAGCAAACTCGAACGGTCGGGGTCTTCGCCAATCGCCAGCAAAATCTCTCGAACCGCTTTTTGGATGCGTGGCTGGTCAACGGGGTTATCGGGTGAGGGAGTCTCTGTCGTCATCTCTTAGTTACCTGCTATTTTCTGGTGATTGCCTCAAACAAAAGGGGCAAAACGGGCTGAAAAACAATTTAGAATTGTACAAAATACAATTCTGCAAGAAGAAAGAGTAGTCTCAATCAGTCTCTCTTCCCGTAATTGAGTGAAATTGCTATTCTCCCGCCCCTTAACCCTGTTCTTCCACTCTATTTCATTGATCTTCAGTAAGGATATTACGATGTTGCAACGTATTGTCGTTTTTCTTTTGTTTGCTTCTGCGATTGTTAGTTTTTTTCTTTCAGGATGTGGCACAGAAAAAACAAATCGCAAAGCATCTTCAACAGATGCCACCACAACGTCATCCAAAAAACAAGCGTCGTCTGACGAGAAAAAAACATCTTCGTTACCCGTTGCACAATCTGAGCAATTAGAATTGAACTTAAATGTAGGAGACCGTTTTCCACTCATAAAAACCGTTGAGCAAACGCTTTCACAAAAAGTAGAAACAGGATCGAATGTCTCTTTTTCCAAATTAGAATTGCTGTTAGCGATTGAAGTGAAAGCGGTTTTAAGTGATGGACGCAAACGATTGTGGGTCGATTATCAACGTGTGCAATACTCGCACGATGTTGCAGGAGAGCATGTGCAGTACGACTCTGCCAAACCCAAACAGCATGTGCCACAAGCAGCGTTGGTTTATCAGGGACTTGTTGGTAACGGGTTTGCTTTTTGGTTAGGAGCAAATAATAAAATTACGAAGATCGAAAAGTTTGATGAGTTCTTAAAACGATGCGTGCGTCATGCGCCTGCCTCTGTTCGTAAGCAGTTACTTATGAAGTTGTACGAAACAACCGGCGATGAAGGTGTTGCAAACTTTATTGATGACAGCATCGGTTTGCTTCCTTACTTTGCAGAAGAAAAAAACAAACAGACTTATGTGACCATTGGAGATTCCTGGAAACGCCGCAGACAGGTGGTGCGTCCTTTGCCAATGTATTACGACAGCCTTTACACCTTGCGAAGCATCAACCCAAGAACAGCAATTATCGATGTCTCTGGAACGATTCGCCCCAGCACAACCATGGCAAAAAAGAAGGGGGACAAGTTCAGCATGACTGTGCGTGGTGGTCGCTCTTTTGGTGAATGTACTATTGACCGTAAAACGGGGCTTCCACTCATCTCAGAAGTCACACGCTACATCGATATGCAAGTGACACCGGCAGAAGGAAAACCATTTAATCAACAAAAAATGATCGTCACAAAAATCCGTGCATTCCCTCAGCAAGACAAAAAAAGAATCACTCGCCGCACAACCAATACAAAACAGTAACATAGGTTTTACTTGTACCTTACTGAAGAACAATTTGCACCCCACAGTAAGATACAAGGCTGGGTTTCGTAAAGACTCTACCGCAGCCTACGTGACTCAATCCCGCACATTTAAACAAGGATATTATCAGTGTACACAATGAAAACAAAACTTCTGCTTGCCGTATTTCTATCTTTAGTTTTTGTCAGCTCTGTTCAATCGCAAGAATTAAAAAAAACAAAAATCAAGGCAATTGCTTTTGATGCTTTTCCAATTTTTGACCCTAGACCAATAGCAAAATCAGCTGAAGAGGCGTTTCCCGGCAAAGGCAAGCGTTTAATGGAAGTATGGCGCACGAGGATATTCGAATACCAGTGGTTAAGAGCACTGGGAGGAAAGTATGAAAATTTCATGCAGGCAGCCGAGAGCGGTCTCGTATTTGCGGCTGCAAAGCTGGAGTTAGAGCTAACGCCAAAGAAGAAAGCTAAATTGTTGTCAGAATTCATGAGCCTCAATGTGTGGCCTGATGCGGCAGCATCCATTAAGAAGCTAAAAAAGATGGGGTTCAAATTAGTTTTCTTGTCAAATATGACAGAAAAAATGCTAAATAACGGCTTAAAGAAAGCTAACCTAGACAAGGATTTCACACTTGTCATAAGCACCGATTTAATTCGTTCCTATAAACCTGATCCTAAAGCGTATCATTTAGCAGTAGAGAAGTTGTCTCTTAAAAAAGAAGAAATACTTTTTGTCGCTTTTGCTGGTTGGGATGTTGCTGGTGCTAAGTGGTATGGCTATCCAACGTACTGGGTGAATAGGCTTGATGCGCCAAAGGAACAGCTTGGTGTAACCCCAGATGGTTCAGGTAAAAATTTGTCAGGTTTAATTGAATTCGTTTCAAAAATCAATCAGAACAAGTAGCAACATAAACGGGGTAGAGTCCCGTAGGTCAGGCACAGCCCAATAGTGTCCGGTGAATTGGGTTGAAAAATTGGAATGAGAATGCTTTGAGTGCTAAGTAAAATTTCTTGTGAGGTGGCATGAAGTTTGCGAACCATCGAAGATTTCAGCCAGACAAAACAGGGACAAAAACATTTAAGCAGCGCTCGATAAATAAGTGTCGCATTTAATAGGTTGGGGTAGCCCAGGCAACTTCGTTGTCTGGGTTGCACAGCAACAAGAAGTGGTGTGAAACCGTTGATAAACCAAATAAGATGGTTGCACTTTTGAAGGTGAATCAACGCTGGTTCGAGTAGCAACCTTGTTTGGTTGTTGTACGGTTTCACAAAGGCATCTTGTTGCTGCACAACACAGACTTCGTCTGTGCTACCCTTCAAACCAGACAGTAATTTATCGAGTGTTCCTTAGTCAGACAAAAAATGGCATGCAATTAAATTTGTACGTTGCGATTATCGGCATCATGCTGATGTACTTGCACACCGGTTTTCGTCCGAGTAAATATATGTTTGCAATGATGTCGATGGTAGCAACGGGCGGTGCAACGCTGGATGATATCACGCCAATTTTGCGTGAACGCGAACGCCGCTGCGCGTTAGATCGTGAAAGCCAACGCAACGCAAAGAAGCGTGCAGAAAAAATGAAGCAACAAACATCATAGGATCATTTTGAATGATGTCCGCTTGACGCTGCGAGAAAACAACCGACGAAGGCAACTGCTTGCCAATAAACGAAGTGAAACCACTCCGCTCCCCTTGCAAACTGACCACAAACAATCCAAAATCACCTTACCCCAACAATTCACCGGACACTATTGGGCTGTGCCTGACCTACGGGACTATGTTAGACTTCACAATTTTACCCCAAAAGTAATCTCCGTGCCGAACGCGGTATTGAAAATAGAAGAGGTAGGGAAAGTTCAACTCAAATGAACCTTTCCTACCCCTATTGCGGTTAATACTTTGACACACTTCTTTTAGTATTCGCCAATCACTTGGTCATCAGCAATACTGACAAGATTCAATAGTGTTGGCAGATTTGCATTTTCACTCACAAACCTCACAGAGCCGTCAGCCAGAAGAATATGACATCCCCCTACATGATTACTTCCAGGTACCCACGCAAACGGCGCCGTATCCCCCGAATTTATTGTGTTAATCATGGAGTCCATTGTAAGCCAATATGTGTTCGTCCATGCACCCCAGTAAGGACCATAGTCTGTGGATTTTTTTCCCATCGAAGACTCACACATAAAAATAGTGTTACTGGTTCCATCGGTGATATCTCGCATTCTAGCAGAGTTGTTGAACCCAAACGCAGACCGCAAAGAAGGAGTGTTTGCGGAACTGTTCCAGAAGAGTTTTGTGCCATCATCATTGTCCTGCCATGTTCTGGATATTACCCCATAACTTGTTCGATTGTAACCAATCGAGTTATAGTGGCCGCCACCTGACTGAACGCCCGGTTTATCAGCAGGATCTGACGGGCAAGAGAAGACATCAATATATTGGTTCTGGATAAAACCCTTATTACCGGCAGCAGCAGCAGCGGTAGGGGCTGTAACTGTGGAGTGTGCAGCTGTCCCCATTGGCTGTGAAAAATTGAGCTTTCCATAAAGTGGTGCCTGATCGAGAAACGGAAGAACGAGCAGGTGTGCCGTGATATTACGCACGCCGCCAGGAATCAAAGTTGAGCAACCGTTACATCCCGGATTAATTGCTGCGGGTGGAAAGATGCGGTGTGTATCATGATAATTGTGCATTGCCAGCCCAATTTGTTTCATGTTGTTTTTGCAAGCGCTGCGGCGTGCTGCTTCGCGTGCCTGTTGTACTGCTGGTAATAGCAGTGCAATCAGAATTGCAATGATGGCAATCACCACTAGCAATTCGATGAGCGTAAAGCCCTGTTTTTGTGACGGTTGTAAATTTTTGAGTCGTAAATTCATCAGTTTCTCTCCTTCAAGTCGAGAACGAAATTAAATCTTTCAGAGAACCATTCTCTGAAAACGTTTGCTTCTTTTATTGTTTTCCATCCTTTCGGATACGAAAAACCGTAGGGTCTGCTGTATCGCTATTTTTTCTTACGTATGAAATAAGTCCCTTTCAGGGTATAGTCTGCAAAGTTTTTGATATCTCCCTCCTTATTGGGAGTCCAGTCGGGACGAATGTTGATATCGCTTGCTTGGTATCCATGTGCAATGCCATGAATGATTCCATAATTTTCTTGATAAAATGTGACTTGACGTTTTCCTTTAATGTCAATGTCGCTTTTTTTGAAGTCAGTACGAGCGATAATTAAATCTGTTGCAACAGGAGTAAAATCGATAGGAAATTCATTGGCATGAAATACCCACTTTTTTGCAGTTTTATCAAAACGTACGATTGCAAAATGATTTGTGCAGCATGCCCAAACTTGTTTATCCTGTGTAAAACTTCCAAAGCGTTCTCTCAAAGGAGTTGCAGAATACATGACATACAGAACCTCTGTAGATATTTCAGGACCACCCAGCCATCCTTTCGGTTCGTCGAAAGAAACAATGTTTGAAGACTGTTTTTTGAGAACAGTGTAAAACTTGTCGGAAAGTTTTTCGGAGGGTTTCCATTCTTCTTTTCCTGCAACAGACTGCATGGTCTTTCCTGCTGCAAGGAGAGTTTTAATTCCAGAAGAATCGAACAGTTCGACTCTTCCCTTAAAAACCTGCACGCTTGATGTTCCTGATGCATCGACTTCCACGCCAAAGATTGTTCCCAAATCGACAATGCGCCCACGTGGTGTATTGACCGTAAAGCCGACTCCTGTTTCAGGCACAATTGCTGTCAGCAACCCCTCTTGAAGATCAATCGAGTTTTTTCCTGTCACTCTAAACGTTGCAGGCGCTGCGAGAAATATCTTCACGCCCGTTGGAAGGGAGAACTCAACAGACCCTTTTGTAACCGTTTGCTCATTTTGATTTTGTTTGTTGCTATTTTTATTATCTAAGAGATTTGTCTGTTGTCTGTTTATTGCAGGGGGTTGCTTTTGGAAGAATCCCATTCCCAACCAAATTCCAAATGTGACAAGCATTATCATTGTGAGTAGCGCTGCTGGAATTCCAAGGACTGCCCATCGCCATTTTTTTGAGGGAGAGCGTCTGACAGTTAGAAGTTGATGAATGATCTCTTGGTCAGAACGCTTTTCATTTTTTTCATAAGAGAACTGATCAACATAAATTTGTTCGAGGTGCGCATGCGTTGTGATAAATTCAACATAAAAATCTCTGGCAGATTCATCTGTTGCAAGTGTCTTCTGTAGCTGCATAAACTGACAGTCTGTGAGCTTATCTTCTAAGTGAAGAGAAAGCATAATTCCCAAAGCATCCCCCTCAAGGTGTTCATTAAATCTTGAGTGACTCATGGGCGTTCCTCCATATCCAAAGAACGTTGCACACAATCCATCAGCGAAAGCCGCATGCGGTATAACAATGCAGCCATTGCGTTGTAAGAACGTCCCCAGCGACTGGCAATTTCTTCTAAGGGGATTTCTTCTTCATAGCGCAGGTTTAATAGCCGTTGCCGATCATCGGGAAGTTTTTTTACACAATCTCGAAGCAAATCAAGACGGCTGTCATGTTGTTCTCTATTGTTTTGTTCATTGGCAGCAATGGTTTTTCTGGAAATTTCCTTTAATGTTTCACCACTGAAAAGAGCCGATTTCCGCTGTTCATCACGCTGATACGAAAGAACCTTAAAGAAAGCAATTTTAGAAGCCCACGCAGAGAAAGAAGTCCCCGGCATAAAATCAGAAGCTTTTTCTAAAATACTTTTATTTGTTTCCTGCAAAACATCGCGCGCATCATTACTTTTACCAACCAACGACAAAATATAAGTATACATTTGCCCCTGATAGCAGGTGAGTTTTTTGATAAACTCTTTCGTAATAGTATGTTGCGTCATGATAGTTTACGGTGCCCCATATTAAAGAGAATATTTCTCTCCTTAATTAAATTCCAGATAGCCTTCCTGTTTGACGAAAAATATCTCGAGTTTGCGAAAATAAAGTAATTCAAGCACTCTATACTACCCGAGGGGCAAACCTGTTTGTTTATCTTTTTTGTGCTTTGTTCACCTTTCCTGTACTATGAATACAAAATAAGGGGAGTAACGACTCAGCGAGGAAATTCATTCAACAAATCCCCCTTCCTTTGAGGGAGGAGGGGTTACCATCACTGAGTTGTTACAAAATTGAGTTGTTACAAAGGGGAACAGGAATCCTCGTACAACATATTGCAATTGTTGTGTGGAGCGCGCGCAGCAACAGATGAAAAGAAATGGCTACTGTTTGGTAAAGCAGTCCGTTATTATTGGATTTTTACAACAGAGCCAATGCCAAGAAAGTCAAAGACCTCTTCAATATCTCTGTTTCGCATACGAATACAACCTTTGAGCTTTGCTTTATCTGCCAGGTTGAGGCGCGCAGTGCCGTGAATACCGTAGCTGTTGCCAAGGTCAATCCAACGTTTCCCCAAAGGGCTATTGGGATTGTCTGCTTTCATTACAACGCTGTTGGCTCCGTAGTATGTTGGATTTTCTAATTTCTCAACGACTTTGAAATCTCCAGGTGGCGTTCTGTTTTCTTTGTCGATTCCTATTTGATATCGTTTCACAAAGTAACCATGAGCATGAATGGTTAATTCATACTGGTTCAAATTGATGACCGCTGCGAAGGGACCTTTAATCACTTTGAGTTTTTGTCCCGGTCGAATAGCGCGTGGAGATGTTCGGTTCAGTCGTGCCAGGTATTGCCAGGGGACATTGTGATTTTGAGCGATTTGCGCTAACGTCTCTCTCTGCTCGACAACGTAGGGTGTTGCGAAATGCTTTTGGCGTGAAATGAAAATCGATTTTGCAGTCGCCTTTAGCCGCCCCATAATTTGTGAGCGTGCTTCAGGAGATTTCCAGTAGAGTTTAGAAAGTTCTCGATGTGCTTCTAATTCTTTTCCTGCTCGGAGTAGGCTGTCGATTGATGATAAATCGAGTTTGTTTTTTTCTAATGGAAATGGAATTGGTCTTTTTTCTTTCGGCATGGAAAGATGCTGAGGAGGGTTAATGACTTCGACACTTTTTTGACCATTCGCTAAAACAATTTGAGATGGCGAAGCCGATTCAACAAAATGGGAGCGTTTTATTTTTTGGGCGGAACGGGGAGGAAACGTTTTCTTTTCGTTCCATTGTTGTTCTGTTGTGGCTCGCGATGTAAGCAATTCTTTGGGGGCAGGTAGTTCTCTTTTTCGATAGGCTCTCTTCTGTGGTGTGTCGAACTTCAATGCTGCTTGTGCAACGGTTTGCCCTTGAGAAGAGTTCGCCTGCTTTTTGTTGGTTGAGAAAATAGTTCCATTTTCTTTTTTCAAACTCTCCTCAAAAGGATCGGAAATATCTTTTTCTTTTGTTGTTTCGCCTGGCGTAATCTGAATTCTTTCAGAAGAACTCTCTGCAACAACAACAGCAGCTTTCTTTTGTTCGGAAGTGGGAAGAATATCAAACCACCAGATTGTCCCTGCAACAAATCCCAAGAGCGTTATCCCCCAAAGCATGCTGCCAAAGAGTCGAGAAAAAGAAGGCTGAGACCAAACATTTTGTTTTGCGACAGGGGCAAATGTTGCTTCGTGAGCATAAAAATTATTTTGCTCGACTTCGCAATTGTTTTCGTAGCTGTTCTGTTCTAACAGTTCATCATCATAAGAATTCGTCATCTGTTCTTCCTTGAACATCTGAGTAAAAAGGGGTATTTTGGAAGGGAGTCAATTATACTAAAAACTACATTTTGCGCCCACGCCGATTTTTTCATAAGGAAATCGTCCCATGTTCCATCACCCAAAACAAATTTTTTCTTTTGCTTTTTTCATTCTGTTTGGCTCTTTGGTCTTGAATAACGTCTTTGCTGCTCCTCGTCTGTTGCCGAAAGAAAAGACCCCAGAAGATTCTCGATTGAAGCCTTTGAAAAATTTACAAGGCGACCATCTGTTCGTTGCTCCTCAATCAAAAGCAGAATGGAAGAGACGTTCTGAAAAACTGCGCAGGCGTCTGAAAGTTGCCAACGGTTTATGGCTTCCCCCTTCCAAAACACCTTTGAATGCAAAAGTGTATGGGAAAATTTCTCGCTCTGGTTTTACGGTTGAAAAAGTACACTTTGAAAGTTTGCCCGGGCATTTTGTGACAGGGTTGTTGTTTCGTCCTGCCACGAAAAGTAAAACTGGCAAGCACCCCGCGATTCTTTCACCGCATGGTCATTGGGGCGGCGGAAGAAAGTACGACAGCGGGAAACGAAAAGTGTTGTGGGCAATTGTGAATGGTGAAGAACGATTTGAAGAATCGGGACGCACTCCCATTGTTGCCCGCGCAGTGCAATTGGCACGCATGGGGTGTGTTGTTTTTGCTATCGATATGCTTGGTTACGCAGACAGCGTGCAAATACCCGTTGAGGTTTCTCATCGGTATGGGATTGATAAAAAGAGACGAACCGAATTTGAAACAAAAAAAAACTGGGGATTCTTCAGCACACAAGCAGAGTTGCGGCAACAAAATATCATGGGATTACAAACATGGAATTGTATTCGTGGACTAGATTTTTTAAGTTCATTGAAAGATGTCGATAGCAAACGACTTGGCGTAACTGGTTGTAGTGGGGGAGGAACACAAACGATATTAACATGTGCCATTGACCCACGCCCGGTGGTTTCATTTCCACAGGGAATGGTTTCGACATCAATGCAAGGAGGCTGTGTTTGTGAGAACGCATCGCTGTTGCGTATTGGGCGCGGGAATGTCGAACTAGCTGCCTTGTTTGCTCCCAAGCCACAAGCAATGACCTCTGCCAACGACTGGACAAAAGAGATGGAAACAAAAGGATTCCCAGAACTAAAGCAAGTTTATTTTTTACTTGGTAAAAAAGAGAATGTCGATATGCGAAAGATGACCCACTTCAAACACAATTACAATTATGTCACCCGGGCATACATGTACGATTGGATGAATCGCCATTTGAAACTGGGATTGAAAACTCCCATTGTCGAAGCAGATTTCAAACGTCTTTCTATAGAAGAACAAAATGTTTGGGACAAAGAACATCCCTCACCCAAAAGTGACAAAAACCATGAACGAAAAATACTCAAATGGATAACAGAGCAATCAAACAAACAACTTGCAGCATTAACACCCAAAAATGCAACATCGTTCAAAGAATATCAACGTGTGGTAGGAGGGGCTGTTGATATTATTATTGGACGAGGTTTGCCAAAAGCGACAGAGATTTCTCGTAAAAAAGTTTGGAAGAAAGATCAAGGCGACTACTACGAATTTGGCGATTTGCTACGCAATACCAAGCAGGGTGAAGAATTTCCTGTCATTTCATTTTTCCCAAAAAAGAAACCTTGGAACAAACACGTTATCATTTGGGTCGATGGCGAGGGAAAAAGTGGCATGTATGCCAAAGATGGAACTCCTCAAAAAGCAATTCAAAATTTCATCGCAAATGGCTTTGCAGTCATTGGTGCCGATTTATTTATGCAGGGCGAGTTCCTGAAAGATGGAAAACCAATTGCGCAAGCATCTGTTGTTAATAACCCACGACCTTCTGCCAGTTATACGTTTGGGTACAATCATACTCTTTGTGCAAAACGTGTGCACGATGTTTTGACTCTTATTACATTTGTTCATAATTACAAACGCAAACCGGTCAAGGTGCATCTTGTTGCCGTCAACAATACGGTGAATAATGTCGGAGTCATTGCTGCTGCTGCCCGCGCACAAGCAGGCAGTGCGATTGATAAAGCGATTATCAATACACAAGGCTTTCGTTTTGAATCACTCACAACGTACCGCGATGTCAACTTCCTTTCTGGCATTGTAAAATATGGCGACTTACCTGCATTGCTTGCCCTTTCTGCCCCTCAACCGTTGTGGCTGGTGGGCGAACAAGAGAAAATCCCTGCGGTTGTTGAAGCCTGTTATCAAGCAACAGGCAAACCCAAAAACATCCGCTCAACCCGTTCACTCAAACAGATGTCGTTATGGTTATTAAAATCTGAATAAGAAAGAATATTTTCTCCGATGAACCCACCTGCAAAAATTGGTATTGTGACTGTTTCAGACCGTGCTTCGCGAGGAGAGTATGAAGACCGAGGTGGTCCCGCAATTCAAAATTATCTCGCTGAAGTTCTTACCTCATCTTGGGAAGCGGTCACCTGTGTGGTTCCAGACGAACAAACGATTGTTGAGGAAACTCTCATTCATTTGTGTGACAATGAAGGTTGTTCGCTCGTTATCACAACCGGCGGAACAGGTCCTGCACCCCGAGACATTACCCCCGAAGCAACCGAAGCCGTGTGTGAAAAAATGATGCCTGGTTTTGGTGAATTGATGCGCAAAGTCTCTCTCGAAAAAGTTGCGACTGCAATTCTTTCACGCCAAACAGCAGGCATTCGGGGCAACACGTTACTTCTCAATTTACCCGGACAACCCAAAGCGATTGCAGAGTGCTTGGATGCTGTCTTCCCTGCAATTCCTTATTGTATCGATTTACTTTCAGGTCCCTTTATTACAACCAACGTATCACGCATCATCGCGTTTCGCCCCAAGAAAAAATAACTTATACTCACGCGATGGATAGATTGCATCACCGAATCAAACATAACGGTTATCCATAACACTCTGAACATTCCTGTTACGCACACTGGAAAAACCTGGTTCAGGTTAAGGGGTGTTTTTTGTCGAAGAAGATAAAGAATAAGAACCCAAAACCATCATCAATCGGGGTGAATAATGTCGCAGCAAACTTCACAATCAACAACTCCCACACGCGAGCTAAGGCTGCGAAGTTGGGCACGAAAAAACTACACGCATCCCCGCAATCGACAAGAAACCTGGCACCCTGTTGTTCTTGAGGAGATGTTAATTCGTGATCAAGAATTGCTCGAAGAGTTCTCACAGCCTGTCACCATGAGTTATGGTTATGTTCCGTTAGCCCCCACAAGTTTCCGCGTGCTCCATGCCCCTCATGCCAGCGTCAAGCAACCAAACATCGCAAAATTCGCCACCCGACAAAGAGCCATTCACGAAATGATGCTCCCCGTCGATGATGAACAGTAAACGCTACCAGATTAATTTCTTATCAATAAAATCGTGTGCAAAACGCGCAGGATTTTTGTGTCTGAGTTCCCTTTATGGTTCTGGCTCACTGCCAGATTAAGGAACACTTTACCCAACTGGTGGCATCTAGTACCTTAAGTTGCAATTGATCTACCATGTTTTTTTAGCCATACCGCTGAAAAACACCAAAAAGTATGACAGATCAAATACAACTTGTTGTACTAACGTAATGCCATTACCCATTTCTCCCACTCTTTTTGGAAGGTGGAAATATCTTTTCTCTTCAATACTTTTTGGAGTGACCGATAGCCTGTGGGATCGGTTTTGACGTTCTCGCGGAAGGTTTTGTAATACTTTTGCAGCAGTCCTTTTTGTTGTAGATAGTAACAAAGGTAACGGGCTTGTGAGTAATTCGAGCCGGGGTCTTTATTGTAAAATTCGTTGCGTGTGGTCGAGCAAAGCGTTTTGAATGAGGGGACTTTTTTTGCTCGGATTGTCTGCTTTAACCCTTTCAAACGCCAATTGGTGTAGCCATGAATCAAACCTTTTTCTTCACCACATTGTTCATACAAAGATGCCAACCCTTCGTTAAACCATGAGGGGCATTTCGGGAAATTGCTGGCAATAAAAGGATGCACAATTTCATGCACCAGCGTACCCCCACCGGTCGAGATATTCATTACCAATGCGCGGTCTGTCGGCGAGTAATAACCATACGGTGTATCAGGAGTGTCGTTGAATAAGAGCTTTGTGTTTTTGCGATAGCTTGCTTTATCTTTGAAGAGCCAGACATCAATAATATGTGTGGGGTCTTTTTTGAAGTATCTTTTTTTCAACTGAGTCACTGCCCAGTTTACAGTGCTGTCTGCGCGTCTTTTCACTGTTTTCGCATTTTCGTCGCCAACCACAACAAATGGCTTGCGAATAAGAATGGTGAAGTTTTTATGAGG
>UOGL01000516.1_pt1 | contig 14491 bp, 11 predicted proteins | sample 1990131 | NCBI WGS metagenome assembly UOGL01 (sample SAMEA4728526, study PRJEB27164) | hydrothermal vent metagenome | biome: marine basaltic hydrothermal vent biome; feature: marine hydrothermal vent; material: mineral | place: Pacific Ocean | collected 2011-06-14/2011-07-23 | depth 1741 m | reverse complement strand
TGGCACCTTATATGGAAACCAATCACGCAGCATTTCAATGCCCTAACTTTGGTCCAAGCCAAGTTGATCGATTTGTGCATAGCAGCCACAACCGCATCATGTCTGGTTATGCTTACAATGGATCAACTCTTGGTGAAGGTGTTAAATATGATTATTCGAACTATCCCACAGTAACAGGTCAACCTCACTTCAAAAAATTCAGAGACATTACTCAGCTCACACGCACGATTGCCTTTGCAGATTCTGCGGTCTACAACACATGGAGTACCGATAATGTAAATACACCAGGCGATTTTATTGAAAACTGGACCTTATGTCCTCCTGCCCTTGGCTCTGCTCAATATCCGCCTACTGCAACAATTCATTTCCGCCACAGTGGGGCTGCCAATGTTGCCTTTATGGACGGGCATGTTGAAACACGGTCACCCCATTATCTTACAAATCAATCGTCAGAGCAATTAGAACGTGATCTTGGTTACATTACCGATGGTGATATCAATAATGAAGCATTGCAAGACAATCTCTACGACGATCAATAAACAATCACGTTGGGCGTTGCCGCATGGGTAACGCCCAACGATTGATAGCAATACATTTATGAGGAGTAAACGTATGAAAACTTTTATCACTTTACTATTTGTCACGTTATTCATCCCAACACTTTCTGGTTGCAGCAGCAAAGATGCATCAGCAAATGAGCAGGATAAAAAGGTGGCGTATTATTGTCGTGAGACAAAAAAAATTGTTGTCACCACAAAACAGAAAACCCCTGCATTGAATCCTCAGACAGGAAAGAAAACATTGTTCCCTACAATGTATTGTAAGCAATGCAAAAAGTGGCGATCTGTTCCTCCGATGGAAATTTTGCAACGCAACCCGACAGCAGGGATTTGCAGCCGATGCAAAAAGCTGTTGGTTGCAGAAGGTCCTTTGCCGGAGAAGAAAAGTTGAAAAAAGAACCGGTTATCTTTTGCTGGAGTGGTGGAAAGGATAGTGCGATGGCGTTGTATCGTATTCAACAGGAAAACCGATACCACGTTGTTGCATTGCTGACAACCGTGACGCATGATTACGATAGAATCAGCATGCACGGCGTGCGGCGCAGTCTGCTGCATCAACAAGCAGAGTCTCTTGGCATTCCTCTCGATGAAGTTTTTATCACAAAGGGTGCCAACAATAATGAATACGAAAACCGAATGGGCGAAGCATTCCAAAAGCATCATCAAGCAGGAATTCAAAAAGTTGTTTTTGGAGACATTTTTTTAGAAGACCTCAAAGAGTATCGCGAACGACAACTTGAAAAGCATGATTTACAATGTCTTTTTCCCTTATGGAAACAAGAGACATTAGGGCTGGCACAAGAGTTTATTGCTGTTGGTTTTCGGGCTGTCACCTGTTGTATTGATCCTCGAAAGTTATCGGAATCGTTTGCTGGCAAGGTGATTGACGAAAAGTTTTTGAGCGATTTGCCAGCCGATGTTGACCCGTGTGGGGAGAATGGAGAATTTCATTCGTTTGTGTTTGATGGTCCGATTTTTCAAAAAGCAATTCAAATTCAGGTCGGCAAAACAGTCCTTCGGGATTCCTTTTTCTTCTGCGATTTGCAATAATGCCGTTTTGTGACAAGTAATGAAAGTAAACTAATGAAAATTTCCAGACGATATAAAGCCTTCCTTGCCTTATTTGGGTTTGCCATCTTAATGCGACTGTTTCCATTTTTTTTGGAATATGTTGCTGGCGTAAAAACCTCACCTCAGGTCATACAAAACTCTCCTGAATCTTCTTGGTTGAGTATTGCCATGTTAGCAAAACTTTACCCTTGGAACTTCTCGCCGATGTATGGACTCCTGTTATTAGCAGGAGCAACATCTCGCAAAAAAAAACATCTTCTTTCCATTGCTTTACTTTTCCCGTTCCTCTTTCAGTTGGCGGGTGATGTTGGTATTGGGTTGATCACAGGGCATTGGGAGTGGGCGTTTTATCCTAGCCTGCCGTTCGTTTATCTTTCGCTGAGCCTCTTTATTATTATGGGCTTGTCGTTACGACAAAACCGTGAACTGACTTCTGTTTTTAGTGGTGGTTTTATGGCAGCGTGTGGATTCTTTATTCTCTCAAACTTTGGTGTCTGGGCATTGGGAGGCGGAACGATTTACCCGCTAACTCCCTACGGATTGGTCAATTGTTATGCTGCTGCGATTCCTTTCTTTGGGAATACAATTCTCGCTGTTTGTGTTTACATTCCCCTGTTATTTAACCCGTGGGTCTTACGGTTTATTGAAGAAGAAAAAACTTTGGTTCCCGATACCATTGCAGTCGCAACCGCCTGATTAAAGACGTTTGTATTAAGGATCGTTCAATAAATAACTGTCGCATTTATTGGGTTTGGGTAGCCCAGACAACTTCGTTGTCTGGGCTACCCATTAAATCGGACAGTAATTTATTGAGCGATGTTAAGTAACAAGCAGTAAGTTTTCATGTATTTTAATCATCCTCGTAGGGTACGCTGTACATACCGTTGATTCGAAAAAACAACTGGAATGCGGTGCGCACAACGTACCCTACGAGGTTTCAATATCCTTTTGGCTGTGAGCCTTTATATCGAAAACTTACTGCCTACGACTTACGTAAGGAGAAATTCATGACAAACATTGCAGGAACATGGAGTCAGATTGATCTTGCTGGAAAAAAGATTGACATCTACGAGCCTGCACAACCCGCAGAGCATGGAGATGTTGTTTTGCATTTACATGGTCATGGCTTAACAACAATTGCAGAGAATCCTGTTTACTCTGCTCAGTTAGAAAAGCATGGGTTACGATGTCTCTGTCCGCATGGAGAACGTTCTTGGTGGTCTGATGTTATTTGCGATGAGTTTGATACCGAGATTACTCCGCTTGATTATTTGTTGCAGCAGGTTGTTCCGTTCATTCAAGAGAAATGGAATTGCAAGCCGCCGCACATTGGCTTGATGGGTATCAGCATGGGAGGGCAAGGAGTCTTACAACTGTCGTATCGGCATGCACGCAATTTCCCTGTGGTGGCAGCAATTTCTCCTGCGGTCGATTTTCAGAATTGGCACGGGGAAGATTTACCCATCACTCAAATGTTTCCCAACAAAGAAGCCGCACGGCAAGCAACCGCAATTCTTCAAATCCACCCACTGAATTGGCCCCGACATCAATTGATTGTTTGCGATCCTACTGATGCTGAATGGTTTGATTCTTCAGATAAACTGACAATGAAACTCGGCTCGTCAGGGATTATGCACGAACGCGACCTAGAAACTTCAGTCCGTAAAACCTCAGCCGGCGGTCATAGCTGGGACTACTTCAATCATATGGCAGAAAAAGTTATCGGCTTCGTTGCAGAACGCCTCGAAAAAGTACGCTCTGAGACATCTTGAAATTTTTTTTTTGATACGCCCTTATTTGATACGCCCTTAGTAGTGAGGTGGTCTCTCTTCTGAGAGGTCACGTTCTTCGGGAGATTCGCCAAGGCGTTCAAAGTTTGCTTCGAGGTGTGTTATTTTTTTTTGCACTGCATCAAGTTCTTCTTGCTGCTTTAAAATGACATCGTTAAGTTGGTCTAAATGATGTTCAAGGTGCATCACCTGAGATTCCAGTGCTGTGATTTTGTTTTGTTCATCTTCGTTTGACACAAGTTTTCTCTCTAAAAATCAAAAGGGAAATGAGTTTTCATTCATGATGACTCGTTATGATACTCAAGGCTTCCTGTGATTGCATCAAGAGGTTCTTGTACGAATTCTTTTTCTTGGTCTGCCCACTGAGAGTAGACAAGAACCGTCATTGTCTCAACGGGAAAAGCACGCAACGAGGCAGCACATAAAAGATCAAAACAGACAAACTCTAAATCCATTCCGGGTTGTTCTTCGCCATTGATTTCAACATCGACAGAATAGACATCGACGTTGTCATACTCTTCGCAAATAGCATCCGCAGCAGTGGTCAGGACTTCTTCTGGCGAGGGGGAATCGTTAAACAACTTCAGCATCCAAAAAGATGTTTCGGGGCTTTGAATCATCAACGTCAATTCGGTATCATCGGTTGCTTCTTCTTGTTTAACAATCTCCCAGTCATCAGGGTATTGTATCGAGAATCCGTAGAATTTTTCTGTTTGCATCAATCTGTTTTTTCTGTTGTTAAATTGTTTTACTATTGGGAATCACTATTATTTTTTATCAAATCGTATGGTTTCATTTCCTTCGGAAATCAGTGTTGCCATGAGTCCTGCCTTTTCTGCTCCACTTGCTAATTTGACGGCGAGATGGTTGCTTCCTGATGACAGTTCGACTTCATAGGTGCTGGTCTGAATGTGTTGGCTGCGCTTTGTTTTTTCTGTTGGTGTAACGTTTTTACCATTAATTTGCAAGGTTCTGATTTCGTTGAATGAAACAATTACCAGTTTTGCTAATTGTTTTTTAGAAACAGAAACCGAAAGCAGGCAAATGAGTTCTTTTCCTGGCTTCGTCCCTAACAGTGAGGAGAGGTCGAGGTGATTATCTCGTCCCGTTTGTATTGCTTGCCATTGAAGGTGAGTTCCTGTGGTTGTTTTGATTTTTTGTTTGATGTTAATTTTTGAAGGAAGCTTCACGCTGTTTTTAGCGAATGGTCCCAAGACATAAAAACGTCTGGCAGCACTTACCGGCTTGCGCAATGTCGAGAGGTAAGCAACAAGGTCTGACAGATTTTGAGTCGTCATTGTATCAACCAGATTGTCTGGCATAATAGAAAGATTTTCTGCTTTTTTGAAATCGATATCTGTCTTGGCGATTTCAATTCGTTCTCCCAATGCTGTTTTCAGAATGATACGATCTTGATTTTCATCTGCAATCAAACCATTTAACACCAAGCCATTTTCTGTCACAATGCTGTAGGTGACATAGTTATAGTTGATAGCAGAGCTTGGATTAAAAATGTGAAATAGCAACTCGCGCTTGCCATATTTTGTTCCAATGGAAGAGAGGTCAGGACCAACCCAATGCCCTTTCCCTTGAACACGATGGCAACTGGCGCAGGCAAGTTTTTGAGTGCTATGAAATATCCCCTCACCAGATTTTACATTCCCTGTCAACGCAAGAATATCATTGATATCGGGAAGTGGTTTCCCTTTGGATGACTTCGGAAGTGGAAGTTCCTTCAAAGCTAACAGGCGTATCCTTCGGTCTGGATGATGATGCAATAGGAATTGAGATTCGGAAAAAAGTGTTGCGGAGAGTTTTTTGTTCCGCGCCAAAGCGAGGACTTGTTTTGCCCCTTGATAGTTCATAATGGTGACTTGCAACGCTCGTTTACGAAAATCAAACGGGTACTGTTTATCGGTAATTATTTTTTGCACTTGGGATGCTGCTTTTTTTCCTCCCAGGTTAAGCATTACCAATAACGCCGATTGCGCAAAAGCGCCGGCATGTTGTTTCCCTTTAACTTCTTGTACGATTTTTGCAGCGATTTTTGTGGCGGGTTGATACTTGAGTCGTCCCAATGCTTCCATCGCAGCAATGCGTGTTGAAAGTTCCTGTTTTTCATCAACAGCAAGTTTCATGAGTTGAGAATCAAACCCTTGAGCGCGACAGGCAGCAATCGTTTTGATTGCTTGCACGCGTAAGTCTTCATTGTTCATTGCCAGTTTGAAAACAGATGCCATTTCTTTTTCATCTCTCACTTCTTTCCACTTCTGCCCCAAATGCCGACCTAGCAAACGCAAAATAGCACGTCGTCTTTCGTTGCTTTTTACCTGAGCAAACTGTTCTGTCAGTAATGTTGCTGCGTGTGGGTTTGCCATTCGTTCTAAAACAATATCAACACCTCGAATAACATCAGGACGAGAATAGCGACCCAATAGTTTTTTTAGAGCAGGAATCGCTTCGGAACGTTCTAAAACCCAAGCCAACCCAATGAGCCTTTGTACCTGAAAGGCATCATCAATTTGCTCTTTTGGCAGAGGGTCTCCAATATGCCTGAAAGCGTCATTTGTCGAAACGGGAACATACGGCGGCAGGGTGAGTTCCGTTTTTGCTGTGAAGGAACTGCGTCTTTTTTGTTGAGTGAATTGTGCCAACTCATCAAAGAATTTTCCTATCGATTTCGATTCCCAATCTTTCATCGCAAGCCGAACAGCTTCAAGGTAGTATCGGTCATTTCCTTTGGCAAAAAACGCTAATTGTTTGATGGCATTTTTTGCTCGCGTATCTTTCACATAACGCAATGCCAAAATTAACTCACGCCTTACGCCGGCATCGGTATCGTTCACCAATGGTAGTAATTCATCAAGCAGCACTGCTGCTGCGGGGGGAGGGGATTTCGCTGACTCAGGTGAAACAACTCCATTACGAGAGGCATCGTTTGCTAAAATACGAATCGCAAGTTCTCGAATTTGTGGGGCAGCATCTTTCAATGCAGCAATAACATCTTTTTGACCTGTCTGTGGAAGTTCAGAAAGAACATACAATGCACGGGCACGCTCATGAAGTTTGCCCTGCTTGAAAAGTTGCATCACAGCATCGCGGGCAGTTGCTTTCTTTTGAACCAGTACATCACGGGCAGCAACACGGGTTGTCAAATTGCATGATTTCAATGCTTCGATAAGATGTGCGACAGTATCAAACTGAGAGCCTGTTTTTTTTAGTTTTGCATTTTTGGGAAAGACTCGATAAACACGTCCACTGCTTTGGTCGGTAAAACGATTTCCTCCGACACTTGAATCGTACCAGTCACAAACATAAACCGAGCCATCAGGAGCGACTGCTGCATCGACGGGACGAAATTTTTCATCGTTCCCTTTGAGTAACACCTGGTAGTCACTTCGGAAAGCTGCCCCTTGACGTTCCAAGGGATGAACATTCACTTGGTGTGTTCCCGCATCAACCTGAATGACAGCTCCGTGATATTGTTTCGGGAAGATATCCCCTTCGTAAACCAAAATTCCACTCGGAGCACCATTCCCCGTTCCCACCAGTTTAGGAACGTTGCCCGGTAACTCTTCTGCCCAATGATGATTACTGTTGGGGTTTTTGTATCCGTAGTGTGCACCATTCATAACCCAAATCATTCGGCAACCACGATTGCCATCATCATCGTTATCTGAAGTGAAAACATTCCCAAACGAATTGACAGAGGTCTCGTAGTTATTGCGTTGTCCGGTACTCAACAGTTCAAACTGTGTGCCATTTCTGTTGACGCGTAACGTTGTTCCATCTTTATTATTTTGTAATCTTCTGCCCGATTTGTCTGTGACATCGAAGGTAAATCCTTTTGCTCTTTCCTTTCGGTCAGTCCCATAACGTCCATCACCTACCGTGAAATAAAGTTTGCCGTCGGGTCCTAATGTCATTCCGTGCAAACCATGATCACTATCAACTCCGCGAAAACCGGTGAGCAGTACCGAGCGTTTATCTGCTTTGTCATCCCCGTTGGTATCTTCAATGACTAATAAATCTGAGCCGCTTCCGACATAAACTTTTGTCCCAACAATTTTCCCCTCGTCCCAAATTTCCTGAATGGCAAGCCCTTGTGGCATAGGGAAAATGTTCTCTGCAAAAACGGTGACCTTATCTGCTTTGCCATCGTGGTTGGTATCTTCCAGAATTTTAATACGGTCTGCTTGGGGAACTCGTTTGAATTGACTATTTTGCTTTGCCCATAATCGATAATTCAATCCTTCTGCAATCCATATTCGACCACGCGAATCAATTGCCATTCCGGTGGGGTTCGAAAGCATGTTATCTCCTGCCCACAACGAAACAGAAAGCCCCTGAGCAGGAACAGGGAGTTCAACACTTTGCACAGGAGGAGATTTTGCCAACAGACAATGTGGCACTCCTACCAGAATCAAAACAAAGCCAAATGCCAACAAAAAGAAAACGATGCGGAGTCTGTCGAAGATCATGTTTCACCTGGTGGTATTCAATTTTGAGGAAGGAAGAGTTGGGTATGATACGTCATCATAACACGTCTTTTCAGCAGATTGCAAGAATGAGGCGGGGAATAACAGCGATATGATCGATCAAAAATGTCTCTTAATCTCTCTCCTTTCACTTGATTTACAGGGCTGTTTCACTCACAATGCGCTCAGAAATTATCGCAAAGGCGGCAACATGAATGACCGCTGTATCAAAAAAAGTTCCAGAAAAGATATCTTCACGAATATGACAATTCAAATTGCTGAACAACGTAAAAGAGACCTGACAGATAAATACGTTATCGTGATAGCAGAGACTCCCGAACTCAAACGATTCGAAGGACTCACAGGAACCGTGAAGACTGTCAACATGAATGGTCGCGCATTGGTTCAGTTTGATGGTCCTGTTGACATTAGCTGGTACGATATTGATCCTGATTTTCTTGAAGTGGTCGATGCCCCTTTGCCTAAAAAGGCAACTCCTGTAAAAGCAAAAGAGGCAGCACCCGCCAAGAAAGCGCCGGCAGCAAAAGCCGCAGGAAAAAGCCCTCTTGAATTAGCACGCGAACAAGCAGCAGGGGGCGGCGGTCAAAAACTTTCACCACTTGAAATGGCAAAACAACAGGGGGCAAAAGGTTCCGCGCAAAGCGCGCCAACAGGTGATAAAAAACTTTCGCCACTCGAAATGGCAAGACAACAAGGCGCAAAAGGTTCTGAGAAAAGTACACCCACTGGCGATGCTCCCCCAGAAACTGCACCTTCCAAGGCAGCAAGTGATAAAAAACTTTCACCATTAGAATTAGCAAGACAACAAGGGGCAGCAGGTGCCAGCAGTCATGCCACCACAGAAGAAGCTCCCGCAACGGAGAATGCGACGCCTGAAAAAGCAGCATCTGAAAAAGCAACATCTGACGATTCAAACCTCTCTCCCTTGGAATTGGCACGCAAGCAAGGTGCATTCAAAGGGTAACACAAGCACAAAGTTATCAATAAGGTTTCCCTCAAAAAGACCAGACGAGTGGAATGATAATAAGAGAAACCACTCCCACAAGCAGTGTCAGTGGACCGCCAAAACGAAGGTAATCACTCGTGCGGTAACCACCTGGTCCATGGACCATCAGGTTAGTTTGGTATCCGTGTGGTGTCGCAAAGCTGGCGGCGGCTGCAATCATCACCGCAATGGCAAAAGGCATATGGTTGACATTCAAGTTGGTTGCTGTTGCCATTGCAATGGGAAAAAATAAAACGGCTGCGGCTTTGGCTGTAATGAGGTTAGTGAAGATCATTGTCAGCAGATAAATGAGTGTCAGAAAGATAATAGGATGAGGTTGGTCAACACCAATAAAATGTGAAACTCCTTGCGTGACATCAATCATGTAAGAGGCAATAAGTTTGGCGGTTCCACTTTGTTCGAGTCCTTTTCCAATTGCTAAACCAGCTCCAATGACAAGCAAGACAGACCAGTCAACCGCTCTGCGTGCATCGGCAGCGCGACAGCAACGGGAAATAATCATCAACCCCGCAGCAATGAGTGCTCCTTTGAGCATTGTAAGATAACCAAAGGCAACAACCAAAACCATTGCGAGTAATATCAATCGAGATATCCAAGCGCGCTCGTGACGTAACGGTGCAGAATCTTTTATTGCTGAGACTAAAAAGAAATCGCGCGAGTTACGTTGATGCTCAACAAACGAGGGGTGGGCTTCCAGTAAAAGAGTATCTCCTGCCAGCAGTTCAATGTCACCAATTTTTTTTCGCACCCGTTGCCCATTACGAGCAACAGCAATTACGGCTGCATTGTAATGGCTGCGAAACCGAGATTCTCGAATTGTCATACGGGCAAACGGATAATTATTAGAAACAACTGCTTCAATCAGAACACGATCAGAACGGGGACCATCGATTTTGAAGAGTTGTTCTGTCGCAGGTTTTAATCCTGGAATGCGTTGTAAATCAACAACCGATTCAACAATTCCAACAAACACCAATCGGTCGTTTGCCTGAAGTCGTTCTTCCGAAGAGACCGCAGCCAACAGATGTTTTTCTCGGTCAATCTCCATTAAATACATACCAGGTAATTGTCGTAGTCCTGCCTCTGCAATTGTTTTCCCCACCAAAGGAGAGCTAGGTTCGACAAGCATTTCGACACTATATTCGCGCGGGTCATCAAGTTGCGTCATGGCAGATTTTCGTTCTGGTAACAGCCATCGTGCGCAAAGAAGAATATAAATAAGCCCGACAAAAGCTGCGGGAAGACCAACCCAGGCAATCTCAAACATGGAAATCCCTTTGCCATGGGCTTCAATTAGCAAGCCGTTTACCACCAATGTTGTACTGGTGCCAACCAATGTTGCAAGCCCTCCTAAAATGGCAGCAAAGCTTAGCGGAATGAGCAGATGCGAAACCGAGATGCGGTTTTTCTTTGCCCAGTCAGTGACAACGGGAAGAGTCATTGCAACAACAGGCGTGTTGTTCATAAAAGCAGACATCAATGCAACAGGAAACATCAAACGCGCATGGGCTGCTGGCAACGATTGCGGCTGTCCTAACAAACGTTGCCCGACAAAACTAATGCCGCCCGTCCGTTTGAGTCCCTCTGCAACAACATACAGAACAGCAACTGTCACCAACCCTTCGTTGCCAAATCCTTCTAATGCTTGATGCGGCGTGATGACATTTGTCACGAGCAATAATGTCATGCCTCCCAACAAAATAAAATCGGCGCCCATATGTGAAAAGATCAACGCTAAAATAACGGCAATCAATGTTCCGAGTGTCAGTATTACATCTGGAGTCACGAGTATGGGTGCTTTTGCTTTGACTGCGTAAAATATCGCGAAGAGTCTTTCGCCTGAACTATTGTAGCCCTTTTGTCCCGTTTTTCAACAGAGCGATGAGCAACTGGAAATAGCCCGTTTTTTGTTTTTAATATCACGGTTGGTTTCGTCTGGTTATTCAACATTTACTGTGAGGTGCTAAATAAAAGGAGGGGCAAACCAGCAAACCAACAGTAAAGTTCGCGGCGATGTAGCATAACTATAATGATATTTGTGTGATTGATGAGACATTCTCTTGACAATTGAGCGGGGTATGAAATAATTGGTTAATGAGGCACTTAATATCTATTTTGTTTTTTAGTATGTTTTTTTGTAACATGTTTCAGTAAAACATGTTACATCGCCATGTCGCATTTCATTTTATTGGTTAAAAAGGATTAAGTATGCGAAAATATCTTGAGTCACATCCGTTCTTAACGTTTTCAACCTATTTGCCAGATTTGCCTCGTGATATTTGGTTGAATGCTGGGATTGCACAATCCAAATGTGAAGAGATAGGACGTGCGATTTTGCCCCGTGAAAGAAAGGGGGAATTTTCCATGCTGGCACTCTCAAAAAGTGTCCATTCAACGACTGCTATTGAAGGAAACACATTAACAGAAGAAGAAGTATTGTCTATTGTGAGTGATCAATCCAAACTACCTGACTCGAGGCAATCTCAGGCTCAGGAAGTGAAGAATATCGTTGAGGCTTACAAGGTTTTATATTTTGAAAACCGTTTGAGTGAATTAGCACCGGAACGGGGTTTTATAAAACCAGTTTCTGTTGAGAAAATCAAAGAGGTTAACAAAATTCTTCTTGCCAAACTTATTTTGCAGTCCGACAAAATTGTACCGGGTGATATCTATCAGTATCCTACTCAAGTAGGAAAGAACCTTGGTGCACCTGTTGAAGATCGAGAGTATCTTTTAGAGAAACTTTGCAAGTGGATTAACGAAGACTTCCAAGCGACTCAAACGCAACACAAAATTGTTTATCGTCTTATCAGTGCCATTTTTGCACATCTCTACATTGCCTGGATACATCCATTTGGTGATGGAAACGGGCGCACCGCAAGATTCATTGAATCTTATATCCTTCGCGCATCAGGTGTTCCAGAAATGTCTGCACACCTTTTAAGCAATCACTACAATCTCACTCGAACAAAATACTATCAGGAATTAGATCATGGCAGAAACACAAAAGAAGTTCATCATTTTCTCAGATATGCTATTGAGGGTTTTATTGATCAGCTCAACGAGCAAATTGTTTCCCTCAGAGCTTACCAATTTGAATCAGCCTGGAGAGATTTTGTTTATCAGAGCTTTGACGACAAATCAAATTCAACGATTACAACACGTCGACGACAAGTTGCACTTGCTCTTTGGTACCAGAGAGAAGAACCTGTTCCGCTTACCAAGTTACGTCTCATCAGCCCCAAAGTTGCAGAGTTGTTTGCAGGAAAATCAAATCAGGTTATTGCGCGCGATGTAAAAGCGCTTGAAAAAATGGAACTGGTCGTTACCGAAGAGAGCCGTGTGCGAGCCAATCTTGATCTTCTCTCTTACCAGAGCTAAAAGCCTCCCTTCTCCGTTTTTTCCCCATCAAAAAAACAGACCCGCCTTGTAGCAACAAGGCGGGTCTTAACATCATTTTCTTACGAAATGACCAGCATATTTTCTGATCCAATCAGACGTGCGTGCCCTCCTTCACAGGCTCACAGACTTGAAGAGAGGGATGGTCACTTTCAAAGTTTTGATGCGGCATATGGCACCTCCTTTCTGGAATTATCTAACGGAACATGAGACTTAACATGCAAGCATGCTACCAAGGAAGAGTGAAATTGGATAGATAAGGTTCGCCACATTTCGCATTCCTTCATTATTTTTCAAAATGCCTGATGCGTTTTCACCAATTCCTGCTTGGGTGTGCATTATCTTACAGATTGCTCTTCTGTTATTTACAATAATCTACATGATAAGTAGTAAGCAGTAAGTTTTTCGATATAAAGGCTCACAGCCAAAAGGATGATTAAAATACATGATTAAAATACATGAAAACTTACTGCTTGTTACTTAACCTGGCAGCGAGCCAGAACCATAAAGGGAACTCAGACACAGAAATCCTGCGCGTTTTGCACACGATTTCATTGATAAAAAATTACATCACAGGAAAATCGTGTACTCTATTTAAGGAGAAATGACAGATGGACGAGAGCACAAATGAGGAACCAGATTCTCCCCCCCAAGCTGCACCACCTTCGAAGTGGCGTTCTCGTTTACCTCGGTTGATTCTCTTTTTGTTTTTTGTTGGTCTGTTTGGATTTATTTATCACCGGTATGGAGATCAACTCAATCTCAAATCGATTGCAGCACAGGAAGAACAATTCCGTTCGTTTCAACGGGAACACCCCATTGCAGTTTACGCTGTTGCGCTGATTATTTATGCGGTTGTTACGGGGTTGTCACTTCCCGGAGCAACCATTATGACGTTAGTGTATGGTTGGTTTTTTAAGTTCTGGGTTGCTCTTCCTATCGTCAGCTTTGCATCTACCGCAGGGGCAACACTCTCGTTTCTGTTTAGTCGCTATCTCTTTCGCGATGCCATCGAACAAAAATTTGGCGAGCGATTAAAAATGTTCAATAAAAAACTTGAAGAAGAGGGAGCGTTTTATCTTTTCTCATTAAGGCTTATTCCTGCGGTTCCGTTCTTTATTATCAATGCTGTAATGGGGCTGACTCCTATGCGTGTGGGAACTTACTGGGTTGTCAGCCAGGTTGGAATGTTAGCAGGAACCGCTGTTTATATTTATGCAGGAAGCGCGATGCCAAACGCACAAGAACTGGTCGAAAAAGGGATGAGCGGAATTATGAAACCTCAAATTATGGTTGCATTTATTCTCCTCGGTATTTTCCCCATCGTCGTCAAAAAATTGATGGGTTTATCACAAAAAAATAAAATAGCATCATGACTCAATTCATCGACATTAATTAAAATTCACGTAACTATTCAGCGAAGCCAACCTCCCCTCCCTTTTTAGGGAGGGGATTGAGGGGAGGGTCTTGGCGGGGTATGTGATTGAGTTTTTTTTGTTTTTAGATATTCAAAAACGAATGTCTGGCAGCAAAATAACAGTGAATTTGAATTGAACCGTTTCACCCTCCCCTTGCCCCTCCCTAAAAGGGAGGGGGATTTACTTGATGAACTCCCTCGCTGAATAGTTACAAATCCACAATATAAAAAATAGAAAGCGACAGCATGACAAACGACATCGATTTTCCGCCCGATGATGAATTCAATCGAGAACTTTTAGATAATGTGCACCCTGCCGATTGGGAGAACCCAACGCCAAAAGGGCGTTACCACCTTGTGGTCATTGGTGCGGGAACAGCCGGATTAGTCACCGCAGCGGGGGCTGCTGGGTTGGGGGCAAAAGTGGCGCTCATCGAAAGAAACCTGATGGGAGGCGACTGTTTGAATGTTGGTTGTGTCCCCTCGAAAGCACTCATTTCTGCTGCTCGTAAATTTGCAACAATTCGCGATTCAGACGCATTTGGCATCGAAATCGATGGCAATGTGAATGTCAATTTTCCTGCTGTGATGGAACGCATGCGAAAGCTGCGCAGCGGCATCAGTCGTCACGATTCTGCGAAACGATTTCAGGAATTAGGTGTTGATGTTTTTATTGGTGATGGTCGTTTTGAAGATAACCGCACGGTAGTGGTGGAAGATAAAAAACTCTCCTACAAAAATGCTGTCAT
>UOGL01000520.1_pt1 | contig 14527 bp, 10 predicted proteins | sample 1990131 | NCBI WGS metagenome assembly UOGL01 (sample SAMEA4728526, study PRJEB27164) | hydrothermal vent metagenome | biome: marine basaltic hydrothermal vent biome; feature: marine hydrothermal vent; material: mineral | place: Pacific Ocean | collected 2011-06-14/2011-07-23 | depth 1741 m | reverse complement strand
GGGTGCCACTGGCTGTGCCAGTGATTGCGAGGTGGAGAATAGATTCAACCTTTGAAAAACAATTCCTCTCTTCAACATTTCACTCTTGATCAACTGTTTTCTGACATAATAACATCTCCCCACACTGGTAAAACCAGTGGCACCCGGCGTCAATATGGTTCTATCTCGATAGCGACACCGCCGACAAACTAAACGTGTTGACAGGGAACGCATTAAAAACAAACCAATAGAACCGGTGCAGAACAAATCGGTGCACACGGAGTCGCGGGTCGCGCGGCATTTTGAAATCAAAGTCGGTCGCCGCGACCCGGTGACCTCAAACGTTATACGGCTCAACGTTATGGCAGGCCCATCCGCAAGCATTTTAGTGTCACTCCAATCCACGCCATCATGGCGTGAGATCATGTCTTGCGTAACGTCCGAATTTTCGGATACTGATTCCGCTTCGGTAGTTCCGCCCCAATCGTTTGGATACGATCTCAATGACCCAGTCAATCATCGGCCGTTTGTCGGTTCCGTTGATGAATATGTTCACACAAACCGTGAATGGCCGGAGACCGATGGCGAAATTGCCGCGATTCAGTCACTAACAGGTCGCGTTTTCACTCATTGCATCGTTATTGCGGCGATGTGTAACCAAACAATTGATCACCAAACACTCTGCTGGCTTCTCTCTGTTGTCGCAACAAAATACAATGGCGTTGTCGATTTCGACATGCTTGACGCTCCGTATTCGCAGTTGGAAATGGGAAAATGCGAATGGCGAACTGACGGCCAAGCTTGCTGGACTGTAATTGGAGAACCCAATGCCTGCTTGCGATGGCTGGCTCATCCGCGATTCCGTATGGTCAAGTAACGCCGGATAACAAAATGTTGCACACGGAGTCGCGGGTCGCGCGGCATTTTGAAATCAAAGTCGGTCGCCGCGACCCGGTGACCTCAAACGTTATGCAAAATAAGAGAAAGCCATGAATATATACATAGCCTTACTAAGAGGAATAAATATTGGGGGTAAGAACAAGATCCCAATGAAAGAACTCAAAGCCCTTTTAGAAGACAATGGCTATAATAATGTACAAACCTATATTCAGAGCGGCAATGTTGTATTCAATAACCCTCAAAAGCCACAGAGTAATATTGGAGAGCTAATTAAAAATAATTTTGGTTTTTCTCCAGAGGTATTAATTCTGTCTGGTAATGAGTTTAATTCATCAGTAGCAAATAACCCGTATCAAGAATACGAAGGGAAATTTGTACATTTTTATTTTTGTAAAGAGAAGCCAAAACTCAATACTGAAAAAATAAATCAAGTGGCTTCTGACACCGAAAAATATAGACTAATCGGTAATGTATTCTATTTACACGCTCCCAATGGTATAGCACGTTCTAAACTAGTAGCAGGTATAGAAAAGTGTTTAGGTGTTCCGGCAACAGGTCGCAATCTCAATACAATCAACAAACTCTATGAAATGGTAAAAAATGCATAACAAAACGCTCAAGCTGACGCTTGACCGCTCGCTCCTTTCGCTGTCGCTCCAGTCGGTCGCCGTCAAGCACAGCTTAACTCTGCTTTTTGCTGCCGGTGATGTGAGGCGTTATGTTGATAAGACAAGCATGAAAGAGCGTGACCCATGAGCAACAGCTGGTTTGTCGAGCACAACGGTAAAACCGTGGGACCGTTGACGTCTGCGCAGCTCAAACAAGCAGATAATTTCTTTTGCTTGTTCAAGTCGAAATAACAAACAATTTGCTCTTCACTCCCAAGTGCCTTTACCCTAAAACCTTGGATGTGCACTCAACTTTCAGGTTTCTTTCTTACTTGGTTGACAAGCCCCCCCATATCTTTGGTATAGTTAAATAGTTGACTTAGACAAAGTTAAATCCTCGCCAGCAGCCTGTTTTTGAAAAGGACCCCCCTCTGTGAAGATGTTCTCCTCTGCCCGCCCTACTCTCTGCTTGTTGTTCGTTCTATTTCTTTATTCTTCTTTGATCGCTGCTCCCCCGACAGCAACCCCCGTCGAACGCATCCATATGCTACCTGGGTTCAAGATAGAATTGCTTCATACTGTTGCAGAAAAAGAGGGTTCGTGGGTCAGCATGGCAGTTGACCCCAAAGGGCGTTTAACAGCAAGCGACCAATACGGAACATTATACCGTATTACTCCTCCTCCTATTGGAGACAAAACAGCAAAAGCAAAAATCGAAAAACTTCCTGTCAAAATGGGAATGGCACAAGGATTACTCTATGCGTTTGATAGCCTTTATGCTGTTGTTGCTCATCGAGACGCTAAAAATGGTCCTGGTAAAACAGGTTTGTATCGTTTACGAGATACCAACGGTGATGATCACTTTGACGAAGTCAAACTTCTGCGTGAACTTGTTGGGCGAGGCGAACATGGTCCTCATGGAATTGTGCTGAGTCCTGATGGTAAATCGTTGTACCTTGTTGCAGGAAATCATACAAAACTCCCCCATCCAGAAACTTCGCGAGTCCCACGGAACTGGCAGGAAGATCAATTATTGCCCCGTATGCCAGATGCCAACGGACATGCTTCTACCATTAAAGCACCGGGTGGTTGGATTTGTAAACTTGATCCTGAAGGCAAAAAGTTTGAATTATTTTGCAGCGGATTTCGAAATTCTTACGATATTGCATTCAACCCACAAGGTGAACTTTTCACTTACGATTCTGATATGGAATGGGATGTCGGTTTACCCTGGTATCGCCCGACACGTATTATTCATGCAGTCAGTGGTGGAGAATATGGTTGGCGTAACGGAAGCGGAAAGTTCCCAGAATTCTACCCTGATAGTTTGCCCTCTGTTTTAGATATTGGTCTTGGTTCACCTACGGGAGTTGTTTTTGGGGCGGGTGCAAAGTTCCCTGCAAAATATCAAAAGGCATTCTTTGCCTGTGACTGGAGCCATGGGGTTTTATATGCAGTTCATATGAAAGAAAAAGGAGGCTCGTATGTTGCAACACGTGAAAAATTTGCAACGGCTGCACCGCTGCCTCTTACTGATATTGTCATCAACCCGCTTGACAAAGCAATGTACTTTACGATTGGTGGGCGGCGAACACAATCAGGGTTGTATCGCGTCACATATATCGGCAAAGAATCAACAGCACCGGTTAAATTTCACAAGCAACCAGGTGATGGTATTATGTTAAGACGTGGAGCAGAATCGTTTCACCATTTAGTCGATAAAAAGTTTTTGAAAAGGCTAACAGGCAAACATAGTTTTCTGAATCACAAAGATCGCCACATTCGTTTTGCTGCTCGCATTGCGTTAGAACATCAACCGGTCAAACTTTGGCAGGAATATGCGTTGAAAGAAAAAAGAACAGAAGCATCGCTCACAGCGTTACTCGCATTGGCACGTAATAGTGACAAGTCAATACAACCACGGGCAATCGCAGCACTGGGGCGATTGAACTGGGACAAACTCTCTTCAAGGCAACAGTTAGATTTGCTACGTGTGTATGGTCTGTTTTTTATTCGTATGGGTAAACCAAACGCCAAAATGAAACAGCAGGTCTTAAAGCACATTGATGCAAAGTACCCTGCGAAAACAAAAGACCTCAATGCTGAGTTATGTCGTTTGCTCTCTTATTTAGAAGCCCCCAATGTCACGGGGCGAACACTCGCATTGCTGAAAGAAGCAGTCACTCAGGAAGAGGAAATCCATTTGGTTTATTGTTTGCGGAATGTCAAACAGGGCTGGACGTTAGCTCAACGAAAAGAATACTTCAACTGGTTCATTAAACCTTCTCATTTGGGAGGGCACTCGATAAGTGGTTATCAAAAAAATATTCGTAAGGAAGCCATTGCAACATTGTCAAAAGAGGAAAAACAGCAACTCAATAAAATCCTGACAGCCAAGCCGATTCGTCAAAGCACTATCAAAGTGGAAAAACGCAAGTTTGTTAAAAAGTGGACAGTGAAAGAACTCCTTCCGTTAGCCAATGCCAAGTTGAAAAATCGCAATTATGCAAACGGACGAAAAATGTTTGCTGCAGGAACTTGTTTTAAGTGTCACCGTTTTTCTCGAGAAGGAGGAGCCGTTGGACCAGACCTCACTGCAGTTGGTGGGCGGTTTAATAATCAGAATTTATTGGAGTCACTTGTTGAACCCAACAAAGTCATTTCTGACCAGTATGAATCAACCATTTTTGAGTTAATAAGTGGTAAGGTTATTGTGGGACGCATTATTAACCTTACTTCAAAAAATGGAAATGATATCTATATGGTATTGACTGATATGACAGCTCCTGGCAAGCTAACATATGTGAAAGTAAATGATATTGAAGAGATGAGAGTTTCCAAAACATCTTTAATGCCCACAGGGCTTCTGGAGACATTAAGTGAAGATGAAATTCTCGATTTAATCGCTTATCTTCGCTCTGGTGGTGACTCGAATCATGAATTTTTCAAGAAGTGAACCTTAACCTGGCAGTGAGCCAGAACTATAAGGGGAACTCAGACACAGAAATCCTGCGTTTTTTGTGCACGATTTTATTGATAAGAAACGACTCTCTATAAACAGAAGAAAACTCAAAAAGAGGACACAGAACAATGAAATTAAACAGAAACTTTTTTGGCAAAAACCTTCTCAAACTATCGCTGGCTGCGATTTGTTCTGTTGTGTTAGGTTTTAATGATGTTCAAGCAGAGAGTAAAAAAGTAGAAATGAAAATTGAAAAACCTCACAATCGTGTGATACGGGTAAGCAAGCGTATGATACAGGTAAGAAGGGGAAGACGCCCTGTTGTGACTCAGCGCCCAGAGAAAATTACCGTTCAAACAAAACCCAAATACCAAAATGTTGAGGGAGGAAAAGCCTCTTCCCCCGCAGATGACCGTGGATTGCAATTAACGATTCAACCAGAAAAAAAATCGTTCAATGTTAAAGAACCACTTGCGTTTACTGTCACATTAAAAAATACATCTCAAAAAAACATCATGCTGCATGGTGGAGAGTTGTTGGGGCTTTCTCCCAAATTAGTTGTTGCGAATATGAAAAGTGCAGCACAGTGGACTATTCAAGGAGACTTTTCAAAAAGCAAAGAGATCAAATCGATTGTCTTGAAGCCAGGTGAAGAGATTCAACGAACGTTAGTTGCAACTCCTGCAACACAGCAAATTGGAAAACCCGTTCGAATTATGCCCTTTGGAGGTATTCGCCCGAACATCAAGGGAAGACCCATTCAAATAAAAATCAATGGGATGAAAATCAAACTCAAAAATGCGATCCCTCAAAAGCAACCTGCTCCCAAGCGTGCGAAACCTGTTCGCATACGACGACTTCTTCCGAATAAAGCAAAAGCAGTTCAACCGAAGAATGCAGAAAAATCCAACAAAGAGCAAGCTCGTATTCAACAGCTTGCCCCTCGATTTGCTATTTGTGGAGTTGTTTGGGTAATTCCTCCTGCGTCAGCACTAGGGTTTACTCTTCCTTGCGGCAAAGGTGAATGCCGGGCAAGACTCTTCTTAGAATTCAAAGAATCACCCAACAAAAAGAAACTAGCAGCCCCCTATTGGGCAGGGAAAATTGTTTCACAACCCGTCGATTTTGAAGTGGCTGAATATGCAGTTATTATCGATCATCGCAAAAAAAAAACAAAAATAAAACCAATCCTCAATCGCGAAAAGCCAATTGAATTTGATCTTGTTGTTAGCAGGAAAATTGCAGAAAAACATCATTTCAGCTTCAAAAAGATGGATCAATATTTTGGAAAAGTGATGATGTCAAAGCATAAGTATTCTCGTAAATGGGAAGGAGATAAGTTCATTATTGGAATGTCTGAACTCCCCTCACATTTAGAATATATTCTCAAAGCATCTCTTGTGAATGACAAGCAGGAAAAAATTGTGATTGGGAAAATTGTCAACGTTATGAACAAAAAAGTTCGCTAACATTTGGCAACGACTCCGATGAGGTTTCCTTATAAAACGTATCGACGTTGCGTTGTTTTTCAGCCGAGTAGGGTTTGCTGATTTACACTGATACTCTGTTATTTTCGGGTGAAGTTGTTATTCTTCTCAGCTCAGGTGCATGGGTTTTAGTGGAATGAGTGGAAAAGCTGTGTGGCTGGTTTTTGGAAAGTAACGGTGAGCGGTATCGCAATCAGTTTGGTTTTTATCCTGAAAGTCTGCATGTTGATCAGATTTATCGGACACGAGCGAATCGCAAGTTCTGCAAAGAACATAACATTCGGATGACTGCTCCTCCATTGGGACGCCGGCCGAAGCATGTTTCCATCGAAGAGAAGCAACAAGCGCTTGCAGACGAAGGGATTCGAAATCATGTGGAAGGGAAGTTCGGACAAGCGAAGCGCCGCTTCGCTTTGGGACGGATCATGGCAAGATTAATGAGCACCTCAGGAGCACAGATTTCGTTAATTTTTCTGGTGATGAATTTAGAAGAAGCGCTGTTTCGGATCACAAGGTGAACTACAAGGTAGTAGAGCCATGGAGTTCCCTGACAAGAGATGATTTTGGTGTTTATACAAATACACGTTGAACCAGCAATTATTTCTCGACCAGATAAAATTATGGTTCAATGAGCTTGAATTCATTGTTCAGTTCAGGCATGATGAAAGTGAACATTCTGTTCAATGCCATCTCGATTGATGGTTTCGTGCCGCTCACCCTTAACCTCAACAAGGAACCTTCTCCATGAAAACGAACACATCTAAAATTGCAACAGTGATGCTTGCTGGCGGATTGCTTTTTGGTCTCTTTTTGGCACCTTCATTGAATGCTCAAAAAAAGAAGGCAACAAAAGCGGCAACGAGGAAGACAGCAACCAAGAAAGCAAAACATTCTCATCGACTACCCAGATATTTTGGTAAAATTGGTATCTCTGCAGAGCAAAAAGGAAACATCTACAAAATTCAAGAAAAGTACCATTCAAAAATTGACGACCTGAAAAAACAGTTGGCTGCTTTGAAAAAGAAAGAGATGAGCGAAATTGAAACAACCCTCTCAGCCAATCAAAAATCTGCCCTGAAAAAACTACGCAGCAAAAAAAGAGGTTCGAAAAGAAAAGCAGGCTCTACGAAAAAGAAAAAGTAAGAGCTGATAAAAAAACATCCCGAAGACTTTGGAAACTTCGGGATGTTTTCGTTGCTGATGGTTTGGTATCGTTTTTTATCAACGAAATCGTGTGCAAAACGTGCAAGATTTCTGTGTCTGAGTTCTCTTTATCGTTCTGGCTCGCAGCCAGATTAAAGATCAACTAAACAAGCCTTTGATAACTTTTCCACCATCGACAATTTTCATCGGTCGCCCCAGAGGAGACATGTTTTCTTTCGCTGGGTTGACTTTGAGTGACTTACAAATGGATGTAAAAAGATCGGGAGTTGTAACGGGGTTATTTTTGACTGCTGTCCCCTCTTTGTTTGTTGAGCCAATCACCTGCCCCCCCTTGACACCACCACCTGCCATCAGTGCATTGAAAGCACGCGGATAATGATTGCGTCCGCCTCGTGCGCTCACTTGGGGGGTACGACCAAATTCACCCATCCAGACAACAAGAGTTTTCTCTAACATGCCACGCTGTTTCAAATCCGTAATGAGTGTTGCCATTGCAGGGTCAACTTGACCCGCCATCGTTTTCATGCGACCAAAAACATCTGTGTGATGATCCCAGTTACGCGATTGGACTTCCACAAATGTGCTTCCTGCTTCAATGAGTCGTCTTGCAAGCAAACACCCTTTTCCGAAGGTTGTATTGCCATACGCTTTTTGTAATGATTGAGGTTCATCATCAAAACTGAATGCTTTGACTTCTGGACTGAGAACCAGTTTTGATGCTTTTTTGTAAAGGCGTTTATGATTATTGACAACAACGCGACCTCCTCGGTCAGAGAAATCACTTTCTAACGATTTCAGTAAACTATCACGTCGTTTGAATCGATCAGTTGAAACAGGATTGGCGACATCGCGGGGCAATGCTCCTGGTTGATCAACGTTGAACGGTTCGTAATCGACTCCTAGAAAACCAGCTCCAATTGTGCTACCTATCGAAACAACAGAAGGTAAATCGAAGTTGGGGTCTGCCAGTTCTTTTGCGATACATGCCCCTAACGAGGGATGTTTAATTGATCCCGAAGGGACGTAACCTGTGTGCATTTGATAAGTTGCACGGCGATGGTTTCCTTCTTTATTTGTCATCGAACGAATAAGAGCAATCTCCTTCATGACCTTTGCTGTTTCTGTCCAGTTGTGGGCAATTTGAATTCCAGAAACAGCCGTTTTGATTGCTTTTGTTTCTCCGCTGTTTTTATGCTTTGGCTTGGGGTCAAATGTATCGAGATGCGAAGGTCCCCCTGCCATCCACAGGAGAATCATTGCACGTCCCTGCTTGCGAAGTTCTGCTGCTTGCAGGCTCATGAGATCACGAAAAGAGAGTGTTCCCGCAACAGCAGCGGTTGCGGAAACCCGACGCAAAAAAGAACGCCGAGAGAATCCGCCGCGACGGTTGATTGTAATATCATCATGCCGAGAAAATGTCATCGTTTTGTTCCTTGTAAGTTATTTTAGTAATGAGTCCTATCAATTTCAGTGACAAACAATTATCGTTTAGAGATAAACTCGCTGCTATTGAGGAGGCTCCACATCAGGTCTTCGTAGGCTTCTTCGCGGTTTGTTATTTTTTTACGATACGTTTTGAATATCTGCTTTTCTTTTTGAGAAGGTTCTCTGGCGAGCACCATCAGGTAAAGTTCGTTTGCAGCATCGTCATCGTTTTTGTATCGCTTGAGAATACGGGCAAGACGTGTATCGCGTTGAGTTGTAATCATGCTGTTGATGAAATCAGAATTCATCATAAAGAGTGCCTGTGGAACATTTCCTAAAATGTCTTCTTGTGGTGTTGAAGGATCAAAACCAAACAACGCTGCGAATCGTCCTTTAGCAGATCGCTGATACGAGGAACGCCCTCTTCCTCTCCCTGTTGCTTGCACTTCGTCTGCTCCTAGCACTTTTGTGAGTGCGTTAAAAAGTTGATCGGAACGTAACCGGGTGGGAGTGGCTGCTGCAAAAGGAAGTGACAAGTCTCCCGCATCACGGGCACGAAGAGAACGTTGATAGGTTTGAGTATTTGCAATCGTGCGATACAGCCATTTGATATCGTAATTATTGGTTATGAAACCTGTTGCTAACAATTCGAGAGCTTTAGGAAATTTGGCATGACGTTCAGGACCAATGTCATCAACGGGCATATAAAACCCTTCCCCTAACATTTCATGCCACACTCGGTTGACAAACGCTTTTGCAAACCAGGGGTTGTTGCGAGAAGTCAAAAGCTCAGCAAATTCACCTCGACGGTCTAAATCTTTCAAACCCGATTGTGTTTCTGTTTTATTGATAAAGAAAACCGGTTCCATTTGCGTCCCTTTACTGGAAGGTTCTTTCAGGTTAGGCATATAGTATTCTGCTGAACCACGGGGACGATTGTTGTTCGGCTTGGGCATCGATTTAAGTTCTTTCAAACTGAGCTTTTTGTCTTTATTTTTATCTGAATTTCTTAAAATCCGATTGAACAATCGGGCAAACCGTGTTCCTTTGACTTCCTTCAGAGAGACTTTTTTATCGTTATTTTTATCAAATCGTCTGAGGATTTGTTTGGGTGTAAAGTTGCGCCGTTTACGGGTTGTATTAACCGAGGTGACAGCAAACGAACGTCTTTGTCCTGTCTTTTTTGGGGCACGTGCAATGCGCATGCGTGGGAAGTAGGCAGCCAGTTGGTGGAAGTCCTTGCGTGTCCAACGATCTGTTGGATGATCGTGGCAGTTGGCACATTGCACTTGAACGCCCATGAAAATGCGTGACATTTCTGCGGCAATTTCAGGAGCCTGTGCCTGGTGCGCAAAGATGATTGCTGTTTCGCCATTCTCTTGAACATTCCCTGTTGCAGTGACCATTGCAGTCACAATTTCATTCCATTTTTTATTTTCGTGAAGTTGTGTTGCCATCCATTCGTTAAATGTGTTTTGTGCAATGCGTGATCGTGGATCGGTCGCGCGAGAAAAAATGACTTCACGCCAATAACCTGCCCAGTTCTTTGCGTAGGCTTCATCTGCAAGAAGCCGTTCAATAAGCTTAGCACGTTTCTTTGAATCAGGATTCAAGCCAAAGAGCGTGACCTCGTTGGCAGAGGGGGTTGTTCCAATAAGATCGAACGTTACACGACGCAGAAAATCTTCATCGCTGGTTATACTAGAAAGTGGAGTCTTTGATTTCCTTAACTCTTTCTCAATTGTGCGATCAACCTGAGCAGTAACTTTTGAAGAACTCGTTGCAGAGTATTTTGCAGCCATCGTTACTTCTGGTAACAATAGCAACAAAGCAATCCCTGCAACCGATTGTAGAAAGTGTGATTTCAAAACCGTCTTTTGTTTCTGACTTTGCATTGCAGGTTCCCTTTTATTTTACCAAAAAGATGTTTGCTTTTAATGTGAACAGGCTTTTGTAAAAACCATTCTCCCAACCATTGGCGGTATTGCAAGAACACGCTTGTTTTCTGTGGAATGAGTGATTCTCTAACAATATGAATCAAACCACACATCCAGAGAAAAGTCTCGCGCTATTTTCATCTATTTACTAAGATTATACAAGGTTTTTTGTGGTCAGTTTTATTTACCATCCCCTCCAACCATTGACGGCAGGGGATGTTTTTTTAGGATAGGCTGACATGAAGGAACATTTCAAAACGATTGGCGTTATCCCTGCACGGTTGCAATCAACGCGCCTCCCTCGTAAACTTTTGCTGAATGAAACGGGAAAGCCGCTTATTCAGTACACATGGGAAGCAGCAAAACAGGCATCGCTTTTAGATGAGGTCATTGTAGCTACCGATAGCGAAGAAATTGCAAAAGCTGTTCGCCAGTTTGGTGGACGTGCAGAGTTGACCGGCGACCATCCCAGTGGCACCGACCGTATTGCAGAAGTCGTAACCCGATGTTGTGCTGAAGCTGAGATTGTCGTCAACATTCAGGGAGACGAACCAGAGATTGAACCAGAATATATTGATTCTCTTGCGTCTGCTTTGCTTGATTTTCCACATCGCGAAATGACAACATTAGCAACTCCCATTCGAGATATTCAAACATTAGAAGACCACAGTTGTGTCAAATTGGTACGTGCCATTGATGGGAACGGACTCTATTTCAGCCGTTCGCCGATTCCGCATGTGCGAGATATCTCCCCTGCGAGTTTGTTGAAAGAGAAGAGTTCTCCTTGGTTATTGCATTTAGGGCTTTACGCTTATCGCAAAAAAACGCTCCTTCAACTAACACAACTTCCCCCCTCTCCACTCGAAGAATTAGAGAAACTTGAGCAACTGCGTGCATTAGAAGCGGGAATTCAGATACAAGTTGAAATTGTTCCCCACAGTACAGTTGGCATCGACACCCCAGAAGATTATGCTGCATTCGTAAAGCGACAAGGTCAGTAAGTTGAGTATCCAAAGAATTTGTTTTCGCGAACAATAGCTGATGCGAGAACAAATACATTCAAAAAAAAACAATTTAATAAATCTATTATGTCTAAGCATATTTTCGTCACAGGTGGGGTTGTCAGTTCTTTGGGAAAAGGACTGACGTCTGCTTCAATTGGTTTACTTCTTGAACGTCGAGGATTGCGTGTTCGCATGCAAAAGCTTGATCCGTATATCAATGTTGATCCCGGAACAATGTCTCCTTTTCAACATGGCGAGGTGTACGTTCTTGATGATGGTAGCGAAACCGATCTCGACTTGGGGCATTACGAACGTTTTACTTCTGGTCCATTAACGCGGCAATCGAACTATACCACCGGGCAAATTTATTTGCGTGTGATCGAAAAGGAACGTCGGGGAGAGTACCTTGGTAAAACAGTTCAAGTGGTGCCTCATATTACCAATGAAATTAAATCTTCTATTCTCAATTTAGGTGGTCCGCAAGTTGATGTTGTAATCACTGAACTGGGAGGGACCATTGGTGATATTGAAGGGCTTCCTTTTCTTGAAGCGATTCGTCAGGTTCCTCTTGAAATTGGAAAAGAGAATTGTCTTTTCATTCACCTGACTTTGGTTCCTTATTTGAAAGCTGCGGGAGAAGCGAAAACAAAACCGACACAACATTCCGTCGGACAGTTAAGACAAATTGGTATTCAGCCAGACTTGCTTATCGTGCGGACAGAACGACCATTAGGACGTGAAGAGGCAGATAAAATTGCGCTCTTTTGTAATCTCGAAAAACATGCTGTCATTGAAGAGCAAGATACCGAGTATTCTATTTACGAAGTTCCCGTCAGTCTTGCAGAAGATAATCTTGATCAAATTATTGTTGATGAACTGAAGCTGAATGCTGGTGCTCTTGATATTGCAGATTGGCACGAATTGATGAAGCGGATTCGTGAACCTCAGCGAGAAGTGACCATTGCGGTTGTTGGGAAATATATCGACCACAAAGATGCGTACAAGTCGATTTATGAATCACTTGACCATGCTGGTTTTGATCACTCTTCCCGTGTGCTTATTAAACGTATTGAAGCAGAAGATTTGGAAAAAGAAGAACCCGAACTGCTACTGAAAGGGATTGATGGGTTATTGGTTCCGGGTGGATTTGGAATGCGAGGAATTGAAGGAAAAGTCAAAGCCATTCAGTATGCCCGCGAATGTAAAATTCCTTACTTTGGTATTTGCTTGGGAATGCAAACAGCAGTCATTGAATTTGCCCGTAATGTACTCGGTTTGAAAGATGCAAATAGCACCGAGTTTTCTACAGAAACTGTTGCTCCTGTCATTTCTCTTCAAGAAGAGCAAAAAGAAATCACTCATAAAGGGGGGACAATGCGGCTCGGGGCACAAGATTGCCAGTTGACAAAAGACTCGATTGCAGCGCGGTGCTATGGTATAACAAATATCTCTGAACGTCATCGTCATCGGTACGAATTCAATTCTGATTTTCGCCAACAATTTGAAGAGGCAGGCATGGTTGCAACAGGAATGAATATCGAAAAAGACCTTGTCGAAATCATGGAAATCCCAAGCCATCCCTGGTATGTTGCAGTGCAATTTCACCCTGAATTCAAATCGAAACCGAACGCTGCTCACCCGCTCTTTCATCACTTCGTAGCAGCAGCACTCAAGCGACACAAAGAACGTCATTGATCGAGCTTCCTTATTGTTTTGGCAACACTTTACAGTGTTCTCAATCCTAGTATCGATGGACTCTCATGGCTGTACCATAGTTTGCTCGACGGGGTTGCCAGACAACTTTTCCAGAAGGGTCGTACTCTTTAACCCCCCGACGACTAGCGATAATTGTATTGCCATTTTCCAGGCGTTGGGCATCGTAAGGAGTAGGTAACCCATTTTTGAACCAAACGACTTTCTTAGCAGGGCTGTATTCTGAAACGGTATTTGAAGAGCCAATACAAATCAATGTGTTGCCATCGGGAAGACGACTGGCGGAACTCGGATATTTCAGATTATTGATTTCCCAAACAACTTTTCCTTTTTCGTCAATCTCAATCACCTTGCCATTCCTTTGCAAAGTGATAAGAGTATGCCCATTTTCTAAGCGTTTTGAATTAATAGGAGCTCCTGGGAAGGTTGCTTCCCAAACGGTTTTTTTGCTGGGAGTGACTTCTATTATTTTATTGACACTCGAGCAGGTAATCAGCGTGTTTCCATTTTCAAGTCTTTGACAACTGCTGGGAAGAGGAGGGAGATTGCTCATTTTCCAAATAAGTTCACCGTGGGCGTTGTACTCATAAATTGTTCGCAAAGAACGACTTAATATCAAGCGATTCCCATTTTCTAATCCTTGGCATCCCCAAGGTTGAGTAATCGATTGCTTCCATACTTCTTTACCATTGTTATCGTATTCAACAACTATGTTTTTGCCGTAGTAAGCAACAAGGGTGCGGTTATATTTTACCCCTCTCCAATGTATACGAAGCGGGAACTTCAATTCAGCGGTGGGACTTTCTGTTGTCAGCCATTTTTTCCAATCGGTAATACTTGCTGCTCGCTTATCGAGTGAATTGTATGCAATAAACTTAAATTGTTTACCAGTTGCTGCTCGCAATGTCATCACTGCACCAAGACGTATTTTGATCTCCTTCGATTCCAGCAACTTCACTAATACCGGTAACCCTTCTCGCGTTCCGTGGTTAAGCATTGCGGTGACGGCAGCCAATTGAATGATTTCGTTCTGCTGTTCTAACAGTAGTTTTAAGTCGGTATCAGCCTCTTTTTTTAGCAGTAATTCAAGTGCTTTGATCGAAGCTTTTTTTTGAACAATTCCAGCTTTTTGAGATTGCATCGTTTCACGAAGTAATGGCAGGTCATTGAATTCAGCCGTTGCAACAAGTGCGCCTGCCGCCATTTCTTTCATATAATTTCCTGAACTGTAAGCAAAACTTCTTAAGACAGTCGTTGCAAGCCCTTTGTCTTCTCTCTGTTGAATTAATCGATAGACAGAACTTAAAATTTCTTTATTACTTGTATTACGAGTTTTTTGAACATGTTT
>UOGL01000069.1_pt1 | contig 14848 bp, 12 predicted proteins | sample 1990131 | NCBI WGS metagenome assembly UOGL01 (sample SAMEA4728526, study PRJEB27164) | hydrothermal vent metagenome | biome: marine basaltic hydrothermal vent biome; feature: marine hydrothermal vent; material: mineral | place: Pacific Ocean | collected 2011-06-14/2011-07-23 | depth 1741 m | reverse complement strand
TGTCTAAGTTCCCTTTATGGTTCTGGCTCGTTGCGAGATTAAGGAATATCTCTGTGCTATCTGTCTTGATGAATTGATGAAATGAGTTTTACAAACCCCAATGTGTACTCGAGGAAGTTCGTTTTGCATGAGACTTTAGCCATTGAGTGATTGCCAATAGTTGTAATAATGTGTGAAAGGAATAACGTTTTGGTTAATGGGAATGAGCTAAGGAATCAACAGGGATGAGAAATGTTTTGACATTAGTTCTTGCAGGAGGGAAAGGTTCTCGGTTAGAACCTCTCACGCGCGATCGCGCAAAGCCTGCGGTTCCGTTTGGTGGTGCGTATCGTATTATCGACTTCACGCTTTCCAATTGTATTAACTCTGGGTTGCGACAAATTTTAGTGCTGACACAATACAAGGCAGCCAGTCTCGATCGACACATCAATTTAGGTTGGCGATTTCTTTGCCGAGAACTTGGAGAGTTTATTGATGTTCTTCCTCCGCAACAGCGGATTGATGAGCATTGGTATCGAGGGACAGCAGATGCTGTTTATCAAAACATCTACAGTATGGAACAGGCAAACCCAGAACATGTGCTGATTCTTTCAGGTGACCATATTTATAAGATGGATTACTCTGCTCTTGTGCAAGACCATATTGATAACAATGCGGATGTTACGATTGGTTGTATTCCTGCGAACCTTGAAGAGGGAAAGCAATTTGGGGTGATGCAAATTAACGATCAGCGTCGCATTGTTAATTTTCAAGAGAAGCCAGAGAATCCTTTTCCGATGCCGGATGATCCGAATCGTTGTTTAGCGTCGATGGGTATTTACGTTTTCAAGGCAAAGTTTTTGTTTGAGCAACTTTGTCAAGATGCGACAGACAACCATAGTTCACACGATTTTGGCAAGAACATTATTCCATCGATTATCGATTCTCATTTAGTTTGTGCTTACCCGTTTCGAGATAAAAATAGTGGCGACGGTTATTATTGGCGCGATGTCGGCACATTAGATGCTTACTACGAAGCCAACATGGACCTCATTCAGGTTCACCCGCAGCTAAATTTGTACGATCGCACATGGGAGGTTCGTACTTATCAAGCTCCCGATCCTCCTCCGAAATTTATCTTTGCACAATCTGAAGAGACTCCACCGCGCATTGGTCAGGCATGGGATAGCATGGTTTGTGCAGGGTCAATTGTTTCAGGTGGGAAGGTGACTCATTCGATCATCTCTCGAAATGTACGTATCAACAGTTGGGCAACGGTTGAGCACTCGATTCTTTTTGCTGGCGTGAATATAGGAAGACATGCAAAAATCCGCAGAGCCATTATTGATAAAGGAGTGGAGATACCAGAAGGGATGCAAATTGGGTACGATTTAGAAGTAGACAAAAAACGAGGACTTGTTGTTACAAATTCTGGGATTGTTGTTATTGGTAAATATAACGGTCTGATGGATGAGTAAAATTTATGTCAAACTGCATTTGATCAAAAGTCTCTTCTCCCATTGCACTTGCCAAAATGAAGCGACCTTCATAACCTTCACCATAGATTTGTAGCGACTATTTTTCTAACACCGTAACGGAACCATGAATGACAACCGATCGAAAATCCAGCTATGATTATGAAGACTTGATTCTCTCTGGAAAAGGGGGGTTGTTTGGTGCAGGAAACCCGCGGCTTCCTAAGCCTCCAATGTTGATGTTTGACCGAATTACAAATGTTTCTCGCGAAGGGGGGACTTACGGTAAAGGTGTCATTGAAGCAGAATTGGATATCAAACCAGACTTATGGTTTTTTGAATGTCACTTTCAAAACGATCCTGTAATGCCGGGATGTTTAGGGTTAGATGCCCTGTGGCAATTGCTGGGATTTTATTTAGGTTGGATTGGTGGTCCGGGTTCTGGGCGTGCACGTGCTGCGGGGGAAGTGAAATTTACCGGACAGGTACTTCCCGATGTCAAACTGATTAAATACACAGTGAGCCTGAAGCGAATAAAAGAAGGGAAGCTTGTCCTTGGCATTGGCGATGGAATTGTGAATGCTGATGGCGAAGATATCTATCAAGCAAAAGGCTTAAAGGTTGTGCTGTTTGATAATTCTAATAAGAGTAAAAAAAACGAATAAAAACAAATTGACAACAGTCACTTTTTTGTCATACAAACAATGACAATAGATGAGAATAAATATGACAAGACGCGTAGTAGTTACCGGATTGGGAATTGTCTCTTGTATTGGAAACAATCAGGCGACGGTTATTTCGTCGTTGAAAGAATCACGTTCTGGCGTGGTCTTTTGCGAAAAGTATGCAGAGATGGGTTTTCGTAGCCATGTGCATGGCAAACCGGAAATCGAAATCGAAGAACACATCGACCGCAAAACACGTCGGTTTATGGGAGATGGTGCTGCCTACAATTTCATTGCCATGAAACAGGCAATTGAAGATGCCAACCTGAGTGAAGGGGATGTCTCGAACATCAGAACAGGAATCATCATGGGGTCGGGTGGTCCCTCCACACGCAATGTGGTTGCTTCTGCTGACATCACCAGAGAGCGTGGTCCAAAAAAGATTGGTCCCTATATGGTTCCTCGTACCATGTCGAGTACAAACTCTGCAACGTTGGCAACGCCCTTCAAAATCAAAGGGGTGAATTACTCGATTAGTTCTGCCTGTGCAACAAGTTCACATTGTATAGGAAACGGAACCGAACTGATTCAATGGGGAAAACAAGATATCGTTTTTGCAGGAGGAGGAGAAGAACTCGATTGGTCTTTGACAGTATTGTTTGACGCAATGGGTGCGCTCTCTTCAAAGTATAACGACACTCCTTCAACAGCATCGCGTGCTTACGATGAAAACCGAGATGGGTTTGTGATTGCAGGGGGCGGCGGCGTGGTAGTGCTTGAAGAGTACGAACATGCTGTTGCGCGTGGTGCAAAAATTTATGCAGAAGTGACCGGCTACGGAGCCACCTCTGACGGACACGATATGGTTGCTCCTTCGGGTGAAGGGGCAACACGTTGTATGCAGATGGCAATGAAAGATATTGAAGGACCGATTGACTACATCAACACACATGGAACAAGTACTCCTGCGGGAGACATCACTGAACTCAAAGGGATTGGTGAAGTTTTTGGAGATAATGTTCCTCCCATCAGTTCAACAAAACCGCTGACGGGGCACTCACTCGGAGCGACCGGAGTGCAAGAAGCGATCTATTGTTTGTTGATGATGCAGCACAACTTTATTGCAGGTTCTGCCAATATCGAAAACCTTGACCCCGAAGCAGAAGCGTTTCCTATCGTTCAGCAAACGAAAGAAAATGTTTCGCTCAACACGGTTCTCTCTAATAGTTTCGGTTTTGGCGGAACAAACAGCACGCTCGCCTTTTCAAGGGTGTAGAAGAGACTTCAATAAACATCACCCCCTCAACAAGAGTTAGTATCAAATAAAATGTTTGCAGATCATGTGATTGTTTATTGTCAGGCAGGAAACGGGGGAGACGGCTCTCCTAGTTTTCGTCGTGAAGCTCATGTCCCGCGCGGTGGACCGAATGGCGGCGATGGCGGCGATGGCGGAAGCGTTACCATCAAAGCCGTCTCCGATATTCAATCGCTGGCGAACATTGTGGGGCATCGACATTGGAATGCCAAACGGGGCGAAAATGGTGCCTCGAGTTTGAAACGAGGAAAGAATGGCGAAAGCGTTACCATTTTGGTTCCGCCGGGAACCATCATTCGCGATTTTGAACGAGGACATGTTCTCAAAGACTTAAACAAAGTGGGAGATGAAATTATCATCGCACAGGGAGGGAAAGGGGGCAGAGGAAACAAACATTTTGCCTCTGCCATTAATCGTTCTCCCCGTCAGTTCGAAAAAGGGACATTGGGCGAAAAACGTGATGTTGTCCTTGAACTAAAACTCATTGCAGATGTCGGCTTATTAGGAAAACCCAATGCAGGGAAATCGACATTGCTTAGCCGGTTAAGTCGTGCTGAACCAGAGATTGCAGACTACCCTTTCACCACAAAATACCCGAACCTGGGCATGGTACGCATGGGGTACGAAAGAGAATTTGTGTTGGCAGATATTCCTGGTTTAATTGAAGGAGCACATGCGGGGACTGGTTTAGGGCATGAGTTTCTTAAGCATGTTGAACGAACACGGCTATTGGTTCATTTAGTGGAACCTGCACCGATGGATGGAACAGACCCCGTGGAAAACTATTTGAACATTCGTGAAGAATTACGATTGTATGATGAAACGTTAATGACACGCCCTGAAATTGTTGTTGTGACCAAATGCGAATTACCCGATGCCTCCGCAGCAGCGGAGTTACTTCAAGAAGAATTAAACCAGCCGGTATTACGAATTTCTGCTGTCACTGGTAAAGGATTACCAGAGTTGACCAATTTGATTTTTGAGCAATTAGTGGAACTCAAAGCAGATTGACTTCTTTGTTTGTTTGCGTCTCCCTTTATGGTACGATTTCTTTTCATAGTACACTTATCCAGATGGGAAAGATAACGGGAGAAGAACATCATGCGAAAATGGCGGGGGTTTGGTTCGGGAGGGTCAACAGCTTCTTTGATAGCGGTCTGCTATGTGGTGGTTGTCGGAGGGTTGTTGTGCTTGTTGATGGTGGTTACTTTTCGTGGCAATCGCGCCAATTTGTTTTATATTATTGGTGGTGGGGTGCTGTTGATTGTTTTTGCTTACCAGTTTCAGCGCGACAAAAGTGGCGATACAGATTACAACGCTTGGCTGTTTTGGAAAAGACACAAACCTCCCGAAGACCCGCTGGCAGACTATGCCTGTCAGAAAAGGAAAAAAGCAGAAAAGGGCAAGCTCGGCACACAAAAACCTCCCTCTGTTGAAAAACGACAAGGAGAACGCGAACACCGCAATTGGATTCCCCGCGATTGAGACAAAATCATTATTAAAGGGAATCCCTATTTATTCAAAAGGAGCACAGACATTCCTGTCTGTGTGGGGTTGCTACCCGTTATCTGCACAGGCAGGAATGCCTATGCCACCTGTCGATATGTCAATTTTGAATAAATAGAAGTCCCTTCGAAAAAGTGTTTCAATGGTTCTCTGATATGAAAGAAACAGAACGTGAAATCTCTGACTGAAAATTTATCGTTGCTACGTTGGGCTGTCCATTACGAAGGGTTCCCTTTCACTGTTTTTCGTATTGCGGTGAAAGCAACATCGTTGGTGGGAGCACGGGGAACGCGCTCTGAGTGGTTTCAGCAGTTGACAGAAGGTCGTTTCGACAAACGATTCAACGTCGAAACAAGCGGCTTGATGAAACCAGATGAAATGCAAATTCCCGATGACCGACTTGAACATACCGTAGAGTATTCCCCGACATCTGCGAATCGCTTTGGATGGTTATTGTCGAACCTTCCAGTTGATTTGAGTCAATATACCTTTATTGATTTTGGGTCTGGCAAAGGACGCGCATTGTTGATGGCGTCTGAGTTTCCGTTCAAACAGGTCGTTGGCATTGAGTTCGCACGCGAATTACACGAAACCGCATTGAAAAACATTCAAAGTTTTCGAAGCCGAAAACGTCAGTGCAATAGCGTTCAATCATTCAACCAAGACGCAACAGAGTTCCAGTTTCCTGACGACCCGTTGGTTCTCTTTTTCTTCAATCCATTTTCTGCTGAGATACTAAAACAAGTGCTCAATAATTTGCAATCATCCCTCGATAAAACACCAAGAGACGTCATTGCTCTTTACTACAACCCGCTCCACGCAAACGTCTTTCAAGAGTCGCCCCTCTTCTCAAAACCAGACTTTTGCCCTAACCCGGGCGCCGGATGGGAACTTTATACCACCTCCTCTTTTTAAGGGTTGAATAATGGTAGGCTGAAACGAGTGCCTCTTCAATCCTTAAAAGAGGGGTGATCAAGGTGGCGTGAGTGCGACAGCGGAGCACGGAAATCAATACCTCAACCCAAACTTCAAGGCTTGATAAAGCACTGGCGTGTTGAAAATTTGGTATTGATGATAGTTTTTGTTCTTCCGAGTTTTGTTACGATCTTATCTAAAGCAAAGCGAATTGAGATCAGGCTTTACTTTTGGGAGCAAATTCGCGAGAATCTCCTTTATCGGGTGTTTCATACGCGCACGGTGAGATTCCGTACCCTCTTCAACGAATGTGGAAGGGGGACTTTGGCAGCGTTGGGAGCTTTTTGAACACACCGTTAAGAAACATAACCCACTGACACATATAGACTTACTAACGCTGAAAGTCTGTGAGGAAAACCCGTTACCAAAATATCAAAAGCAATCAGCTTGCTATCATAAAAGCAGGTTGATCTCTATTTCAACTTATATCGAGAGGATTGTAACAAGATGGCTACAAGTGTAATTGAAGATACGACAGATATTCCTGAAAAACAAGAGTCCGAACAAGAGTTCAAATACCCCGGCTTGCCAACAACTTGCGATGGGGCAGAAGCTGTCGTTTGGGTGGAAACAAAAATCAGCCAAGGCTCAGGAGCCTATCCCATTACCAGTTCCACAACAATGGGATCTGGTTTTAATGCGGCTGTGATGAACGGTATTCCCAACTTGTGGGATCAACAATTGGTTTTCTTTGAGCCAGAAAGTGAGCACTCAGCAGCAACATTTTGTGAAGGGTTCGCTGTGGCAGGGGGAAGGGTAACAAACTTTACTTCTGGTCAAGGGTTGATCTTGATGAAAGAAGTTTTGTATACAATTTCTGGTAAGCGACTTCCTGTTGTTTTTAACATTGGAGCACGTGCACTCACCAGCCAAGGGTTGAATGTGCATGCAGGGCATGATGATGTGATGGGTTGTGCAGATGTTGGCTGGGGGATTTTGTTTGCTCGCAACGCACAGGAAGCGGGCGATTTTTGTTTAATCTCGCGCAGAACAGCAGAGGCAACAAGCACACCATTTATGAATGTGCAAGATGGTTTTCTGACAACACATACTGTTGAAACCGTCCGTCTGCCTGAGCCTGAATTCATGAAGGGATACATCGGCAGCCCTGATGGAAAACTGCTCAACCTGATGGACCCGGAAAACCCGTTGATGTCGGGTGTGGTGCAAAACCAAGATTCCTACATGAAAGGAAAAATTGCACAACGACTTTACTATGACGAAATTGAACCGGCTTTGACGGAATCGTTTGAAGAGTTCTATCGCCAAACAGGACGCAAGTACGACTTTGTTGATGGCTACCGCTGTGAAGACGCAGAATATATTCTTGTCGGCATGGGAAGTTACATGGAAACCGCCCAGACAACGGTTGATTATCTGCGTGAAGAAAAAGGAATTAAAGCAGGTTGCTTGAATATTTACTGCTACCGTCCATTCCCTGCAAAACGAGTGGTCGAAGCTCTTAAAAATTGCAAAGCTATTAGTATTATCGAACGCATGGATGACCCCCTTTCAACAACAGGGAACCCATTAACACGCGACGTGAAATCTGCTTTTTGTGATGCACTGAATGAACAAGGTGGCTTGCCCAAAATTGACCGTATGCCAAAAATCTATCATGGAGCGAGTGGACTTGGTAGCCGTGATGTTCGTCCTGCTGATATCGTTGCCATCTTTGATAATATGATTAACGACGAAAAAGATTATTTCTGTACCGGCATTAAACATGAACTTGCATTAGAGATTACCGATGATCCTGATTTGCGTCCAGCCGGTGCATTCTCAATGCGTGGTCACTCTGTGGGGGGCTTTGGTTCTGTTACAACAAACAAGGTGATTGCGACCATCGGTGGTCAGGTCTTTGGAAAAGATGTGCAAGCCTATCCCAAGTATGGTTCAGAGAAAAAAGGCTTGCCGACGACATACTATCTTACGATTGCAGATTCACACATCTTCTTACATGCAGAACTTGAGAATGTTGATTTGATTGTGCTGAACGATGTCAACGCACTTATCAGCGGCAATCCTCTTAAGGGAATTGTTGAGGGTGGTGCAGTCTTTATGCAAAGTAAATACAACGACCCAACTGATGTCTGGAAACGAATTCCAGCCCATCATCGAAAAACCATGCGTGATAAGAACATTAAAGTTTACTTCATTGACATGGTTTCGATTGCTCGTGAAGTCGCATCAATGGCAGACCTCGAAATGCGGATGCAGGGAATTGTTCTTTTGGGAGTCTTCCTGAAACTCACCCCTTTCGCAACAGGAAGCGGAATGTCAGACGATGAAGTTTACGTCGGTGTTGAAAAAGCACTGCGAAAATACTTTGGCAAACGAGGAGAGCAAGTTGTTCAAGATAACCTCACCTGCGTCAAACGAGGTTATGGTGAAATACAAGAAATTCCCAGCGAACTGATTCAAGGGTAATTGCTCTTAAAATCATCGGGAATATCATCGTCAAATAAATTACTCATTCAAATGAAAAATAAGGATAAACAATGTCAACCGATATCACAAAAGGCTCTATGAACGATGCGACCGAGCATGACCCTTTTAACAATAATAGTTATGGCGTTCTTTACGATGCAGAATACGTGGGCGTCGATTTACCCATTCTCGATGTCAACGATTTCAACGAACGAATTGTTCGGAGTTATGAAGAGGGTGTTGCTGCCGGAGAGTTAGAAGCAGACCGCTCGCTGGCACATTCGCTCATTCCTTCAGGCACAGCGACGCTGCGTAACTTCAGTTATATCTCGCCAGAAATCCCAGAGTACATTACCGATAAATGTACTGGGTGCATGGAGTGTGTTACTGAATGTCCTGATACTGCCATTTTGGGAAAAGTCCTTTCAGAATCGGAACTTGAAACAAAGCTGCAAACCATCGACAACGAAGAAGACCGTGTCATGTTCGAAAAGCAATGGTCGAAAACCAGAAAGTATTACGATGGTCCTGTGAAAAAAGGAAAAGAGGGTGGTCGTTTTGCGATTATTATCGACCCGAGTAAATGTAAAGGGTGTGCAGAATGTGTGACCGTTTGTGGTGATGATGCTCTCGAGATGAAAACAAAAAACGATGAAGATACCGAAAATATCCGAAAGTCTCATCGCTTCTTCAAAGAGTTCGGACCATCTAACGAAGACTACATCAACGACAAATTATTGATTGATATGATGCTCAGAGAATCTGCCCATGTTTACGTGGGGGGTGCAGGTTCTTGTGCAGGATGTGGTGAAGGGACTGCACTCCGCATGATGTGTGCAGCAACCGGTGCCAAACATGGTAACGATTGGGGAATTGTTGCAGCGACAGGTTGCAACACCGTTTACACTTCGACCTACCCATACAATCCTTATTTAGTTCCTTGGACAAATTCCCTTTTTGAAAATGCTCCCGCAGATGCAATGGGCGTGAGAATGCGTTGGGACCAAAAAGGTTGGAATGATAAACCTATTTGGTGTATTGGTGGTGATGGTGCGATGTTCGATATCGGCTTTCAATCTCTTTCACGATTATTGGCTTCTGATTTGAACGTCAACATCTTTGTTCTTGATACTCAAGTCTATTCGAACACCGGCGGGCAAGCATCCACTGGTACTTTCATGGGGCAAAATGCAAAAATGTCTCTGCACGGAAAAGTGATTGCAGGGAAACAGGAACGTCGTAAAGAAATTGCACAAATCGCAATGATGCACCCTAATACTTACGTTGCTCAAACAACAGCAGCCCATGCCAATCACTTTTACAAGTCGATTATCGGAGCATTAGAATTTGATGGTCCTGCACTTGTTACTTGTTACACAACATGCCAACCAGAACATGGTGTGGCAGATGATATGGCGTCTGATCAGGCTCGCCTTGCTGTCGATTCGCGTGCGTTTCCTTTGTTGGTATTTGATCCAAGTAAAGGGAAGACTCTTAAGCAACGCCTTTCGTTACAAGGAAACCCCGGCGTGAAAAACGACTGGTGGACAAAACCAAAAACAGACGAAGAAGTCACCTTCGTCGATTTCGCACGGAGTGAAGGACGTTTTTCCAAGCAGTTTGATAAAGAAGGAAACCCATCAGAAACTCTTCTGAGAGCCAAGCAAGACCGATTGGAAAACTGGAATCTTCTGCAAGAACTCGCTGGGATTATTTAATACCGACATGATGAAAGCGATTTGACATCTTACTCCTCACACAATTTGTGTGAGGAGTTTTTTTAGAGGTGTTCGATATTGTGACCAATGCTTCTTGTCGCTGCGTAATCCAGACAACGGAATTGTCTGGGCGACCCAAACCCAGCAAATGCGACAGTTCTTTACCGAACGCCCCCTCATTATCAAACAATCGTGTGTTGCTGTTTGTAAATGTTTTTCAAAAAAGATTTACAATTCCTCTTGCAGACGGTTTGTACCAGAGTCAAAATTTGCAATCTCTCTTTACCTTTGGTGATGTTGATAGAGTGTTCTGTCGTAAAAAACGCGTCACCCAATTGTATCAATTTTGTTGAATCCCATATAGGAAGTATTTCATGTCCCTTTTTTATTGCCTTGAGACCGATAAATCGCGTAGAGATGTTGCACTGGAAAATCAGTTTGCAGGACCAACGCCATCTGCCTGCTGGTTGGTGGGGGGAGGTCCTTCATTGGCAACATTACCCATTGAAAAGATAGCTGCTTCTCCTATTCCCAAAATGACGTTGAACCTGGCAGGAAGCAAATTATTGCGTCCCACATTCTGGACATCTTACGACCCTACCGAACGATTTCATAAATCGATTTACCTTGATCCTTCGGTGATGAAATTTGTTCATCGTCGGCGTGCGATGGAGATGGTTCCTGAAACGAATTTCAAGGTTTGTGAATCTCCTAACACATATCTTTTTGATCGAGACAAAGAACGAGGGTACGCCAACTTCCTTTCACCAACGAATACAAACATTGTTGATTGGGCAGATTCGATGGTACAGGCAATTGATATTTTATATCGACTTGGTTTTCGTAAGCTCTATTTAGCAGGCTGCGAGATGCACGTTGCTCCCTCCGCAGAACAAATTCAAGCTGCCAAAAAAGCGGGAGTGATTTGGCAACCGCAAATGTTCCTGAAAGATTTTCTGAAAGAATGCAATGCTCATGGGCTTTCTGCAAAAAAGTTAGACCGCTTAGCGCCCAGCAATTTGTATCACTTCGATGAACACAAAGCAATTAAAACGGCTTCTCATACCGAGCAACATTATTTTCGGGTTGCTCAATACTTACGGCTTGCGCGTAAGTCGATGGCAACAGCCGGCATGCAATTGATTTCCGTTACTCCCCACAGCCGTCTGAACGATTACTTTCCCTACTTGCCAGCCGCAGAAATCATCAAGCAAATTGCAGAGAACATTGGCAACCCATCAGAAGAAAAAACTGAAGGTCTTTATCGTCAAACAGAATCACGAACGAGTTCTTCACTTTTCCCATTAGAAGACTTTCCCCCCCACAACTGGTCAAAAAAGAAAACAGACCACAAAGAGAAGCAACCTCCCCAAAAACATTCCGTTAAAAACCAGCAAGATGGCGAACTTCTGATTGAAGAAGAAGGATACGTTTTCGCATAAACATTCCTCCCCTCTTAAAAAATAAAAGTTACACATTGGTAAGTATCAATTATTTGTTGGCAAGTTTGTAAGAACAAACAAGACTGGGCTGAAAAAAAAGACCACTCTCGTTATGATGCCTCTCTCGTTTATTGCTTTTCTGGTAACAAATTGGAATCAACACCCGTGCCCCCTCATCATACCTCATCGATTGCATCCACATCGAACAGAGATGTTCTGATTATTGGTGGTGGGTTGGCGGGGTTGGCTGCTGCTGCGGGGTTGGCGGAGCAGGAAATAAAGGTCACTCTGCTGGAATCGCGCCCACGGCTTGGTGGGCGTGCCAGTTCGTTTCTTGATCACGAAACGGGAATGAGTATTGATAATTGCCAGCATGTTGTGATGGGGTGTTGCACGAACTATTTTCATTTCTGTCAAACCATTGGTGTCGACAACCTCTTTCGAACAGAGAAGGAACTTTACTTTATTGCGTCTGATAATCAGGTCAATCGTTTTGCTTCGGGGCTGCTTCCTGCCCCATTTCATTTGATGAATGCTTTTCGAAAGTTGAGCTATCTTTCTCATGCTGATGGTAAAATACTTGCCAAAGCATTACGCGCACTAATGAAGGTGAATGCGTCTTATGAACAAGAACATTCTTTTGCAGATTGGTTACAACAACAAAAACAACCTTCGCATTTGATTGACCGATTTTGGCAGGTGGTGTTAGTCAGTGCGTTGAGTGAATCTCTTGATCGTATTGATATTGGTCATGCACGAAAAGTTTTTTTTGATGGGTTTCTTGCTCATCGAAAAGGGTGGGAAGTCTCCATGCCAACGGTTCCGTTAAACGAGTTGTATGGCGACAAAATGCAAAATTGGTTTCAGCAACATCAAACAACTATTCAACTTCAAACAGGTGTTGAAAAACTACTTTTTGCAGAAAACAAAATCACCGGTGCGTTACTTCGTTCTGGAGCAGTGATCTCAGCCAGCGAATATATTCTTGCGGTGCCTCATCACCTGGTTACTTCTTTACTTCCTGAAGAACTGATGCAGCATTCCGATTTGGCAGGAATCAACCAACTTGAAACAGCCCCGATTTCAAGTGTGCATCTTTGGTTTGACCGCCCCATCACCCCGTTGCCACATGCGGTACTTATTGACAGGCTGGGACAATGGATGTTCAATCGGACAGAAATCCTGAAGCAATCCGCAAAACCATCAGATGTTCAGAATGGGTATTGTTATCAGGTGATTATTTCAGCAAGCCATGCACTTCGACAGCAATCTTCAGAGGAAATCATTCAAACAATTCGTCATGAACTGGAAGAAATTTGGAGCTTGACAAAAGGAGCAAAACTGCTTCATTCACGGCTGGTCACAGACCATCGGGCAGTTTTTTCTCCTCTTCCTGGTGTCGAGAAATTACGTCCTTCGCAACAATCACCGGTTGCCAATTTGCAACTGGCAGGAGACTGGACAGAGACCGGTTGGCCCGCCACGATGGAGGGGGCAGTTCGAAGTGGTTATTTGGCAGCAGAGAATGCTTTGCACCGAATGGGATATTCCGCTAAACTGTTGCAGCCCGACCTTCGGGCATCGTGGTTAGCACGCATATTGTTTGGGTAGATGTTGTTTTGTTGAAGGAAAGTAGAGAAAATCAAAAAAGGTTTTCGTTAATTTTATGAAGCGCATTATTTCGTTACTATTACTTTTGGCAATGATTGGCATGATTGGCATTCGGTTGATTACCGGTGACGATTGGGTGGAATGTCTTTTTGTTGCAGTCATTACCCTGACAACCGTTGGTTACGAAGAACCAGCGGGACTAGAGACCGCAGGGAAGTTATTTATTATTGTTTATTTGATTTGTGGTTTGGGAGTTTTTACATATAGCATTACACAATTGGGGCAATGGTTTGCCAGTGACGAAGCACACAGGTTAAGAATGAGGCAGCGAATGAATAAGTCAATTAAAAATCTTTCAAAGCACTATATTATTTGCGGCTTGGGTCGCATGGGGCAAGTGATTGCTGAGTACTTGGAAGAACACCGAAAGCCGTTTGTTATTATTGATAATGACGAACAGCGTATTGAAAATCTTTGCAAAGGAAGAGATTGGCTTTACATTGTCGGAGACGTTACCAATGACCAAACATTGATAGAAGCAGGTGTTGAACGCGCTAAATCGTTGGCAACAGTTTTGCCGACAGATGCCAGTAATTTGTTTGTCGTTCTTTCTGCCAGAATGCTTTCGTCCGATTTGCAAATTGTTTCACGGGCAAGCGATGGTCGAGTAATCGATAAATTAAAACAGGCAGGGGCAACACGTGTTGTTAGCCCTTACAGCACTGGAGCCACCAAAATGGCTCGCTTTTTAATTACTCCTAACGTTGAAGATTTCCTCGAATTGGCAGGGTCTCGCGGCGAAGGACTTGAAGTGGCAGATGTGCAAATTGATGAAAAAAGTGCCTATATCGGGAAAACATTAATGGAGACCGACTTCAAAGAAAAAGGGCTTGTCGTTATTGGAATTCAACGTGCCAATGGAGAGAGATTATTTCCTCCTACAGGAAATACAGAAATTAAATTTGGCGATTCTCTTTTTACATTTGGTTCAACTGATGCCGTCGATACCACCATCGCAATAGAAGAGTCTGAATAACGTCCATAAAATTTCCCCATGAAAAAAAACAGACCACAACATGGCTTGCTTGTCACAGGGACAAATACCAATGTCGGTAAAACCTACATTACTGCACTCATTGCACAACAACTGATTGCACAAAAAATCCGAACAGGCATCTACAAACCTGTCTGCACGGGAGCTGAAATCGATCAAACAGGAACACCCCGTTGGAACGATATTCAACAGCTTGCAAAAGCAATGGGGCAGGAAAACGATTTGATTTTGCAGAAGAAGATTTGCCCTCAACATTTTCTACAGGCAGCCGCACCACCAGTTGCTGCTCATTCAGAAAAGAAAAAGGTTGATAACAAACTCCTCACCGATGGGCTGGCTTTATGGGGAAATGATATTGAGATAATGCTGGTTGAAGGAGTGGGAGGATTACTTTGTCCGTTGACTGAAACGACGACCATTGCAGACTTTGCAAAAGAGATTGATTACCCGCTTCTTATTGTTGCAGCCGTTGAACTGGGTATGATGAATCATACCCTGCTGACAGTTGAAGTTGCTCAAAAACGACAACTTGCAGTTGCGGGCATTATTTTTAATGTCATTTCTTCTGATGTGACAGATGAAATGATTGAAACAAACCGGCATGAAATCGCATTGCGAACAAAGGTTCCCATTCTTTCCATTGTGCAACAAAATCAAAGTGTGCAACAAAATCAAAGT